>Ga0335078_10000882_pt1 | contig 45654 bp, 34 predicted proteins | sample Lox_Sample_32_FD_206711 | JGI IMG/M metagenome (GOLD analysis project Ga0335078, IMG submission 206711) | Soil microbial communities from Loxahatchee National Wildlife Refuge, Florida, United States - Lox_Sample_3.2 | ecosystem: Environmental > Terrestrial > Soil > Wetlands | place: USA...
GCACGTAGTCCAGTCCACCTTCTTTTTCGACCGGAAAGACGCCCAAGGGTGCTACACATTGAGGCCCTATGGACAAAGTGCCAACACAGTGCTCGGCATATTGGTGGACGGCGACGACAAATACATCGCAGAGATGGGTGAAAAACCGAACTGCCCGAGCGGCGCCGACCAGTACCATTGGAATCTCGTTCCTCGCGATACGCCATTGGGCAAGCGCTACCTGATACAGAACAAACTTACTGGGCAATGCATCAATGCGGATACCTACACCGCGCACGGAGGCGGCAAGGTTCAGCCTCTGACTTGCGTCGGCGATCCACACAATCCAGCGGATTTGTTCCAACTTGAGAAGGTCCAATAGCACGAGGAGGCCTGGACCATATCGGCACATAGAAACAGGCCACATTGTCGAATCCGCAAGAATAGGGGTAGTGTCCAGGGTTTTTCGCGCTTTCGATCGTCCTTGGAAGTTAGGAAGGTTGTTGGTTGAGGTTGTTTTGCCACCGGCCGCCATGTGTGCCAACGGCAAGAGCGGCTCAGGCGATGGCCCCGCACTTCAACCGGCCTACTCATCTGCGAATAACGTTTCGTTCCCGACCGGGTTGCTGCCAGACGGCGCAGCCGCGCGGCGACCCGCATGAGCGCCGAGCGGCCATCAGTCTGTCCTGATTAACCCGGTCGAAGAACTTCTCCAAGTCCAGATTAACAACCCAGCGGCAGCCTTCAGTCACATACCTCTGCGCCTCGGCAACCGCCTGGCAATGCCACAAGTAAGCGACGCGGCACTCGTACGTCTCTGGAGAGGGCGCTCTAGGCCGCTTGGCCGGAGAGCATTTCGTGGACGGCAAGGGCTTGGTCCAGGCCGGCTTTCAGATCGGAGACTTGCGCACGGCCCTCCTCGGTGTCGAGGGCGGCGGCAATCTGGCGGCTATTGCGCAGGATGGTGAATTTGGCGCTGGCTTTGATCTGGAGGAGGATGAAGCCGCAGTGCCAGTGGGTGCGGCGGTCCACATCGCCGTTTTCGAGCCAATTGAGCGCCATGCAGGACGGGCAGGCCGAGACGAACGGACAGTCGACGCAGGGGGAAGGCTCCAGCCTGCGGGCTTCTTCCCAGTTTTTTTCGGGAAACGAGAGCGGCCCTTCGTAGTGCAAACCGGTGGAGACGGGGACGAACCGATGACAAGGCAGGGGCCGGCCCTCCTCGTCGTAGCAAATCATCGGATCGCCCGATCCGCACCACCTCGGGAAGACCTTTTCCTTGTCCTGCGCGAACAGCTTCTCGAAAGGCAGGTCGATGAGACGCGGGCGCGCCAGATGCGGCCGTTCGAGATAGTAGGAGATGAGAGCGTCGAGCTGGCGCGCGTATTCCGCCAGGCTCGGCTCCAGGCGGCCGCCCCAGATGTTTTCGTGCGGCACATTGGCGTCGACCTTCTCGAAGCCCATGGCATGAAGTTCGGCAATACCGTCGGCGATCATGGGCACGGTGTCGGGGCCGATGGTCATCTTGACGCGTTTTTCCATGCCCATGCGGGTACAGCGGTCGAGCGCCCATGGAACATGCTGGATCATGCGGTCGTAAGAGCCGCAGCGATTCAGATTGTGAGCGGCGCGCGTGCCGTCAATGCTGAAGGAGAATGACACACACGTGTGGCGGTCGAGCCAGGCCTTCATTTCGTCGGTAAAGAGGGTGCCGTTGGTGGTAAAGGTGAAGTTAGCTTCTCTGCGCCACTTGCGGCTGTGCACGAACTCGACCATGGAGACAATCAGATCCCAGACGAACAGCGGTTCGCCGCCGATGAAGTCGAACTGCACTGACTTGTACGCGCTCTCGTCGTCAAGGTGGCGCGCCGCGATGGCGCGCGCGGTTTCAGGCTTCATGCGCTTTGAGGACCGTTGAGCGCGGTCCTCGTAACAGTAGGAACAGCGCAGATTGCACTGGTCGGTCAGGTGCAACTGAACAATGCGCTCGTCGATGCGGAAGGCCATGGAACTCTGGCAGCCTCTGGTAGAAGTCAGACTTGTGAACGGGCTCGGCTTTTGACCTGCCCTGACCTAGCGCAAATTCGACAGGGCCTCCAAACCTTGAAGGATGCCTATCGTGGCGCTTACGGCTTACTTGCTGGTGTTCGAGCAGGTACCTTGGCAGCCTTGGCAGCTGGTGCAGCCTCCGCTGCAAGTGCCGGTGCAGCTTTCGCAGTTGCACTCAGCTCCGGAAGCGCTCGCCTTGGCGGCATACCGTGCGCCAGGTGTACCGCGTGCCTTCCGCGCCGCTTGCAATTCCTCGCGGCTAAGAGCCAAGCCTTCGGCAAGCGTCTGCTGGCCGGCTGCGGTTAACAGCAGCGCCGCCGCCCCGCCGATGCCAATAGCGTTGCGCAAAAACTGCCTGCGGCCTGCGGAATCAACGCCATAGAGTTCTTCTTCGATCCGGTTCCGTTTCACCTTGCACCCCACTTCTCTGGCTTTTTGGGCGCACGCACGTCCACTTACGGCGCACTCTAAGCAAGGAAGGATTTTGTCAACATCTTACACCCATTTGACGCGCCGCGGGAGAGGCGAAACCCGTGACCGGGCAGCGCATTCGGATTCGGCAAACAGGTTTAGAGATTCACTCCCGAGCAGCCAGTGCAGTGGCCTTCGCAGCCGTTGTGGCAACCGCCGCTGCAGTTGGAATTGCATCCGCTGGCGCAGGATGCGGTGCAGCCGCTGCAACCAGTGCAACTGGTACATCCTCCGGTGCAGGTGCCGGTGCAGCTGGTGCAGGGGCAATCCTGTAACTCGCCGCGAGCGGCCACAGCCCCGTCTGCTGACCCTGCCTCCCGCCGGCCCAGAGTCCCTGGCGTTTGCCGGGCGCGGCGCGCCGCCTCCAACTCTTCCTGGCTCAACGCCAGACCTTCCGCAAGAGTTTGCCGGGAAGCCGCCGTAAGCAGGAGCACGGCTGCGCCGCCGATGCCCAAGGCATTGCGCAAAAATTTCCTGCGCTCCGCGGACTCCATCTCTTGCAGTTCTTTTCCTTCTTCGCGGTCCCGTATCATCGTGCACCTCGCCTTTCCCTGGAACGTGCGAACTCGCCCGAACTGCTCCAGCAGCTCAAAATGCTCCGGCCGATAAATCGCTTGTGCGCGTCTCCGACGCCGGCCCGAAGGGTTTGCGCAAAAGAAGCCAACCGCCCATTTCCGCGCCCCGCGGCCGCCGTCAAGCTAATTATTGCCTTTGCAGCCGCTGCTGCAACTGCCAGTGCACCCGCCCGTGCACGCGCCCGAGCACCCGCCGCTGCACCCGCCCGAGCACCCGCCTTCGCATCCGTCACAGCCGCTCGGCTCCGCCTTGGCGCTCAGAACGGTCTTGGCACGCCCCGGCGCGCCTGGAACCTGCCGGGCGCGGCGCGCCGCCTCCAGCTCTTCCTGGTTCAGCGCCAGGCTTTCGGCAAGAGTCTGCCGGGAGGCCGCAGTGAGCATTAGCGCTGCTGCGCCGCCGATGCCCAAGGCATTGCGCAGAAATTCTCTGCGACTGTTGGTTTTGTTTTCTGAGGATGATTCCTTGATGATCGAACCCTGTGTCATAGGGACACCCCTCCTTCAGCCTGCACTCAGGCTCTCCCGAAGCGGGGGAGAGTAAGGAGATTGCCGAGTAGCAACATAATACACCCATTCGTGGTCAGGAGCGTAAATGGGTAAGCAGCCCGAATGTTCGCTGCTCTAGTGCGCTGCGGACGCACCGGTTCCGGGGAGTGGAGGCGGCGGAGGTAAATCGAACAACTGGATAGCGCCCGCATTGATCAGCGCGACGCGCCGGCCCGAGGGCGAAATCGCCACATTGCCGCCGGCATCGAGTATTGGGCTCAATGGCGCGACCAGCGCGATGTCGCCCGTAGCCGCATCGAAGACCGTCACCGACTGCTCCTTCACGTCCTCGCTGTCCATGGGCGCAAATGTGCTTATCGTGCGGTTGGTATCCAGTGTAGTCCAGGCCAGGCGCGAGCCGTTGGGCGCGACGGCCAGTTGCGGCCACACCTCGGTCTCCGGCGCCTGCGAAATCCACAGCGTTTGGCCCTCAGTCGTCATAGCCACCAGCTTGCGCGCGCCTTCCGAGTCGCACCCCTCGATCAATATCTCTTTCTCTGAAAGAAAACTGTCATCGGGGTCGCAGGCGGTCTCTACGCTGCCCAGCATCTTGCTTCCGCCCGTAAAGTAGCTCAGGTTCAGAATCCACTCCATGCCGCGGCCGCGCAGGTTTTCGAGATACCCAGCAGTGTTGATGGGCAAGTGCACCGCGGAACGGACGCGGCTGACCAGCATCACTTGTCCGGTTTCCCGCCGCAGGACGCGCACCACCAATTCGGGCCGGTTTTCCTGTTCGCCATCGTCGCGATCCGTCGTGACTGTGGCCGAGGCCGTCGGCGGGCTGCCGACTTGACCAGGTTTCGCTGCGGAGGCGATCGGCTCGTGCGAGTTCGTCACGAGGAACTGCTGCGCCGGGTCCATTTCGATCCAAAGCAGAGGGCCGGGGAAGTCGAGAAATGGCTTCAACTTGAGCGTGGCGTCGCCTTCGAGCAGATTGTTGCGGTCGCGCAATAGGAAATGGCCGTTCTTGAGCGGCCAAAGGTAGCGCGCGCGGTCATGCAGCGTCCACAAAGCCTCGGCCTGAACTGTTCCCTGCGGCAACGCGAGCACGAGGGCGCGAATCTGGCGCTCGTCGCTTTCCTCGCCGCTTTTGGGGTCGCGATGGATGAGCCCTGGCACGCGAAAGGTGAACAGCAGCCGGTCTTCATCGATGAAATCGAGCGAGACGAAGGTGTTGCGTGCGCCCAGATAGTTGCTGCTCGGCGCCGTAAAGCCAAGCGGTTCGAGAGGAATGCTCAAGGCAGGCGGAAGCGAGGGTTTATCGGGAAAATGATTGACGAGGAACCGCTCCTTGACCGGGGAATTGACCGGCGGCGCGTCAGGCGGCGCAGAATCGGTCTGGTGTTGCGCCGAGCCGGCGGCGATTGCAGTACCCAGCACCGTGGCAAGAGCCAGTACCGTCGCAATTTTCCACCGCTTCGCCATCGAACAGTATTCTCGCCGATGCGGCTTCGGCGCTCAAAGTCTCTCCGGAAGCGCGAGTCCAAAGCCTTACTTCGTCGCCGCGGCGACGGGCCGGGGATGAATTGCGGCGAGCGGAATCTCCACCGCGCCTGCGCGTTCGGCGGAGTCGTCGAGCACGCCGACACGCAAAAAGTACTCGCCTTTGGCCGGCGCGGCAACCTCCTGCCGGAAGAGCATTCCGCGCGTCATGAGCGACTTGTATTCGCCGGCGGAAAAATCCCTGGCCGTGCTGTCGGCGAAGTTGACGCGCTGCCCGCTGCCGTCGTACACCACGGCCACAAACTCGAGCGAAGCGTGATACTTTCCGCCCGCAACGGGGGTAAATGCCACGCGGTGAAGATCGGCCGCGTACAGGATGGTGTACTGCCGGTAGGGTGGCTTTGTATTCGAGTCGAAATGGTTGCCGCCGGGCGCCACGGCCACGGTAGCGGCGGCCGGATCGACCGCTACGTCGAAGCGAATATCCGTGGGCAGCGGCGCCCCAAACATCATCGCCGCCTGCATGTACGAGAAGGGCAGCGCCTTCGGAGAGAAAAGCGAAGACCTGGGATTGTCGGCATAGTAGCCTCGCCGGTAGGCAAGCTGCACTCCTCGCTGTTCAGTCGTCACCTTGATGCGGCGGAAGCCGCCATCCCATTTGCGATTCTCCGGCACATACGTCAGGGTGTAGTAATTCGCCCCCTGGTCCATGGCGGCCTGGACCGCCTGCTCCAGACCGTTAGTGTTATAGAAAGCCCTGCCGCCAGTCTCCTCGGCCATCTGGTCCATGGTGAAATGTTCGTTAGTCGTTTGCTCAAAGAAGTTCTGTTGGCTTCGCGCGGCGTTGTTCAACCTTGGGCCGCCGCCGGCCAACCGAGGCGGAGTGCCCCCCATGGTGCTGCCGCCCACGGAGGCGCTGAACGCCGGATTCCCGAACAGGCCGCGGGCATCCACGGGATACACCGCGACCTGGGCCTTGGCGAGTTTGTCGGAAGTCGCCTTCACATTGTCGGTGAAGTTCGCGACTGCGGCGAAGGGGCTTGCCTGCTCCGGGTCGGGAAGGATGTTGACTGGGAACGAACCCGAAAACCAGATCAGATTCTTGCGCCCCGGCAGGAGAGACAAATAGCGGGCAAGATCGTCCATGGCGGCCAGCGTCATTTGCACGCGCAGGGTGATCTGCTGCGTTGCCACCTCGGCTTGAAACTGCTCTACCGCGGCCTCGATTTGCCCAACAAGCGGGTCGTTACCGATCGAACCCGTTAACCGTTCGTTGTTCGCCTCGTTTTGGGTTTGCTGGTCGTCGGCCTCCTCGGGAGTGACCAGAAGCTGCGAGCTTTTCGGCAGATTCTTCTTTGAATCGAGGGCCGCCTTGAGGACCGCGGGATCGGACGAGAACCCTTGCAGCATAAACAGCCGCGTGGACAGCCCAAAGATCGCCATGCGCGTGCCCGGCGGCAGCTTGGAGGCATAATCGAGCATTTGGCGGCGTACCTGCGCCTGGTCTTCCCACGGCGTATTCAGCGCGTCGAGCAACAAAACAGTGAGTGGGCGATCAGCCGCGGGCGCGGGACCGATGTCGGAGAATACGTTCACGCCCAGGTCTCTCTTGACCGGCGGCGGCGCAGGCGGCTGGGCAAGATCGGCGCGGTGCTCCTCGAAGCTCTGCGGCGTCATTCTGTGCCCGTCCTCAAAAACCGAAAATTCGGCCTGCGTGAGCGAGTGCACGGGCCTGCCCTGGGAATCGGTCACGACAATATCCACCGTGACCAGCGGCGCTTCCACCTGGAGCGAAAGCGAAGGCGCCGCGCCGGATTGCGAGGCAGCAGGCGGTGCGGCAGCTTGCGAGGCAGCAGGCGGTGCGGCCGGCGCTGCGCTCTGCGCCCGTGACATGAAGACAAGGCAGATCGGCACGCAGACCGGGAACGCCAGGACGATGGCGCCGAACTGACTCATTGCGATGGCGCGAAATTCACGCATTGCGGGGGATCGAAAAGTAGCATTCATGGCTGCCCGGAATCATACACCCGCAGGTAACGGTCAGCATCAAAAGGCCGGAAAAAGCCGGAGCTATCGCATGAACGCAGAAACAGGTTTTGAAAGGGCGCGGATTTTGTCCGCGCCGCTGACTGTGCTCTGCAATGTTTTGGCCTTCAGGCCCTGGGGGATGGATCTAGCCCGACAAAAGACATCGCTCCGTGGCTAAACCGTGCCCTTTCAAAACCGCGTGCCTTCAATGGTTCATTCCGTTGATGCGATTGCCCTGCAGGAATAGCCGCGGAGGACCGCGGCGCCAGCGGAGACTGCGCAGCTCCGTGTGCGACAGTAGAAAGAGAATGGCAGCGCAACGCGGGCATTTCAGATTCCTAGGTTACGGCGCGTGCGCCTCGGCCGCAACCCTCTGGGGCACAGGCTTCTACTGGGGGCGGCTCGCGCTCAACGAAATGAGCGTGGACCACATGGTGCTCTACCGGTTTCTGTTTGCCTGTGTGGGCATAGCGCCCGTCATGCTGCGCAACCGCGTGCGCCTGACCGCCCGCGAATGGAAGACCGTGCTGCTGACCGCGGCCTTCGGCATTCCCATCCAGTTCCTCCTGCAATTTCACGGCCTGGCACTGACCACCGTGAGCCATGCCTCGCTGATGGTGGGCGCCATGCCGGTGCTGTTGGCTGCGACAGCCGCGCTGTTTGCCGGCGAACGGCTCGACTGGATCGGGTGGCTGGCTCTGTTCGCGTCCACGGCCGGTGCAGCCATGGTGGTTTTGGGCGGTGACCGCACAACCACCGGTCGCGAAACTCCCACGCTCGCCGGCGACCTGCTGGTGATTGGCTCGCTTCTCGTTGCCCTGGCCTGGATTATGCTCAGCAAGAAACTCATGCAAACTCACAGTCCGCCGGTGGTCACCGCCTACACAATCTATTCAGGCACGGCAATGCTGGTTGCGTGGATTCTCGGCTCGTGGCTGCTGGCGCCGTGGACTCACGAAAAAGTCGAGGCGATGCCGTTTGCCCATATCAGCTTAACGGCGTGGATTGCGCTGGCCATCAGCGGCGTGTTCTGCACGGCCACGACGACCCTCCTGTGGAATTGGGGCATTCATCACGTGCCGGCTTCGCGCGCGGGGGTCTTCTTGAACATCGAGCCGGCGCTCGGATCGGTGCTTGGTGTGGAGCTGCTAGGCGAGCGGCTGGGCCCTTATGCTTGGATGGGCGGCGCGCTCATCCTCGCCGCGGCCATCACCCTCACCACGCGCGGCTACGAGCCCGAACCAGCGATGATTTTGGAGTAAAGGATAGCTGCGCTACGCGCACCTGGAATCGACGGATAGATTCTAAGCAGCTGTGGGTACTGTGAACAGGAACCTGCTTCCGCTGCCCAACTCGCTCTCGGCCCAGATGCGCCCGCCGTGCCGCTCCACAATGCTGCGGCAGAGCGCCAAGCCCAAGCCCGTACCACCTAGCGCCCGAGCGTCTGAAGCGTCGCCCTGTTGGAATGGCTCGAAGATGCGTTCGATCTTCTCCGGAGCAATACCGGGCCCCTGGTCCGCAACAGCGAAGCACACTTGCTTCACCGCGGAAGCGCGGCCGTGCGGTCCGACGCCATTCGCATCTTGCGCGCTCAACTGAATGGTTGTGCCCGGCGACGAGAACCTGATGGCGTTCGCCACCAATTCATTCAGCACCTGCATAAGGCGTTCTGAGTCGGCAAAGACCTGCGACGCATCGGCAACGATGCGGAACTCCATGTGCGCTTGCATGGCCGCGCCATGCGCCGCGTCGACCGCGCGGCGCAGCAGATCGACGGCCTCCACCGGCTTGCGGTAGAGCCGCAACCGCTGCTTCTTCGCTCCCTCGAAGTCCAGAATGTTGTTCACCAGCCGAATGAGCCGCTCGCTGTTGGCAATTGCCATGCCGATCATTTGCCGACGCTTTTCCGGACGCGTGTCGAGCAAACCCGACTGCAGCAATTTAAGAGACGCACGTAATGACGTAAGCGGCGTGCGCAGCTCGTGGCCCACCGTGGAGATGAATTCGTCCTTCATGCGTTCGATGGCCTGCGCCTGTTCGGCCCGCTGCCGCTGCACAGCCCGCACGCCTGCGTCATATTTCTCGCGGACTTGGAAACTGAGCACCGCACGCATAAACACCTGGACCCAATAGTGAAATATCGCAACATTCACTATTTCTTGATTTTTTTTGACTCTTCCACAAACTATGAAGCCGTCCGCAAAGGCTTACACCCAAAGCAGCTACGATTTTCGCGCTTGGAAATTAATCGAGGATCGCCGCGGCCACTGGCTTTGCATAGCATGCACGCGCCCAATCGACCCCCTAGGCGTGCTCATCGCTTGCAATTATAGATGCGTGTCAAGAAAAAATGTGTTAGTTTTACAACCAAAAAAGCAAACACCGGAAATAGTGAAGCCGGGAACCAGCTAACTATTACTTGGATAAATATTTACATCAATATGGATGCCAGAGGGCCGTCTACCGAGAACACGGAGGATTTCCTCAATCTTGCGCTCCATTTTGATGGGGGCAAAAAAATCAACCCTCTTGCGCCAAAAAGGCACAGAATTGGACCGCTGCTATCGTATTTAACATCTTTGACTCTTTCTACCGGCCGCCTCTAGTTCCTTGCACCATTCCTAGCTGCGGCGGATACTCATTGGGGCGCCTTGTTCCCTTTCCTCAATGTCCCGGTAGCTTGCAGCAATCTCCTGCCGCCGGAGGCTCGTTGGCGCCGGCATCCAGTACGACCTTCCATGAACCATCCGGCTGCTTGCGCCACATGGTGATGTACCGCCCGCCGGTCAGCACGGGATTCCCATTGGCATCCTTGCTGCGTCCCTCGTAGTGGCCCCACGTGTAGCCCATGTCCCCGGATGGCCCCATCAGGGCGTCGGTGGGCGTCCAGGTGAGATGGTAATCCTTCGGCGACCAGTTGGCCGACCTGGCAATGGCCACCTTGCCGATCAGCGGTGCCGTTCCGTTGCCCAGTGCCACGCCGTCGTCGGCGAACCAGTCGGCAAAGGCCGCGCCTCCGCGTTCCAGAACGTCTTTCGCAAAACGTGCCTCCAGGTCGAAGAGAAGCAACTTGCCCGGCTTCACGGTCGCATCGGTAAGCGGATTCGGCGCCTGCTGCGCCAATCCCGGCTCCGGCAACTGTGCCCACGCCGCACTCGCGCCTAAGCCCGCCGCCAATCCCGCAGTGAAAATCAATGACGTGAAAAGATACCGTATTCCGCTCACTTGCCTTTCCTCCATAGGAGCCAGAAGTCTCTCTGGCTCATCCTACAACGCGCGCCTACTCATATGCCGTGCGAGGGCCGCTTGCAACGGGGCACGCGCATGAATATAGGTTTTCACCGCTTCGGGCCAGCGCATAACTTCCATCCAAGGGACATTTCTAATGTGCTATGACGCCTCACGAGTCTTCGGCTCACCCAAGGACTTTCAAAAAGCGAATCGAATGCGTCGACAGAATACTTTCACGCGATCGCCCGCGCGCCGGCATGAACTTGGCGATTATGGTTGGTGATCCGCAGGCACCGTGCGCGTGGAGTTCGCAGCCGCCGGAGCCGCAGCGCCTGTCCCGCTTGCGTCGTTCGCGATCCGCGTTTCCGAGCGGAACACGTGATACTGCGAAAAAATAACGTCGTTCAGCTGCGTTTGCAAACCAACTGTCGAGCCTGGCTGCACTGCGGAGCCATGCGACAGCGGAAGCCGGGAGAAAGCCACGCCGTGCACCGGGCATATATAGCTCTGGCCGCCAATCGCCACCGGCGCGTACTCCACCGAAATCGCCGCTTGCATCGCCTCTGACGGCGAAGCCGGCTCCGTCACCATGCTGATGCGCAAAATCGCGCCTGTCGCTGGATCGATGGCGATCTCTCCGTGGTAACCGGGATAGACGCGCTCGAGCTTGTTGTCCGTCGGAATTTCCAGCATGTAATTCGATTGCTCCGCGGGCACGGCGTAGCGAAAGACAGCCACCGGGTCGCTCGCGCCCTGTTCCCATCGCTGCCACGTCACTTCGCTGCGCACGGCATCGCCAATCGCCACGGAGAGAATAGGGCCAAATTCGCCGCTGGTCGTCAGGCCCACGGGCGGTGGTTCGTCTTTGCCGTGGGTCGCGCCCGCCGACTCAGGGACTTCTTTTCCATCCCGGTAGGCAACGGTCGCGGGGTAGCTGCCGGTTTGGCGCAGCGCCTTCGCGTCCGTCCGGTTCACCTCGCCGGCCGCCATAGGTCCCTTCACGCGATTTGGAACGATCGCAAAAGCACCGGGCCGCGAGGGCGTGTCTTCGAAATGCGTGGTTTCGCGCGTGGCAACGAAGTTGGGTATCCGGGTGACTGTGGTCTTTACGTATTCCGCGGCCAGCGCCAGCATTCGATCCTGAGTTTCGCTGTCGGGTGCAGGAATAGGAAGCACGTCCGCAGCGGGAGGGTTGAGAAAGGCAGCGAGATCGGCCAGTTTGATCAGGGCCTCATGGGTTCGGCTCCCCGGAAAATCCGCCTCCCAATGCGCCAGCCGAGCCGGGCTCACCCGCTCCGTCAACTCCACGTCAGAGAGTTCCTGAGCCACCTTCGCATCGGACTTGCCGCGCAACGCGAACAGCAACTGATCCACCTGCCCCACGGTCACGCTTTTGGCCGCCATCGCGGGCCACGCCGAGCCCGCCAATAGCAGCAGAGGCGCCCATTTCCGCATCGCGCAACTGCCGATTCTCATCGCGCTCAAGTATAGCGTCTTTCTAATTCCGCGGCTCCGGTCTAGCCAAACCCGGCCCAGGCCGGGGCGTCTAACTCCTGAAAGGGCCAATCCTTGACCCGTCTATACTGGAAGTAGGCAAAGACTGAAACATAGACCCCGTACAGAGGGCTTTTTGCCAGAAACGAACTCCCCGGACGCCCGGCTGGAAAAGGAACAACATGGGAACACTGCTGGAGTCCATCAATTCTACGGCCGACATAAAGCGACTCAATTCCGCGCAACTCACCGAACTGGCGCAGGAAATTCGCGACTTTCTCATCCAAACCCTCTCGAAGACAGGCGGCCATCTAGGCCCCAATCTCGGCGTGGTCGAGCTTACACTGGCTCTTCATGCCGTCTTTTCGACACCCGAGGACAAGATTCTCTTCGACGTAAGCCACCAAGCCTATATTCACAAAATTCTCACCGGACGCCGCGAGCGGTTTGAGACCATCCGGCAGCCGGGCGGGCTCAACGGCTTCATGCTTCGTACGGAGAGCGAGCACGATTGCTACGGAGCCGGGCACGCCGGGACCGCGCTTTCCGCTGCGCTGGGAATGGCCGTGGCGCGCGACCTGGCGGGCGGCCACGAAAACGTCGTCGCCATTGCCGGCGATGCCGCTTTTACCAACGGCATCACCTTTGAAGCGCTGAATAATATCGCTTCGCAAACCAGGCGCATGATCGTCGTCCTCAATGACAACGAGTGGTCCATCGACCGCAATGTGGGCGCAGTGGCGCGTTACTTTCATCGCATCGTGACCAACGAGCACTACCAGCATCTGCACGAGAAGGCCACGCATCTTGTCGAGCGCTTCGGCGGCAAGACCGCCGTGAAAGTGATGCGCCGCGCCGAAGAGGCCGCCAAAAGCATGTTGTGGCCCTCCATCCTCTTTGAAGAATTCGGGCTCGATTACTTCGGACCCATCGACGGCCACAACGTCCCGCTGTTGATCGAGACCTTCAAGTTTCTCAAGACGCTCGACCACCCCGTGTTGCTGCACGTGCTGACACAGAAGGGCCGCGGATTCCAGCCGGCGATTGACGGACAAAAGAAGTTTCACGGCCTGGGACCTTACGACCCAGAGACCGGCAAGACGCCCGACGGCTCACCGACCTACGCCGAGGTCTTCGGCAAAACGCTCGCCGATCTGGCCGGTAAAGACGAGCGCATCGTCGCCATCACAGCCGCCATGCCCAACGGCACGGGCCTCGATCACTTCCGGCCGCACCATCCTAAGCGCTACTTCGACGTGGGAATTGCCGAAGAACATGCTGTGGTATTTGCCGCGGGAATGGCCGCGCGCGGCTACCGCCCGGTGTGCGCCATCTATTCCACTTTTCTGCAACGCGCCTTCGATCCCATCGTCCACGATGTTTGCCTGCAGAAGCTTCCAGTTCTTTTCTGCATGGATCGCGCCGGACTTTCCGGCGACGACGGCCCGACGCATCACGGCCTCTTCGACATCGCCTACCTGCGCGGCATCCCCGAGATCGTGCTCATGTCGCCCAAAGACGAAGACGAGCTCGCCGACATGCTCAAGACCGCCATCGAACTGCCCGGTCCCAGCGCGATCCGCTATCCGCGCGGCGCTGTGGCCGGCGTAGCTCGCAAGGCCGAGCCGCAGGCGATTGCCGTGGGGAAAGCCGAAGTGCTCGCCGACGGCTCCGACGTCGCGATTCTTGGGCTGGGCCAAATGATCTCGCTTGCGCAGGGACTGGCCTCGGTTCTCGCGGGCGAGGGCTTTTCCGCAGCCGTCATCAACCCACGGTTCATCAAGCCGGTGGATCGCGAGATGCTGGAGCGCTACGCCGGACACGTGGCCGCCTTCGTCACCTTTGAGGATCACGTGAAGATGGCGGGCTTCGGCACTGCGGTGGTTGAGGCGCTCGACGAAATGGGGCTCGCAGTTCCTGTGGTGCGCATCGGTTGGCCCGACCAGTTTATTGAACATGGCAAGGTCGAACAGCTCCGCGCTCGCCACGGCCTCACCGTGGAAGCGGCCCACGCTCAGCTGCTCCCGCTTCTGGCGAGCCGCCGCCGGGCTGCGCTTGTATCGAGCTGATTCAGACGTATTGGCCTTCGCCTTTTCCCGGCTGTGGCCGAATGAGCGCCACCGCCGCCGCGACAATCGCAATGGGAAACGCCTCCAGCGTGTAGCGCGGCTCGGCATTCGGCATTTTGAGCAGCACCACGCAGCGCAGAAGCACGTAGGCGAGCAGCATCACCTCAAATGGAACCCTGCGCCGCGCAAAGCCTACCGCAGCCGCAATCAGCAAGAACAGATTGAGCAGCCCGTAGGCAGCGGCAAAGGCGGTCTGCGCAGGATGCTTGCTCCATTCCCACCAGCGTTCGGGCACGAGGTCGTTCAGATATTCGATACGCGGCCGGAACCACATGTCGGCCAAGCGCAGGAGCGGCAACTCCACGTACTGGCGCAGAGGATGCCGACGAATGCGTTGCTCGGCCAGCGCCTCGAAACGCGCGTCGAGCTCCGGAGTAATCGTGCACAAATCGTTGTAGCCCGCGATGAGGGCCGCCGTCTGCCGGTATTCCTCTTCGGAGTCGAAGGCGCGCGAGGGCAGCAGCCCGATGTCGAGCGTCTCGCTGTCGCCGCGCCACCAGATTTCTCCCAGGGAGGAGTAATCGATCTCCCACGTGGTTGTCCAGTGATTGAATCCTTCGAGGGAAGTCTCGATCGGGTCCATGGCCGAGCGCGGCGCCAGCGGCTCAAAGACGTGATAGACGCGATAATTGCGGACCGTCCAGGGCGCCAGCGGAAGAATCGTTAGCAGGGCGCAAAACACGGCGGTCCGCAGGCCCTCCCTGGGATTGGTTTTCCTCGTGTACCACCAGATGCCGGGAACGATCGCCGCTGCCAGCAGGATGCCGTCGGGACGCAATCCGATCGAGCCGATGAGCGCCGCAACCGTGAGCAGCAACCAGATCCAGCGTCGCGGAGTGCGCGCATCGATGGACTTGACCAGCCGTCCCGCTGCAAAAATCCCCAGGGCGACGAAGAAAATCGACAGGCACTCCGTCATCGGGATCGCAACATAATTGGCGGTGAATGGACAAAGACAGGCGACCCACAATGTAATGAGCGCGGCGCTGCGCGAAACACGATCGCGGACAAACGCGGCTAAAAGCAGGCAGGAACCCATGTCGATAATCGCCTGCACCCAGCAGACCGCGCCGTAGTTCTTCATTCCGAAAACCGAGAACACGATGGCCATGAATGCCGGATAGCCAGGCATGCGGATCAGCGTGAGGTGGAAGGGATTGTCGAGGGCGTAGGCGTGGTTCACGAGCAGGTTCTTCGCGATGGTGGCGTACACCTCGCTGTCGCCATCGAAGTCCTGAAAAAGCGACACCCAGACGACGCGCAGCGATAGGCCGGCGGCAAGGGCGAGAATCAGGCTGAGGACGCCTTTAGACTGCAGCGCCAACTGGACGCGACGCAGGAGGGCTTGTGCACTGGTGCGCAATTTCGAAAGCGGTGTTCCTTTGATTCGCGGTTCATCAGCTACCAGTTGCGGCAAGACGGTCTCCTATCTCTCGCCATCTGTCAACACGGAGATGCGATCCGACGCCAGCAAAGCGCCAACGAGGGCGAGGACGAGGATTCTTGCCATTATCGAGCCGAATCTTTCCGTGGTCAATTCCACTGCCTGAAAGGTCTCAAGAGCAAATCTTCGACTCCATCAAGTACCCGACAGAGCGAGACGTTCGAAAAGCAGTTGCGGGACAACTTGGGGCTCTTAATGCTGGCACGCTCGGAGCCAGAGTTGGAGCGACGGTCGGAACTCTAATTGACCGCTATTTGCAAGAGTAGCCCGCACACGACGCATCAACACACCCAATGTCGCAGTATTTATGGGCCGACTATATAGGGCGGTTCTTCAACTTTTGTGGAGTCTTTGAATCGAGCAAAGTGGCTTTTTCTTGAAGGAAAACGCCACCTGACCGCATCACCTTCGTTCTACACCAATTCGAGAACCGCACTAGCTGCTAGTCTCTGCTGTATCATTCCCTTCGACACTCTATGAACGAAGCTCCGCCATCTCCGCCTGCAGGACACGAATTCGAAGGCGATTACCGGCCCGCCGTGCCCGCGCATCTCGATCCGGCGAACATTCGCATCGAACCGGCAGACGTGAACTACCTGATGCGTCTAACCGACGCGCTCAACACGACTCTCGATTTGCAAACCCTCCTTGCGCGCACTTCCGAGCTGGTTCGCGCCGTCATCCCCTACCGTATCTTCGCCATCTTCCTGCTTAACGACCGCACCAACGAGCTGCGCATGAGATTCCAGATCGGCCACACGTCCCAGGTGGAGCGCACGCGAGTTCCAGTGGGTAGAGGCGTCGTGGGACAAGTGGCGCTGACCCGGCAGGCAATCTTGTTGAATGACATTTCAACGGCGGACTACTACATCAGCGCCAATCCCGGCGTGCGCTCGGAGCTGGCGGTGCCGCTGATTACAAAGAACCGGCTCATCGGCGTCATGGACATAGAAAGCGAGCAGCAGAACTTCTTCCGCGAAGAGCACCTAAACGTTCTCACGATGACGGCATCGCGGATCGCGCAGGCAATCGAGAACGCCCGGCTCTACGCACGCGTTTCACGCCAGGCGCAGACCCTGGAGGTGTTGAACGAGATTGCGGTTGAGCTGGCGTCGATTCTCGATCTAAATCCGTTGCTCGAAAAGGTCGGGCAACTGCTGCGGCGGCTCATCGACTTTCAGATGTTTTCTATTATGTTGCTCGACGAGAAGGGCGAGGCGCTGATCACGCGCTATGCCTGGCGATTCGGTTACGTTCAGGCGCCGATGCGCCGCATTGCTATCAGCACTGGACTCGTGGGCGCCGCGGTCCGCGAATGGCGGACGATCAACGTGCCCGACGTGAGCAACGATCCGCGCTACATCGCTACGAATCCGGAGACGCGCTCGGAGCTGATTGTGCCGCTGTTTTACAAGGGCCGGGTAATTGGCGTTCTGGACCTCGAGCACACGCGCCCCGCATTCTTCAACGAAGAGCACGAGCGGATGCTCTCTACGCTAGCCTCGCAGATCGCGATCGCCATCGAGAACGCGCGGCTCTATCAGGCGGTGCGGCGTCAGGAGCGGCAATTGGAGCGCGACATCGCCATGGCGCGCGAAGTGCAGCTGCGCCTCTTGCCGCCCGAAGCGCCATCGCATCCCCATGCTGAGATGGCCGTGCGTTTTTTACCCGCGCGCAGCATCGGCGGCGACCTCTACGACTTTCTCGAATACGGACCGAACCGCACGGCCATCGTGCTAGGCGATGTAAGCGGCAAGGCCGCGCCGGCAGCTCTTTTTGCGGCGCTGGTGAGCGGCATCATGCGCGCCGCGGCCGCGCAGCCGGGGGTTCCCACGGACGGGTCCGCGGGGTGGAAACAGCCCAATCCGGCACAGATGCTGGCCCTGGTGAACGACGCTCTGCAGGAGCGCAAGCTCGAATCGCAGTACGTCACCATGCTCTTCGCGCTCTGGAACGATGAGAACCAGACGCTGCAAGTGGCGAATTCTGGCGCCGTGCAGCCGGTTTTCTGCCGCGCCGGCCAGTCCGTCCCGGTCAAAGCCGAAGGCTTCCCGCTGGGTCTGTTTCCCGATGTCACCTACGAAGAGATCAGCGTGGCCACGCAGCCTGGCGACGTCTTCGTCTTCGTCTCCGACGGAATTCTCGACGCGGAAAACGAAAAGGAAGAGATGTACGGGCAGGACCGCCTGGCCGCGCTGCTCTGCGCCAACCGCGATCTGCCCGCACAGGAAATTGCCGCAGCCATACTGGCCGATGTAGCCCGCTTCCAGGGCAGCAAAGACCGCTTCGACGACGAAACGATCATCGTGCTGCGCGTGCGGTGATCCAGGCTCGATTGAACGCTGACGAACCCGGTCCCACGCGGAGCACGTGTTGGCGCTTATTACATCTGCAGGACCTTGACAATCGTTGGATGATCCGAGATTGTCAACGGAATCGCCTGGTTCGTCGTCTGTGTGCTGGTCCAATTCAGATTCCCGCTGTCGTCAAATGCTCCCACATTGGGCGTGAAGTAGTTCCCGCCCAACGTCAACGTTACCTCCTGTGGCGCCACCGGGGTGTTCACAAGGTTCACCTCGTCATAGCCGCTCTGTTCCAACCACAGAATCAGCCAGAAGCTTCCGTCGCGCTTTTGAAGCAGGAGTTGATCGAGCGTCGAATCGCCGCCCGTCACCGAATACGGCAGTTGTCCCGGAGTGAAACCTGGGCCCGGATCGGCGAGATTGGCAATCAGGTTTTGTATGGCGTAGTACGCCGGGCGCGGATTCATGTTTCCGTCGATCAGCCCAAACCCCGGCGAGTTTGGATCCTCGAGTAGTTCATATAGATAGGTCCGCCCGATGCCGTGCAGGTAGGCCAAGAAATATGTGCGCAGAATGTACTGCGCCTCCACATTCATCGGGACCGTATAAGGTGTTGGGTTTCCCGGAAACGTCAAATATCCCGTTTCTGTAATCTGTGCCGGAAGCCCTGGTGCGTCGAGCTTACTCTCATCGAGCCAGAATTGGAAGGTGCCATACGGGTTGCCTTGCGCGTCGGGCGCGCCCCATCCAGAACTACCGGGATTGCGCCCGCCGAAGTAGACGTGCAGATTGTTGTAAGTCATGATCGACGCAATGTTGCCTACCCAGGAATACGGCTCATAGGCTGCGAATGCCGGCCCAATGACAGGAACATTCAGCGCCGCTGCTGCTGCCTGGATCACCGGCATAAACGCGATCATGTTGTTCAGGCTTCCGGTCACGCCATCTCCGCATGCCCCTGCCAGATCGCATTCGTTTGGACCCTCCAGCAGTTCCATGTCCCGGTCCGTTGCAGCGAGCTGTTCGATGTTTTTGGGGGTGACCGTCGAATCGTAGGGCACCACATAGTCCGTCCTGATGCCCGCCTGCGCCAGTTGCTGATGCTCCGTCGTGTACGGCGGACCCCAATTAGGATCAAAATATCCATCCCGGACGTGTCGGATCCCGAGCGTCTGGAGATCGGCAAACACTTGCTGCCAGTTTGTGTAATAGAGCGTGTTGGTGTAGGTGAGGTGTGTGCCCACGCCTATCGAATCCACAAAAGAATCGGCGGGCGAGGCCTGCACCGGGGACTGTCCGTTGACGTTTGTCGCGAGCATGGAGCCCGCGCACAGTGCGAGCGCCAGGAGCATTCGATATTTCGCTCCGCGACGCTGGAGGTTTTTCTCAAAATGCAGCCGATTGCAAACACAACCGGAAAGACAAGCGCAATCATTCGAAGACGCCGGGCGCACTGCCAGCATCCTCTCGGGGGAGAGAAAACGCAAGATACCATCCTTCTAAGACACACCTACCCTGGCGAGAACGGGCAACGAGTTCTGCCAAGGCGGATGGGGCTTCCAATCAAAAGTTGCGTGCTTGCTGATCACAGTACGCGAATAGCTGTTCCGTGTCACTGGCAAATATGTGCCATTTTTCGGTTTGTGAAGTTTTTTGCATCTTCCCCGCGCGTGGTTTTGCATTGCGAAAAGACCGCTCTTGACCTCGGTTCGATACACTCAAAGCATCCGCGCATTTCCCCCGGGAGAAACTGTGCAGACTACCGCAATGGAACGCCTGATCCGCCCCGCCCGCAACATTCTTGGCAGCCTGCGCCTGCCCGGCGACAAGTCCATCAGTCATCGCTACGCCATGTTGGGCGCATTCGCCGACGGAGTTTCGCGCTTTACTAATTTCTCCACGGGCGCCGACTGCGCCTCGACGCTGGCCTGCATGCAGGCGCTGGGCGCAAAAGTGAATCGACTTGGCGCCGATTCCGTTGAAATCGCCGGTGTAACAGGACGCGTCGGGCCCGCGGGTCAATTGCACGATAGGACACGCAACTGGACACTCGACTGCGGCAACTCGGGATCCACGATGCGCATGATTGCGGGTCTGCTGGCGCCGCAGCAGGGCCGCTTCACGCTCATCGGCGATGCCTCACTCTCGCGGCGGCCGATGGAGCGTATTCGCAAGCCACTTGAAGCCATGGGTGCGCACCTCACACTCAACGAAGGCCATGCGCCGCTGACCATCGACGGCGCTCCACTCAAGGCAATCGACTACACGACGCCCGTTCCCAGCGCGCAAGTCAAGAGCTGCATCCTGCTCGCCGGTCTGCAAACTGCTGGAACCACGACAGTCCGCGAGGCTGTCCGCACCCGCGACCACAGCGAACTTGCCTTGCGCGCCTTTGGCGCAACGGTGACGCGCACAGCAAATTCGGTCTCCATCGGCGGCCCGCAGTCGCTGCACGCTATTGAAGCCGCGGTCCCTGGCGATCTTTCGTCGGCGGCATTCTTCCTCTGCGCGGCAACTCTCTTCCCCGGCTCCAGCCTGGTGATCGATGCTCTCGGCCTAAATCCCACGCGCGCCGCACTGCTTGACGTGCTGACGGCGCTGGGCGCACATATCGCAGTTCTCAATCTTGAAGAAAAACATGCGGAGCTGGTGGGCACAGTGCAGATTTCAGCGCCGGCCGAGGGGTTGAGATCGACCGAAATCGGTGGTGCGCTCGCGGCGCAACTCATCGACGAACTGCCGGTGCTTGCGGCCATCGCGCCCTACACGAGCGGGGGCATTCGCGTTCGCGGCGCGCGGGAATTGCGAGTGAAGGAGTCGGACCGCATTGCTCTGGTCGCGAGGAATCTGCGCGCCATGGGCGCGGAGGTTGCGGAGTTCGAGGACGGGCTCGACGTGCCCGGCGGCCAGGAACTGCACGGCGCAACCATCGATTCCGGCGGCGATCATCGCATTGCCATGGCCTTCAGCGTCGCAGCCCTCCGCGCCGAAGGCGAAACGCTTATCCAGAACGCCGAGTCCGCGGATATCAGCTTCCCGGAGTTTTTCGATCTGCTGGACCGCATTGCCGAGCGTTAGAGCGCCTGTAACGGAAGTTTCCAACCAATACAGTCATCCTGAGCGAAGTTTGCCGCGTATTTTGCGGTAAACGGAGCCGAAGGACCTCCATTTGTTTTTCAAATAGGCTCCGGACTCGCCACACTTATCGCTTGCTGAAAGACGGCCCGGCCGGTGCCGGTCCATTTCCGTCGCACGCGACCGCATTATTGAGCGGGCGGTGTGCCTTGTTGATTCGGCGCAGCGGGCGGAGTCATCGTCGGCTCGTTGCCGGGCTTCGCCGGCTGAACTCCCGGAATGACCGGCACGGCGGTCACAGTTCCCTGAGCCGCCTCCGGCAGGTTGATGCCGTAGTGCTGCAGCGTTGATGCCAGGGTTTGATACAGGCCCGCGCGGTCCTTGGCATAGTTGGCGTAAGCCGCGATCAGATTGTCATCGGCCACTGCAAGGTTGCGCTGCTGTTGCAGAACGTTGGCGGTTGTGGATGCGCCGAGGTGCAGCTTCTTTTGTTCGGCATCGAGGCTCTGCTGGTTAAAGTCGCGCGCGGCCTCGGCCGAACGCACCTGCGCGCGGTCGTTGGCGAGCGCATACATAGCGTTCACCACCTGCATGCGAATCTGCGTGTATTTCTGTTCCAGTTGCAGCTCGGCCTGGCGGTATTCCATTAGCGAGCGCTCCTGCTGCGCCTGCGCTTGCCGGTTGCGGATGGGAATCGTCAAATTGAATCCCACCCCTTTATCCGATGCCGAACTGTTGAACAGATTCTGCGCTGCTGAACCGAACCCTACCGTGGGGAAAGAGTTCGGCGCGCAAGGCGCGAATGTACCGGTTGTATTGTCGACTGTCACGCAATTAGGATTCTGCGACCCGCCGAGGGCGCTCGACCCGTAGAACCCGTACGCATCGAGCGTCGGCAGCAGCGCATTGCGTGCGCCCTTCAGTGTGATCTCATCGTTGCGCAACGTCAGCACCGCCTGTTCCAATTCGGGGCTGTGCTGGAAGGCCTCTTGTACCAACGCTTCGATGGGCTGGCTTTCCTCCTGGAGAGGCTCCAGGCTCACACGGTCCGTCGGAATCACCAGCGCCGCCGAAAGCGCGGGATCGTTGAGATTGCGCGTGATGGCCTGCTTGATGATTTGCTGCTGGTAATTGAGAGCGCTTTGCGCGCTAATCAGGGCCTGCTGATCAGTGGCAACGCTCGATTCCGCGCTCACCACATCGAGCGGCGCCATGGAACCAACTTCCAGCTGCTTCTTGTTGTCGGCGAGCAGTTGGTTGCTCTGCTGCAGCGCGCGCTGCTTGGCCTGCACATCTTCGTAGTCTTGAACGAGTCCCCAGTAGATTGTCTCCACCTGGTTCACGGTGTATAGGATCTGCTGGCGGAAGGACGAGTCGGTGATGCGGCGGTCATTGAGCGCCTGGTACATGAAGCGCTTGTTGATCCAGATGCCTGCACCCTGCAGCAGGTGCTGTGTGACGGTGGCTTTGAAGATTGCCTGCAGACTTGGACTGTAGGAATTGAAGCCGTTGTCGGTGGTGATGCGGCTGTTCTGCCAGCCAGCCTGCAGGGCGGTGCCGGTCACGAAGCCCTGATTGTATGTGAAGTTGTACTGATTGGTATTGGTGTTCAACTTCGGCAAGCCGCCAGAAAAAAGTGGGTTAAGCTGCGGCTGGAAGGCGCGCTCAAACTGGATATTGCCGCCGAAATACGGATCGAGATTTTCCGGCGGCGGTCCCGCTCCGTTCGTCGACAGCGTCAATCCACTTGTGCCGGAACCCGCGCCGCCTGAGCCGCCCGTTGTTCCGCCCGGCCCCCCTCCCGTCGAAAGAATCGAGTTCGATCCGCCCAGCGTGTTGGTCACCATACCCGCCGGCGCACCCAAGAGACTCGGCGCACCGGACCTCGCGCGCAGAATGTCCGTGTCCGCAATATCGAGGTTGTAGCGCGCAATGGCAATATCATAGTTGTTCTCAATGGCCAGGGCGATTGCATCGGAAAGGCTTAGATAAATTTTGCCGTCTTTCATGATATCGGTAAGGCGCAGTGAGTTCGTAAAGCTCGCCATCGCGATGTTTGTCGGCCGGTAAATGTTGATCGGGTTGCCGAGCCAATTTGCATAAGGTCTCGCGTAATAGCGGCTGGAAGTACGCAGCGGAATCGGCTGTGTTGCAACCGGCGTGGGCGCCACTGGAAGTTCGGAGGCCGCCTTTTCGTGCTGTGGCGGAACGGCGCTCGCCTGCTGCGCGTAGCCGGACGGCATCGTCGCCGCCAGCGTCAACAGAACGGCGGCTGCTGCGCGCAGCCTCCCGCCGGCGCTCCCCGGCGCTTTGCAGCTGGGATCTATCCCCTTGCATTTACCCCGCGCGGTTGTCCGCTGCCCATCTAATACACCTGCCCTCGAAAAATGCATGTCTCTTCTCCCAATAATTTGCGGCACACGACCTGCCCAGTGGGTGGGTTCCCCGGTTGCGCTTCAAGACGGCCAGGAATCCGCTTCGGATGCGAGTTTCTGAATTCTCAAGACGATTATCGTCGAACTACATGGCACACCCATGATTACGAAACCGCTGCACCGCTCGTTCCAGGAATTCAAGCAGATCCCGCTCGAACGCCGATTGAAGGACCTCAGAAATGCCCTGAACCGAACCCCTATTTTCGGTTCGCAGCTAACCGCAGCTCAGTTTAACTAACTGGTTAGTAAAATACGCCAACTCCTGGCTCCTGTGCAACCTCTCCCGGATAAGTTTCTGTCGAAACCCCGGTTTTCGGCACAAATCCACACTCAGCCTAGCCGCCAGGCTCAATCGGGTACGCTTGATGCAGCTACTTCTTTGATTGACTCCGGCAAAACCGATTCGGCACTCCAAACTTGGAAGATTGTCCTGGCGTACGACGGCACAGACTTCCAGGGCTGGCAGGTGCAACCTGGCCTGCCCACCATCCAGGGAGAGTTGCAAGCTGCCTTGGGCAGGATTACTGGGGAATCTCCCCTGCCGCAGGGCTCAGGCCGCACAGACGCCGGAGTGCACGCACTCGCCCAGGCGGCCAGCTTCACGTTGCGCGCTCCCATTCCAGCCGAGAACCTGCATCGCGCGCTAAACCGGACTCTCCCCCCATCGATACGCATCTCCGAGGCCAGGCAAGTACGAAGCACCTTTCATGCGCGGCACTCGGCGATTGCGAAGACCTACGAATACCGCATCTTCCACGGCGTGTTGTGCCCGCCCTTTCTGGCTCGTTACGTGTATGCCTGCCCATGGCAGTTGGACGTAGACAAGCTTCAGGCTTGTGCCAAGATTTTCGAAGGCGAACACGATTTCCTAAGCTTTGCCGCCAACGATCCCGATCTGACCGAACGCGAATGCAGCGACACAACGGAGCGGCCTTCTTGCTCCCTTGCTCCCTTGCTTCCTGCCGTGCCCCCCGGAGAGCGATCGGTGCTTGCCGGGGTGGCTCGCTCCCACATTCGCACCATCTACTCCTCGACGTGGGAACTGCGTACGGACGACGCCGGCGAAATTCTCGTCTATCGCGTGCGCGGCAACGGGTTTCTGCATCACATGGTGCGTAACCTGGCCGGGACGATGGTCGATGTGGGCCGTGGGTTTCTCGCGCTTGAGGAAGTTCCAGGAATTCTTGCGGAGCGCAACCGTTCCGCAGCCGGACCCACGGCGCCCCCGCGCGGTCTGTTTCTGCATTCGGTGGAGTATACAGAGGACGCGCTTGGACCGATTGAGGATTGAATTCGGTCCGAATACGGTCTACACCGGATGCATATCTGAGTCGAAGAGGATCAGGTGCGCCACTCCACGCAAATCAAGCCCATCATCAGCTACGTGAAAGCCCACACTGCTGGACTTTTCGATCGCAACACAGAAGAGCGAGAGCCCATCGTTGTCACACAAAACGGCGAAGCACGCGCAGTGCCGGTCGATGTTCATTCTCATGAGGAATCGCAGGAATCGTTGGCTGTCTTGCAAATCCTAGCTATTGGCAAGAAACAAGCTGCTGGATTCGAAACCATGATTCTCGTCGAAGAGCAGACTACGTGCTTGATTGCGTGATCCGGGCAGCCGAGAGTATTGCGGCCCTCCCCTGTCGCGGGTCCGGCCCGCGTGAGCTGCCGCCCGGGATGCACGCCGAACATCGCCAGGTCTTCAGTTAGCCTACCGCGTCATCTGCGAAGTTGAGGGAACCGATCTTGTCGTGCACTTGATTGCCGACGTGCGGCGCAAACTGCAGTCGCTGCTTCTGCGGAGGCTCACAACCGTATAGAGCCGCCAGGTAGAATCGTTCGACTGACAGCTGCTACCGCGTCCCTGATACTCTGAATCCATCGCCATGCCGGTAGTTTCCCCAAGCACGGCATTCTCACGCGTGACGACATTGGCCGCGCGGCGCCCGGTTCATGCCGCTTTTTCCTGGCTGTACGCGAATCCCAGAACCCTGATCGATTGGCAAGTGCAAATTGTAAGCATTCCTGCGCCCACAAACGGCGAACTGGAGCGGGCGCAATGGCTGGCGGCTCGTCTTGTGGAGGCGGACGTGCATTCAGTACAAATCGATGCGGCGGGCAACGTAATCGGAATTCTGCCTGCGATGAACCTGCCCTCGGAGAGCACTGGTCCGGTCGTTGTGCTCTCTGCGCATCTCGATACCGTCTTTCCCGCCGGTACGCCGCTCGACCCGGTATTTGCAGACGACCGCCTGGAAGCCCCCGGAGCCTGCGACAACGCAGCGGGCGTGGTGGGAATGCTGGCCATTGTTCATGCGCTGCGCCACGCCGCAGCCGAATTGCCGGCGCCGCTCGTGGTGCTCGGCAATGTCGGAGAAGAAGGCGAGGGCGATCTGCGCGGCGTGCGGCACTTTTACGAGCACAGTCCACTCGCTGGGCGCGTTGCCGCACACATCGTGCTCGACGGCGCAGGCGCGGATTCAGCCGTGACCCAGGCGTTGGGCAGCTGGCGCTACCGTGTAACCGTCACCGGACCCGGGGGGCATAGTTTTACCGACGCGGGAGCGCCGAACCCGATTGCTGCGCTGGCTACGGCGCTAGCCAGGGTCGCTGAGACGCCGCTATCCGAGGAGCCGCGTACAACACTCAACCTGGGAACGGTACGCGGCGGCATCAGCGTCAATTCGATTCCCGAAGACGCCGAGGCCACCGTGGATTTTCGCTCCACGGATCGGAGTGAGTTGGTGCGGCTTGAAATTGCGCTGCATCGCGCCGTCGAAGATGCCGTGGAGCTCTGGAATGAGCGCTCGAAAACCGCAGGCAAAAGCTCGCGTGGATTATTGTCGTTCGCAATTACCAAAATCGGCGACCGCCCTGCGGCAAATTTATCTGGCGATTCGCCGTTGCTCGCTGCATTGCGTGCGGTTGATCGGCACCTTGGTCTGCGCACCGACCTGCGATTGGGTTCGACCGACGCCAACATTCCACTGGCGCTCGGCGTTGCGGCGCTGTCGATGGGCGCGGGCGGAGAAGGAGGCGCCGCTCACACGCTCCGCGAATGGTACTCCCCGAAAAACCGCGATCTGGCGCTTAAGCGCATCCTGCTGCTGACGCTGGCGATGTTGGAGTGGGCGACGGACCAATAGCTCTTATACATATCCCATGTGATGCGGCTCTTTGGGCGCGCGAAGCGTCTAACTACAAAGACGCGGATGGGCAACACTAGGTCATTGTGAAGGCGAGAAGCGGGTTCGCGGCACGCTGCAGGCACCGCCGGATGACTATACTGAGAAGAGAGGCCGCCCTCGATGAGAAGGCCGATTGGCTGGGCGCCTTCAAGAGGTCTACGAAACTATGAAATGGCTCTTCGAACGGCTTCGCTCGCGCCGTCTCGCATCGACGTTTGTACTGCTCGCCGCTCTTTCAGCCGCCGTTGTGGCTGGCTCGTTTGCCGCCCACGGAGTGCGCGGCCAGGAAAAGCAGAATGACAGCGACGACGCTACTCCGCTCAAGGTTGTGCATTCAGCCATCCCACCCAATGACTTTGTGCGTATCGCCAAGGCTGTGGGGCCCGCGGTAGTGAATATCAACACGCAGACACTGCCGAAAGAATCGGGCAACCGCGGACATCATAACTTCCGCTTTCGGACTCCGCCGAATCAGCAGAATCCTCCCGATGACAACGACCAGCAGGGCGGGCCGGACAACTTCCAAGACTTCTTCAACCGTTTCTTTGGCGGCCAGATTCCGGCGCCAGATGAGGGCGAAAACGGCCAGGTACAGGAGTCGCTCGGCTCCGGCTTTATCGTCGATCCCAAAGGCTACATCATCACCAACAACCATGTGGTCGAGAAAGCCGACAAAATCTACGTAAAGCTTTCGACGGACCCCGACACGCAGGATCTGGGCCGCCCGGCGCGCGTCATTGGAGTCGACAAAGCCACGGACCTTGCGGTGATCAAGATCGATACCAGCACTGGGTTGCCGACGGTGAAGATGGGTGACTCGGATTCGGCTCAAGTGGGCGACTGGGTTGAGGCTATCGGCAGCCCGTTTGCGCTGGCACAAACCGTGACCGCAGGCATCATCTCCGCAAAGAATCGCACCATCGACCCCGGAGTCGCAGGCCAATTCCAGCATTTTTTGCAGACCGACGCAGCCATCAATCCCGGCAATTCCGGCGGACCGCTCCTAAACATGAACGGCGAAGTGATTGGCGTGAACACCGCCATCTACACGCAATCGGCCGGCTACCAGGGAATTGGTTTTGCCATGCCGTCAAACACCGTGGTCTCCGTTTACAACGATCTCATCAGCCCGGCACATAAGGTCACGCGCGGCTCCATCGGCATTCAGTTCCACGAAGGGCTTTCGGGCGCCGTAAATCGCATCTATGGCTTCAAGAACGGCGTCCTGGTACAGCAGGTTCAGCCGGGGGGGCCCGCGGATAAAGCGGGCATTAAGGCAGGCGATATCATTACCACCGTCGATGGCCGCGCGATCAAAGACGGCGACGACCTTGTGAACGAGATCGCAAGCCGCAAACCGGGATCGACTATCCGGCTCGGCTACCTTCGTGACGGCAAATCGATGGACGCGACAGTGACGATCGGCGATCGCGACAAGGTCTTTGCCGATCTGAACAACCCACAGCCGCAATTCAACCAAGAGGGCGGAAGCGACGCGGGCGAGGCTAAGTTGGGCCTGGTGGTTCGCGATGCCCCGCCGTCGGTCACCACGAAGACACACACTGCGGGTGTGGTGGTGGAGTCGGTCCGCAACGGGTCGTTTGCCGATCTGCAGGGAGTAGAGCCTGGGCTCGTGATCACGAAGGTCAACAAGCAGCCCACGGGCACCAAGGAACAGTTTGATGCCGTAGTGAGCAAGCTCAAGAGCGGCGATGACGTAGTCTTTGAGGCGATCGACCCGCGCAGTCCGGCGCAGGGCATACTGGTCATTGGCGGGACCTTATAGAATTCGGGGAATGGGCGCTGGATGCGCTTGAACAGGCCCGGCGCCCGTTCCTAAGGTAAGGTTGAACGTGTTACCTAATCGAGTTTCCCTGCTCCTTTTTCCCCTTGCCGTATTGCGGTACCTTGGCTACACTACACCGAAGAGTCTGGAAAACTTCGTATGAATTCAGGCGGAATAGCCATGTTTTCTTCATGCGCCACTGCAGCACTTTTGATTTCTGCAGCCCTTGTTGCGCCGTCTGCGTTTGCAACCAACGTGCATCGGTCGCCCACCAGCGGTCACACCAGCACCCACAGACTGTCGCAATCCAAGCATAGATCGCGCCGGCAGCGCGGCCAGCAGGTCATCCAGCCTGAACGGGTAACGCAGATTCAACAGGCCCTGATTCGCGAACATTACATGACAGGCGAGCCAAACGGCAAGTGGGACACGACCACGGTTACCGCGATGCAGAAGTATCAGGGAGATCATGGATGGCAGACCAAACTCATGCCTGATTCGCGCGCCCTGTTGAAACTCGGCCTCGGCCCCGACTACTCGTCGGCAATCAATGCCAAGGACTCAAACTTCACGCCGCAGCCGAATTCCAACGACCCGCCCGCGCAACGGAGTCCGGGTTTTGTGGCAGCGTCAGGCGTGAAGCAGTAATCCGCTCTCCAAAATTGCTCTTCAAACCACCTCGGGCGCCAGTAGGTCGGCCATGCTCTCGCGGCGCCGTATGAGCCGTGCCTTGTTGCCTTCAACCAGGACCTCGGCGGGCCGCGGCCGCGTGTTGTAGTTGGAGCTTTGCGCCATGCCGTAAGCGCCGGCATCGAGCAGTGCGACGAGATCGCCGGGCTCGACGGGGGCAAGCTTGCGGTCGCGCGCAAAGAAGTCGCCGGACTCGCAGACCGGCCCCACTACGTCGACAACGCGCGCCTTCCCTGGCCTGGGCTGCACGGGAACAATTTCATGCCAAGCCTGGTAAAGCGCCGGACGAATCAGGTCGTTCATTGCCGCATCGACGATGACGAAGGTCTTTCTGCCATTGCGCTTCACGTAGAGCACGCGCGCCACCAGTGCTCCGGCCTGCGCAACCAGGAACCGCCCCGGCTCGATAAGCAAGCGGCCTTCGAAATCTCCGAGTGCGTTTTCGAGAGCCGCGGCGTATTCGGCAACTTTGGACGCCGCATCAAAAAGCTCCGCATGGTAGTCGATGCCGAGCCCGCCTCCGGCGTCAACGGTGCGAAGCACGATCCCCTCGCGCCGTAACTGGCGCACCAACTTACTCACCCGCTCAATGGCCTCGCCAAACGGGTCTGCCGAGCGAATTTGCGAACCGATGTGGACGCTGACACCGTGCGCTTCAAGCCAGCGGTCATTGGCCGCGCTCTTGTAAATGCCCGGTGCGCGGCGGATGCCGATGCCGAACTTGTGCTCGCGCAGGCCCGTGGAGATGTAGGGATGGGTGTCGGCAAAGACATCGGGATTGACGCGCAGCGCAAAGCGGGCGCGGACTTTGTGTTTGCGCACGCGGGCCGCGAGCAGCTTCAGCTCCGCTTCGCTTTCCACGTTGAACTCGAGAATTCCGATTTTGAGCGCCAGGTCAATCTCTGCGGCCGTTTTGCCAACCCCCGAAAAGACCACGCGGCCCACGGCATCGGGAGCGGCGGCCAACACGCGCTCCAGCTCGCCACCCGATACAATGTCGAAGCCAGCTCCGTTTTGGCTGAGGAGTTTGAGAATCGCGAGGGCAGAGTTGGCCTTGACCGCGTAGCAAACCAGGTGATCCCGCCCGGCAAGTGCCTGCCCGAATAGCTTCAGGCGATCGACGATATGGTCTGCCGAGTAGACGTAGAGCGGGGTATCGAAGCGGCGTGCCAGCGATTCCAGCGAGACCCCGCCACAATGCAGCGCTGCGCCGGGCTCTGGGTAGAAAAACGGGCGCGGTGATGTGGATGCTCGTTTAGCCACAATTCGTTTCCAAAATCGGGAAAGATTCCCAAACTTTGAAGATACTGAATTGAGCGTACAGCATGAAGCGCGCCGTCACGAAGAAGGAAACGCATTGGCAGGTAAAATAGGTGAACATTCCAATGACCGCCCATGCCGATCCGCCCCAAAGCTCCGGGGACGCGGAAATGATTGCCTGCATTCGCGCCAACGCCGGATTTGTGGTGGAGGCCCTGGCCCCGCAAGCCGAATTTCCGTTCGCGTTCGATGGCCCCTCGGTCGAGTGGCTCGACGGCTACATCAACCGCATCCGGACCGGCAACTGGAGAGAAGAGCAGATCGATCAGCTCGTCTCCAACTTCGGCTCGTATCTCGGCCAAGCCATCCTCGCCCTGCACGGCGGCGCCTGGGCGCGGGACGAACACGGCTGGCACATCCGCTTCGATGAGGGAAACCGGGCCTACCCTTTCGCGAAAGTAGCCAAGCAGTGGCAGAACGGTGCGGAAGATTCGATCTTCAGCTTTTACTCGGCCATCGGGGTTGTGTTTGGCAAAGAACCGCGCCTCTAGCTGGACGCACAAAATGCCCGTTGCGCGCCCGCTACAATAAAAGACTGAATGACGGGGCTGCCTCAAGTTGACTTGATGGGCGTGGGCCTGAACGCAACCGATACGCTGATCTGCCTGCCTGCATATCCCGAGCGCGGCTCCAAGGTCGAATACCGCTCAGCCAGCGTGATGCCCGGCGGGCAGGTGGCAACGGCCGTCGTAGCCTGCCAGAGTTGGGGCCTGCGCACGCGGTACGTGGGAAAGCTCGGCGATGACGATGCGGCGCGTTTGCACAAAGAAGCCTTTGCGCGCGCCGGAGTTGAGACCAGGCTGATCGAGGTGGCCGGCGGCGTTAGCCCGCAGTCGCTCATCCTGGTGGACGCCGGCGGCGAGCGCACCGTGCTTTGCCGGCGCGACGAGCGCATGACTCTCAGGCCCGAGGAGCTTCACCGCGAGTGGGTCGTGAACGCGCGCGTACTGCACATCGACGGGCACGATACAGCTGCAGCCACACTGGCCGCGAGCTGGGCGCGCGCGGCAGGCATTCCCGTCGTCGCCGATCTCGACGACACCTATCCGGGCATCGAAGATCTCGTGGCCAACATCGACTATCTGATTGTGAGCAAAGATTTCTCTTGCCATTTGATAGACGACAGCAATTTGGAGCGTGCCCTGCGCCAGATGCAATCGCGCTACGGATGCAAGCTGAGCGCGGCGACGCTGGGCGATGACGGCGTGCTGGCGTGGGACGGCAAGCAACTGGTGCACTGCGCCGCGTACCGCGTGCCGGTGGTGGACACGACAGGCGCCGGCGACATTTTTCGCGCCGGGTTCATCTACGGCCTGATGCACGAGTGGCCGCTCGAAAGGCAGCTCGATTTCTCTTGCGGGGCAGCCGCGATGAACTGCATGGCCCAAGGCGCGCGCGGCGGCATCCGACCTGTCGACGCTATCGAAAACCTGATGTCAACCGTGGCGCGATACGAGAGTGCGTACGGCTTGTCGGCGTTCGACTGACGGTCGAAGCGCCACATCCGGCGGCAAGCGGGATTTAGAATAGGAATAGCGAGTCGGGCTCTGCATTCCCGGCAATTCCCTAGCCCTGCTGCGCATCGTGGAGAGATCCTATGGCACTGATCAAGACTTCAAATCCGGCCCTCGGCCAAAACACCTTCTCGAGCTTTGCGCAGAGCCAGTACGGCGGAAACCTGGTGGACGCCTCGGCGCGAATGACGCTGAGCGGCACCGTGAATAGGACTGGCATTCTGCTGTTGTGCGGGGTGGCCACGGCGGCATGGACGTGGAACTCGTTTCTTGGCACGCGGGACCTGAGCTTCGCCGGTCCAGCGGTGCTGGTGGGCGCGCTGGGCGGGCTGGTTTTTGCCTTGATTACCAGTTTCAAGAAGGAATGGGCGCCGGTCACCGCGCCCATCTACGCGCTGCTTGAGGGGCTCGTGCTGGGCGGGCTGTCCGCCGTTCTCGAAATGCGCTCTCGCGGCATCGCGATACAGGCCGTAGGGCTCACCTTCGGCACGTTGTTGGTGATGTTACTCGCCTACAAATCTGGGTTGATCAAGGTCACACAGAAGTTCCGTCTCGGCGTGGTTGCGGCCACGGGCGGAATCTTCGTTCTTTACATGCTTGAATGGTTACTGAGTTTTTTTGGCATTCACTTCACAAGCATCAACGGCGGCGGGTCGATCGGTATCGCGGTGAGCCTGTTCATCGTTGGCATTGCGGCGCTCAACCTGGTGCTGGACTTCGATTTTGTGGAGCAGGCGTGGCCTACGGCGCTCCCAAGTACATGGAGTGGTACGCGGCCTTCGGCATCATGGTCACGCTGGTGTGGCTGTACCTGGAGATTCTGCGCTTGCTCTCGAAGCTGCGCAGCAGAAACTGAGAAGCAGCTATTAGCGAATAGCCAATAGCCAGTAGCGGTCCCACGCGGCGGCCGGAACCAACCTATTGGCTACTGGCTGCTTCCTATTGGCTATCTTGCGGCGAAATCAGCGAAAACGTAACGCTTGCGGCGGTGACGCGTCGGTGCGGTGTGTTGCGCGCGATCACCAGCATGTCGCCCTTGTTCAAGGTGACGGTTTCGTGCCCCTCCGATTCCGGCGCATTCCACTCACCGGGCGCCTTGCTGTGCGCGCCCTTGGGCGTTCCGCCGAGTTCGTACACCGTCGATCCATCGAGGATTTGAAAGACGTGGTCGCGATGCTCGTGCCACTCGAATTCCGTCGCGGTCTTCTCCTTCTCGCTGGTGAGAACCACGGTGAAGGTCTTCTCCTGCACGAGGTTGTCGCTGCCGGGATTGGCCGCCAGCGCTTTGAGATCGTCCGCAATCTCCTGCGCCTTGAAAACCTTGAACGTGAGCGCGGAGGTATGCGTGCTTTGCGCTTCTGCTGAGGCGGCGAAGCCCAAAGAAGCAAAGATCGACGAGTTCGTCAGCGCAAAGCCGGCGGTAGCGGCGGCCGGCACGGCGCTCAGGAACTTGCGGCGGGTGGGATTCAGTTGGGTGTTATGCACGCTCTGCTCCAAAACTAGAAAAAGACTTCGTCGCCGATTCTATCAGCGTCAAGTGGCTGCCGGGAGGCGGCAGATTTCACAGCTCAAATTGCCGCAGCCAGGGAGCTATGAGCGCCGCGACCTTGCGCGGCTGCTCGTAGGCGGCAAAGTGGCCGGCATCGGGCAGCACGTGAAATTCGCAACCGCCGGGAGCAGAACGAAAGGCTTCCATTTCCGCGGGAGCCGCGGTGGAGTCTTCGGCGCCTGCAATGGCAAGGATCGGCACGCGGATGGTGGAAACAGTGGGAACCGAGTCGGGGCGCATGGCCAAGCCGGCCTGCACTGCAACCTCGGCTTCGGGCGTTAGCGTCATATGGGCGCGAATTTCGGCCACAATCTCCGGACTCACACGTCGTGAAGTCTCGCCGATGAGGGCCTGCGTCATGCCGTCGAAGAGCGCGGTGACGCCCTCCGTCCGCGTCCGCTGGATGGTTTCGGCGCGACGCAGCAGGTTGGCCGGCGAATCGGGCTGCGGTTTCGAACATACGAAGACAAGGCCGGTCATGCGCTCCGGGGCTTTCCGCCATAGCTCCAGCAAGACATATCCGCCAATGGAGCAACCCGCGAAGACGGCCCTGCGTAGGGAGAGCTTGTCCAGCAGGGCGAGCACGTCCTGAGCCAACTGCTCTATGGTCAGCACGGGGGCGTCGGGAACCAAGACAAAAGCGCCAACCGGCAGCACGGAACCCAGTTCGGAAACACCATGGCCGCGAAGATCGGGCACAATGGCGCGAATCCCCGCGAGTTCCTTGACGAGGGGGCGCCAATAATCCCGGTCGAGAGGGGTAGGGTGCAGGAAAACAACAACCGGGCCGCTGCCCGCGTCGGTAAATCCAAGGCCTGAGCCATCCAAAAGCGAAACACCGTTCATACGATTGGAGGATACGCCCCCGGCAGGGGTGGCGTCTCCTCCGGAATCCCAATCCAGAGAGCCAGATAGGCTACGCCGACCAGGCCACTGGAGAAAATAAGCCCGATAACAGCGATAATTCGGACTACGGCGGCGTCCCAACCGTTGGCTTGGGCCAGGGCAATGCATACTCCGCCAACCTGGCGGCCAATGCGGGGCCGGCTGAGAGGGCGACCGGGTAAGGGCCGCACAGCGCGGATCGCTGCACCGCAGGTCGAGCAGAAATGGGCGCTCGCTGGCATTCCTGTTCCACAATGCTGACAGAAGACGGTCATGATCGCTGCTCCGAGAAACGAACTCCAACTTGTTTGAGGATACGGACTTTTGTGCCCTGCGGTTCCCTTTTTCCGCTTCGAGCGGCGGAGTCGCAGTTCCGTTTCTATCGGATCTCGACGAGTGCCGCTAGTTCTGCTAACCCCGCTGTCTCTTTCAGCTTCCCCTATAGGGACTATGCAGATACTTCCTTGCCTCGCCGGCACGCGAGGTATTCGGACCGGCGTCGATGGCCGCCTGGTAGTCTCGCGTCGCGATCGCGCGCTGGCCTTTCAGATCGTGACATTCGCCGGCATCAAGTAGCGTACGAATCTTGAGTTCCGAACCGACGCCTTGGGTTCCGGCAGCTTGTTCGTAGGCCTGGGCCGCTTCGTCGTAATGGCGCTGGCCGCGGAGGGCGTCGCCAAGGCCGAAGTAGGCCAATTCGAGCTTGGACGAGGCAAAGTAGCCCGGCTTGGCTGCGTCGGCCAATAGCTGCCGGTAAGAGTCCACTGCGCCCATTCCCTCGCCCGCGTCCTTGCGCAGATTGGCTTCCTCAAGACAGAACAGAAAATCGTGCGGGTACTCGTATTTGAGTTCGCGCACGACCTGGATTGCCTCGTTGTACTTCGCTTCACGGCGCAAAAACAGCGCAATCACGGTGCGCGACTCCACGCTGGTAATGACGCCGTGCTTTCCGGCTTCCTCCAACATGGCCATTCCGGTCGTCTTCGAGCCGGTGATCCCGGCAAAGCCGATCATGAGCTTGAACGGCCACGGGAGGGCGCCAACCACGTATTCGTACACGCCCGTAATCATCTTTGCGTCTGCATACTGGGGATCGATCTGCAGAACATGCGCGGCATCGTCCTTGGCCTTCATCGCCAGGTGGAATCCCGTTGCAAACGCCCGCTCCACCATCGCAACGTAAGCGCATCGCAAACTGCGCACCCAGGCGCGGGCAAACAGCGCGTCCACGTCGTTGGGGTTTTTGCTCAACCGCCAGTCGGCCTCGCGCACGGCCTCATCGGCCAGTGCGAAGATCCGATCGCGCTTCGCGGGGTCTTCGTCTGTGGCGTGGCGTCCGGTAAGAAATCCGTCGTTCGCATAGAACGTGGTGTCGAGAAGGTCCTGCCGGTAGAGCTCCTGAAAAATCAGCGCGTTGAGCAAGTAAGCCGTCGCCTGCGGGTCGCCGGGATGCACCGCTCGAATCTGCTCGAAGCGCGCAACCGCGCCAGGATAATCGAGGTTGTAAAAACGTTCGTAGGCTGCGCGCACCTGGGGATCGTTGTTCATGGGGTTAGTGTGCGCGGTTGCGGCCATGGCCAGACTAGGCAGACTAAACCCTATGATTCCAACAATACGCGCGGCAACCTTTCCCGGTGTCACTCTCTTCTCCGCTCCTCTTTACCTATCGTACCGGTTGACGCGTTCTGCTCCGCAGCAGGCGTAATGCCGCGAATCCTGTCTCGGATGGAAAGGAAACTCCGCCAATTGTTTTTGAGCTGCGTGCCGCGCTCCGCACTGGAGAATCAGATAGCATTTGAGTATGCCCATCCCCGAACGGTTGAAGCCGACGTTCGTTTCAGCGCGCGTGCCGCAACCGGACCGAACAGCGGAAGCGCGCCAGCGGTTGATCGTAGCTCTCGACGTGCCTAGTACTACGACTGCGGAAGAGCTAGTGAACCGGCTGCAGGAGCAGTGCCAATGGTTCAAGGTAGGATTGGAGTTGTTTACCGCCGCCGGTCCCGCCGCGATCGAGGCATTAACGGCGCGCGGCCACTCGGTGTTTCTGGATCTGAAGTTCCACGACATTCCCAACACGGTGGCCGGCGCAGTGCGCTCGGCGGCGCGGTTGGGCGCGCGCATGATGACGATTCACGCTGCCGGAGGGCCGGCGATGCTTGCCGCGGCCCGCGCTGCGCTCGACGGCATAACCGATCCGCCGGAATTGCTCGCGGTGACCGTGGTGACGAGCATGGACGCCGCGCAATTGAAGGCTGCCGGAGTGGAGCGCGCTCCCGCAGCGCAAGTGGAAGTGCTGGCCAGGATGGGACTGGAAGCGGGCATCCGCGGCTTCGTTTGCTCGCCCGAGGAAGTTGCCGCATTGCGCACGCTCACAGGACCAGAGGGAGTGCTGGTGGTGCCCGGGATTCGCCCCGAGGGAGCCGATACTGGCGACCAGAAGCGCCTGGCGACGCCCGCCACGGCCCTACGCGCAGGCGCCAGCTACCTGGTAGTAGGCCGGCCCATCACGCAGGCGCTCGACCCCGCCAAAGCAGCCGAAGCGCTACTTAGAGAGATGGCGAAGGCGCTTGCGCTCTGAGAGCAACGGATCAAGGTGTGGTTTGCCTTCGGAACTAGGACGATCCTAGGCGCCACAGCGTGAATGAAGGATTAGCATGAGTGTGGCGCGGTCGGCGTACCAGATTCTTTCAACCTATGCTTCGCAAGAGCCGTGTGCCTAATCGCGCCGATACGGCTCCGTGCGGAGGCGGATTGGCGCTACCGCGACAGGAATAGGAATCGCAGATGATATCCTGTCCCGAAACGGAAAGCCTAAGAAAAATGGTCAAATTGCCGATAGTAATAACTTCCGAGCATGATCGCCGGTAAACTGGGAGTGCCAGTCCTCGACATAGAGCGGTGACAAAGAAAGCCACCGTAGAACACAAGCTGGGGTTCAAGGGTGCGATCGTTTCGATTATTCATGATGGCACGGAGTTTTCGATGTGCTCAGCGGTGCGGAGCCGGTGTGTTGCTCGCGGCCACGTGTTTGCTTTTCATGACCGGAGCCGCTGCCGAGGAAGGAGCATCAAAGCCGGGGGTCCTCAAGCTGCCGTTGACCACAACGCGCCAGGCGCATTCGCTCACTGTCGCGGAGGCCGCAAAGGCGTATCCCGTCCATGTGCGGGGAGTTGTCACATATTTCGATCCTTACCAGGAAAGAGCGAAATCGGCTACGGGTCCCAGGGCGTTTTTCGTAGCCGATAGCACCGGGGGTATCGTTGTCCTGACGAAGAGCGAACGCTTGCCGCCGATTCGTGCCGGGTCGATGGTCGATATTAGGGCGGTAACAGACCCTGGCGGCTACGCGCCGATTCTCGTCCAGGCTCAGGTGAATCTCCTTCCGGGTTCGGGGCGGCTTCCTCAACCCCTTCCCCAGACAATTCCTGAAATGCTCTCGGGGAGGGACGACGGTCAATGGGTTTCTGTCGAAGGGATTGTCCACGCGGTCTCTTTGGAGGGCAAACACGCGGTCCTCACGCTTGATACCGGCCATGGAACATTGCTGGCATCCACTTACGAAGATGCGCCCCACTTCCTATCTCTGGTCGATGCGCGGGTCCGGCTGCAGGGCGAGGCCGCACCTTTGGTGGATGCCAAACGAAGGATGGTGGGAGTGCGCATTCTTTTTCCCGGCCCTCAGTCAATGCAAATCGAGGAGCGCGGCCCCGCGGACTCTTTTTCCCTGCCTATCCAGCCGCTGAACACTTTGCTTCAGTATCTGCAAGGCGGTCCTAGCGAACACCGTATTCACGTTCGGGGGACAGTCACTCTGGCCTGGCCCGGACAGAGCGTATGCATCGCGGATGCTGGAGTGGGGCTGTGCATGCAAACCACAGATCGCATCGGGCTGCGCACGGGACAAGTGGTGGATGCGGTCGGGTTTCTAGGATTGGAAGATTTTCGGCCAACCCTGACCGATGCGACGATGAGGCTAATGGGCGATGGTCGTGCCGCCGCTCCTGTATTCATCCAGGCGGAAAACGCCTTTAGCGGCGATTACGACGGCGAACTCGTCCGGGTGGAAGGCGTGGTGATGGGCACGAATCGGTCTCAGGGGAAGCTAACCATCGTTCTCTCTTCCCAAGGGGCGTTGTTTACCGCTATTTTGCCCGCCGGCGACACGCAAAGCGACCAGAGACTAGCCTCCCAATGGGCCGCAGGCAGCACGATTGCAGTTACAGGTGTTTTTGCCGGGAAGGTCGATCAGCGCGGAATCCAGCGCGGCCTGGGTGTTTCTACTCTGGAATCACTTCAGATCTTGCTGCCGTCGTCCGGAGATGTCGTGGTCATCGCAACGCCAAGTTGGTGGAACGGCCTGCACACTCTGGCCGTTCTTGGCTCCGTCGTCATCCTCACTCTGGGAATCCTCGTTTGGGTTCAAGTGCTGCGCCATCAGGTTCAACGGCAGACCGAAATCATTCTCCGTAGCGAGCAAAAGTTTCGTTACATGGCCCAGCACGATGCACTGACCGGACTTTATGTCCGCACGGTGCTGATGGAACGCCTGGAGGCGGAGATTCAAACGGCCACGCAGAATGCAGGCTCCCTGGCGTTCTTCATGGTCGATGTGGACGGATTCAAGTATCTCAACGATTCCATGGGTCATGCCGCTGGAGACGAGGTTCTGGTTGCGCTGGGGAGGCGTCTCCAGGAGTCGGTCCGCGACAGCGACACCGTAGCGCGTATGGGAGGCGATGAACTCGCGGTCTTACTTCCCGGAGCCCGCCAGATGGAGGAGATCGAGGCCATCGCTTCACGTTTGCTGCAAACGGTCGCCACTCCATTTGCCGTCCCGGGTGGCGAGGCTTCGGTGTCGATAAGCATCGGAATAGCGACTTTCCCCGACGGCGGAAGCGACAGCGCATCGCTGATGCGTAGCGCCGATGCGGCGCTTTACCGGGCCAAGTCGCTGGGGCGCAATGGTTATCAGGTCTTTTGCGGCGGTTCCGCGCCGACTATTCCCTTGAAGACTGTAACGCAGGCAGCCTGACGAATGCCGCAAAGTCCGCCCGCGCCATCGCCGACAACCGCCTCGCTGCATCGCTAGCTGCAAGTCATTGAAATCACGACCCAGAGTCTCACTCGCCTTTGCAGACCATATCCGCACTTTGTCGCACAATTCATGGGAGTTCTGCCCCGATCACACCAATCAACATGTCAACATCAGTTCCGGCGGGGAAAATAGGTAAAGAAAAAATTCCTACCCATATGGGGTATTTCTTCTACTTTAACCAATTTGTTTTAATGAACATACAAGAAAATCGCGGATAAATATGGCTCAAAAATGACGGCGTTAGAGCCCTCTTTGGGCGGTGCAATCTGGGGAATCAACCCGGCGCGAGGCCGGGCTTCTTGTGGTTCGGAAATCAAACGAAGGTTAGAGCTTTTCGTAGAAGTCGCACGCGGAACAGGAGATGTATACTCCGCCGGGGACGCCGCGTTCACGGTCCTTGACGCGCTTGACGATGCGCGTGGGTTTCGAGCACTTGGGACAGTCGGTCGACTTCGTCGTATCCATCATCTTCTTGCGATCGCCGGTTTTGGCAACTTTGGCCATGGGTTGGGTGATTCTCCTTGTTAGGGTGTCTCTGCTCACATCCGCGCTGACACCTCAACGAGCAAAGATCACTCACTGGGGGCCCGTTGCGGCGGACTGCTTCGACGGCGCGGTGCCGGTTCGCAATCGAACGCGAAGTTTCGCTCTCGACGAACCGGACTCGCTCGTTCTAGTTTATATGAATTGGCGCGGGTAATCGTAGCCGTGGCAGCCAGTTTCGCAGGCGGTGCGACAGCCGGTTTGGAGACCGGTGCTACTAGTTGACCCGCGCTGACGAACCGGAAGCCACAAGCTGGCTTGTGCTGGCTGGCGGCTGTTGATTGCCACTCGGCGCGTGAGGTGTTTTCGCAGGTGCGGATTGCTGCTGCGAACCATTCGCGGGCGACTGTGAGCCATTTGCCGGAGGTTGCGCGCCGCCGGCAGGCGGCGTCTGCGTGTTGCCCTGCGGATAGGAGGCCTGAGAGGTTTGACTGGCCGGCGCCGGAGTGCTGGGCTGCTCGTCGGGATTGGCGCCCGGCTGCTCATCCGTGTGCGGCTTGGGGAATCGCACAGGGCGCATCACGCCGGTGTTCTTGTTGTTGTCGTCGGGCAGGGATTCGCCGGGTTTGCGCAGGCTGGGAGGAGCGCTCGGCGCCTGCCGGTTGGGATCGGTCTCCGCGTCGCCCTCTTGTATCGTCCGCGTGTTGGCTTGCGCCGTGATCACTGGCGTGCCATCGGTCATCATCATCGCAGAAACCACATCTTTATCGAAGATCTGCAGCGGCTCGCCGTCTTTGGCGATCTCCACGCGGATCACGCGGTTGCCGTTGATGCGGACGAAGTCGACTTCCTGGGGTGGTGTACCGTAGATCCATTCTTCGAAGGGCATCTGGCCATCCATCTCGCGCGACTTGGTCCGGGGCTGCCCCTTGGCGAAGAGCACCATATCGGTGGTCATTCCCACCAGGACTTTGTGGCCGAGGATGTCGTCTTTCAACTCCTTTGGCAGAGTGTCTGTAAAGGCCTGCACCGGCGTTTTCACGTCGAAGGAGATGAGCGGGGATAGCAGGGCTTTCACCTGGGCCGGCGTAAGCTCGGGCACGTGATCGGCGAAGGTCAGCGAAATTCGCGAACCCACGGGATCACCGCTCGAGTTAACAGTTGCGGGGTCGATATCCGGATCGCCCACCTGCGGACCGACGCTGATTTGCACATGGCGCAGAAAACGGTGCTTGGCGTCGGGTCCGCCGTCGAGATCGAAGACGATTTTGGAGCGATCGAACTTGAGGTCGGTGATGACTACGCGAGCGCCGGGCTTGGCGGAAAGCCCCTCACTGATCACCATGTTGAGATAGCTTTCGCCAGCGGGCTCGAGCTTGCCGTTGGCCTGGAGCGTAAGACCCTTATGGCCGCGCGGGAACGGGCGCATAGCAAATCCCTGCTCCGATTCGAGCGCCCGCAGCAGCTCAATGCGCGTCTTGGGATCGAGCTCGGTTTTGCTCAACTCCACGTGGGTAGGTTCGATTTGTGCGTAGCGCCGGTCTACCGCACCTGTATGGGCCACGTTGCCTTTCCCGCTGGTGTCGATGGTGATGACCTGAGCGGGCGACCCTCCGCAGGCAAACAGAATAGCTCCAGACACAATGATCGCGGGGACCGGGGAATGAGTAGCAGCGGTGGGCAGGCGGTGAGGCCGAACCATGGAGAACCTCCCATGTCGATGCATCAAGCATTGCGCAAATTGAATAAGGTTTCAAGGGGAAGCCATCTTCGTTCCAGGCCGTTTCCCGATTTCAACCTCAAGCGATCCAAGACCCTGACTTGGATGCAAGCGCATGGTTCAGTGTTGGACATCGGCAGTGCAGCCCAGGCGCGCGGCACGACTCGCGGGAATTGCCGCACGATCGTAGATGGATCTCGTTTCTGGATCGCGCAAGATTTTGAAATCGCGAAGAGTTGGATCGTTCAAAACGGATTCGACCGGATCATTGGGCCATCCCTCCCGGCCGGAGAGCACAAGATACGAGCGGCCCGGCGCGTCGGATCGATAGTACAAGAAAGCGCCAATGCGCCCGTTCGACCAAGAAGCGGACGGATTGTACAGGCTCCAAAACACCTGGGGCCGCAGCTCGGTGATCACCGCCAGTTTCGGGTCGCATGATCCGCGCAGTTGCGCGGCAAACTCTTGAGCACGAGAAAACTCCCGGATCGTTTCGCGGTGGAATGCGATCGCCGTTCCCAGGTAGATCCCCCCTGGGAAAAGACGCACGTGCCCGGGAGGTGTGATCAGCTTGCTGGGGATGGCGCGCAGCATGAACGATTCCGTCGCCGCCGCGATGCCTTGATTCAAAAGCAGCACGGCGGCCAGCGCTGCATATTTGCCGAGCGGCGGAAAAGCGCAGTAGGCTTCGCAGGCCAATCCCACCAGGATCGACAGCCCAGCCAAACATAGGATGAAATGGCGGCCGGGACGCGGATTCATCATCCAGAAGGCGAAGGAGGGGAGGATCAAGATCAAAGCTGGGAGGACCTGAATCCATTCAGCACGGGCGGGCGAAGGAGTGGGGCAAACGAACGCCGGGTGGCGCACGATCCAAACTATGGCGGCAATGGCCACCAGCGTCGTCGCGACTCCGCAGGCGTAGGGGAAAACCAGAATCACTGCCGGAATATTTTGGTGAATGAGGACGTAGATATTCAAGAGGGAATTCAGACTATCGACTCCCGACTGAGAGTCGATGAAGGTGTGTTTGATCGCCCCAAAGGCGAGGCACGCCATTGCGGGAGCCACGGCGCCGCACGCCGCACCGGCCGCGTAAGAGCGGAAGCTGCGCGTGTCGGCTCGCATGGTCGCGATAAATGGAAAGGCCAAACCCACTTCGGCTCGAACGGTGAGCGCCGCGAGCAACAGCACTGCGCCCAGGCAAGCCAGCAGCGCTCGCATCGCGCCGCGTGAGCGAACACACAGACTGAGAGCGCCCGCCATCAGCAAGGCAAACGCGGGAAGGATCTGGCTGCCGCTGGTTCCCAAATCGAGCAGCAAGGGGCTAAAGGCAAACAAGCACAGAGCGATCGTCGCAGTACGAAGCCCGTACAGAATTCGCGTCATGAGCCAAAAGAGCACGCAGCCCGCCAGCGCAGACCAGTAGCCGATGGAATTGATGAGCGCAAGGAGAGTCTGCGGTTCGGCGAGAGTGGCGCGATCCAAAAACCAATACAGCGCGGCAATGTAACCGAAGCTGAAAGCCTTGCCGTAATGGAGCGCGGGGGCGATGTCAGTCCCCGTCCGAGCGCCATGAAGAAGCCCAATTGCCACGCGATACAAATCGGTCTCGCCAAACATGCCCTTGTACTGGAATGCATAGCTCCAAACGGCGTACAACACGATCGCGACTGCGGCGGTGGCCAAGTCGATCGCAGAACCGGCCGGCGATGCGATCGAGGAACTGCCCAATGAGTGGCTTGAGGCTGGCTTCTTAGTGCCGGGGGGGCTTTCCATGGATGCCTCGCTAGCTTGCAGAGGGCGGCGCGGGGGGCTCTTCAGCGGTGCTCGTCGTGGCCGGCGCCTGAGCGGCTTGGGCGATCTGCACGAGGGACGCAGAGGATCGAGGAGGTTCCATAGCCGCGTCGTGTTGAGCGTGAGCGATGGCGTCGAGATCGACGGGGATGCCGCCGGGCACAACGATGGGAGCGTTATAGCGGTAGTTGAGGTCGCGCGTCACGCGAAAGACCACAGGCAGCGCCGCAAGAAGCACAAAAAATGCAAGCCAACTACCGTCGAGGCCGAAGGCCCCGCCACTCAGCGACAGCGAACCCATGGGATCTCCTAGCACCACTCGTGAATGACTATTGACGCCATTGACGGCCAGCCCGAAGAGCAAAGCGCGGCTGGCCTTCCAGCCGAAGTTAAGTCCCCAACTCATCCACAGGGCGCGCGTGCGCACGTAGCATGCCGAAAGCACGAGCGTGAGCGCGATGGAGACCGCGATGCTGGCGCGATTTGCTCCCGGCACGAGCGACTGCAAGATAGCGCAAATGGCGGCGAAACCCAGTGCGGCTCCGAGCGATCCGCCCGCTTGGGCCAGGCGCTGAAAAGCGTAGCCGCGGAAAGCGATTTCTTCGGCTAAAGCGGTCAGTGCAAAGAATGCCGCGTCAGCCGCGAACCATCCCCACGATGAGGCCCGCGCAGAGATCGAGATAGCGATGCCGCCAAACATAGTCAAAGACAGAACGCAGACCAAAGCCACGGCCCAACCGGTGGCCAGCCCCATCCCGGCCTCACGCGTCCAGCCGGGACGCCGCGGCAATCCCTGCTCGTTGATCGGGTGCACCTGCCGGTCTATCCAGAAACCTATGGCACCATAACCCATGAGCAGGAGAAAGGCCAGCATGGCCTGCTCCACAAGCGGAGACAAGGCACTGCTCACTAGGCCGCGCGCGCCGTGCAAAGCGAGCGACCGCGCGAAAATGAAGTAAAGAATCGCAGCAAGAAATTCGAGGTACGCGCGCAGCCGTCCTCCGGCGGATGCGGGATTGATCATGCCCGCCTCCGCACCCTCGTCCAGACGTGCGCCGCGGCGCCATCGAAAGGGCGCCCTGTACCGCGAAGATTCGCTCCGATAAGACTCATGAGAATCGTCAGGACTTGCCAGTCAGGAAATCATGCTTGCGTGTAGAATTGCGCGATATTGCGAAACTTTTGCTGCCGTGCGGCAACCAGGGCATCGATGGGGACTCGCTTGAGCTCTGCGAGATGTTTCCTCAGCATCGAACGGAGATATCCGCAGCCCGCCTCTCGGCTGGCATGGATGCCATCCGGCGGTTCGGGGACGATCTCGTCGACGCAGCCCAGTTCGGCAACTTCGGGCGCAGAGACGCGCAGGGCTTCGGCCGCGAGAGCCTTCTTCCCCGCGTCGTTCCACATGATCGATGCACAGCCTTCCGGCGAGATAACAAAGTAAAGCGCGTTCTCGAGAATCAGCACACGATCGGAGACGGCCAGCGCCAGCGCACCGCCCGATCCGCCCTCGCCGCTGATCACCGAGACGGTGGGCACGCGCAGGCGCGCCATCTCACGCAGGTTGCGGGCAATGGCCTCGGCCTGTCCGCGCTCTTCGGCGCCCATGCCGGGATAAGCGCCGGGAAGATCGATAAAGCTGATGACGGGGCGTGAAAATTTCTCGGCGAGTTTCATGCACCGCAGAGCTTTGCGATAACCCTCGGGATGCGGCATGCCGAAGTTGCGGTGCACGCGCTCCTTGGTGTTGCCGCCTTTGCGATTGCCTATTACCATCACCTCTTCTGTGCCCAACCGTGCCATGCCGCAAGCGACGGCCTCGTCGTCGCCGAAGGCGCGATCCCCGTGAATCTCGCTGAAATCCGTGAAGATTCGCTCGATCAGTTCCATGGGGTAGGGGCGTTGGGGATGCCGTGCCCGTTCGATTCTCTCCCAGGCCGGCGAGACGGCCTGCGCCTGGGGACTAACTCCTGGTTCCTGTTCGCTCATCGATATGCGTGCCGGAAAGGCAAGCCCGGCCCTTCAGGTCATTCTACAGGGAACAAGGCAAAAGGGTCGGCGACGGCCCCGTTTCCGAGTGGCCGTGAGACTCGATGCCTACTGCATTTGGGGGATACGAAGGCGCATAGGCGTGAGCTGAAGACGGTGACGCGTTCCATCAGGCTCTTCCGGCTCACAGTTTTCATGGCTGCCTCCCTGTATGGGTGCGACGAATTTCCGGCTCCCGGCATCTCCCACTCTTTGGGCTCTTCACGAGCGCCGTTCCGCCAAATTTCCGCTTATCTGACGCGGCCGACAGGGAGCGGCGACCTTGCACACAACGAAACCGGACACGCCTTCTCTGGTTTTGCCGTAGTTGTAAGCCTCGCTTGGCGGCAACGCGCCAAATCTCACACGCCGCCCGAGCGAAGTATGCTGAAAT
>Ga0335078_10000883_pt1 | contig 45637 bp, 36 predicted proteins | sample Lox_Sample_32_FD_206711 | JGI IMG/M metagenome (GOLD analysis project Ga0335078, IMG submission 206711) | Soil microbial communities from Loxahatchee National Wildlife Refuge, Florida, United States - Lox_Sample_3.2 | ecosystem: Environmental > Terrestrial > Soil > Wetlands | place: USA...
CCGGAAAGGATCTGGCCAGGCTCACCAGCTGGAAGGGTCCCTCCCTGCGGCGGCGCAGCGGCTGCGTGTTCCAGGACTTCCGCCTGCTGCCGAACAAGAACGTCTACGGGAACGTGGCGTTCGCGCTCCAGGTGATCGGGAAGCCCCGCCGGTTCATCCGCAAGGTCGTGCCCGAGGTGATCGACCTTGTCGGCCTGGAGGGCAAGCACGAGCGGATGCCCGACGAACTGTCCGGCGGGGAGCAGCAGCGGGTCGCGGTGGCGCGGGCGTTCGTCAACCGGCCCATGATCCTGCTGGCGGACGAGCCCACGGGCAACATCGACCCCGCGACCTCGATCGGGATCATGAAGGTTCTCGACCGGATCAACCGGACCGGCACGACAGTGGTCATGGCCACGCACGACGCGGCCATCGTGGACTCCATGCGCAAGCGGGTCATCGAGCTGGAGTACGGCAAGGTGGTTCGGGACCAGTCGCGCGGGGTGTACGGCCAGGCGTACTGACCGGCTCACCAGGCGTAACTGACCGACTCACAGGGATCAGCAACTATGCGAGCACAGTTTGTCCTGCAAGAGGTCTGGACGGGCCTGAGGCGCAACCTGACCATGACCGTCGCGCTCGTCGTGGTGGTGGCCATCAGCCTGTCCCTGCTCGGCACCGGGCTGCTGTTCGTCAAGCAGGTGGACGACACCAGGACCTACTGGCAGGGCAAGGTGCAGCTGTCGATCTACCTGTGCACCACGACCAGCGTCAGCCCGCAGTGCCGGGAGAACGGCCCCGCCACCCAGGCGGAGAAGAACCAGATCGCCTCGGACCTGCGCGCGCTGCCGCAGGTGCAGCACGTCTACTACGAGTCCCAGGCCCAGGCGTACCTGCACTTCAAGCAGGACTTCTCCCGCGACCCCGCGTTCACCAACCTGGTCACCAAGGCGGAGATCCCCGACTCCTACCAGGTCAAGCTCGTCAACACGCAGGCGGACTACAGCATCGTGGCCGGCACGGTCCAGGGGCGCCCGGGCGTGGACCAGGTGGTCGACGACGCCTCGATCCTGTCGAAGTTCTACGCGCTCCTGGACGGCGCGCGGAACGCGGTCGTGATCATCGCGGTGATCCTGATCATCGCGGCCGTGCTGCTGGTCGCGAACACCATCCGGCTGTCCGCCTTCAACCGCCGCCGGGAGACGTCGATCATGCGCCTGGTCGGCGCGTCCAACTTCTACGTGCAGCTACCCTTCCTGGTGGAGGGGATCATCGCCGGGCTCGCCGGGTGGCTGATCGCGGCGGGCCTGCTGATAGCGGTCAAGACGCTGGGGCTGGACTCGCTGCAGCAGTACTTCCCCTACAACGTGCAGCTGTCCGGGGCAGATCTCATCGAGGTGATTGTGCTGGCCATGGTGATGGGCGTGGTCCTCTGCGGCGCCACGTCCTTCCTGACGCTGCGGCGCTACCTGCGCGCGTGAGGGCCCGCCGGCGCCTCGCCGCCGCGGCAGCGGCGAAACCAGCCCGCACGGTAATTGCCCGCAACCGCCGGGCGAGGCACGATTATCACATCGAGGATGTCGTGGAGGCGGGACTCGTCCTCACCGGCACCGAGGTGAAGTCACTGCGTGCCGGGCGCGCGTCCCTCACCGACGGGTTCGCGGAGGTCTCCGCCGGGGAGATGTGGCTGCACGGAGTGCACATTCCCGAGTACGCCCAGGGCACGTGGACCAACCACGAGCCCAGGCGGACCCGTAAGCTGCTGTTGCACAGGAAGGAGATCGACAAGCTCGCGAGCGAGGTCGCCGAGCACGGTCTCACGCTCGTGCCGCTCTCGCTGTATTTTTCCGGCGGAAAGGCGAAGGTCGAGCTGGCGCTGGCCCGTGGGAAGCGGACTTACGATAAACGCCAGGACCTGGCGCGGCGGGATGCTGCCAGGGAGGTTGAGCGTGCGCACCGGCGGCGAGGGTAGCGGGGCAGTCGGTCATGGCGTCCACGCGTAGGCGCGGAGCGCACGCGGCGGCCGGGCAGGCGAACGCCCCGGCCGGGCAGAAGCCAACGGGTGGTACGGGGAGACAACGGGTGAGCAGCCTTCGCGCTCGGCCCAAGCTGCTGCGGGCAGTGGTCGCCGTGCTCGTGCTGGGCTTCGGCCTGGTCGTGGTCACCGGCGGCCTGTGGTCCACGCAGTCGGCCGAGCCGACCGTCCAGCAGTTCCTGCTGGACTGGCAGCAGCACTCGTATGCCGCCGCCGCCGCGCTCACGACCGGGCCGCCGGCCACGGTGACCACTGAGCTGCGCGACGCCTACAGCCGGCTCGACGCGGCCGCCTTCTACCTGAACATGGGCACGATCAAGCAGGCCGGCGGCACCGCGGTGGCGCACTTCACCGCGTCGGTGGACCTGGGCCAGGACGGGGCGCCGTGGGTGTACGGCGGGACCTTCACCCTGCGGAAGGCAGGCCAGGGCTGGAAGGTCGTCTGGAGCCCGAGCGTGATCAACCCCGGGCTGCGGCCGGGCCTGCGCCTGGCGATGGTGTCCACCGCGCGCCCCCGGCGGCCGGTCCTCGACGCCGAGGGCCGGCCGCTGCAGCGCCGGTCCACCGCCTACGTGATCGGGGTGCAGGCGGACAAGCTCACCAACCCCACGGTGACCGCCGATGCCCTCGGCCACGCCACCTCGATCGACCAGACCGAGGTGCTCGGCTGGATCCTGGCCGCGCCGCGGAACCGGTTCCAGGAACTGGTCACCCTGCCCCCCGACGACTACTGGCCCGTCGCGCGCCAGCTGAACAAGATCCCCGGCCTGCTCGTCCACCGCCGGAAGGTGCTCCTGTTCGACAGCAACGCCCCGGCGGTGGTCGGGACGGTGGGCGCGGAGGCGTCCACCGCGCTGCGCGACGACGGCATCGCCTACCGGCCCGGGGCCACCGTGGGCCTGTCCGGCCTCCAGTTGCGGTACCAGAACTACCTGGCCGGGACGCCGAAGACCGAGGTGGTCGCCGAGACCGCGAGCGGGCGGACGGTGGCGGTGCTGAAGACCTGGTCGGGCCGCGTTCCGGCGGCGGTACACACCACGATCGAAGGCAGCGTCCAGCAGGCGGCCGCGCGGGCGGTGGGGGTGGCGCCCGGCTCGGCGGCCATCGTGGCGATGCAGGCGTCCACCGGGCGGATCATCGCCGTCGCCGACCGCACGGCGCCGGGGCTGCCCCCGATCGACCCGCTGGCCGGCCACTACGCTCCCGGCGGCGTCTTCACGATCGTCTCGTCCGAGGCCCTGCTGTCCAACGGCCTCGCCGCCGATGCGCCGGTCCCGTGTTACCGCACCAGCTCCGTGGGCGGGCACACCTTCCGGAACCTGGTGCCGGAGGCCAGCCATGGCAGGCGGTCGACGTTCGCGGCGGACTTCGCGCAGTCCTGTGGCACCGCGTTCAGCGGCCTGTCCCAGCGGCTGAACACGGCCGATCTCGACGCGGCGGCGCGCGGGTTCGGCCTGGGCGAGCAGTGGCAGCTGCCGCTGCGCGGGTTCTCCGGCTCGGTCGGCAGCTCGGCCGGCGTGGTCGGGCTCGCCGCCGCCACCATCGGCGAGGGCAACGTCCGGATGAGCCCGCTGGCGATGGCGGACGTCGCCGCGCAGGTGGACACCGGCACCTGGCACGAGCCGACGCTGGTGACCCGGCCGTCGGACGCGAAACGCTCCCGGCAGAGCCCGTTCAGCGCGGGCACCCTGGCCAGCCTCCGCTCGCTCATGCGCGACGCGGTGCGCTCCGGTGCCGCGCGCCGCGCCGAGATCGGCGGCCAGCCGGTGTTCGGCCAGGTGGGAACCGTGTCGCTGGCGGGCGGGCGGCATCCGAGGTGGGCGACCTGGTTCGTCGGGTACCGCGGCGACGTCGCCTTCGCCGCCGTGGTCTTCAGCGCCTCGCCGCGCGTGTCCGCCGTGCCGCTGGCCGCGGGCTTCCTCCGCGCCGCCCCCGCCCGCTGAGGTCTTCCTCGCCCCGGTCAGGAAAACAATCCCAAGTTTTTTCACTCCGAGCAACCATTCGCTTACTAAGAGCGTCTTATCAAGTGACTGAGTGCCGCTTGGGGGGTTGCGGCCCAGTCGTCGTGATGAGAACCGGGCCTCATCTCGGGGGAGGCCCGGGCGTTGACCGGCCCCGACCCTGCCGGTCAGCCCCCGTGGGCGCGTTTCGGCCACCGCCAGCGCCCACGGGGGCATTCTCATGTCCGGCCCGAGCGGGAATCCGGCTTGGTCCGCACGCGTTGGCACAGGTAGCGTGGAACCTGCACAACTGAATAGCCCCACCAAGGGGGTGACAGGCTTCGACTTTGGCAGTTGATCCAGGAGAAGCGGGCCGAGGACGGCGGACATAACCTCGTAAAACCTGTGACCGCAACTCAATAAGTGCCAATGTAAAGCGCACTCACCTCGCCCTCGCGGCCTGACCGCGAGTTAGAGGTTGTCAGCCCGGGAGCGCCTCCGGCCCGGTGCCTGGCATCAGCTAGGAGGATCCACCGTTCAGCCCGGTCGCGGGGATGAGCGGGACACCTAACAGCGACTGAGCCCGGCGGCGGCTCGCCTGCGAGACCGCCGGGGCTGAGAAAACCACAGCAGGCTGCGCCCGGAGAAGCCCTGGTGATGTGCTGAAGGACGCGGGTTCGATTCCCGCCACCTCCACGAGTTCACGTTTCCATGATCCGTTCGGATGTTGGCCCCCCACGGGGCGAAGATCCGAACGGATCATGAGTTTCCACAGGGTTGCGGGGGCGCGCGGGGGGGCTTGTGGGTTTCCTGCCGTGCGGGCCGGCCCGGGAGACGGCCACGCCGGCCAGGCACAGGGCGCCGCCGAGGTAGGCCAGCGGCCGGGGGGTCTGGCCGAGGAGCGCCCACGACATCGCCACGACCAGGGCCGGCACGATGTAGGTGGTGGCGCCCATCTTGCCGGCGGTGGTCCGGTTCAGTGCGTAGGCCCACGTGGTGAACGCCAGCGCGGTGGGGAAGACGCCCAGGTAGACGACCATGAGCGTGGCGCTCAGCGGGGCGGTGGCGGCCTGGGACACCAGCGGGCCCGCGAACGGCAGTGTGGCCAGCGTGCCGATGAAGCAGCCGAACGTGGTGACCTGCAGCGCGGACGCGTGCCGCAGCGCGGGCTTCTGGCTGACCACGGCGGTGGCATAGGACACGGCGGCCAGCAGGCACATGGCCACGCCGAGCAGGGGCGCGCTGCCGCCGCCGGACTCCGACAGCCCGACGACGGCCGCGCCGGCGAACGACACCGCCAGCCCGGCGAGCAGGGGGCGGGGGAAGCCCTCGTGCAGCAGCCACCCGCCCAGCACCGCGATGACGACCGGGCCGATGTTGACGACCATCGCGGCGGTGCCCGCGTCCACGTGCCGTTCGCCCCAGTTCAGCGCGACCATGTAGACGCCGAACCAGAGCACCCCGGTGCAGGCGATGCCGGGCCAGGCGGCGCGCGCCGGCCAGCCTCGGCCGCGCAGCCGCCAGACGGTCCCGAGGACCACCGAGCCGGCCAGCAGCCGTCCCAGGGCCAGCGCGCCGGGGTCGAAGTACCGCCCGGCGTCCCGGATCGCGACGAACGCGGACGCCCAGAGCAGCACCGTCACCGACACCGCGGCCAGGGCCCGCCGGTCGCGGCCGGGGCGGCCGCGGCCGGGGCCGGCCGGGGCGGGTGCGGCGGCGGGCCGGGACGTGCCGGTCCTGGGCCAGGCTCTTTCGCTGCGGCTCACAGTCACCGACCGTAGGGCCGGGACGGTTCAGCGGCGAACGAAATATCGGATGCTGGCGCCGCTCCGGCCGCCGGCCCCGGCGCGGCCGTGGTCACGGGGCCGGCCGTGGTCACGGGGCCGGCCGTGGGCAGCCGCCGGGCGCGCCGCTGCTCGGGCCGGCTGAGCAGGTAGCCCGCCGCCACGGTGATGACCGCCGCCATCACCCCGAGCAGGATCCGGTACCCGGCGACGCCGATGAGCGCCGCGCCGAGCGCGATCGAGATCGTCTGGGGCGTGGTGACCAGCGCGTCCGCCGCCGCGTAGACCCGGCCCTGCAGCCGCGCAGGCGTGCGCCGCTGGATCAGCGTGGTGAAGGCCACGACCAGCCAGGGAATGGCGATGCCGAACAGGACCACACCCGCGATCACCACCGGGAGCACCGGCGGCATGACGAGCACCGCGCCCGCGGCGGCCACCAGCAGGGCCACGCCGACCGCCCGGCCCTCGCCGATGCGCCGGATCAGCGGCGCCGCCGTCGGGCCGCCCAGCAGCGCCCCGGCGCCCTGGACCGCGACCAGCACGCCCACGAACGCGGGCGGCCGGTGCAGGCCCTGGCCGGCGATGGCGAAGATGATCGTCTCGCTGAACCCGAACACGGTCAGCGCGCAGGCGCACGTGATCACGAGCTGGCGCAGCACCGGCGTGTTCGCCAGGTAGCTCAGGCCGGCCAGCACCTCGGCGCGCCAGTGCCCTTCGCTGCGCTGCCGCCGGGGCTCGGCCACGCGCAGCGCGGCCAGGCAGATCACCGGCACGGCGAACGTGGCGGCGTCGAGCACCGCCACGGCATGCGCCCCGACCAGGACGAACAGGCCCGCGCCGCCGAGCGGTCCGATCAGCCGCAGCGATTCCTGGACGGTGCGCAGTGCGCCGTTGGCGTCGGCCAGCAGGTCATCGGGCACCATCACGGTGAGCAGCGCCGACTGGCCGGTGCCGAGCACCGAGTAGGCCAGGCCGTAGAGCGCCATCACCAGGTAGACGAGCCAGACCTGGCCCGGCCCGTGGACCAGGAGCAGGAGCAGCACCGCGCCGGCCGCGAACATGTTGGTCACGATCAGCAGGGGACGGCGGCGCACCCGGTCCACCAGCAGCCCGGACAGCGGCGCCAGCAGCGCCGGGGCGGTGAAGAAGAAGAACACCAGCCCGGCGGCCGCGTTGCTGCCGGTCATCGTCTTCACCCAGATCCCCATGGCCAGCCACAGCGCGGAGTCGCCGAGCAGTGAGAATGCCTGGCCGAGGAGGTAGAGCCGGGCGTCCCTGATCGCCAGCAGCCGTCGGGTGTTCATGGGGTCTCCTCCTTGCCGGGCGGGCGCAGTGGATAGCCGAACAGCAGCACCTCGACGGGCAGCGAGCCGGACGGCCGGAGCGCCGGGTCCGCCAGCCGGACCTCGTAGGCCCGGAGGATCTCGGAGATCTGCCGATCCAGGGACCGCAGCTCGTCCGGGGTGATGTGCAGGACGAACTCGCTGCCGCCGGTAGCCTCCTGCCACTCGCGCGGGTAGCTGCCGCGGTTGTCGTAGAACTCCTGGAGGTGGGCGAAGAAGCGGGCCCGCAACATCTGGTCCAGGGCCCGCGCGGCGACGGCGGTCTCCGGGTCGTCGTGGACGTCGCTGAAGCTGATGCCCAGGTGGGACAGACGCCAGGGGCGCTGCCGGCCGGGACCGCCGCCCGCCTCTTCGACGAAGCCGTACTTGGCAAGCTGGCGGAAGTGGAACGAGCACGTCGTCGGGGATTCCCCGATGATCTCCCCGGCCTTGGTGGCCGTGAGCGGCCCCTCGAGCAGCAGGGCTTCGATGAGCGCCAGCCGGACCGGGTGGGTGATCGCCCGCATGGTGCGCGGATCGGTCAGCTCCCGTGATGCCGGCCGCGGCGGGCCTTCTTCGCGAGACATGTCTCGAGAGTAGTCTCTCGAGACATGTGCTGTAAAGCGGCGCGGAGGACCGGGAGCCCACCATGACCTGATCGTGGTCGTGGCGTGACCGTCCCAGGGATCGCCTCAGCCGCGTGCTGCCGACGGCGCCGGCGCCGGGTGGGCGGGCCGGGCGGGGCCGAGGCCGGCGAGCCGGCATTGCGGCCGGGTGAGCAGGTCGAGCTTGGTGCGGCCGGCGAACGCGGCCCGGCACATTTCCCTGGCGCCCGCGCCGCACTGGTGCAGCACCGCCCCGCCGGTGCTGCTCGGCTCCACGACGTTGACGCAGCCGTTGCCGGACCGCCCGTAGCTGCCGCCGCTCCTGGCCGCCCACGTTCCGGCCCCGGCGGCCAGGACGAGCAGCAGTCCGCCCACGATCGCGAGCACCCGCTTCTGGCGCGCCGTGAGCGATTCCCCCCGGGGATTCGGCTGGCGCCCCCTCATCCCGGACACCGGCGGCTCCTCATCGCGGGCACCCGCGGCTCCTCATCCCCGACACCGGCAGCCTCCCATGCCGGCCAGCATAGGTAGCGCCTGGCCGGGCAGGCGAGCGGTGGTCAGGACAGGGCAGTCCACGCCGTGTACGCGCCGAGACCGGCCAGCAGGACGGCCATCCCGATCCTGATGACCACCGCGTCGACCAGGCGGCCGAGCCACCGGCCGCCGGTGACGGCGATCGCGCAAACCGTCCACAGGGCCAGGACGGCGCCGGTGGCGACCGCCAGCGGCGCGTGGTAGTGCGCGGCCAGGTTGGCGGTCAGCAACTGGGTGAGGTCGCCCCACTCGGCCGCGAAGATGACACCGAAGGCCGTGGCCGCGGTCCGTCCCGGGCGCGGCGTGGGCACGGCCGGCGGATCCGGGGCGCCCCGGTGTCGGTGCTCGCGCACGGCGTCGGCTGCCGACAGGGCGGCGCCCGCCAGGAAGATGGCCGCCACGACGGCATCCACCACGCGGGGCGGGAGCAGGTGGAACACGACCGTGCCGAGGGTGACCGCGATCGCGACGTGCAGCACGAAGGCCCCGGCGGCACCGAGCCAGACCGCGACCGGCCGCCCCCGGGTGGAGAGCACGAGCGAGGCGACCATGGTCTTGTCGGGCAGTTCGCCGACGAAGATGATGGCGAAGACGGCGCCGATGATGGCTGGGTTCACGGCGGCGAGCCGCCCGGGGCGAGCCAGCGCTCCAGCCAGTCGATCTCCTCGGCGAGCACGTGCATGACCGACTCCCGGCCGAGGTAGCCGTGACCCTCGTGCGGCAGCATCACCAGGCGGGCGGTACCGCCGTTGCCGCGGATCGCCTGGAACAGCCGCTCCGACTGGATCGGGAAGGTGCCCGAGTTCGCGTCTTCCTCGCCGTGGATGAGCAGCAGCGGCGTGGCGATGCGGTCCGCGTAGCGGAACGGGGAAACCTGGTCGTAGACGTCGGCGGCCTCCCAGTAGCTGCGGCGCTCGGTCTGGAACCCGAACGGTGTCAGCGTGCGGTTGTACGCGCCGCTGCGGGCGATCCCGGCCGTGAACGCCTTGGTGTGCGCGAGCAGGTTCGCCGTCATGAACCCGCCGTAGCTGTGCCCGCCGACGGCCACCCGGCCGGGGTCGATGATCCCCGCCTCGTCGAGCGCCCTGATGTGGGCCAGGGCGGCGCCGGTGACCTGCTCCAGGTAGGTGTCGTTCATCGTCTCCGGGTCCCCGATCACCGGCATGGTGGCGTCCGCGAGCACCGCGTAGCCGCGCAGCGTGAACACCACCGGGCCGAGCGCGCTGAGCCGGGTGAACTCGAACCCATCCGCCCTGATCTGCCCGGCGGTGTCGGCGCTGCCGAAATCGAACGGATAGGCCCACATCACCAGGGGGAGCCTGCCGTGCACGGCCGGGTCGTGGCCGGGCGGCAGGTACAGCATCCCGGACAGGGTCACCCCGTCGCCCCGGTCGTGCGTGATCAGCCGCTTGCTGACCCGCGACAGTTGCGGGTGGGGGTCGGGCCAGGCGGTCAGCGGCCGTGCCGCGGCGCCGTCCAGGGCGGCGACGAGCAGGTTCGGCGGCTCGGCGGGGCTCTCGTGCCAGACCACCACCTCGTGCCGGCCGGCCGGGGTGAAGCCGAGGACATGCTCGGTGGCGCCCTCCGGGCTGCTGTGCAGCCGGGTGGTGGCGGAGGTGGCCAGGTCGAAAGCGTCGAGGAAAGGCCGCTTCCCGGCCGGCGTGGCGCCTTCCCCGCGCAGGTAGATGGTCGTCCCGTCGGTCAGCACGGTCTGGCTGCCGTCGGGGTGGGCCACCTGCAGCGGTGTGCCCGGGTCGCCGTAGGCGTCGTCCATCGACCGGTCGAACACCACCCGGCTCTGCTGCGGCGCGCTCAGGTCGCACCACCACGTGGTCAGCCAGCGCCGGTCGCGGTCATGCTCCACCATCAGCACCTGGTGCGGCGCGTCGAGGTCGTACCAGCCCAGGCAGCGATGGCGCACGTCGAAGGCATGCCGCGGGCTGGCGCTGAACGGCGCCGCTAGCTGGCGGACCCGGTCGCGGAACTCGGCGGGGGCCACCGGGTCGCCGCCGTCCAGCGCCTCCACCCAGGCCAGGCTGGCGGGGGCGCGTTCCTCCCAGCCAACCAGGCGCGGGCCGACGGGCACGCCCTGCCGGGGCACCTCGTCGCTCACCGGCTGGTCGGCGAGCACGGCCCGGACCGCGCCCGCGGCGTCCCAGACCTCGGTGGTGCGAGCGAACCACACCCACGGGACACGGAACGAGAACGGCCGCCGCAGCCGTTGCACGAGCAGGTGCGTGCCATCCGGCGAGTCGAGCAGCGTGTAGTACAGCCCCGGGGGCCCGAGCGGCGTGCGCTCGCCACTGACCGGGTCCACGCGGCACGGGATCGAGGTGGCCAGGATCTCGAAGCAGTCCTCGTCGGTGCGGGTCCGCAGCAGGTCCTGATAGGTGGCCAGCTGGGACCGCTTGCCGGAGGTCTCCTCCAGCCGCGGTTCGGCGGCCGGCTCCGGCAGCGGCAGCCGCTCCGGCGGGGCGGCCAGCACCAGCAGCGACCGCCCGTCCCGGGCCCAGTGGACCGACCCGCCGCCGGCCGAGGGCTCACCGGCCAGCACGTCGCACACGCTGAGCCCGGGAAGCTCGGCGGCCTCGCCGGTCTCCGCGTCGGCGACCCACACGCCCACCCCGTCGGCCCGGTCCACCGTGAACGCGAACCGCCGCCCGTCGGCCGCCCAGGCCGGCGATCCCGCCATCGCCCCGGCGGGCAGGTCGAGGAAGGACTCCCGCCCGTCGGAGATGCGCAGCACGGACAGCCTGCCCGCGCGGCGGAGCCGGCGCCGGGCCCGCAGCCGCGGATCGATCCGCAGGCCGGCCAGCGCCAGGTAGGGACGGGCCAGCACGGCGACCTCGGGATGGGCCTCGTAGTGCACCAGCGCCAGGTGCCGGCCACCCGGGGCCAGCGAGATCATCGGTGTCGGCGGCGCGTCGACGACCGGCATCAGATCGGCGGCGGGGCTGGCGTATGGCACCGGGGCTTCCTTTTCGCGAGGTCAATCATTGGTGGTGCAGCGGTCAGGATAGCGGCAGTAGCGCAGGGATCAGCGCCGCCCGCCTCGCGGTACCCCGCGCTGGACACGGCGTTCCCCGCCGCCTAGTCTTGACTGTATGGTCAGTCAAACAATGTGCCCGCCCGCCCCGCTCGACCCGGCCGCCGTCGCGCAGGCCCTGCGGCCCTTCGGCGAAAGCCGGATGCTGCCCCCGGCCGCCTACACCGGCCAGGCGGTGTTCGACTGGGAGAAACGGCACATGTTCGGCGGTGGCTGGGTCTGCGCCGGCCGCAGCGACCAGGTGGCCAGCCCGGGTGACCTGCGCGCGGAGACGGTGGGCCCGGGCAGCGTGCTGCTCTCCAGGGATGAGGACGGCGTGCTGCACGCGTTCGCGAACACGTGCCGGCACCGCGGCCACGAGCTGCTGCCGTGCGGCGCCGCCACGCAGCAGCGGGTGATCATCTGCCCCTATCACGCCTGGACCTACGGGCTGAACGGCGACCTGCGGGCGGCCGCCGGCTTCAAGAACCGCCCGGGATTCGAGGCCGGCGAGTGGGGCCTGACCGAGCTGCCGGTCACCGAGTGGCACGGCCTGGTGTTCGTGGACGAGTCCGGCACGGCCGCCCCGCTCGCCGACTGCCTGGGCACGCTGGAGGAGCACGTCGCGCCCTACGAGATGGAGCGGCTGGTGGTGGCCGGCCAGCACGACTACGACGCGGCGGCCAACTGGAAGATCCTCACCGAGAACTACCACGAGTGCTACCACTGCCCGTCGATCCACCCGCAGCTGTGCAAGGTCTCCCCGCCCAAGAGCGGGGAGAACTACTCCGCGCCGGGCACCTGGGTAGGCGGCTGGATGGACCTGCGGGACGGCATGGACACCATGTCGCTGGACGGATCCAGCGGCGGGGCGCCGTTGCGGGGGCTGGACGCAACCGGCCTGCGCACGGTCATCTACGTGGGCATCTTCCCCAATGTGCTGCTCAGCCTGCACCCCGACTACGTGATGGTGCACCGGATGGTGCCGGTCGCCCCGGACCGGACGAAGATCGAGTGCAGCTGGGCGTTCGCCCCGGAGTCGCTGGCCCAGCCGGGGTTCGACCCGGGCTATGCCGTCGAGTTCTGGGACATCACCAACCAGCAGGACTGGAAGGCGTGCGAGTCGGTCCAGCGCGGGCTGAGCTCCCCGCACGCCCGGCCCGGCCCCCTGTCGGCCGATGAGGACGCGGTCTACCAGTTCGTCACCATGGTCGCGCGCGGCTACCAGGGGGATCGCGTGTGGACCGCGGGCACGCCCGTGCCGGTGAGCTGACCCGCGCGGGTCAGCGGCGGGCCCGCACGGCGGGCCGCCGTGGCGTGAGCGCGATGTCCAGCGGCTCGTCACCCACGCGGACCAGCCGGCCGGCGGTGCCGGTGGCCGTGTCGACCGGCAGGACGTATCCCGGCAGGTGCGGGGTGACGCTGCAGGCGAGGATGTAGGCGGTCCGTCCGTCGGGCGTCATCGCGATGCCGGTCGCCCCCGTCTGGCCGCCGAGGATGATCGGCGTGCCGCCGGCTCCGGTCGCGAGGTTCACCGGTGTCACGATGCCGGTGAGTGCCCGGCCCTGCCCGATGAACGCGGCGACGTAGGCGGTCCGGCCGTCCGGGGTGATCGCGATCAGGTCGCTGTACTCCCCGGCGTTGACCGGCCCGCCGACCGTGCCGCTGGCGGTGCTGATCCGCGTCACGGAGCCGGTGCGCTTGCCGTTGGCGACGTAGGCGGCCGTCCCGTCCGGGGTGATCGCGATCTGGTCCGGGGTGCCGCCGACCCGGATCGGTGTGCCGGGGGCGTTCGTGGCGGTGTCGATCGGGGTCACCGAGCCGGAGAACTGGTTGACGACGTAGGCGGTCCGGCCGTCCGGGGTGATCGCGATGTCCACCGGGTCCGCGCCAACCTTGACCGGCCGGCCGGCGGTGCGGGTGGCGATGTCGACGGGGGTGACCAGGCCCCTGCCGTTGAACGTCGGGGCGCTGGCGACGTACGCCGTGCGGCCGTCCGGGGTGATCGCGATGTAGTCGGCGCCGGCGGCCACCGGGATCGGCGTGCCGGGGGCGCTCGTGGCGGTGTCGATCGGGGTGACCGTGCCGGGGCCGGCGCTGGCGGCCAGGACGGTCCTGCCGTCGGGCGTGATGGCGACGAACTCGGAGTCCGTGCCCGCCTTGATCGCCGGGCCGGCCGTGCCGGTCGCGGTGTCGATGGGAGTGACCAGGCCCTGGCTTTCGCTGGCGACGTAGGCGGTCCGGCCGTCCGGGGTGATCGCGATCTGGGCGGGGCCGCCGTGCACCGGGATCGCCGCGCCGCGGGCGCCGGTGGCGAGGTTGATCGGGGTGACCGTGTCGGACTTGGCGTTCGCGACGTAGGCGGTGGCCGGCGGGCTCAGCCTCGCCCGGGTGGTTCCGGCCGCGGCCGGCCGTCCTGCGACGCCGGCGCTCGCCGCGCTCGCGGCCGGGACTCCCGCGCCGCCCGTGGCCAGGACGGCCACCGCGGCCGCACCGGCAGTTCGTATGATTCGCCTTTGCATGATGACGATAATCTTTTCGGCCCGGCGCCGATGGCAAGGCTACACGCCGTGTGCACACGTGATTGCTTGTCGTAACGACGAAGGTCCCCGGCCCGGCGCGCCGGAGGTCCCGGGCCGGCCGCGCCGGAGGTCCCGGGCCGGCCGTGGCCGGAGGTCCCGGGCCGGGGGCAGCCACGGTCCGGGCCTGGCGGGGCGGGCAGCCGGACCGGGCGTCAGGCCAGCGCCTGCGGGCCCCGCTTCACCATCTGCCCGGCGATGATCGCCCGCTGGACCTCGCTGGTGCCCTCCCAGATGCGCTCCACCCGGAGCTCGCGGTAGAACCGCTCGGCCACGTTCTCCCGCATGTAGCCGCGGCCGCCGAACACCTGCACCGCGCGGTCGGCGACCCGTCCCGCCATCTCGGAGCAGAACAGCTTCGCCATCGAGCACTGGGCGTGCGAGACCTTCACGTCGGCGCCCCGGTCGATCTGCCGCGCGGTCTCGTAGGTGAGCGCACGGGCGGCGAACAACTCGGTGAGGCTGTCCGCGAGCATGCCGCCGACCAGGCCGAACTCACTGATCGGCCGGCCGCCCGCGCGCCGCTCGCTGGCGAACGCGGTCATCTCGGCGACCAGCCGCCCGGCCGCGCCGAGGCACCGGCTGGCGACCATCAGCCGCTCGAACCGGAACCACTCGTAGGCGAAGGCCATGCCGTCGCCCTCCGCGCCGATCAGGTTCGCGGCGGGCACGGCGACGCCCTCGAACGCGACGATCGGGTGGTGATGGCTGATCGTGTGCGTGTACGCCGGGGTCCGGATCACCCTGACCCCCGGGCTCGGCAGGTCGACCAGGAACATCGCGTGCTCGCCGTGGTGCGGCCCGCCGTCCAGCCGCGCCTGGAAGAACGCGAAGTCCGCGGTGTTGAACGAGGTGACGTGCCACTTGGTGCCGGTGAGCAGGTAGCTGTCGCCGTCCCGGCGGGCGGTCGCCTCGATCGCCGCGACGTCGGAGCCGGCCCCCTCCTCGGTGATCGCGTAGCACTCCTCCCGCTGGCCGGCGACGGCCGGGCGGACATACCGTTCGAGCTGGTCCGGGGTGGCCACGGACGGCAGCCAGGACGGGGGAGTGGCGGCCACCCAGCCGAGCGCGTTGGTGACCCGCCCGACCTGCTCCTGCACCAGCACCTGCTGGAGCGTGGTACACCCGCCACCGCCCAGCTCGGGGGGCATGTTGGTGGCGCACAGCCCCAGCTCACGGGCGCGGGCGGCGTGCTTCGCGGTCACCCCGGCGGGCAGCGCGCCGTCGTTCAGCTCCGCGTCCACCTCGAACGGGATCAGCTCGTCCGCGAAGGCCGCGGCCCGCGCCTGGATGTCAAGGTCGGCCTCCGTCAGCCCGTACATGATCGTCCTTCCGGTACGCCCCGGGCCGCCTCCGCAGCCTTGACTGAATGTTCAGTTTATGTCAGCATCAACCTCGTGCCAATGCCCGCGCCGGGCCACCCGGACACCGCGGACGCCGTCGTCGTCGGCGGCGGGACCGTCGGCGCCTGGTGCGCCTACTTCCTGCGCAGGGCGGGCCTGGAGCGCGTCCTGCTGGTGGAGAAGGGGGTGCTCGGCCAGGGCGCGAGCAGCCGTGCGGCCGGCGTGGTCCGGCTGCAGGGCGGCACGCCGGAGGCGGTCCGCCTCGGCATCTGGTCCCGCCGGTTCTACCTGGGCCAGCGTGCGGAACTCGGCACCGACTCGGGCTTCGTCAGCCAGGGCTACCTGATGCCGTGCTTCACCACCGACGAGGTCGTGGCCGCCCGGGAGCGGCTGGCCATGCAGTCGGCCCTCGGCATCGGCGCGTGCTGGCTCGACCCGGACGAGGTGGATGCGCTCAACCCCGCGCTGGCGCCCGGGCGGACGCTCGGCGGCACGTTCTGCGCCGACGACGGGTTCATCAGCCCGCCGCGCAACGTCGCCGCCTACACGGTGGCGCTGCTGCGCACCGGCGTCGCCGTGGCCGAACGGGTGGCCTTCCGCGGCCTGCTTGCCGACGGCGGGCGGGTGCGCGGCGTGGTGACCAGCGACGGGCCGGTGCACGCGCCCCTGGTCGTGCTGACCGGCGGGCCGAAGCTGGCCGAGGTGGGTGCCCTCGCGGGGATCCGCATCCCGGCCGGCGGGGTCCGGCACCAGGTGGCGGTCACCGAGCAGCACCCCGACCTGCACCCGTCCCGGGTGCCCATGGTCTTCGACCTGAGCGCGGGCCTGTACTGGCGGCCGGAGGAGGGCGGCCTGCTGTTCGGCATGAGCAACCCCGGCGAGCCGCCCGGCGAGAACCGCAGCGTGGACCTGGAGTACCTGGCCCGGATGCGGACCAGGCTGGAGATCCTGGTGCCGGCCACCAGGGGCCTCGGGCTGCGCCGCCTCTGGGCTGCCACCATCGACTACACCCCGGACCACCTGCCGATCATCGGCCCGGCGCTCGGCGCGGACGGGCCGGTCGCCGGGGTCACCGTGGCCAGCGCGGGCGGCGCGGGGATGATGTGGGGCCCGGCCGTGGCCCGGGCGGCGGCCGACGTCGCCCTGACCGGCACCAGCGACGTGGTGGACACCACCGTGCTCGGCCTGGACCGGTTCGACGAGCGCGGGCGCAGCCGGCTCGCGGCCGACCCGGTCGCACTGCCGTTCCCCGAGCTGGCGCCCGGCCAGGCCGCTGGCCGGCTGACCGTCTCCTGAGCCGGGCAACCGCCCGCAGTCCAACGAGAGGAAAGCGCACCATCATGACAGAAACCCTGCCGGGCACGCCGTTCCTGGCCGCCGCCGCGCTCAGCGGCCAACTGGAGGACTGGGGGCCGCTGGCCGAAGCGACCGGGGAGCCGATGCAGACCTCGGGGACGACGCTGTGGTCCGACGGCGACCAGGAGGTCGGGGTCTGGGAGTGCACCCCGGGACCGTCCTACTGGACCCTGGAGACGCACGAGGCGATCCACATCGTGTCCGGCAGCATGACGGTCACCCCGGACGGCGGCGCGCCGCAGGACATCGGCGCGGGGGACAGCGCGGTGTTCCCCCGTGGCTGGCGCGGCACGTGGCAGATCCACGAGACGATCCGCAAGCTGTACGTGCTGTTCTGACGGCCGGGGCTGTCCTGGCGGCGGACCGGCGGGGCGGGCGGGTCGGCGCTGTCCGGCCGGCGGCCGGGACGCCAGGCGGGGGACGGGTAAACGGGGGGCAAAGCCGCCGGTTACAGTACTTCTTCAGTGACCTTGACGCCGGCCACCGCACGGGACGCGGCGGCCGGCTGATCAACCCGCAATCACGGCGGTCGGGGGGATGGCGCCATGGGCATCGATGACGTGCTCGCACGGATGACCGAGCTGGCCGAGGAGCTGCGCCGGGAGGGCGACGGGCGGCTCCCCTTCCACGCCACCTACCTGCGCACCACGCAAGCGGTGGCGGACGCGCTGCGGGCGGGGGCGTTCGAGGACCCCGACTGGGTCGAGCGCTGGGACGTCGCCTTCGCCGGGCGCTACCTCGACGCCCTCGACGCCGACCGGCGCGGTGAGGCGGTGCCCGAGCCGTGGGCGGTGGCGTTCGGCGCCGCCGCGGCGCAGCCGGACCTGCCGGCGGTCCGGCACGTCCTGCTCGGCATGAACGCGCACATCAACTACGACCTGCCGCAGGCGCTGCTGGCCGTGATCACCGACGCGGAGTTCGCCGACCCCCAGGCGCGCGCCCGGCGGGAGGCCGACCACCGCAGGATCGACGAGATCCTGGCCGCCCGGGTCGGCGCCGAGGACGCCGAGCTCCAGCACCTCGATCCGGCCGGCACCTGGCGGGACACCGCGATGGCGCCGCTGAACCGGATGGCCACGCGGCGGTTCCTGCGTGAGTCGCGCGCCAAGGTGTGGGCGAACGCGGTCGAGCTGAGCAAGGCCCGCAAGACCGGCCCCGGCGCCTACGAAACCCGGCTCGGCCAGCTCGAGCAGCTGTGCGGCAGGCGGGTGGCCGACCTGGTGCGCCCCGGGCCGGTGCTGCTCCGGCTGGCGGCGGGCGGCTTCGGCGTCGCCCTGCCCGGCGAGGGCCGGCCCCCGGCCCGCGCCGCGCGCCGCGCGGGCGGCCGGGACGTCGCCAGCAGGCGGGCGAGCAAGCTGCGGTCCTTCGACCCGGTCAGGGTCGGGAGCCTGGAGACGCAGCTGTGGGTGACCTACTACCGCAGGCAGTGGGCGCCTTTCCTGGTGGCCTCGGTGCGGGTGGTGCACGGCACGTTCGGCATGGACTGGTTCCGCACGTTCCACGGGGCCTGGCTGGTGCTGCGGGCCAACCAGCTCTGGGCGCCGAAGCAGAACGACCCGGCGGCGGCCCGGCGCTGCATGGCCAGGTTCTACGCGCTGCTGCTGCTCACTCACGGCGCGCCGGCCGACCCCGTGCGCGCGGCGCGGCTCGAGGTGGACTGGTGGGCGGCGCACCGGGAGCGCCAGCACGGCGGCGCCGACACCGACGGCCCGCTGATCACCGCCCTGGCCCGGCTGTACGCCTACCTCTACGACGCCGACGAGGCGGCGGTGCGCCCGGCCGCCGGGCACCGGGCGCGGGCCATGGACATCTCCGACCAGTGGGTCGGCGAGGGACGCGAGCCCGCCAGCCCGCTCATCGCCGAGGAACGGGCCGAACTGGTCCGCTCCTACGCCTCCCTGCTGGCCGCCGTGCACCGCTAACGACCCACGGCAGCGTGGACAGGGCAGGCTGTGCAGTCCACCCTGCTCCGGCAGGCCCGATCGCTAAAGATCATGATCACGGACGATTCTCGCTGCATATACGCGGAAAATTGCCCATGAATCGTATTGTTCGCAGGGACCATGTGCAGACATACGCCGATTTGCGTGAGACCCGCAGCTGCCTGGCCGTCCCGGCCTCCTGGACGCCTTCGTCACCCACACCGGGCTGATCGCCGACCCCAGATCGAAATGACACCCCGGCCCTCAACCCCTGTAGCGTGCTTGTCATGTCGGACGAACTGCCCGGCCTGCGTGCATCGCACGAAGATCGCGACCGCGTCGTGGACGTGCTGCGGGTTGCCGCAGGTGACGGGCGGCTCAGCGCCGAGGAGCTTGACGCCCGGCTGGAGAGTGCCCTTTCAGCCCGGACGCTCGGCGAGCTGGCCGGGCTCACCGCCGACCTGCCGGCTGCGCCCGCAGCCAAGGAAGTGCTCGTGATCAAGCAACACGGCAGCAAGTACGTACTGGATGGGCGCTGGCAGGTACCTACGCGTATGGAGCTTCGCACACAACTCTGCCGGGTCACCCTTGACTTCACCCATGCGGTGATCACCTCGAGGGCTCTGCGAATCGACACCGACATGGTCCACGGCAGGCTGTTCATCGTCAGCCCGCCGGGCGTCTTGATCGACACCAGCGAGCTCAGCCTCATCTACTCCAAGCTCAAACTCCGTTCCAAGGACGCCGCTACCGATCCCCCTCTCCACATCGAGCTCGTCGGGAGGCTCCTGCACGCAAAGATCATCGAGCGACGGCCGCGACGTTAGCCTGCGGTGCCATGAAGGGCGTCCGCCTTCATGGCACCACCGGCCTGTCTACTAGCCAAAAGATCTAAATAACACCCTGGCTTTCAACCTCTGTAGCTGGAGGAGCAGTGATCCCGATGATCACGGCGGCTGGGCCGGTCAGGGCCCGGGCGCCGCGGGCACGGCGAGCACGTCCACCGCGACCGCCCCGGACGGCCCGCAGATCAGCGGGTTGATGTCCAGCGCGGCCAGGGCGCCGCCCAGTTCGCAGGCGATCGCGGACACCGCGGTGACCGCCGCGGCCACGGCGTCCGGGTCGGCCGGCGGCTGGCCCCGGAACCCGGCCAGCAGCGGCGCCACGCGCAGCCGGGACAGCATCCGCCGCGCCCCGGCGGCGTCCACCGGGGGCAGCGCCACGGCCCGGTCGGCCAGGTGCTCCACCAGCACGCCGCCGGCGCCGACGACGACCAGCGGCCCGAGGCCCGGGTCGGCGGTGATGCCGACCGACAGCTCGACGCCCGGCCCGGCCGTCTCGCAGACCAGCACCCGCGGGCCGAACCGCGCCGCCAGGCCCGCGTAGGCGGCGGCTAGCGCCGCCGGGTCACCGATGCCCAGCACGACCCCGCCCGCGTCCGACTTGTGCGCCACCCCGGGCTCGCCCGTCTTGAGCACCACGGGGTAGCCGATCGCGGCCGCCGCCGCCAGCGCCGCGGCGGCCGTGCCGGCCGGGCACACCTGTGCCACCGCGATGCCGTAGTCGCCGAGCAGCCCGAACGCCTCGGCGGGCGGCAGCTGCCCGGCCCGCAGCGCCGCGCGCCACCGCTCCCGCCGGGCGGGGTCGGGCGGCGGCGGGGCCGGCCGCGGCGCGGTGCCGCCGTGGGCCAGCAGGTGGCGCAGGGCGAGCAGGCCGCTCCGGGCGCCCTCCAGCACCGGGATGCCGGCCGCGCGCAGTTCCGCGGCCACGTCCGGGTCGATGGCCGAGGGAATGCTGGCGAGCGCGGCCAGCGGCTTGGTGGTGCGCGCCGCCGCCTGCGCCAGCGCGTCCGGGTAGGAGCGGTCGCCGTCGAACTCGGGGACCAGGTCCACCGCCAGCGCCACGGCGGCGACCGCCGGGTCACCGGCCAGCGCGGCGAGGGACTCGGTGAGCTGCCACTGCGCGCGGGCGCTGGCGCCCCACATGTCCAGCGGGTTGGCCGGCTCCAGCCCCGGGTCGAGCACCTCGCCGAGCCGCCGGGTGGTGGCCGGGCCGATCGGCCCGAACGGGACGTCCAGCTCGTCGGCCAGGTCGGCGACGTGCGCCCGCTCCAGCCCGGAGTCGTGCACGGTGGCGATCCCGCCGCCGCGCGGCGCCCGGCGGCCGATCGCGAACATCTCCAGCGTGTCGGTCATCTCGGCCAGGTCGCGCACCCGGTGCGCCCCGTAGGCGTCGGCGAGCGCCTCCCACGCGCCGTCCGCGCCGGCCAGCGCGCCGGAATGGGCCGCCACCATCTCCCGCCCGCGGGCCGACCCGCCCGCCGTCAGCAGCACCACCGGGATATTCGATACGCTCGCTGCGCGCAGCACGTCTTCCAGCGCGCGCGTGTCGCGCATGGCCTCAAGGACCAGGGCGAGGACCCGGGTCTGTGGCAGCCCGAGCGAGTACCGGGCGTACCCGGCCGCGGCGGTGACCAGCTCCTGGCCGGAGGACACGGCCACGGTGAACCCCAGGGCGCGGCGGGTGCGCAGCAGGGCGGAGAACACCGAGCCGGACTGGGTCACCAGCGCGACCGGACCGGCGGGCAGCGGGTCCGGCTCGTTGTACCCGATGGCCCGCAGGCCGTAGCCGATGTTGACGAATCCCATGCAGCCGGCCCCGCACAGGGCCATCCCGGCGTCGCGGGCCAGCGTGGCGATCTGGTCCCGGAGCGAGACCGTGGTGCCCGCCGGCCCGCCGGGCGCGTCCCCGAACGCCCCGCCGAAGATCACCGCGCCGCGGTCGCCCCGGCGCGCGGCCAGGCCGACCTGGCCGGCCAGCGCCGCGTCCGGCACGCCGAGCAGCACCAGGTCCACCGGCTCGGGCAGGTCGGCGAGCGAGGGGTGGCACGCCGTCCCGCCGATCTCGGCGTACCTGGGGTTGACCAGGTAGGTCCGCGGCGCGGCGGGACTGCGCGCCAGCTCGGCGATCATCCGCTCGCCCAGCGACCCCGGCCGCGCGCTGGCGCCGACCACCGCGACGCTGCGCGCCTCCAGCATCGCCGTCAGCGCCGGCCGGGCCCCGTGCTCCTCAGTCCCGGCCGGGGCGGGGTCCGGCGCTGCCACGGCGGGAGGGCGCTGCGTACCGCGAAAATCCCTGTCTGTCATGAACGCCGGCGGCGCCCGCGGCGGCTGGCCCTCTTGTCGGCGATCGCCGCCTTCGCCGCCTGCATGCCCGGGATGCCGCACACGCCGCCGCCGGCGTGCGTGGCGGAGCTGGCGTAGTACAGGCCGCGGACGGGCGTGCGGTAGTCGGCGAAACCGGGCGCGGGGCGCATGTGGAACAGCTGCTCCAGCGACAGCTCCCCGTGGAAGATGTTGCCGCCGACCAGGCCGTAGTCGTGCTCCATGTCGTAGGGGCCGACGATGTCGCGGTGCAGGATCGAGCTCTTGAAGTTGGGCGCGAGCTCGTTGTAGCAGTCGATCATGCGGTCCGCGTAGGCCTCGAGCTCGGCGCGGTGCGGCTCGAGGCTCCAGTCGGCCGGCACCCACTGGGTGAACAGCGACATGATGTGGTTCCCCGCCGGGGCCAGCGTGGTGTCGAACGCGGTCGGGATCACGCCGTCGCTAAACGGCCGCTGCGCCGGGCGGCCCTCGCGCGCGTCCTGGAACGCCCGCTCGATGTACTCCATGGTGGGTGCCATCTCGACCGAGCCGGTGTGGTGCTCGGCCAGGTCCGTGCCCGGGTCGGCGGTGAAGTCGGGCAGCTCGGCCAGGGCCAGGTTGATCTTCACCACGCCGCTGCGGGTCTTCCAGTGCTCGATGTCGGCGACGAAGTCGTCGGGCAGGTTCTCCCGCCCCACCTGGTCCAGGAACGCGGTCCGCGGGTGCAGCGAGGACACCACCACGCCCGCCGCGATCTCCTCGCCGGACTCCAGCACCACCCCGGTGGCCCGGCCGCCGCTGGCCTGCACCCGGGCGACCGGGGCGCCGGTCCTGATCTCGACGCCGAAGCCGCGGGCCGCGGCGGCGATCGCGTCGGAGACCGCGCCCATGCCGCCCTCCTGGAAGCCCCAGTTGCCGAGGTGGCCGTCGCCCACGTCGCCGATCGAGTGGTGCGCCATCACGTAGGCGGTGCCCGGCTCGTACGGCCCGGCCCAGGTGCCGATCACCCCGTTGACCGCCAGCGCGCCCTTCACCTGCGGCGACTCGAACCAGTCATCGAGCAGGTCGGCGATGCTCATCGTCATCAGCCGGGTCACGTCGGCGATCGTGCGCACGTCCAGGCCGCGGTGCCGCCAGGCCAGCCGCAGCGTCTCGGCCAGGTCGCGGGGGGACCGCGAGCCGATGTTCGGCGGCACGGTGAGCAGCAGCGGGCCGAGCACCTCGGCCAGGCCGGCCAGCCAGGCGTCCCAGCGCGGCATCGCGTCGGCGTCCTTCGCCGACCACCTGGACACCTCCTCGTGGTTGCGCCTGGCGTCGTCGGCGTACAGCTTGATCGAGCCGCCCTCCGGGAACGCCTGGTAGTAGGGGCCCATCGGGAAGATCTTGTAACCGTGCCCGGGCAGGTCCAGGTCGTTGATGATCGTCGGCGGCATCAGGCTCATGACGTAGGAGAGCCGGGTGACCCGGAACTGCGGTGCGTCGGGCCAGGGGGCCTCGGTGGTGGCTGCGCCCCCCGTGTGCCCGCGTGCCTCCAGGACCAGGGTGCGCGCGCCCGAACGGGCCAGGTACGCCGCCGCGACCAGTCCGTTGTGACCTCCGCCGACGACGATCGCGTCGTATCGTGCGGCCATGACTTCCGACCTCCCATTGGTTTGACTGAATGTTCAGTCTAGAAACCTGGTACCGTTGTCCACAAGGGTCAGGTCACCCCGCGGCTGCCCGGAACCTGATTGCACATGCAGTTCGGGCCGAGGCAGGTGCCAAGATCGCTCTTGTCGGCGAGGATGTGTCCATGAGAGTGCAGGCCAGCAACGCCGGCACGGCCGATCAGCGGCGGGAACAGATGCTGCGGGCAGCGCTGGAGGTCATCCAGGAGCGCGGCTACGCCGACGCTCGCATCGCCGACGTGGCCGAACGGGCAGGGACCAGCCCGGCACTGGTCATCTACTACTTCAAGACCAAGGACCAGCTGCTCACCGAGGCCATCCGGTTCTCCGAGGACACCTGGTACGAGGCCGGGATGCGCCGGATGGCGGAGATTCCCACCGCGGCCGGCCGGCTGGAAGAGATCGTCGCGATGAGCTGCCTGCCGGAGGCGGACGCGGAGCCGGAGAGCTCCTGGGTGATCTGGCTCGACCTGTGGTCGCAGGCGGCGCGCCACCCGGAGGTGGCCAGCGTCCGGCAGAAGTTCGACGAGCGGTGGCGGGAGCTGATCTGCTCGCTGGTGACCGAGGGCCAGGAGAGCGGTGAATTCGGCCCGGTCAACCCGGTAGATTTCGCCGTACTGCTGTCCGCCCTGCTGGACGGGCTGGCGGTGCAGATAGCGCTGGCCGACCCGGCGGTGGACGTCACCCGGGCCTTCGAGCTGAGCATGACGTTCGCGGCCGGGCAGCTCGGGTTCACCTGGGCGCCCCGCCGCGGCAGGCGGGGATCGAGGGCGGCCCGCACGTAACGAGCACAGGAGGTGGCCGGTGGCTGGAGGGCAGATCGAGCTGGTCGCGCTGACCAAGCGATTCGCCGAGGTCGCGGTGGACGGGATAGACCTGACCGTGCCCAGCGGGGAGTTCTTCTCGCTGCTGGGGCCCTCCGGGTGCGGCAAGACCACCACGCTGCGGCTGATCGCGGGGTTCGAGCAGCCCACCGCGGGCAGGATCTTGCTGGACGGCACCGACGTGACGGGGATTCCGCCGCACAAGCGCAACGTCAACACCGTGTTCCAGAGCTATGCGCTGTTCCCGTTCCTGTCCGTCTTCGACAATGTGGCGTTCGGCCTGCGCAACCGCAGCCTGTCGAAGGCGGAACTCGCCCAGCGGGTCGGCCAGTCACTTGAGCTGGTGCGCATGACGGAGTACGCCAAGCGGCGCCCCGGCGCGCTGTCCGGCGGGCAGCAGCAGCGGGTGGCGCTGGCGCGGGCGCTGGTGCTCAACCCGGCGGTGCTGCTGCTCGACGAGCCGCTCGGCGCGCTGGACGCCAAGCTCCGCCGGTCCCTCAAGGTCGAGCTGAAGGCGCTGCAGGAGCGGGTCGGCATCACCTTCCTCTACGTCACCCACGACCAGGAGGAGGCGCTGACCATGTCCGACCGGCTGGCTGTGATGAACGCCGGCAAGATCGTGCAGATCGGCGCCCCGCGGGAGGTGTACGAGGAGCCCGGCGACACCTACGTGGCCGACTTCCTGGGCGTGTCGAACCTGATGGAGGTCGAGGTGGTGGAGCGCGGCCCGGGGGCGCGCTGCCACATCCGGATCGGCGAGGCCGGGCTGGTGGCCGAGCGCGGCGAGGTGGACGACCTCGGTGCCGCGCACGCGGTGATCCGGCCGGAGCGCGTCCGGATCGAGGCATACGGGTCCACCGGCGACAACAGGGTGCCCGCGATGGTCGAGCGCCTGGTGTTCCTCGGCGCGGCGACGCAGGTGATGCTGCGGCTGGGCGCGGGGGTGCCGTTGCAGGCCCTGGTGCAGAACGACGGGGAGCAGACCGGGCTGGCCCAGGGCTCCCCGGTGCACGTGTTCCTGCCGCCGGACGGCCTGCGGGTGCTCGGCGGGCAGTCGCGCGAGGTGCCGGTCGCGCCCGACGACGACTCGCTGGTGAGCCACTGAGCCGGGCGCCGGCGGCTCGGCGCGCCAGGACACAAGTGCGGGGGCGGGCTTGTCCCATAGCCGCGCGCGGCGGTCCCGCCGCCGGGGGCACCGGCGATCCGCGCCGCGGCGGCCGCCCGGGCCGCTGGCGCCGCTCTTGCGCAGCGGCCAGCAGCGGCCAGCAGCGGCCAGCCGGCCGTCATGCCGCGCCTGACCTGCCTTGTCTGCTCCGGCCTGTGCCGTGCGCGGTGGCCAGTTCGCAGGTGCGGCAGGTGCGCCCGCCCCCGATGCAGTAGTCTGCACGCGGCACCGTAACATGCCGATGCACGTGCATTTGGTGCTTGCATCCTGAGCGCGCACACGGCAGAATGCGGATTGCACACGTTTGCATGCGGTCCCTGTGGAGAGCGGCGAGTCGGAAGTGTCCGAAGCGGCGGTAACGGCGGATCCCGCGCGCCTGGTGGGCGAAGCGGGCCTGACGGGCGACTGGCGCTGGCTGTCGTCGGCCGCGGAGATGGCCGCGGAGGTGAGCGGTGTCTGGCCGCTCATGCCCCGTTCAGGCGCGCGCCGCTGCCCCGGGTATCCCCGGGTGGCCACGCGCACGCCGGGCGGCGGTGCCGAGTCCGTCCGGGTCGCCAGGGACTTCGCCCGGGCCACGCTGCGCCGCTGGGACGTCGGGGACCGGTCGCCGGACATCGTCGTCGTGGTGTCCGAACTGCTGACCAACGCGCTGCGCTACACCCTGCCCTGCCCCGGCGCGGCGTGGCCGCGCTGGCCGGTCCGCCTCGGCCTGCTCCAGCCCGGCCCGTGGGTGCTGTGCGCGGTCTCCGATCCCAGTGACGAGGTTCCGCTGCTGCGGGAGCCGGGCTGGTTCGGCGAGTCGGGCCGGGGGCTGCACGTGGTCGCCTCGCTGTGCGACGAGTGGGGCTGTACCGCGCCAGGGCCCCGGGGCAAGGTCGTCTGGGCCATGTTCGCGACCAGCGGCCCCCGCTGAGCCCGCGCCGCGCGCCCCTGCTCGCTCACGCCGGCCCGGGCGCCCTCCGCCCGGGCCCGCTCAGGCCTCGCTGCCGGCGATCGAGGTCAGCGCGTCCAGCCTGCTGCCCCGCTCGCCGCGAGTCGCCCAGCGGTACGCGAGGTACCCGAGCACCGCGATGATGAAGGACATCGCCAGCGCGATCGTGCCGAGCGCGTTGAGCGCCGGGCCGCCGTTCCCGCCGTGCTGCGTCGAGTAGATGATCACGGATATCGGCGTGTTCCCGGAGTTGGACGAGAGCAGGTCGACGATCACGAAGTCGTCGATGACGCCGGAGAACACCAGCACCGCGCTGGCGAAGATCGCGGGGCCGAGCAGCGGCAGCATGACCCGGCGCAGCGTCTGCCACTGGTTCGCGCCGAGGTCGGCGGCCGCCTCCTCGTACTGCCGCCCCAGCGTCACCAGCCGGGCCTGGACGATGATCGCCGGCCAGCTCACGTTCCAGGTGACCAGGCCCAGCACCTCCGCCAGGGTGCCCAGGTGGACCTGGGTGAACAGCACGGTGAAGACGAAGAACATGGCCACGCCGAAGATCAGCTCCGGGACGACGAAGGAGAGGATCATCACGAAGTTGAAGCTCGCCGAGGTGATGCCGCGCCATCGGTTGATGCCCAGCGCGAACGCCACGCCGAGCGGTACCGCGATGAGCGTGGTGTAGACCGACAGCCGCACCGTCTGTATCACCGCCGCGTGCAGCTGGGGGTTGTGCAGCACGCTGTTGACCGGGTCGCCGAAGTACCACCGCCAGGAGAAGCCCTGCCAGGCGCTCTGGGACTTGCCGTTGTTGAACGAGAACAGCACCGCGAGCCCGATCGGCACCAGCGACCAGATCAGGTACAGCCAGGTGAAGCCCTCGAGGATCCAGGGGTGCCCCCAGGGGTTGCGCCGGGGGATCAGGCGCCAGGTGCGGGCGCGGGGCTGCGCGGCTGCCTGGCTCGGCGCCGCGGCGCTGGTCGCGGTCACATCGCCTCCTGGGACGAGCGGTTGGTCGCCACCACGTAGTAGATCATCGGGATGAGCAGCACCAGCAGCAGCACCAGGGACAGCACGGCGCCCTGGCCCTCCAGGCCCGGCGTGCCCAGCTGGCCCTCGATCAGGTTGCCGACCATCGAGGTCTTCGCCGCGCCGGACATCAGCTGGTTGGTGTAGTAGTCGCCGATCATCGGCAGCATGGTGATGAGCATCCCGGTCAGGATCGTCTGCCGGGACAGCGGCAGCGTGACCCGCACGAACGTGCGCACCCGGCTCAGCCCCAGGTCCCGGCCCGCCTCGATGAGCGCCGGGTCGATCCGGTCCAGGCCCGCGTACAGCACCAGGATGAGGTAGGGGATGTACCCGTAGACCAGGCCGAGGATCACGGTCACCGAGTAGCCGCCCAGCCAGTTGACCGGCTGCGAGGTCACGTGCAGGAACGACAGCGCCTTGTTCACGTAGCCGTTGATCTGCAGCAGGTCGACCCACGCCAGCATGCGCATCATGTAGCTGATCCAGAACGGCGCGATCAGCAGGATGAGGAACAGGCCCTTGCGCCGGCCGGCGAACCGGGCGACGAAGTAGGCGGCCGGGTAGGCGATCGCCAGGCTCAGCAGCGAGGCGATCGCCACGTAGATGATCGTCCTGATCACGATGGGCCCGGCGAACGAGGTCGCGCCGACCAGGTCGCGGGAGACGTTGATGATGTTGGACGAACTCCAGCTCAGCGGGTTCCACACCGCGACCGGCGATTCGTAGAGCCGGTTAAGCTGGCCCATCGCGATGGCCAGCACCGCGTAGAACGGCACGATGAACAGCAGGACCAGCCAGATGATGCCGGGTGCCGCCAGCGCGATCCAGAAACCCCGTCCGTGGCCGGCCCGCCGGGGCTCCTGTCCGGCCCGGGACGCTACCGCTGCGGGTGATGCCATCGCGTGCCCCTCACAGTCCGTTGCTCACCACGAGCCATGCCTGCTGCCAGAGGGCGTCGGCGTCCACCGGCAGTTGCAGTTCGCCGATCCCGCGGCGGAAGTAGGACGGCAGCACCACGGTCGACATGAGGCTCCGCGGCAGGATCTTCTCCTGGACGAGGCGGGTCGGCGTCACCTCGTTCAGGGGCTGCATGTAGCCGTTGTAGCTGATGTTCTCCAGCGCGTTCGGCAGGTCCTGGAGGTAGTTGAGGAACAGGTGGGCCAGCACCGGGTTGGACGCCGACCGCAGCACGGTGTTGGTGTCGTTGGCCACCGGCCCCCGGCCGTCGGTGGGGAACCAGTAGCCGACCGTCTCCACCGGCACGCCCTTGGGCATGTACGACGCCGCCGCGGCCATGTCGCCCGACCACGCGTGGTGGATCCAGGTCTGGCCCGTCGGCACCTCGGTGTAGTCGTTGTTGTCGATCCGCACGTTCACCAGGCTGGACAGGTCCTGCAGCGACCGCCGGGACAGCGCGATCTGGCGGTAGTCGGTGGTGTTCAGGTTGTACAGCCCGTTCTTCATCAGCCCGAGGCTGATCCCCTCGCGGTAGTCGTCCAGGATCGCGATCTTGCCCTTGTACTTGGGCTGCCACAGCATCTGCGACCAGGGGTTCCGCATGGCGTAGGGGTTCTCGGGGGCCAGGTCCTTCCGCCACGCGATGCCCGTGGTGTAGATCGTGTACGGGACCGTGTACTGCCAGCCCCGGTCGTAGAACGGGTTGGTGAAGTCGGGCCAGGCCTGGCTGATGTTGGGAATGTAGCTGTGGTTCAGCGGCTGGATCAGCTTCGACTCGATCAGCGGGCCGAGCGTGTCCACCGTGACGCCCATGAACACGTCGAAGGACAGCCCGCTGCGCAGCTTGGCCAGCGCCTCGTTCATCGTGTTGAACGTGGTCAGCTGGACCTTGCAGTTGTACTTCTTGGCGAAGCTGTTCAGGCAGGCCTGGTTGACGTAGGCGACCCAGTTGTAGATCTGCAGGGTGGCGCCCGTCTCCGGGGCCAGCCCGCTCTTGATCGCCGGGTTGTCCGCGAACACCGGCCAGCGCACCGGGTTGCGCGGCCGGGGCAACGGGACCGAGCCGCTGCCGGCCAGCGCGGGCGCGCACGCCTCCAGCAGCGCCCCGCCACCGAGCGCGGCGAGCCCGGCGCCCGCGCCGCGGGTCAGGAACCCGCGCCGGGACATCATCGGGCGCGGGGGCCCGTCCTGCGTCCAGCCTTCTCGTGGGTGTGCCACCAGTCACCTCTTCTCTGGCGGCCCTGGGGTCAGGCGGTCAGCGCCTCCTGACTGAACGGTCCGTCAATAACAGGTACCCTTCCGCTGCCCCGGCGCGCAACACATTCCGGCAAAACGCCCGTCGTGCCGCGTCTGGTGCAGGCTACCGCCCGGCGCGAGTGCCCGGCCCCTTACGGGCTCACCGCCCGCGCGAACACGCCGAAGTTCCCGACCAGCCGGTCGATGTCGGACTCATCGTGCTGGACCGAGATGAGCCATTGCTCGATCTTGCCCCAGGGCGGCAGGAAGACGCCACCGTTGTGCTGGAACAGCCAGTGGGCCTGGCTGTAGCGGTCGTCGATGGACAGGAAGCCGCGGTAGTCCCGGACCGGCCGGGCGGAGAACACCACGCAGCCCTTGGCGCCGGCGCTCACCACGTGGGCGGCCAGTCCCGCGGCCGCTATCTCGCGCTCGATCCCCGTCGCCGCGCGCAGCGCGAGGGCGTCGATGCGCCGGTAGGCCTCCGGGGTGGCGACCTCGGTCAGCATGGCCCGGGCGGCGGCGAGCGCGAGGGGGTTGCCGTTGAACGTCCCCACCATCTCGTAGTCGCCGGCCGCGACGTGCTCCATGACCTCGGTCGTGCCGCCGATGGCGGCGACGGCGATCCCGCCGCCGATCGCCTTGGCCAGGCAGGTGATGTCGGGCACCACGCCGGTCAGCCCGGTAGCGCCGGACGGCCCCGCGGTCAGGCCGGTCTTGACCTCGTCGAAGGTGAGCAGCGCCCCGTGGGAATGGAGCAGGTCCTTCAGCGCCGCCAGGTAGCCGGGCTCGGGGTAGATGATCCCGGCGTTCATCATGATCGGCTCGATGATCATCCCGGCGATCGCGTCCGGATGCTCATCGAGCAGCCGGGCGACGCTGTCGAGGTCGTTGAAGCTGGCGACCAGCGTCAGCTTGACGAACGCGGCGGGGATGCCGGTGCTCGACGGGGACTGGGCCGGCTTGCCCTCCGGGCCCGCCTCCTCGGCCTCGGGGGCCACGGAGACCTGCACCGAGTCATGGTGGCCGTGGTAGCAGCCCTCCACCTTGATGATCATGTCGCGGCCGGTGATCGCCCGCATCAGGTGGATCGCGTCCATGGTGGCCTCGGTGCCCGAGTTGGCGAACCGCCACAGCGGCAGGCGGAACCGGCCGGCGAGTTCGGCCGCGACCGCGACCGCGTCCGGGGTGGGCTGGGCGAAGTGGGTGCCCATGCGCACCTGGCGGGTCACCGCCTCGACGATGGCCGGGTGCGCGTGCCCGGCCAGGCCCACGCCGTACCCGCCATGCAGGTCCACGTACTCGTTGCCGTCCACGTCGTAGATCTTCGAGCCGCGGCCGTGGCTGAGCCAGACCGGCTGCGGCGCGGTGATCTGCCAGCTCGACGTGACCCCGCCGGCCAGCGACGTGGCGGCCGTGGCGGCCAGGTGCCGCGACCGGGGCTGGCGTTCGGCGAATACTCTCTCTTGCTCGGCGATGACTTGTTCGAGATCAACTGGCAGTCGCACGGTGCTGTCCTGCGTGCTGGACACGGTGTCCTCCTGTTTGACTGAACATTCAGTCTAAAAGTGAGCCCCCGTGGCTGACAAGGGCCGCCGCGCAAAGCACGATCCCGGCGGCACGCCGCCCGCGCGGACTGGCATCCTCGGGCTATGGACAAGACACTGGCGCCCGTGCGCGACCTCACGGACTCTGGTCAGAACCAGGCGGTGCTCGACGCGGCCACCGCGCTGGCCGGCGGCCGCGCGACGGCGGAGGGGATCGCGGACAGCCACGGCGCGGCGGTGGCGGCCGAGGCGGCCGCCGCGGCACGCTCGCGGCGGCGGCTGGGCGAGCTGGCCGGGCCGGTCCACCTGACCGTGGTGTGGGCCATGTACGGCGAGACGGGCCGCATGGTCCCGCGTGCGGCGCACCCGCACGGGGAGGACTTCGTCCGGGCCAAGGTCGCCCAGCTCGACTGGCTGACCGGCGGCCTGGCCGGCGTCACCTGGAGCATCATCGCCTGCGACGACGGGTGCCCGGACCGGCCCTCCAGCGCCGACCTCATGACGGGCATCGCGGCGGCCGAGGGCTACCCGGCCGAGGGGCACCGCAGCGTGACGGTGCTCAGGCTGGCCGAGCTGATCGGGGGCGGCAGCTCGATCAGCCCCGGGTTCGACCGGCTGGCCTCGACCGACGACTCCCGCAAGGGCGGCTCGATTCTGGCCGGGCTGGCCGCCGCGGTCGGTACCGGTCCCGCCGGGGGGGCCGGCGCGGGCAAGCACCTGGTCTGCTACACCGATGCGGACCTGTCCGCGAACCTGGCCCAGCTCGGCTCGCTGGCGGATCCGGTGGTGGCCGGTGACGGCGTGGCCGGCGCGCTCGGCCAGCGTTACGGGCTCGCCGGGGCGGTGCTGATCCGGGCCGACGGGCCGGCCACCGAGCCGCACAGCACCGGCGACAAGCCGGACAAGATCATCATCCTGTTCCGCCATTTCGTCCGCGCTTCGCTCATCCCCTCCCTCGCCCATGTGCTCGACACCCAGGCAGGCTTCAAGGCCTTCGACGCCGCCGCGCTCGGCCCGGTCATCGGGCAGATGACGTCCGTCAACGAGACCTTCGACGTGGAGTTGCTCATCCATCTGGCCCAGCGCTACGGGCCGCCGGCCCTGGCGGTCGAGCCGATCGTCTTCACCGAGGACTTCGCCGCGACGAACTTTCCCTCCGTCGACCCCGGGCCGCGCCACCTGGCGATGGTTCACCAGGTCGTGGAGCTCTACGACCGGTACGTCGCACCGGTCGCCCCGGTCACCGGCGCGGCGGCCGACCTGCTTGCCCTGGTCCGGGCGCTCGACCTCGACGGCTACGTGGCCCTGATCGGGCAGCTTCGCGCCGAGGACGCCGGCGACCCGACACTGTTCGACCGGCGGTGGCCCGTCCAGCACCTTCGCGACATCCTCCGCCGCTGACCCGTGCCGGGCCGGGCCGGGGGATCAGCGGGCGCGCAGGCGGCCCGCCGCCAGCCGCCAGCCGAGCAGGAACAGGCCGAGGAACAGCAGCGACACCACGATGAACGCCAGCGCCGTGCCCTGGCCGGCCACCACGCGGAGCACCTGGCCGACGGTCACGGTGAACAGCCAGACCCCGACGCCGGTGGGCAGCAGCGCGACCGGGCGGACCCAGCCCATGACCGCCACCTCGCCCAGGGCCAGCCCGGCCAGGAACGGCCACGCCGTGGACGCCACGCCCGCCAGGGTCTCGCCCGCGTGGTGGTTCGCCCGGCCGATCAGCACGAACGCGAGCACGCAGCACACGTCCGCGAGAAGGCTCAGGGCGGCACGCATGGGCTCAGCGTAGGCGCCGGCGCCGCCGGGCAAGACCCGCGCCGCTGCACCCCACCACGATCACAAGCGGTACGACGGCGGCGCCGGGCCCCGGTTCCGCCGTGTGCGCCACGATCCACAGCGATCCAAGGAACACCAGGTAGGCCCCGATGATCAGGGCCCCGGTGACGCGGGTCATGCCGCTGTCGCGGTAGGCGAAGGCCAGCGCGATGACGGTCAGCGCCAGGTACCACACGGCGATCAGGTCCGACCGGCCGGACGGCACCCCGAGCCCGGTGATCGTGGCGGGCAGCAGCAGCCCGGCGGTGACGTTGAGCGCGTTGCTGTTCAGCGTGGTGCTCAGCATGGCGGCGCCACGGCCCCGGGCCGCCAGGTACACCGCGGCGACCGAGTTCGGCAGGCTGGTGACCGCGGCCAGGATCACGCCGCCGATGATGATCTCCGGGATGCCGAAGTGGGTGCCGAGCGAGGTCGCGGCCCGTTCCATGACCACGCTGGCGGCGACCACGACGGCCAGCATCCCGCCGGCCACGGCCACGTCCCTGCCCCGGCCGTGCGCCGGGTGGATGGCCAGCTCCAGCTCGGCCTCCTCCTCGGACACCGCGACGGCGAGCCAGGCCTCCCAGCGCCGGGCGATCGGGAGGCGGGCCAGCCGGCCCCGGCCGGCCCCGAGCACGATCAGGTACGGGACCAGGGCGGCGAGGACAGCGGCCAGCGCCGCCCCGGCCGGGATCAGGCCGAGCACCATGGCCAGGCAGGCCACGGCCACCCAGATCCCGACCACCCCGCCGAGCAGGAGCACCTTGCGGTGCAGCGCGATGGCGCCGGCCACCACGGCGCCGAGGCCGAGCAGCGCGGCCAGGTTGAATACGTTGGAGCCGATGACCACCCCGGCGCCGACCTGGTCCTGGCCCAGGGCCAGGGCGGTCACCGCGGAAGTGATCTCCGGCGCGTCCCCGGCCAGCGCGGCCAGCACCCCGAGCAGCCCTTCGGACAGGCCCAGGCGCCCGCCGATCCGTTCCAGCCGGGTCACCACCAGGTAGCTGGCGCTCAGGCTGACGGCAGCTCCGGCCAGGAAGACGAACAGATCGACGGCAACCGGCACCGGCCCGAGCCCCTTCCACAGGTCAGTAAGGCGCCGACCAGTCTTCCCGGCTCACCTCGTCACCACCCTATCCGCGGGCCGGCGGCCGGCCAGGTCAGCACGGGCTGCGCCCCGGGTCACCACGGGTTGCCGGGCGCGCCGTAGACCTGGGCTTGCAGGCCGGCCGCGGTGACCGAGGTCCCGCAGACCGCGGGCGGCAGCCGGTCTCGCGCCGCCGCCCACAGCGACCAGGCGTACAGCGAGGTGCGCTCGGCCTGCGGGCTGTTGCGGGCGGTGTGCGTGGGCACCCACAAGTGACCCCTGCGCACCCAGGTCGCGCCGAATGCCAGGTAGTGCGTCCGGTGGCCGTCGATCACGAACGTCTGCGGGTAGGGGCCCGGCGCGTCGTGGGCGCGGAACCAGTCCTGGAAGTCGGTCGCGTTCGCGCTGGTGATGTGCACGCTCGTGCCCCGCAGCCAGGACTGGCCGTCCGGGCGCAGGCCAGCCGTGCGGATGGCGCACTGGACCAGCAGGGCCGGCGCGTCCGCAAGCCGGACCGCGGCGGGGTCGGCCGCGTGCGTCGGGTGCGGCTTGGTTTTCGGGGGCAGCGCGAAACTACAGCCGGCCAGGGCGATGCCGGCCACGGCCAGGAGGGCCGTCAAGCCACGGCCGGACCCCGTCCGGGGGGCCTTGGCGGAGACCGCGGGCCGGGGGATCGTGGGCCGCGACGCCCCGGGCCGGGCGGCTCTGCCGTGCATCACGTCCTCTCCCCCGGCCGCCTTCCGGCCGCGGTTACCGCAGCGTAGCCTGACCGTGCGGGCGGCGGGACGGTGCTGGCGGAAAGGCGGGCCATGGGATCGCAGGTTTTCTGGCGCCGCGCGCTCGAGGAGCCCGGCTACATCGCGGCGGTCGAGCCCGACGGGACCGCCCACACCGCCGGCGACCTGCTGGCCCGGGTCAACCGGCTGACCCGCGGCCTGCGGGCCCGGGGCCTGCGGGCCGGCGACGGGCTGGCGATCCTCGCCCCCAACGGCATCGCCGCGCTCGAGGTCTACCTGGCGGCGCTGCAGGCCGGCTGGTACCTGACGCCGATCAACTGGCATTTCACCGTTCCCGAGATCAGCTACATCCTCGCCGACAGCGAGGCGAAGGCGTTCGTCGTGCACGAGCGGTTCGCCGCGGCCGGGGCAGGCGCCGCCGACGAGGCGGGCATCCCGGCCCGCGGGCGGGTCTCGTACGGGAGGGTACCGGGGTTCAGCCCGGTGGACGCCGTCCGGGCGGGCCAGTCCCCGGACCCGCCCGAGGACCGGGTGGCGGGCACCACCATGCACTACACCTCCGGGACCACCGGGCGGCCCAAGGGGGTGCGGCGGGAACTGTCCGGGCTCGATCCCGACGACGCCGCGGAACTGCTGTCGCTGCTGCCGCAGCTTTTCGGGATCACGCCGGGGCCGCCGAACGTGCACCTGGTCACCTCGCCGCACTATCACACGGCGGTGTCACTGTTCGGCGGCGCTGCCGTATTGATGGGCCATTGCCTTGTGTACATGGACGGATGGGACGCCGAGCGCGCGCTGGCGCTGGTGGAGCGCTACCGGGTGACCAGCACGCACATGGTGCCGACCCAGTTCGGGCGGCTGCTGGCGCTGCCGGAGGAGACCCGCGGCGCCTACGACCTGTCCTCGATGCGGTGGATCCTGCACGCGGCGGCGCCGTGCCCGGCCGGGATCAAGCGGGCGATGCTGGACTGGTGGGGCCCCCGGGTGTACGAGTACTACGCGGCGACCGAGGGCGGCGGCACGCTCGCCACGCCACAGGACTGGCTGGCCAGGCCGGGCACGGTCGGCAAGCCGTGGCCGGTCAGCGAGGTCCTGGTCGCCGGCGAGGACGGGCGGCCGTGCCCGCCGGGGACCGCGGGCACCGTGTACCTGCGGATGGCCACGCAGGACTTCGTCTACAAGGGCGACCCGGCCAAGACCGAGCGCGCCCGGCTGAACGGCTTCTTCACCGTCGGCGACATCGGCTACCTCGACGAGGACGGCTACCTCTTCCTCTGCGACCGCAAGGCCGACGTGATCATCTCCGGCGGGGCCAACATCTACCCGGTGGAGATCGAGGGCGAGATCATCATGCATCCCGGTGTCGCCGACGTGGCCGTGTTCGGCATCCCCGACGACGACTGGGGGGAGTCCGTCGCGGCGGTGGTGCAGCCCGAGGCCGGTGTGGCCGCCGGCCCGGAACTCGCCGCGAGCATCCTGGCCGCGCTGGACGGCCGGCTGGCCCGGATGAAGTGGCCCAGGCTGATCGAGTTCATCGACGAGATGCCCCGCGACCCCAGCGGCAAGCTGATCAAGCGCCGCCTGCGTGACCGCTACTGGCAGGGCCGCGACCAGGCCATCTGACCGGGAGCCGGGCCCCGGCCCCCCGCGTCACGGCGCGGCGCCCGCCTCCGCCAGCGCGCCGAGCAGGAGTTCCGCGCCCGGCGGCCCGGGTGGCTCGCCGTAGGTCAGCGCCAGCACCTGGCGCCGGGCACCCGCGAGCGGCTCGGTCCGGACCCCCGGATGGCGGGCGGCCCGCAGGGCGAGGTCGGGCAGCAGGGCCACGCCCAGGCCGGCCGCGGCAAGCGCCTGGGCGACCAGGACGTCGTCGGTGGTGAAGGCGATCAGCGGGGTGAAGCCCGCGATCTCGCACTGCCACAGCAGGTGGGCGCGGCAGCGCTCGCAGCCGGCGATCCAGCGGTGCCCGGAGTAGCCGGCCAGCCGGCTCCCGGCCGTCCCGGGCGGCGGCGGGCTGCCCGCCTGGGCAACCAGGTGCACCGGCTCGTCGAGCAGCAGCCTGGCCCGGACCCCGTCGCCGTCCTCCCCGTCCGGCCGGTGCGCCGCGCCGTGCTGGGCGTACCGGAACACCAGCGCCACGTCCACCCGCCCGCTGCGCAGCAGGCGGACCGCCGCCTGCGGCTCGGCCTCGGTCAGCAGCAACTCCGCGCCCGGGTGCCCGGCCCGCAGCCGGGCGGCCGCCGCGGGCACCACGGTCGCCAGCGCCGACGGGAAGCCCGCCACCCGGATGCGCTCCTCCCGCTGGCCGACGTGGGCGGCCAGTTCCTGCTCGGCCGCGTCCAGCCTGCCGAGGATCTCCTCGGCCCGGCCGGCCAGCAGGCGGCCCGCCTCGGTCAGCCGGATGCCGCGGCCGGACCGCTCGACCAGCCGGGTGCCGGTCTCGGACTCCAGCCGGGCCAGGTGATGGCTCACCGACGGCTGGGCGTAGTTGAGCGCCTTCGCGGCGGCGGTCACCGAGCCGTGCCGGGCCACCGCGGCGAGCACCCGCAGCCTGGTCACGTCCAGCATGGAGGGATCGCCACTCACCGATCCGGCGCCCTACGACCGGGCGCTCCAGGCAAGCATAGGCCGCTTTGATCTATTTGGTCACTAGCTGTGATCGCACCTATCTGCCCAGGTGAGGTGCGCCGTCCCCGGCGCCGGACGGGCCGGGCGGGCGGGGCTGGGCGGCGCGGTTCGCGAGGAGGGGGTCGGTGGGCAGGCGCACCGGGTGACCGGCCGCGCGGCGCCGCCGCCACGCGATGCCGGACAGCGCCTCGAGCACCACGCGCCCGGCCAGGTAGGCGGTGACCTCGGCGTGGTCGTAGGGCGGCGACACCTCGACCACGTCCATGCCCGCCAGCGGCATCTCCATCGCGATCCGCCGCACCGCGTCCAGCAACTGCCGGGCCGACAGCCCGCCCGGCTCCGGGGTGCCGGTGCCCGGTGCCATCCCCGGGTCCACCACGTCGATGTCCACCGACAGGAAGACCCCGTCGCAGTCGTCGGTGGCGATCGCGAACGCCTCGGTCAGGCAGGCGTCCAGGCCCCGGCTGACCACCTCGGTCATCTCGAAGCTGCGCATCGCCTGGCCCGCCATCCAGTCCAGCGTCTCCGGCTCCGGCCAGTACCCGCGCAGGCCGATCTGCAGGAACCGGTCGCCGCGGACCGCCCCGGACTCGATCAGCCGGCGCATCGGCGTCCCGTGCCCGTACAGCGAGCCGAACTGGGTGTCCCCGGTGTCGGCGTGCGCGTCGAAGTGGATCAGCGACAGCCTGCCCCAGCCCGCGTGCCGGGCCGTGCCGGTCGCGTCCGGCAGCGTGATCGTGTGGTCCCCGCCGAGGATCACCGGGAAGGCGCCGGCCTCGCAGGCGGCCAGGACCGCGTGCTCCAGGCGGCTCAGCGAGGCCTGCGTGTCCCCCGAGGGCATCTCCACGTCGCCGGCGTCGGCGACCCGCAGCTCGGCCAGCGGGTCCACGCCCAGCGCCAGATGCGGGCGGGCGCCGTCGTGCGGCAGGTAGTCGGTGCACCGGATCGCCTGCGGGCCGAACCTCGCGCCCGGCCGGTGCGAGGTGCCGCCGTCGAACGGGGCGCCGATGATCAGGACCTGCGCGCCGGACCAGGAGCCGGGATCCGCCAGGTCGGCCCGGGGAACCCCGAGGAACGTCACGTCCGGGCCGTACATCCCGCCGAGCCGAGCCATGCCGCCTCCCGAGCTTCCCAAGATCAGCGTCGAGGCCAGTATGCCCCGTTCGCCGCGAGGGCTCGCGGACCGCGGTCAGCGGGCGCGCGGGGCCGGCGGGCGCGCGGGCCGGTACACCCGGGCGCCGTCGGCGGCGTAGGCGAGCCGGAAGCCGGTGCGGGCCAGGTAGGCAAGGACGTCCGGGGACCGGTGCCAGACGATGACCCAGCCGATGTCCAGCCGGCGGATGTCGGCCCGCGCCGCCGCGAGCAGCGCGGGGTAGCTGTGGTAGCCGGTGACCGATTCGGCCAGGGACCGCGGCTGTCCCTGGGCGCTCAGCAGGCCGGCGTAGAACGGGTTCCGCCGGACGGCCAGCAGCGCCGGGATGGGGAGCCGGGACAGGTAGCCCACGGCGCGCGGATGGCCGTCGGCGGTCGCCAGCACCTGCGCGTCGGGATCGAACGGGGCGCCCTCGTCGGCGAGCGGCACCCCGCCCCGGACGCCGAACGGCACGTCCACCACGATCGAGGCGGAGTGGTCGGCGGCGATGGGCCGGTCCAGCGCGGGCAGCGCGGTGGGCATCGTGGGCACGGCGAGGTTGCCCGCCCAGCCGGCCTCCAGCACGCCGAGGACGAGCACCGGGACCAGCAGCACGGCGGCGCGGCGGCGCAGCCAGTCCACCCCGGCGCCGGCCAGCAGCGCGGCGGGCAGCACGCCGAGCATGGTGAACCGCCCCGCTTCGCGGAAGCCCGCCATCCCGGGAAGCTGCACGAACCAGGTGTAGGGCATGGCTCCCGACAGCCGGACCCCGTGCCAGGCCAGCGCGAGGGGCGTGTAGGTGTGCGTACCGACCCTGAGCACCGAGCCCAGCGCCAGCGCCGCGCTGCCCAGCCACAGCGCGGCCAGCAGCCAGGCGCTGCGCCGCCGCCACGACACCGCCAGCCCGAGCACCGCCATCACGGTCAGCACCAGGCCGAAGGTGAGCACGCCGTCCCGGACGTGCCCGGTGTAGCTGATCGGTTTCAGCACGGTCAGGCCGAGCCGGACCGCGCGCGGGGAGACGCCGAAGATGCCGGGAAGGTCGCTGCCGGAGTACACATAGTCGGTGTCCACCGTCCCGGCCGGGATGGTGGCCCCGCCGGCCCGGGCCTGCGCCACCATCGCCACGAGCTGCGGGCTCGCCGCCACCAGCGCGACCCCGGCGGCCGTCGCGCCCGCCGCCAGCCGCTGCCGCCACTGCGCGCTGAACAGCCAGGGCACCACGGCGCACAGCACCACGATCAGCACCAGGACAACGGACTCCTGGTCGGTGAGCAGGCCGCCGGCCAGGACCAGGCCCAGGATGACCGCCTGGCGGCGGCCGGGCCGGCGGCGCAGCCGGACCGCGGCCTCCAGCGCCAGCGGCAGGAACACCGCCCCGGCGGCGAGGTTGAGCTGGTACCAGGCGTGCCAGGCCATGATCGAGGACAGGCCGAAGAACGCCCCCGCGGCGATCGCCCCGGTCTGCGTGGGCAGCCACAGCCGCGCCACCCGGTACATCGCGTAGCAGAGCAGGCCGGGCATGAGGATCGACAGCAGGTTGTAGGCGGCGCTGGGCCCGAAGACGGCCGTGACCGGCAGCATCACCACGCCCTCGAGAGGCATCAGGGCGTGGTACCCGAGCTGGACCCCGGTGGGCGCGACGATCGACCGGGTGAACCAGGGGTTGCTCAGGTGCACGGCGCAGTGGGCCATCCACCAGAAGTCCCAGACGTAGACGCCCGCGTCCCTGGTGGCCTGCAGCTTCCCGTCGACCAGGTAGGTCGCCCGGGGCCAGGTCACCGCGACGCCGGCCAGCAGGTAACAGGCCAGCAGGGCCAGATGCCGGCCGAGCGGGGCGCGGGCCAGCGCCCGCTCCCGGGCCGGCTGCCCCACGGCGGGCCGCCCCGGGGCCGGGCGCCCGGGGGCCGGCCGCGGCCGGGCCAGGGTGTCCGGGCCGGCCGCCGGGCCCGCCGCCGTTACCCCGGGAGCGTCGCCCCCGGGCCAGTCGCCTGCTGCTTGTTGCACCGTTCACCGCTCCCACCGGGTGACGGGGGCATGCGTTCCGCGCCGGGTCGTGAAGGAGCGTTCGGGATATCCCGCGGAGCATGGCCCAGCCTCAGCACCGCAATCGAGCCTGCCATGCGCTCCGGCATGTTCCGATCACGAAAGAGGAATTAATGCGCATAGTTACGTCCATGACTCGGCAATGCGTACCGGCGCTGACGTGCTAGCTTGCCGGGATGGGCCGCGATGAGGTGCGCGACGGGGTGCCGTTGACCAACCTCGGCGAGCCGTTGTTCGCCGGGGCGGAGGCGACCAAGCGGGACCTGGTCGACTACCTGGACGCGGTCAGCGGGCTCATCCTCGGCGAGCTGGCCGGGCGGCCGCTGTCGGTGGTCCGCGTGCTGCGCGGGCAGGCCCCCTTCATGCAGAAGAACGTCCCCAAATACGCCCCGGACTGGGTGGCGACGGTGCGGATGTGGGCGGAAAGCTCGCGGCGTGAGGTGTCCTACGCGCTGTGCGACGACCGGCGCACGCTGCTGTGGTTCGCCAACCAGCGGGCGGTGGAGTTCCACCCGACGCTGGCCCTGGCCGGGGACCTCGGCCATCCCGGCTACCTGGTGCTCGACCTGGATCCGCCGGAGGGGGACGCGTTCGGCGCGGCGGTGCGCGCCGCCCTGCTGGTCCGCGAGGCGCTGGCCGGGGCCGGCCTGGCCGGCGCGGTCAAGACCAGCGGGGCCAAGGGCGTGCACGTCTTCGTGCCGGTCGGCGGCGGGGCCACCAGCGAGGAGGCGGCCGCGGCCACGCGCGCGATCGCCGCGCGGGCGGAGCGGCTGGACCCGGCATTGGCCACGACGGCCTTCATCAAGGAGGACCGCGCGGGCAAGGTGTTCCTCGACTCGACCCGGGCGGGCGGGGCGACCGTGGTGGCCGCCTACAGCCCCCGGGTCCGCCCGGGGGTGCCGGTGTCCTTCCCGGTGGCCTGGGAGGACCTGGAGCAGGTCAGGCCGGCCGACTTCACCGTGCGCACCGCGCCCGCGCTGCTCGCGGGCGGCCGGCCGTGGGGCGGCCGGATGCCCGCGGCGCAGCCGCTCCCGGCCGCCCTGGTCGAGGAGGGGCGGGCGATCCCGGTGGCCCGGGTCCAGGCCATGCACGAGGGCAAGCGCCGGGCCCGCGAGCGCCGCGGCGGCGCCGCTTCATGATCCGTTCGGGTAATGGCCCCTCCGAGGGCCAGAACCCGAACGGATCACCGTTGCCCACAGGCGGCCCGGTTAGCGCGGGCCGGTGAAGGGCCAGATGGTGGGGCGGGGCAGCGGCGCCGGGACCGCGAAGTGCGGCGCCGCGCCGAGGTCGAGGAAGTCGGTCAGCGGGCTCGCGGCCGCGTCGCGCCGGGTCAGTGCCGGGAGGTTCCACTTCAGCTCGATCGTGGCCAGGATCGAGGTGTGGTCGTAGACCACCGAGGAGACGTGGCCCGGCCTGGCGAACGGGGACGCGACCAGGCACGGCACCCGGAACCCGTAGCGGTCGAAGCCGCCGGGCTCGTCCGGCGGCACGGTGATCTCCGGCGGGATGTCGTCCGGTGCGGCCGCGGCCGGCGGCGGCACGTGATCGTAGAACCCGCCGCCCTCGTCCCAGACGATCACGAACAGCATGTGCGCCCACTGCGGGCCGGACGAGGCCGCGTCGAACAGCGACGCGGTGAACGCCTCGCCGACCTGGTCGTCCTCGTACTCCCCCTCGGAGGCGGCGAAGATCTCCGTGGTCAGCAGCGTCACCGGGGGCAGCCGGCCCGCGCGGCAGTCGTCGTAGAAGTCGCCGATGTCGTGCAGGTGGTCGTGGTAGCGGAGCAGGTTGCGCGGCCACAGGCCCACCTCGGGCGCCTCGGCGAAGTAGTTCGCCCAGCCGATGCCGTGGACGTCGAGCAGGTCCCAGATCAGCGCCGGGGACCGCGCGAACGGGCTGGGGAAGGAGTCGTTGACCTGCCCGGACGAGGTCGCGGCCTGGAGGTAGCGCCGGTTGGGGAAGGTCTGCCCGAGCAGCGAGCCGAAGTACCGGTCGCCGATCCCGTAGCTGCGGGCGAACCCGTAGTACCAGGGCAGGTCCGTCCCGTCGAGGTAGCCCATGGGGTCGGCGCTGCCGGTCGTGGTGACGAACCCGTCCATCGCCCCGCCGTGCCACTGGCGGTGCGAGGAGTTCCACGTCTGGCTCAGGTGCAGCGACGGGTTGAGCGGCAGGCTGAGGTGGTGGGCGCGGACCGGGTTCCCGTGGGCGTCGGGGTTGCTGTTCACCGGCAGCCCGCCGGGGCCGAGGGTGAAGCCGTCGCCGTGGCCGAGCATGCCGAAGTAGTTGTCGTAGGAGTGGTTCTCCTTCATCAGCACCACGATGTGGTCGATGACGGGCAGGCCGTCACTGCCGGCCGGCCGGCCGGGGAACGGGAGCGATCCGGGCTCGCGCGCAGGGGGCATGGGCCAACCGTAGCGGCCGGTGCGCCGCGGCAACGGCAACTGGCATTTCCGGCACCGGCGGCCCGCCCTCGCCCGGCGAGGTCCGCGGCAGCGCCCGGGCCAGCGGCCCCGGCAGCCACCAGTTCGCCCGGCCGAGCAGTTCCATCACCGCCGGCACCAGCACCATCCGCACCAGCGTGGCGTCGATGAGCACGGCCACCGCCAGCCCGAGCCCGATCTGCTTCACCGACACGTTGGCGCCGAGCACGAAGGACAGGAACACCACGATCATGATCGCCGCGGCGGCGGTGATCACCCGGGCGGTGCGGGCCAGCCCGTGGGCGACCGAGGCCGCGTTGTCGCCGGTGGCGTCGTAGCTCTCCCGGATCCGCGACAGCAGGAACACCTCGTAGTCCATGGACAGGCCGAACAGGATCACGAACAGGAACATGGGCACCCAGGTGGTCACCGGCATGGTCTCGGGGAAGCCGAACGCCTGCCGCAGCCAGCCGTCCTGCGTCACCAGGACGAGCACGCCGTACGCGGCGCAGATCGACAGCAGGTTCATCACCGCGGCCTTGACCGCGATCGTGACCGACCGGAACATCACGGTCAGCAGCACCATCGAGACCAGCACCACCACCGCGATCAGCCACGGCAGCCGCTGCCCGGCGAGGTTCGCGAACGCCACGCCGCCGGCGTTCGGCCCGGTGAGGTAGGCGCGGATGCCGGTGCCCGCGGTTGCCCGCGGCAGGACGCCGGCCCGGATCCGGTTGACCAGGGCGTTGGTCGCGGTGTCCTGCTCGCCCGTGGTGGGGTAGGCGATCATCATGGCCGCCCGCCCGTCCGTGCTGATGGTCACCGGGGTGACGCCGGCCACGCCGGGGGTAGCGCGGACCGCGGCGGCCAGCCGGGCGGTGCTCGTGCCCGGCGACGGCAGCGCCGCGGCCACGATCAGCGGGGCGTCGAAGCCGGGGCCGAACCCGCGTGCCATGGTCGCGTAGCTCGCGTACCCCATCGTCCCCCTGGCCTGGCTCGACTCGTCCGGGAAATTCAGCCGCATGCCCAGCGCCGGCGCGGCCAGGGCGAGCAGGATGCCCGTGGACACGACCGCCGCGACCGCCGGCCGGCGCTGGATGAAGGCGGCCCACCGCAGCGCAGCGGGGATTTTTGCGTTACGCCCGGCCGTGGCCGGCCTGCCCCCGCGGCGCATCAGCAGCCTCGACCGCCTCGCCAGGCGGGTCCCGGTGAAGCCGAGCAGCGCGGGCAGCAGGGTCAGCGAGCCGAGCAGGACCATGGCCACGGTGGCGGCCGCGGCGACCGCGACCCCGGTCAGCAGCGGCTGGCGCAGCACCAGCAGGCCCATCATGCCGATCACCACGGTGGCACCGGCGATCAGCACGCTCCGCCCGGCGGTCCGCATCGCGGTGACCGTGGCGTCCTCGGGGGCCAGCCCGGCGCGCAGGCCTTCCCGGCACCGGGTGACGATGAACAGGGCATAGTCCACGCCGACGCCGAGGCCGATCATGGCGGCGACGATGGGGGCGAAGGACGGGGCCGGGACGAGGTGCCCGAGCAGCGCGATCACCGACAGCCCCGCGCCGATGCCGAGCAGCGCGGTGACGATCGGCAGCCCCATGGCCAGGAACGAGCCGAACGCGATGAGCAGCACGACCGCGGCGGCGACCGTGCCGATGCCCTCGGTCGGGCCGCCGTAGGGGGTCTCGGCCAGGTCCACCACGTCGCCGCCGAGGCTGAACGTCACCCCGTGCCCCGAGGCCGCCCTGGCGTCGTGCATGAGGGCGAGCGCCTCGCCGTTGCTGATCTTGGTGGACGGCACGCCGAACTGGACCGTCGCGAAGGCGACATGCCCGTCGCGGGAGATCTGGCCGCGGCGCCGGTAGGGGCCGGTGACCGAGGTGACGTGCGCCGCCCGGGCGAACGGGACGAGCGCCGCCCCGACCCTGGCCCGGGTGGCGGCGGCGGTGACCGGGGCGCGGGAGCTGATCGCCAGGGTGAGCGTGTCGCCCGACGAGCGGGGAAAGTGCCGGTTCAGCAGCGCCTGGCCCGGGTCCGCGCCGGTGAAGTTGTCCTGCGCCGGGGCGCCGAACTGGGTCCACAGGGCGATCAGGCAGCCGGCCCCGGCGACCCAGAGCAGCAGGGTGACCCAGCGGTGCCGGTAGCAGGCCCGGCCGATCGTGCCGAGGGCGCCGGGGCCGGCCGTGGCACCGGCGGACCGGGGGGCGGGAACTGTCGTTGAGCGCGACATGGCAGCGTCTCCTGCGAGCCGGGGGAGCGGATGTTGTCGCTCTCGATGCTCGCCGGACCGGCCGCCCGGGGCGTCGTACGCCGGGAGGCTCTTCGCCGGCCGGGGTACTCGGCCGGCGTACTCCCCGGGGAGTACGCCGCCCCGGAAAGCCAGTGGCCCGTGCCGCCGGCACGGGCCACTGGTCACCGGACGCTCAGCCGGTGTTGACCGCGGTGTCGTCCACGACGAACGAGGTCTGCAGCGAGGAGTCCTCCTTGCCGGTGAACTTCAGCGTCACGGTCTGGCCGGCGAAGCTGCCCAGCGAGTAGCTGTGCTGGGTGTAGCCGGTGGCGTGGTTGAGGTTGGAGAAGGTGGCGATCGTGGTGCCGTTGGCGGTGATCGTCAGCTTGTCGAACGCGGTCGTGGTGGTGGTCTCGGCCGTGTCGATGTGCAGCCAGAAGCTGAACGTGGTGTTCGTGCAGCCGGCCGGGATGGTCACGGTCTGGGACAGCGTGTCGGTGTGGGTGGTGCCGTAGCCGTCGAGCCAGGCGTAGTAGGTGCCGCTGTGCGAGGTCTCCCCGGCACCGTTCGGGTTGATGACGCCCGCGGTGGCGGCCCACGGTGCGGCCGAGCCGGTCTCGAACCC
>Ga0335078_10000884_pt1 | contig 45605 bp, 43 predicted proteins | sample Lox_Sample_32_FD_206711 | JGI IMG/M metagenome (GOLD analysis project Ga0335078, IMG submission 206711) | Soil microbial communities from Loxahatchee National Wildlife Refuge, Florida, United States - Lox_Sample_3.2 | ecosystem: Environmental > Terrestrial > Soil > Wetlands | place: USA...
GTCTATCTGGAGTCGGGGAGGAAGCGCGTTTTCGCCTGCGCCCTCGACTGGCCCGGCTGGTGCCGCAGCGGCAAGGCCGAGGAAGCGGCGCTTCAGACACTGGCCGCGTATGTCCCCAGGTACGCGTCCGTGGTGGAGCTAGCCGACCTGGACGCGGCCGGTTTCCGGGCGAACGCAGGTGATGCGTTCGAGGTCAGGGAGCGGTTGGCAGGGAATGCGACCACCGATTTCGGCGCCCCCGCCGCGTTCGCCGCGGCGGACGCCGAGCCTGTGACCAAAGAGCAGGCGGGCCGGTCGACGGCGCTGCTGCGTGCCTGCTGGGCATACTTCGACCGGGTGGTCGCGGCCGCGCCAGCCGGGTTGCGCAAGGGGCCCCGCGGCGGCGGCCGCGACCGCGACAAGATAGCCGCCCACGTCCTCGGCGCCGAGACTGCCTACGCTCGTAAGGTCGGGGTCAAGCTCCGTGAGCCCGCTATCGGTGATATCGGCGCGATCGAGGCACATCGGGACGCCATTGCGGCAGTGCTCGAAGCGCCGTCTGACGGGACCGTTCCCGTCCCCAAGGGCTGGCCGGTGCGATACGCGATCCGCCGCCTCGGCTGGCACGTCCTCGACCACGCCTGGGAGATCGAAGATCGCTCCGGCTAAGCGTGCTCGCGCCTAGCCACGGATTCGTCGCGACGATGTAGTCGAGGGTGCCCGTGTAGGTGCCTGGCGCGACAAAGGGCACATCCATCGCGTAGTCGATGCTGACCAGATCCCCGCCTAGCGCCGAGGGCCCGCTCTGCTGGTGGACGAGCACCGGGGCCGCGAGCGACTGGTACCTGGCCTGGCCTGTTCCACGTACGTCCACATCGCCCATCGAAATGGTGTCTGTGCTGCCGGCCGAGGTGAGATCCGGGGCGGCGGCCTGGACCGTCACCTGGTAGCCGGCCGGGCTGTTCGTGGTGACCGTCATGGTCACGGCGCCGTTCTGTGCCGCGACCGTGTCCGGCGGTCCGCTGAGGGCGAAGCTGCCTGTCAGGTCGTTCAGCGCGATGGCCTGGGCACGCACCGGCACGGTGGCTGTGCAGGCCGGGTCGGTGGAGCCTGGCCCGCAGTTACTGCCCGGCGCGGTCGTGCTGACCGTGTTCGTGAGAGTGGTGCCGTCGGTGTCCGAACTTTTGGCGGTGACCGAGTAGTTGATCACCGCGGACGTGTCGACCGGCAGGTCCCCGGTCCAGGTGATCGCTGAGCCAGAAAAAGACACCGTGCCGGTGTTCGCGGTGGCGCCGGCGTTGTAGGCGGCGCCGCCAAGCACACCGGAGAGCGGGTCGCTGATGGTAGCGGCGTCGTACGGTACCTGTCCGGTGTTGTCGATCACGATGGCGTAGCTGACACTTTGGCCAGCGACCACGTGGCTGGCACCGGCCGTCGTGGCGATCGTGAGGGCAGGGATCAGCACCGTCACGGTGGAGGTGCAACGGGGGTTGGTGGTGCCGGTTGTGCTGGTGGTGGGGCAGTTGCTGCCGGTTGCCGGGGAGGTGACGGTGCTGGTGAGGGTGTGGTCGCCGGTGTCGGGGTTGTTGATGGTGACGCTGTAGGTGATGGTAACGGTGGCGGCGACGGTGAGGTTGCCGGTCCAGGACAGGGCCTGGCTGGCGTAGGCGAGGGTGCCGGTGGCGGCGGGGACGGTGGCGGCGTCGTGGTCGTAGGTGGCGTCGTCCAGGACGCCGGCCAGGGAGTCGGTAACGCCCGCGCCGGTGTAGGGGGTCTGGCCGGTGTTGGTGACGGTGATGGTGTAGGTGATGGTGGCGCCGGGCACGGCGGTGGCGGCACTGGCGGCTTTGGTGATGGTCAGGGCCGTCGCGCCGCCACCGGTGTTGGTAGTGGCGAGGCCGGCCACGGTGACGGTCGCGGTGCAGCGGGGATCGGTGGAGCGGGGACCGGTGGAGCCGGCGCCGCAGTTGCTCCCCGGGGTCCTGGACGTCACCGTGTCGGTCAGCACGCCGTCGCCGCTGCCGGGCTTGCTGACCGTCACCGAGTAGCTGATGGTGACGGTGGCGGCGACGGCGAGGTTGCCGGTCCAGGACAGGATCTGGCTGGAGTAGCTGAGAACGCCGGTGCCGGTGGGGCTGATGCCGGCGTCGTGGTTGTAGGTGGCGTCGTCCAGGACACCGGCGAGGGGGTCGGTGACCGCCGCGCCGGTGTCGGGGGTCTGGCCGGTGTTGGTCACCTTGATGGTGTAGCGAACCACCGCGCCAGGAGCCGCAGACGAGGTGTTGGCAGTCGTGGAGATCGTGAGGCCGGACACGGTAACCGTGACCGAGCAGCGGGCATCGGTGCTCCCGGTCGGGCAGTTGTTCCCTGAGGTCGTGGACGTCACAGTGGTACTCAACAGGGCATCGCCCGGATCGGGGTGCTTGACCGTGGCCGAGTAGGTGATCTTTGCGACCCCGCCCGCCGCGAGGTCGCCGGTCCAGGTGAGATTCTGGCTCGTATAGGTGACGGCGCCGACGGTCGCGAAGGCGCGCCCGTTATAGCTGGCGTCGTCAAGGATGCCGCCAAGGCCAGCGGTGAGCGCCGCGCCCGTGTACGCCAGCGAACCGGTGTTGGCCACGGTGATCGTGTACTCAACCGTGCCGCCAGGCGGCACCGACCCGACGTCGGCCGTCAAGGCGATCGTCAGGGCCGCGGTCCCGCACGATTGCACCGTCGTGGCGAACAAATCCGGCAGCACCTGGCCGCCAGCGGAGCTTCCGTTCGGCCCGCCCTGGGTGTAGGCGGCGGCGATAATGCCGCCGTTGATTCCATTTCCGTCGGTTTCGACCACCGTTGACGCTGGCGCGTAGATGGTCCCCGGGATCGTCGAAGAACCGCTGAGAGTCAGCGCCGTCGCGGTCGGAAAGTTCCACAGGATATATGCCGCGTTCGCGCTCTGGAGTCCATTGAAGTTCGGCGCCGACCAGGTGAAGCTGTGCCCCACTCCGGTGGTATCGACGTTGATGATCAGTGGCGTCGAGGCGCCCGGCGAGTTGTGGAATTGCAGGGTTGAGATATTGGCCAGGTTTGCGGCGGTAATATTGAGTACGTTCTGTACGCCTGAGGTGAGCGTCACGTAGGCGCTGGTGTTCGACGGCAGGGTAGCGGGCAGTGGTGTGCCGCTGTGGTTCATGAGGACGACGTTGCCCGTGCAGTTGCCCAGGTTGGAGGACTGGGCACGGAACGTGCTGAACGCGCTGGCGAAGCGGACGAGCCCGGACTGGTTGACCGACGCGGTCGGCTGGGTCGCCACGTCCGCGATCTGCGGCAGCGATGAGGAGCCTTGCCCGGATCTGGCCACCCGAGTCGGCGCGCTGCCTGATTGCGTCACCGCGGAGCCGGTCATGTCGCCAACCTTGACATAGTCGCTGGACAGCACGTTGACCGTGCCGTCAGAGTCGCTAGCTGCCCAGTTGACATTGCCGTTGACAAGCAGCCCGGTCGGCCTGCCGTCACCGGGCGCGGTGAACGTACCCGGGGTCTGGCTCGCAAGGTTGAAGCTGCCAGAGCCCAGCGTGAGGTTGCCGCCGAGTGCCACCGGGCCGCCAACCGACGTCGAATTCAGCGTGGCATTCCCCGCGACGAACACATTGAAGCCCTGGTTTCCTGCGACGGGGTTGTACGGGGCCCCCGCCAGCGGGGCGCCCGACGTGGCCGGCGCGAAGGTCACCGCGCTGATTCCGGCACCGGCCACCGCTACCGCACCAGTAAGTGGCACGATAAAGGACAGCCGGAACCATTTCGCCACAGCCCCCGGTGTGGACCTCACGGAATGTATTTGACCAACTTCCTAGTATGCCAGTCAAGATTCTCCGCCCGTGGCTGATAATTTGTCTATCCAATTTTAGTCGGACCTTCGCAAATGGTATTGCCTGCGGCACGTACCTCGTTATGCGAAATGGATCGCGGCGTCGGCCAGATGGGTCCACCCGGGTGCCTGCGGGCTCGGCAGGTCGAAAACGGAACGGGCGGCCTTCGAGGCCGCCCCGCTTGGGCGCTGCGACAGTCGACGGCAAAGGCGGATACCCGGCGCAGCCGTTCGGTCAAAGAGGCTGTGACGGCCCCCGCGTGTGCAGGGGCGCGCGCGGCGCCCGAAGGGGGATCGTAGTCGTTACGGTGATGAGGCTCTAAGCTCAGAAACAACAGAAGAAACTTGAGACATAAGAGACCTTTTAATCACGCAGAGATCACAGACAACTCGGGCCCCATATCGCGACAGGCAACGCGGATTCTTGGGTCGGCCGGGCCGCTCGTGACCTGCACCGGGGCCGCGGGTGAGCGCAGACAGGTGCGTAGTCAGCGATTAGCCGGGTACCTACGGCGGCGGTCACAATCTGATATCAAAGGAGTGGTGATCATGGCTGGGATGCTGCGAGTTCCGCGGAGCCGCGGCGCCCTCAGCGGCTTCCTGCTCGTGCTGCTGGGTGTGTGGGGCGGGCTCGTGCCGTTCATCGGCCCGTATTTCCACTACGCGTACACCCCCGACCGCGCCTGGGCTTACACCTCCGGCCGGTGGTGGCTGGAGATCCTCCCAGGCCTCGCGACCGCGGTTGGTGGGCTGATCGTGCTCGCGAGCGCGAACCGCGCGGTGGCCGCGTTCGGCGCGTGGCTGGCGGCGCTCGGCGGTGCGTGGTTCGTCGTCGGCCGGACGTTCAGCGTGTGGCCGGCGACCCACATCCCGCGGGTCGGCGCGGCCACGGGAAGCGCATTCTCGCGGACGGCCGAGGAGATCGGCTTCTTTTCCGGCCTGGGCGTCGTCATCGTCTTTATCGCCGCCTTCGCGCTTGGCCGCTTCACGGTCGCGGCAGCCAGGGAGGCGGCTCCTGCCGCTCCCGGGCCGGCGGCCGGGGAAGCGGAAAGGCCGGCGGCGACGGACGTCGGCGACCCTGGTGCCCCTGACGCCGCTACCCGTACGCTGCTCGGCCGGGAGGTCACGCCAGCGAGCGAAGGTTCGGCTACCGCGGTTTCATCTGACACCTGACCCTCCCGGTTAGGCCTGTCCACCGGCGCGCCGCGTCCCCCGGGCGGGCGCGGCACGCCGTTTGGGCTGCGCCTGTCCTGCTGCGCCTGTCCTGCCGCGCCTGATCGCCTACCCGCGCTTGCCGTTGCCGCCGCCTTCCGGGCAAGGTGATCTGGAGCCGAAGGGAAGGCGCAGATGGCACAGGACGCGCAGCAGGAGGCTGGGGAGCCGGCCGCAGGAACAGCCGCGCCAGCGGGGACGGCCGCGCCAGCGGGGACGGCCGCGCCAGCGGGGACGGCCGCGCCAGCGGGGACGGCCGCGCCAGCGGGGACGGCCGCGACGGCGGACGAGATCAGGCACTGGGTGGGGCAGTTTCTGGCCACCCACGATCCCGCGGCCATGCCGCCGGGCGAGTTCTTGCGTGCGCGCTTTGACGCGGGACTTGCCTGGGTGCACTACCCGCCCGGGTTCGGTGGCATGGGCGCGCCGCGGGCGCTGCAGGCCGTCGCGGATGCCGAGTTCGCCGCGGCCGGCGCGCCCTCCAATCATCCAGAACGCATCGGCATCGGGCTGGGCATGGCCGCCCCCACCATCCTCACGTTCGGCACGGACGAGCAGCGCACGCGCTGGCTGCGCCCATTGTGGACAGGCGAGGAGGTCTGGTGCCAGCTGTTCAGCGAGCCGGGCGCGGGTTCCGACCTGGCCGGGCTCGCTACCCGCGCGGTCCGCGACGGCGACGACTGGGTGGTGACCGGCCAGAAGGTGTGGACCTCTCAGGCGCACCGGGCGCGCTGGGCGATCATGGTTGCCAGGAGCGACCCTGACGTGGCCAAGCATCGCGGGCTGACCTACTTCGCGTGCGACATGACGGTGCCGGGGGTCGAGGTGCGGCCATTGCGCCAGTTGACCGGCGAGGCCGAGTTTAACGAGGTGTTCCTGAGCGAGGTGCGGATTCCTGATGCGCACCGGCTCGGGGCAGTCGGCGACGGATGGCGGGTGGCCATGACCACCCTGATGAGCGAGCGGGTCGCGATCGGCGGCGTGGCGCTGCCGAGGGAGGGCGGGATGATCGCGTCCGCCGCCCGGACGTGGCGGGATCGGCCAGACCTGCGTACCCCTGGGTTGCATGACCGCCTGCTGCGGCTCTGGGTGGAAGCGGAGGTGGCAAGGCTTGCTTCTGAACGGCTGCGCCAGGAACTCGCTGCTGGGCACCCGGGTCCAGAGGGGTCGGCGGCCAAGCTGGTGTTCGCGCGGCTGAACCAGGAGATCTCGGGATTTGAGGTCGAACTCGCCGGCCAGCAGGGCCTGTTGTACGACGACTGGACGATGCACCGGCCGGAGTCGGCAAACTTCTTCGGCCGCGGCCCCGGCTACAGGTACCTGCGGGCGCGCGGGAACTCGATCGAGGGCGGCACCTCCGAGGTGCTGCGCAACATCATCGCCGAGCGGGTGCTCGGCCTGCCGGCCGAGATCCGGATGGATAAGGACGTGCCATGGAAGGAACTGCCGCGGTGAACGCCCCTGATCATCCGGCCACGGCCGACGACGCTTCGGTACCCGCGGGTGTGCCCTCGGCGGGCGGGGGCGCGCCGCGGCTTCCCGGCCTGCTGTACAGCGAGGACGAGGACAACCTGCGCGCGGCGGTGCGGGCGCTGCTCGAAGATCGCTGCGGCTGGCACGCGGTGCTCGCCAGAACCGAGACCGATGAGCCGTACGACCCCGGGCTCTGGCGGGCCCTCGCCAGCGACCTCGGCTGCGCCGGGCTCCTCATACCCGCCGAGCAGGGCGGCGCGGCGGCGTCTTTCCGCGAGGCCTGCGTCACGGCGGAGGAACTCGGGCGTGCCGTCGCACCCGTCCCGTACCTGGGCAGCGCGGTCGTGGCGACGGCCGCGCTGCTGACGGCCGGCGACACAGAACTGCTCGCCAAAATGGCCACGGGCGACGTCACCGCCGCGCTCGCGGTGCCGTTCTCGGACATGCCGGACGCGCCGGTGTCTCGTTCAGCCCGGCTCGCGCGGCCGCGGCCGGGCGACAGGGACTCCGGTGTGGCCAGGCTGAGCGGGACCATCGCGGGAGTCGCGGATGCGCTGCCCGCCGACGTGCTGCTCGTGCCCGCGGACGGCGTGCCTTTCGGGTTGTACGAGGTGGACGCCCGCGCCGCCGGGGTGGGCCGGACTGCCGTCACGTCGCTGGACATGACCAGGCAGCTGTGCGACCTGTCACTGCACGAGGTGCCCGCCCGGCGGATCGCGTCCGGGGCGGCGGCGGAGCGCGCGGTATCAGCCGGGCTCACCGCTGGCGCGGCCGTGCTCGCCTCGGAACAACTCGGCCTCGCCGCGCAGTGCGTGCAGATGACCGTCGGCTACGTGGTTGACCGGCGGCAGTTCGCGCGCCAGGTCGGCTCGTTCCAGGCGCTCAAGCACCGTCTCGCCGACCTGTGGGTGTCGGTCACCCAGGCGAGGGCGGCCGCACGGTACGCCGCGGCTTGCCTGGCCACCGGTGACCCGGACACTGCGGTCGCGGTCGCGCTCGCCAAGTCCTGCTGCTGCGACGCGGCGATCACGGCGGCGCAGGAGTGCGTTCAGATGCACGGCGGCATCGGCTTCACCTGGGAGCATCCCGCGCACCTGTACCTGAAGCGGGCCAAGAGCGCGTCGATCGCGTTCGGCACACCGGACAGGTGCCGAGCCACCCTGGCCGGTCTTGCCGACCTGCCCGCCGCGTCCTCAACCGCCTAGCTGGCAGTAACCTCTCGTGGGTGACCTTGGCTGACATCATTCCTCGCGCGTCCCTGTTCGGAAACCCAGAACGCATCTCGCCGCAAGTCTCGCCTGACGGCACCCGGCTGGCCTGGATCGCCCCGCGCGACGGCGTGCTCAACGTGTGGGCCGCCACCATCGGGGCCGACGACGCCCGCCCGGTGACCGACGATACGGACCGCGGGATCCGAACCTTCTTCTGGGCCCCGGACGACGCGCGGCTCGGCTACTTGCAAGATCGCGGTGGGGACGAGAACTGGCGGCTGTACGACGTCAACCTGGCGACCGGGCAGGTTCGCGACCTGACGCCCTACGACGGTGTTCAAGCCCAGGTCATCGGTCGCGACCTGGACATCCCCGACCGGATGCTGATCGGCCTCAACCGGGACAACGAGCAGCTGCACGACGTGTACGAGCTCCACCTGGCGACCGGCGAGCTGACCAAGGTGCTGGAGAATCCGGGGCTGGTGGGGCTGGTGGCGGATGCCAGCCTGCACGTCAGGGCCGGTATCGCGCCGCGGCCGGACGGCGGCCGCACGATCATGGTCCGCGACCTGGGCGAGCCTGATGCGCCCTGGCGCCGGTTGCTCGAGGTTGACCAAGAGGACAGCCTGGCCACGGGTCCGGCCGGTTTCAGCGCCGATGGCACCCGGCTGCTGCTGACCACCTCGGTGGGCGTCAACGCCGCGCGGCTCGTCTGGATGGACCTGGCCACCGGCGAGATGGCGGTGGTCGCGCAGGACCCCGAGTACGACGTCGCCGAAGCGCTGGTCGAGCGGCGCAGCAGGGTGCCGCGGCTGGTTGCGTTCCAGCGCGAGCGGCTGCAGTGGCAGCCCCTTGACCCGGGGGCGGCGGATGACCTTGCCGCACTGCAGGCTCTCGATCAGGGCGATCTGCGCCCGCTATCCCGTGACCGGGAGGAAGGGACCTGGGTCGTCGCCTACGATCACGCGGACGGGCCGGCCCGCTTCTATTCCTTCGACCGCGGCACGGGCCGTGGCACGTTCCTGTTCGCGGACCGGCCCGCGCTGGCGGACGCTGTCCTCGCCCCGATGGAGCCGTTCTCGTTCACCTCCAGGGACGGCCTGCGGATCCACGGGTACCTGACCTTCCCAGCCGGGGTTTCCAGGCAGTCCATGCCCACCGTGCTGGACGTGCACGGCGGCCCGTGGACCCGCGACACCTGGGGCTTTGACCCAGAAGCGCAGTGGCTGGCCAACCGTGGATACCTCTGCGTCCAGGTGAACTTCCGCGGCTCGACCGGCTACGGCAAGGCCTTCGCGAACGCGGGTAACCGCGAGTGGGGCGCGCGGATGCACGACGACCTGGTGGACGCCGTGGACTGGGTGATCTCGCAGGGTTACGCCGATCCGGCGCGCGTGGGCATCTACGGCGGCTCCTACGGCGGGTACGCGGCGCTGATCGGTGCCACTTTCACCCCGGATCTATTCCGCTGCGCGGTCGATATCGTCGGGCCGTCGAATCTCTCGACGCTGATCCGCACGGTTCCTGCGTACTGGAAACCGGTGATCGCCGAGTTTCACACGCGGGTAGGCGATCCAGATACCGAACCCGACTTCCTGTGGTCTCGCTCGCCACTGTCGCGGGTCGAGGCGATCCGCACCCCGCTGCTGATCGCCCAGGGCGCGAACGACCCCCGGGTGAAGCAGGCAGAAAGCGAGCAGATCGTGACCGCGCTACGCGAGAAAGGCATCCCGCACGAGTACCTGCTGTTCCCCGACGAGGGACACGGTTTCGCCAAGCCGGAGAACCGGCTGCGTTTCTACGCCGCGGCCGAGCGTTTCCTCGCCAGTCACCTCGGCGGCCGCTTCGAACCCTGACCCGCCATCGCCGGGGGAGCGACTACCGGCAGCCCGGCGGCGGCCCAGGCGCGGAACCCGCCCGCGACATCCGTCGCTTTGGCGAGGCCCAGTTCCTGCAGCGCGACCGCGGCCAGGCTGGAGGTGTAACCCTCTGAGCAGATCACCAGGATGCGGTCGTCGTATCCGGTGACCGATGCCAGCTTGGCCTGCGACGCGGGATCGAACCGCCACTCGAGGACATTGCGCTCGATCACGGTCGCGCCTGGTATCTCGCCCTCGGCAGCGCGCTGAGCAGCCGGGCGAATGTCAACCAGGGTCGCGCCGTGGTCAAGCTCGCTGAACGCCTGCCGCGGCGTCACCCGGCTGAGGCGTGCGCGCGCCTCAGCGAGAATTTCGTCGATCGTGCGCGCGCCCGCCGGCTGCGGTGTCACCAGTCCCGCGCGCTCTCGCTGCGGCCCGCGACGAGCCCGTCGCCGGTGACGTCGTAGCGGGTCATCCGGGCCAGCGGCGGAGAGTAGGCGTGCAGGCTTACCGCGGGAGCCGCAGAGTTGTTTCGCACGTCGTGCACGATGTCGGGCCCGATTTCGCGTGCCTGCCCGGCCCCAATGACAACCGACGCGTCCGGCCGGTGCTCCTCGAGGACACCCCAGGCGAGCGCGAAAGCGCCTGCCGAGCCGCCATGGTCGTGGAAGCCGGTCGACTGGCCGGGTAGCCAGGTGATCAGCCAGACGTCATAACCGTCGCCCGCGTGGATCTGGTCGTACCAGCGCCCATCCGCGTTAAGCCGAACCCGGGAGATCCACTCCTCGGGCCGCGCCGCCAGCGTGCGCGCCGTCTCGGCCAGTTGCTCTGTGCTCAGTTGCTCTGTGCTCAGTTGCTCTGTGCTCAGTTGCTCTGTGCTCAGCGCCTGTGTGCTCAGCGCCTGTGTGCTCAGCGCCTGTGTGCTCAGCGCCTGTGTGCTCAGCGCCTGTGAGCTTGGCTGCTGCGTGCCCGGTGGCACCCCGATTGTGGTGGTCATTTTCTGCGTCTCCACATCTGTTCGATCCTTGACCGCCGGTGGCCGGGACGGCCGACATGGCCGTCGTGGCTGTCCGAACCGGACAGAGCGCGCTGGCCTGCCGGCGCAGGTCGACGTGGAGACGCTGGTGACGATGCGTGCCAATGTGCACGAGGACGATCTTGCCAGATTTCTGAACTAAATCAATCGCCTTAATCGACTTTTTGTCTGGCCGCGCCTCCGGGGCGGGCGGCCCTCGGCCCAGGCCGGACGCGTGGCCAGCACGGACGGCCAGGTTGCGCGGCGCACCTACGTCCCCAGCCACGAACGTGCTTTGACGCAGCCCGTCGCACCACCCGGCCCCAGGCTGGCCCCAGGTCCACGGCGGGATCCTGCCATCTACCACCAATGTGCGCGTGCCGCGGGCGCAGCGTCAGTGATCCTTATCTCCAACGATCGAGCCGCCAATGACCGGCCCCTACGGCACGCGATGTCGAGACCATAAGTGAGCCGCCCACACAGGCCGTTGGGGAAGGGCTTAATCGCCTGCGCAGGCGGACAGCTGTGTCCGGAGAGCCGATGTCCCCTGGTTTGTTGCGTCGCAAAGCGAAGGGGAACCGTTCAGCCTTTGCTAACGGCTTGCTTCCGGGCGCCAGACATCTACCCCAACCACGGTTTGTAACTCCTTGAGTTTGGACAATTACTTATCGTTGACAAGGAGTTCGCGACCTTGCAATATCTGCCGTGAGCGCGGCCCAAAATCGGGGGGACCAATGCGCAAAATTCCAGCTCGATTGCCTGCGACGGGGAGGAAACAGCGCAGGCCAGCGGTTATCGGCCTCGGCGCGACAGTGCTGAGCGTCGCGGTAGCCGCGCTAACCGCTCCAGAACTGGCGGTGGCCTCGACGCACGTCGGCACGGGCACGACGACCAACGGCCCATCCAATGCTTCATCCGCGCCTGCGGTACCGGCTGCGCCGGCGTCATCGATGACGGCGCCTTCCCGCCCCAGCTCGCCAGCCGCGCACGCCGCGCCTGCACGGCTGGCAAATACCGCCAATCCGGCGACAGGCGCCAGACCGCTCAGCACTCCCGCCGCTCCCACCCCCGTGCCCACTTCTGTTTCGGCTTCCCCCGCATCCGCACCCGCCGGCACTCCAACCGGGAGCACGATCCTAAGTACGTCGGTTTCGCCGGCCATCGCTCTGGTCGACAACACAGCGTCGTTCGCCCTCGACGGCAATGTCGGTGACCAGCCGGTATTTACCTCGGCGGTGGGCTTGACCGTGCTCACCAACCTCGCCGGCTACAGCGTGACCGTAACGCCCGTGACGGTCGGGGGGTCACTACCGGCCGACGCGACCGGCTCCCTCGTCTCATCGACGGCGCCGACCACCAACACCGACACGATCCCGGTGAGCGACATCTCGGTCGAGGAGACCACTGGCACTCCTACGCCGAGCAGCGGCACGGTCATCTCGCCCACCTACACGCCGCTGTCGAGTACCGGCGTGCAGGTGTACAGCCAGACCGGGCCTTCGGCGAACACAGGCGACGCGCTCAGCAACGACTACGAGTACAGTACGCCGATCCCAGCCGTTACCAGGGACACCTATACGGTCCAGCTCGACTATGTCGCCGCGGCTCCCCTCTAACGGCGACGCTTTGCGGGCCTGCGGCAACTAGAAGTGAGGACATGTGCGTAACCGCCGGAAGCCGCTGCGGGCAGGCCACCTCCGCTGCGGACGTGGCCTCCCCGCGCCGATCGGGGTTGCGTCGCTCGCCGGGGCTCTGAGCGCAGCAGTTGTCGCTGCCGTTCCCGCCGCCGCGGCGCCGGCGCCCGGCAATCCTGGGATCCCCCATCTACCGGGCGTCGGCATGCTGGTCACCCCGCCCCGCTTGGTTGTGGCAGCCAGCCAGGTAGCCAAGGTTCAGCAGCTGGAGATAGAGAACAGGGGGAGCGTCCGGCTGGACATAAACACCCAGCTGGAGGGCGTGTCTCAGCGTGCCGACGGGTCGACCCTGGTCGAGCCGAACGCCCCGTACTCGGCGGTCAACTGGGTCACGGTGGCGCCGGACCACTTCCAGGTCGGCACGGGCACCCGACGCTACATTCACGTCCGCTTCCGCGTGCCGTCGAACGCCGAGCCTGGTGACCACAATGTCGCGATCATTTTCATGGAACCGCCGATGGCCGCGAAGAAGAGCAACAGCAACGCTGGACAACAAAGCAACGTCCGCATCGCGGACGGAATAGGCGTACCGGCCCTTATCACGGTGCCAGGTCCAGTGATCGACGACGTGAGCATCACCCGTCTGAAGGCGCCGGGATTTTCCGCTGGCGGGCCCATTCCGCTTGCCGCGACGGTGCGCGAATCGGGTGACGTCCATCATAGCTTTGTCGGCGCAGGCAACCGGCTTGAGGCACGGGCGGGCCGGGCAATAGTGATGTTTCCGCCTTTCGCGGTGCTACGCGGATCAACGGTCACCCTCGCCGCCAAATGGACGCACCCTCCGCTGATGTGCGTCTGCCACCTCACGACGGCCGTGGCAACGGGCGGACACCGCAGCATCGCTACCGCGACCGTCGTCATCTTCCCGCTCGTGCGCGCGCTCGCCGCGCTCGCCGCGCTCGCCGCGCTGGTGGTCGCTTTCCTGCTGCTGCGTCGCCGCCAGGGCCGCAGGCTCGCGGCCGCCTACGAGGCCGGCCGCCAGGCCGGCCTCGATGACGGCGCCCCGCCCGACTAGGCTGGCCCGACGCGCAAGGCACAAGAGGAATATTCCCGCACGGGACAGCCGCGGATCGCGTGGGCTATAGCGCACGCGATCCGCGGCGTTCGTGGGCCGCCGCTCGGCACTTCTCTAAAGGAACTGCCGCCCTAAAGGAACTGCCGCGACGGCGCGGGCGGCACCGCGGCTATCCGAACCGCGTTCCGGCCGAGGACGCGATGCATCCCGGTCACCTCGATCGTGCCGACCTGCCCGGGAAGCGAGCGGACAAGCGCCCCACCGACGCCGCCGTTGTCCCCGAACGGGAACGGGGTGTCACCCACGAGCACGGCCGGTCCGGTCAGTGCCAGGCTTACCTCGCCGGTGGCATGCGGACGCCGGTGCCCGTACGAATCCACCGCCCGAAACGTAACACGGGTCGCGTCCGACCCGTCGGCCACAATAGTAGCGTGATCGGCTGTCATCTCAAGTCCGTCACCAGCCGGGTTCGCGGACATCCGCACGACCTCGACCACCGTGCCTGCCAGGTACCCGTCGATGCGAAGTTCGGGCAGGGCTGCCGCGGCGGCACCGCGGCCGATGGTGAGATCCACGAACACCGGCGGATACGCCAGGCTACCGAACCGCTCCGTATCGGGCACGCAGGTCGCGAAATGCGCCCCTGCGACGTAGATCTCCAGCCGGTCGCAGTTGGTCGCGATCATCGCGCCTGGCCCGGGACCTTGCTGCGGCGAGCCGGGCCCGAAGTCCCAGCAGAAGACCGGCAGGATCACCGGGCGCACCCGTGGGTCGACCTGTGACCGGTAGAACGCCGCACCTGGCTTGGGCACGCGGAACGTGTCCAGTACCCCTGGCCATTTGAGGTTCTCGAAATGGTGGCCGTGCAGCGAGGGGTAGTCGAAGCCCGCCCAGCCGAGCAGGCCGCAGTAGCCCGGGTTGGATCTCGCGATGTCGTGCACCTGGGCGTGCATGACCGCCTGCTTCGCGAGCACCTCGTCCGGGTCGGTCCAGCGGAAGTAGGGCGGCCCGTCCAGCGCGCCGACCGCCTCGGTGACGAGATAGGGCAGGCCGGGCATGGGCGGAAGCAATGTCGCGTTGCCGCTGGTTGAGTGGTAGTCGTCAAAGGCGAACACGTCCTGCGCCCAGTCCGATATCGAGTACACGTCCACCGCCCCTGACGTCTGCCGCGAGCCGTCCAGGTGGCCGGCAAGCTGCCGGGTCTGCTGGTACAGCGCCACGTAGTCCGCGGTCTCGTTCAGCCGGGTGCCCCAGATGATCACCGAGGGCCGGTTGCGGTCCCGGATCACCATGTCGCGCACGTTCGCGACGACGAGGTCCTGCCAGGCCGTGTCGCCGATGTACTGCCAGCCGGGCGGCTCCTCCCAGACCATCAAGCCGAGCTCGTCGCAGGCGTCGAGGAAATGCGGCGACTGCGGGTAGTGGGAGCAGCGGACCATGTTGCAGTTGAGTTCGCGCTTGAGGATCTCCGCGTCCCTGCGCTGCAGCCGCGCGGACGTCGCCTGGCCGGCGAAGGGGAAGTGCTGGTGCCGGTTGAGGCCGAAGATCGGTGTGCGGGTGCCGTTCAGGTAGAAGCCGTCCGGCTGGAATGTCGCCTCGCGGAAACCGATCCTGGCCGAGACGCAGTGGCTACCGCGGCCGGGCACGGCGAGCGTCGCCTGCACCGTGTACAACGCGGGCGTGTCGGGCGACCACAAGGTCACGTCGCCGATGCGGGTGAGGCAGAGGGAGACGGCCGCATCCGATAGCGCCACGGTCGTGGCCGCAGTGGCTAGGGGTTTCGAGCCGTCGAGCAACTCGACGCCGATCTGCGCCCTCGCCCCGGCCGCGCTGCCCGCATCGATAGTGCACTGCACCTCAACGCGCCTGCCTGGGCTCAGTACGTCGGCGGGCCTGGCGAAGAGGGCGGAAATGTGTGCCTCGGGCACCACCCGCAGCCGCACGTCGCGGTAGATGCCGCCCGGCTGCAGATAGTCGACGGCGGCGGCGCCACCAGGCGCGCCCTCCGGCGGTACGGGCAGCCACCGTGCGTCCACCACCACGGCGAGCACGTTGTCGCCGGGAACCAGGTGGCCGGTCAACTCTGCCGACCATGGCAGGTACCCGCCCTGGTGCGCGGCGACCGTGGTGCCGTTGAGCAGGACGGTCGCGTTCACCATGACCCCGTCGAAATCCACGAACGTCCGGCCGCCGCCCAGTGCCGCATCATCGAAATGGCGGCGGTAGATCCACACATTTTCCCACGCCGAATGGTCCCAATCCCGCCAGGACAGCGGCGTGACCGCATGTGGCAGCGTGACACGGCTGAATGCCTTGTCGTCATAGCCTGGCGCCGCGGCACCATCCACGTAAAGGCCGCCAAAAAGCCATTCATGGTTGAATTCGTATGCCGGAGCCGTACAGCTCCGGTCCGGGGCGGCCCGTCCGCCGCCCACCGCCTCGGCCGATCCGGAACCGAGTACCGGCAGGCCGGCGAGTGCCGCGCCGCCGATAACACCGCGACGCAAGATGGCGCGCCTTGACGGCAAGGAGCGCGCACGCGCCCCGGCGGCGTTCTGCTCCGGTGCGGCGACGTCAGTGCGGCGGATTACTGGGAAAGTCACGGCATCAAATTGATGGAATCAGCCCAACAGGGAAAAGGAGTGCATTACGAAACTACAGCTAATCGCTTTCCTGATGAGCGTAACTGCCGCCGACAGCGCTCCGCCACATTTCATTGCTGGAATCGCGGGAATACTCGCCGCAGGCTTCGGAAAACCAGGGGCGGCGGGGTCACGGCCACTCCCGGTTCTCGCGCCGGCTCTGCACCGTTCCCCGCCGCCCGGTGACGCCTCCCGTCAGACGGCGCCCGGCGGGAAACCGGCTCAGGAAGCCGGTGGCATCAGCACGGTGTCGATGATGTAGACCGTCGCGTTTGCGGTCCGGACGTTGCCGCACAGCACGTGCGCGTTGTTGATCTCGTAGTTGCCGCCCATGGAGGCGGGCTTAACAGTGGCGCCTTCGAGCGTTTTCAGCGGCGTGCCGCTGGCAAGCTGCGTCGGGGTGTAACGACCGGAGACCACGTGATAGGTGAGGACCTTCGTGAGTTCCGCCTTGTCGGCCAGCACCTTCTTCAGGGTCGGGGCCGGGATCTTGGCAAAGGCCGCGTTGCCGGGCGCGAAGACGGTGATGTTTGACGCGGAGTCGAGCGTGCCGGCCAGGCCCGCCTGCTTGACGGCGGTGACGAGGGTGGCGAGCATCGGATTGCTGGCAGCGGCGGTGGCGACGGGTGCGGCGGCCATGCCGTTGAAGCTACCTGATCCCGTTGCGGGCACCGTTCTGCAGGCCGAACCGAACGGGGCGCCACCCGCGGCCTCGCCACTGGCGGTCGCGGCCGGTGCCGCCGACGATGCCACGGCGGCAGGCGATGCCGACGAAGAGCTTGATGTACCGCCCGAACTGCAGGCGGCGGCCCCGAGCGCGAGGCAGACGGCGGCAACGGCGATGCCGAGTACACGTTGTTTCACGATTCCCCCTCTGTGACGGTCACTTGCTGTTACTGGTTTGTGGCTGAGGCCGCGCACCACGCGCGGACGCTGTGGCGGACAGCCGCCCGGTTCGACGCCTCAAGGGGCACCGCGGCGACCTGGATCCTGACGATCGCCCATCGCCGCGCGATCGACCGGGTGCGGTCCGTAACGGCTTCGGCGCAGCGTGAGCAGCGGATCGCCGCGGCCACGGTAGGCCCGGACGAGGTGGCCGACATGGTGGAGGCCACGCTTGACCGTGAGCGCGTGCGCCGCTGCCTGGACGGCCTCACCGAGTTGCAGCATGAGTCGATCACGCTTGCCTGCTACGGGGGATATAGCCACCGGCAGGTCGCGGGCCTGCTCGGTGTCGCGCTCGGCACGATCAAAACCAGGATCCGTGACGGGCTGATACGGATGCGCGACTGCATGGGGGGTGCAGTGGTGAAACTGCTCCGCCATGACCTGCACATCCTTAACGGCGCCTACGCCCTGGACGCATTGGAAGGCGCCGAACGCGACCGGTTCGAACACCATCTGCACCGCTGCCAGCCCTGCGCGCATGAGGTCGGCGGGCTCAGGGAGACGGCCACCAGGCTCGCTATGGCGGTAGCCGTCGTCCCGCCACCCGCGCTGCGCGGCCGGGTCCTCGCCGCCCTCGCGCGCACCCGCCAGGCCCCCCCGGTCATCGACTCGCAGCCGCGGACGGCGCACCGCCCCGCCCGGGTTCCGCGCCTGGCCGCGGCTGCGGCCGCGGTCGGCATCGCGGCGGCAGCCATCCTCGGCCTGGCGCAGGTCCGCACGCAGGACAGGCTCGACCATGCCCGGGCCATGGCGGCACCGTAACTGACACCCTATGGACCCGCCGTGGACCCGCCTGAGGTTACGCGGGCACGTTGTCCGATCAGAAATTAACAGAAATAAAATAAAGCAGCCAGTGCTTCTTCTCCGGATAGTTGCAATACATATTTCGCTATCGGCTGACCTCTGTAAACGCACGTACGCGCCGGAGGTCAAGAGGTCTCCCATGCATGGTGAATATGTCCGGACGACACGGCGTGTATATGCTAGGAGTTGCTACCTGGCAATTTAAGGGAGGTATCCTTATGACCAGCACCGACACCAAAATCGACGCTCGAGCGGGCACCCGGCCGGCCGTCGTCTATGCGCGTATCAGCCAAGATCCGGGGAACACGCTGGAGGACGTTCGGCGGCAGATCAGGAAAGCGCTCAAGCGGGTCGACGGCCACGGCGGCGACTGGCGGATGAGCGAACTGCCCGGCTCGCCAGTTGATCCGAAGCACCGGGCCGGCGAGCGGTGGCCGCGAGGCGTGTTCGTCGACTACGACAGCCCCGCAGGCGGCGGGAATTGCCGCCAGGAGTATCGCCGCATGCTCGCCGCTATGGAACGCGGCGAAGTCAAGGTAGTGGTGTCCAAGGCGCTTGACCGGCTCTGGCATACGCTAGCGGAGACCGCCGAGGAGCTCGTCAAGATGCGCGCCGCGAAGGTTCATCTTGAGCTGCTCGACAGCGGGCCGAGCATAGCTCTGGACGGGCGCCTCGTTCATGTGTTCCCGGCCGCATGGGCGGGTCGGCTGACCGATCCTGACGCTGCTCCGGCGGCGGCGCCGGCGCGCTTCCCATAATGACCGGCTGTGGCGTTCATCGCCGAACCTCATAATCACCCGGGCGCAGGTTGTGTGACCCACGTCACAAACCTGCGTGTTAACAATTCGTATGAGTTGCCGCAGGACCTGGGCTCCTGGGCTGCCCCGTTTCTGTTGCTAATTGTCGCCCAACGGCAATCCCGCCATCAGCGATCTAGCGGGGGACTGAGTTTCGGTGATACCTGCGGTGCGTCCCGAACATGGCGCGGAACCTCGTAAAGTATCCGCGCGGCCGCCTTCCGCCTGCGCCTTCTTGTCCCGCCAATCTGTCCCTCCCGACTGTCCCGCCAGGGACAGCGGCCCGAGCGGGACTGTGCAGCTCATGTGATGATCGTGTGAAGGATGGCCAGTTTCTGAGAGGGCAGGCCGTGACAGATCTTCTGGTGCATTGGCGGCGAGCATGTGGCGAGCGGCGATACCCGGGGCCCGAGCGAAGCCGGGGGCCCGGTCTGCTGGCGCGCAGGATATGAGGACCGCGGTCGTTTTGCTGAACCGCGACCTGCGGGTGCACGATCATCCGGCGCTCGCCGCCGCATGTGCACAGGCCGAGCGGGTGCTGCCGCTGTTCGTTTTCGACGATGCCATGCTCGCCGGCCTGCATCGCGCGCAGAACCGGGTGGCCTTCCTGCTCGACTCGCTGCGTTGCCTTCGTGCAGAACTGCGCCGGCGCGGCGGCGACCTGGTCGTCCGCCGCGGCGATGCGGTCGGGGAGACGGTGCGGATCGCCCGGCAGGTCGCGGCGGAGGCCGTGCTGTGCAGCGAGGACGTGAGTGGCTACGCGCAGCGCCGCGCCGCCGCGCTCACGAGTGACCTGAAGCGCTGCCGGGTGGAGCTGCGCCTGCACCCCGGCATCACGGTCGTCCCGCCGGGCGAGCTTCGCCCGGCGGGCGGCAGCCACTACCGCGTGTTCACGCCCTACTGGCGGGCCTGGCAGGCGGCCACCTGGCGCCCGCTGGCTGCGGCGCCACCTCGCCTGCGGCTGCCCGAAGGTGTGGATGCCGGCGAATGTCCCGCTCTGACCGCCCTCCTTCCGCACGGGCCGGCCACCTCCGCCGGCCTGCAGACCGGCGGCGAGCAGGCTGGCCGGGCGCGGATGCGCGCCTGGACCGCAGGGCCCGTCACGGCGCAGGAGGACCGCCACGACGACCTTGCTGCCGATGCCACGGCCAAGCTGTCGGCGTACCTGCACTTCGGCTGCCTTTCGCCGCTGGAGTTCGCGCTCGCGGCAGGTGACGGGCCCGACGCGCATGTACCTGGCGCGCAAGCACCTGGCCCGCGAGCACCTGGCGCAGCCGCACTGCGCCGCCAGCTTGCCTGGCGGGACTTCCATCATCAGGTGACGGCCGCGTTCCCCCAGATCACCACCCAGGATTACCGGCCGCGCGGGATCGGCTGGCACGAGGATACGGACGCGTTCGCGGCGTGGTGCGAGGGGCGCACCGGCATTCCCATCGTGGACGCGGGCCTGCGCCAGCTTCGCCACGAAGGCTGGATGCATAACCGCGCGCGGCTCATCACCGCCGCGCTGCTCACCAAGAAACTGCGCATCGACTGGCGGCTGGGGGCGCGTCACTTCATGGACTGGCTCGCCGACGGGGATATCGCGAACAACTACGGAAACTGGCAATGGGTCGCGGGCACCGGCAATGACACCCGTCCCAATCGTGGCTTCAACCCGCTGCGGCAGGCCAGGCGGTTCGACCCGCAGGGCAGCTACGTGCGCCGCTGGGTGCCAGAACTCGCCGCGCTCGCGGGCCCGCTGGTCCACGAGCCGTGGCGGTTGCCCGCGGCCACCCGCCGCGACCTCGGCTATCCGGATCCAACACGGCGACCGTGAGCACCACGATAGGCAGGCACGGGGAACCCGGCGAAATAAAGCCGCTCAGTGCTGGGCCTGCGCCCACTTCTCGTACGCCGCCACCGCGAACGGCAGGGTCGGGAACATGTAGTCCGCACCGATCTTCTCCGCGAGGCCGTAGGCCTCCAGGTAGCGGAGCAGATCCTGTTTGACGCGTGCGAGCGCGAAGATCGTTCCCCGGCTGGCGAGGGTCCTGCGTACCGCGTCGAGCGCTTCGAGCCCGGTGATGTCGACTTCGACGTTGGCTTCGACGTTGAGAATGAACCAGGCGACGGGTTCGGCCTGCTGGTCCACCGCGGCGAGCGCCCGCCGCTTGAAATCCTCGGCGTTGGCGAAGAACAGCGGCGCGTCGTAGCGGTAAACGACCAGCCCGGGGATGGTGTGCGCCTCCGGGTAGTCGTCGATGTCATGCATCCCGCCGACCCCCTCGACCCGCCCGAGAATCGCGTCGTGCGGGCGTGCCACCCGCAGCAGCAGGTCGGCTACGGAAATGCCGATCGCCAGCAGCACGCCGTAAAGGATGTTGAAGACGACGACGCCGGCGCACGAGGCCACGGCGAGCAGGAACTCGCTACGGCGGAACGCGGCGAGCCGCCGGAACGCCCCGACGTCGACCAGCAGGACGGCCGCGTAAACTACGATCGCGCCGAGCGCCGCGCTCGGGAAGCGGGCGAGCACCGGGCGCAGAAAGAGCAGCACGCCGATCACGGCGCCGAGCGCGGTGAGCGAGTAGACCTGGGTGCGGCTGCCCGCCGCGATGCCGAGGGCCGTGCGGCTGGCGCTGCTGCTCACCGGGAAGCCGCGGAACATGCCCGCGCCGATGTTCGCCAGGCCGAGCGCGAGCAGTTCGGCGTTGGCGTTGATCGCTTCGTCGTCCGGGCGGGCGAAGGACCGTGCGGTCAGCACGTCGTCGCTGAAGGCGACGAGCAGCACGCTCAGCGCGGGAAACAACAGGATTCGCAGGTCGTCTGGGTGAATGGACGGCAGCCCGGGGGAGGGCAGGCCCGCTGGGATCCTGCCGATCACACGGACGCCGTGCCGGTCAAGCCCGAACACCGCCACGGCCACGGTGGCCAGCAGCACGGCGAGCAGCGGCCCAGGCAGCTGGTGCCACCGGGACTGGACAAGGAAAAGAAACGCCAGCACCAGCACCGCGAGCACCAGGCTGGCGGCCTGCACACGGGCAATTCCGCGCGCAAACGAGGTGATCTCCGCGATGAAGGTCCGGCCCGTGACGGGCACACCGGTGACCCGCTCCAATTGGCCGGCGACCATGATGAGCGCGACACCCGTCATGTAGCCGATCAGCACCGGCCGCGACAGCAGGTCGGCCACAAACCCCAGCCGCGCGACCCACGCGATCAGTGCGAACACTCCCACCAGAATCGCAAGCAAAGCGGCGAGCGCCGCGTAGCGCGCGGTGTGGCCCGCCGCGAGCGGCCCGATCGCGGCGGCCGTCATCAAGGCGGTTGTCGACTCGGGGCCCAGCGACAAGGTGCGTGACGAACCAAGCACCGCGTACACCACCATCGCGGGCAGGATCGCCCACAGGCCCGTCACCGGTGGCAGTCCCGCGACGACCGAGTAGGCCATGACCTGGGGAACCAGGTACGCCGCGACGGTCACGCCCGCCACCAGGTCGCCCCGAAGCCACGACCGGCGGTAGCCGAGCAGCACCGCTAGGTTCGGCACTACGAACCGCCGGCCCGGGCACGTTCGGCGACCCGCCCGCGACCCGCCGTCGCTCGTTGCGCCAGATTCGCGAACGCGCCTGCGAACAACATCACACCCGCTCCCGACGCCAAAAACTCATTGTGCCTCTTGTGCCCCGGCTTGCGCGCCCGTCTGCCGTCCGCGAGCCCGGCTAACGGCGCCGGGGCCGCGCATTTACCTTCACTGGGGTTTGTAACGCAGCGAGTTTGGACAATTACTAATCGTGGGGGTCTGAATCTTCGCGATCTTGCAGTGTCTACTGTGAGCACGACCAACATCGGGGGGACCGATGCGAAGAATGTCCGATCAATCGCGTGAAATGCGGGGGAGCCATCGCCGACCCGTCCTCACCGGCCTCGGCGTAGCCGTGGTTGGCGTCGCGGTCGTGGCCCTAAGCCCTGCGGGCCAGGCGCTGGCCTCGCCGAACGCCGCGCCAGCCGCCCCCGCCCCGTCGCCAGCGCCCGTTGCGCCCGCGACGACGTCACCGTCACTCACCGATGACCCACCAAGCGGGAGCACGGACCTCACAACGACCGTCGGCCCGGCTATCTCCCTCGTCGACAACACACCGTCGTTCTCCCTGGACGGAAACATCGGTGACACGCCGGTAGCTGACGCTGCGGTGAGCCTGACCGTGACCACCAACAACAGCAACGGCTACAACGTGACCGTGACGCCCGTAACGGTCGGGGGGGCACTACCGACCGGCGCCACCGGCAACCTTGTGTCAGAGACCAAGGGCAACAACGACACGATCTCGGTGGGCGATATATCGGTCGAGGAGACCCCCGGCGTGGGAGTTGGCGCTAGCGGCTCGCCAGGCTTCCAGGCGCTGACGCCCGCGGGTCTGCAGGTCTACACACAAAGCGTGGCTTCGGCGGCCGGGGGCGACACGCTCAGCAACGACTACGAGTACAACACCGGGATCCCGAACGTGGCCAATGGCACCTACACGGTCCAGCTGGACTATCTCGCAACGGCCAACGCGGTGTAACACCACCAACCTCCGAGGATTCCGTGGGGAGGCGGCCCCCGCAGACCCGCCGCCACGGGCGTGCGGCATTGCGTGGCTGAGGGTAACCGGTACTGGTACGATCCGGGGCTGAACAGCTCGTAATTTGGCCAGGCGCTTTTCCGTAATAGACATCACTTCCGGCGCAAGAGGATATTTTCGGAAGATTAGCTGTCGTGCGGACTTATCGCCATCCGGGGGAAGAGATGACAAGCCCGCATGATTCCCGTCGGCCGCGACGCGGCCCCGGCAACTACCGGCGCATTTGTGCCGTGCTGGCTGTTTGCTGGCCACTAATCGCGTCGTTCTCGCAACTTTTGCCGTTCCCGTCGCAGCCTGCTTGGGCGTCAATGCGGGGGCCGGCCGCGGCCAATGCCGGCCGGGCGGTCGGCTCAGGTAGCCCTGCCGCTGGCCCGCATCCTCGTCCGAGTGGCAGCCCGGGTCCGTCGGCATCGGCGGCGCACCCGTCAACACCGGTTCCGGCGGCCATGAATGGGCCCGGGCTGAGTATCGGCGTGGACGACGGCAGGCAGTTTGCTAAACCCGGCGATCTGCTCACCTATACGGTCAAGATCCAGAATATCGGCAGCACGAATGCCCGCGGGCTTGACGTCGTTCAGACGCTGCCGGCCGGAATGACGCTCATCTCGGCGTCCAAGCACGGCGCCGCCCAGGCGGGCCAGGTGAGGTGGCAGCTGAATCTGCCCGCCGGCCATGCGGATACCTTTGGCGTCATCGGCAAGGTCGGGCACACGCCAAGCCAGCTCCTGCGCCTCGCCACGATTGCCTGCGCGAGTACCGGGACCGGTGTCAAGCCGCTCGTATGCGCCGCCCACTCCGACGAACTGCCTGCCGGTGCCGCGGCAGCCGCGGACGCGCGCGACGCCGCAGGCGCGGCGGCGGATAGCCGCGGGATCGGATTCCTCCTGCCGACAGGCGTAACGCTGCTGCTCGCCGCCGCGGCGATCACTGGCTGGCTGTTTCTGCGCAGGCGCGCCCGCCGCGCGTCCTGACCCACCGCGCCCGGAGGCCGGCTCGGTTACGCGACATCCTCGGCCTTGTCCAGTTCGTCGGCGAGCACGGCCGCATGGCTGCGGCCGAGGTCCTTGGTGGCGGTGAGCAGCGTGACGGTGCCACCCGTGGCCAGGGCGCGCAGCCCGTCGAGGGCGGCACGTCGCCCGGCTTGGCCTAGTTCGGCCTGGTAGCGGCGGCGGAACTCGTCAAACTTGGCCGGATCGTGTCGGTACCACGTGCGCAACTCGCTCGACGGTGCGACATCCTTTGCCCACTCGTCGAGGTGGGCCGCGTCCTTCGTGAGCCCACGCGGCCAAATCCGGTCCACGAGCACCCTGGTCCCGTCCTCGGGCGAGGGGTCGTCGTAGACGCGGCGAAGCCGGATACCCGAAGTCATCAGGGCCCAGTACCAGCACCGTCCATGCCACCACTTTAGCTGACTGCAATTAGTAGCAACTATTAGTAGATACAGAAGCTATTGGCCGATAGTCGATACTAGAGGCTCTGCCGGGTGGTCAGCGCCCCACCGGGGCCGCGGCGCTCAGCCGGGGGTTCGAGCCGGCTGGTTTTGCGTCCATCCTGGCCGAGTCCGGTCAGATGCCCCGGCACCTGCTCATCGACCGGCGCCTGCTGCGATAAAGTCAGGCTCGCCTGAAGCTGCACTCCCGCCACATGGCAGGCCCATTGCAGACGGCACGGCAGGCCACGGCAGGTTACCCGGGGAGCGGTCGGCGGATGAAGGCTCTGGTCAAGGCGCGATCCGAGCCCGGGCTCAGGGTGGAGGACGTGCCAGTTCCCGCGGTCGGCAGGGACGACGTGCTCATCCGGGTGCTGCGCACCGGCGTCTGCGGCAGCGACCTGCATATCTACGAGTGGGACGGCTGGGCGCAGGCGAACGTGCCGGTTCCGCTCGTCGTCGGCCACGAGTTCGTCGGCGAGATCGTGTCGGCCGGAACGGACGTGCACGAGCTGCGCGAAGGCGATCTGGTCAGCGGCGAGGGCCACCTGGTGTGCGGCCGGTGCCGCAACTGCATGGCGGGCAGGCGCGTGCAGTGCGCGCACACCAAAGGCGTCGGCGTCAACCACCCGGGCGCGTTTGCCGAGTTCATAGCGCTGCCGGCGACGAACGTCTGGCGGCACCCGGCGGACATCGATCTCGACGTCGCGGCCATCTTCGACCCCTTCGGCAACGCCGTGCATACGGCGCTGACGTTCCCCGTCCTCGGTGAGGATGTCCTCATCACAGGCGCGGGCCCGATCGGCCTGATGGCGGCGATCGTGGCGCGGCACGCGGGGGCACGCTACGTCGTCACGAGCGACGTCTCTGCCTACCGGCTCGATCTCGCCAGGCGGATCGGCGTTACGCTCGCCGCGGATGTCACGCAGACCACGATGCGGGACGCCATGCGGCAGCTTGGCATGCGCGAGGGCTTCGATGTGGGGTTCGAGATGTCAGGAAAGCCGGCCGCGCTGCGGGACATGCTGGCCAGCATGACGCACGGCGGCAAGATCGCAATGCTCGGCCTTCCGACGCGGGAATTCGGCATCGACTGGGCCCACGTCGTGACCGACATGATCACGATCAAGGGGATCTACGGCCGCCAGATGTTCGAGACCTGGTACGAGATGTCGGTTCTCATCCAGTCAGGCGTCGACATCTCGCCGGTCATCACGCACAGGTTCGACGCCGCCGATTTCGAGCAGGCCTTCGCCACGGTCCGCAGCGCCCAGTGCGGCAAGGTGGTCCTTTCCTGGGAAGACAGGTAGAACGACGAATGCGAGGGGTCCGGTAGGTGTTTGCCAGCGTCCGTCAGGAGATCAACGCCGAGCTTGACAAGATCCGCGCGGACGGCCTGTTCAAGGCCGAGCGCGTCATCGTGAGCCCGCAGGGGCCCAGTATCCGTGTCACCGCCGGCGCCGAGGTCCTTAACCTCTGCGCGAACAACTACCTCGGCCTGGCCGACGACCCGCGCATCGTCGCCGCCGCCAAGGACGCGCTGGACCGCTGGGGGTACGGCCTCGCCAGCGTCCGGTTCATCTGCGGCACCCAGGACGTCCACAAGCGACTGGAGCAGCGCATCTCCGGTTTCCTCGGTACCGAGGACACGATCTTGTACTCGTCGTGCTTCGACGCCAACGGAGGGCTGTTCGAGACGATTCTCGGCGAGCGGGACGCCGTCATCAGCGACGAACTGAACCACGCTTCCATCATCGACGGCGTCAGGCTGAGCAAGGCCAGGCGCCTTCGCTACCGTAACCGCGACATGGCCGACCTCGAATCCCAGCTGCGGGCCAGCGCGGATGCCAGGCGCCGGCTCATCGCCACCGACGGGGTGTTCTCCATGGACGGCTACGTCGCACCTCTCGACCAGATCTGCGCCCTGGCGGAGCGCTACGAGGCGATGGTGATGGTCGACGACTCGCACGCGGTGGGGTTCGTCGGCGCGGGCGGCGGCGGTTCACCCGAGCTGCACGGCGTCAGGGACCGCGTCGATGTGCTGACAGGGACCCTGGGTAAGGCGCTGGGTGGCGCGAGCGGCGGCTACACCAGTGGCCGCAAGGAGATCATCGACCTCCTCCGGCAGCGGTCAAGGCCGTACCTCTTCTCGAATTCCGTGGCCCCTGCGGTGGCCGGCGCCTCGCTAAAGGTCCTCGACCTGCTCGAGGGCGGCGACGACCTGCGCGCCCGGCTGCGCGAAAACACCAGGTGGTTCCGTGCCCGGATGACCGAGCTTGGCTTCGACATCCTGCCCGGCGACCACCCGATCGTCCCTGTGATGATCGGCGACGCGGCGCGCGCGAGCCGGCTGGCCGACCTGTTGCTCGCGAAGGGCATATACGTCATCGGTTTCAGCTACCCCGTCGTCCCCGTCGGCAAGGCCCGGATCAGGACGCAGGTGTCGGCCGCGCACACGCGCGCGGAGCTGGAGGCGGCAGCGGCCGCGTTCGCCGCGGCCCGCGACGAGATGGCCCGCGACGAGATGGACTGACGGGCACAAGGACCATAACGACTCCGGGGGGCCGCTCCGCTCCGCCTGCTCTACGCCTGCCTCAGACCGTGGTGAGCGCGACGGCGGCCTCGCTGGTGTACATGGTGAAGGTCAGCGACTCCTGGAAATAGAGTTCAACGCTCGCGGCGTCGTGGGACAGGTATCCGATCGACAGGTCCTGCCCGAGGTGGAGTTCGTAGTCCCCGCCGCGGGTGGACAGGACGAAGGCACCGTCGATGGCGGGCGCCCAGATGATCTCCCCGTCCACGACCCGCACCAGGTGCTCGAGAATGGGATAGCCATGGTCCGAGGTCTCGGCGACGAGGGTGTAGGCGTCCGCGCTGAGCAGCACCGAGTAGGGGCCATTGACACCGGCGAGACGCAGCGAGCTCACCGCCCGGCTGATGATGTTCGGATAGCCAAGCGCATCGTCGGGAAGTGCGATGGCAGAGTTCGACGAACCCTCCCTGATGCCCACGATGCCCGCGGCCGCGTAACCCTCGAACACCGCCCAGTCCTCGGCGAAGGCGATTTTCTTCGCCGCGTCCTTCACCGGCTGCCAGTCCGAGTCCTTCGCGCCGCGTTCGACGTCATCGACGGCCCGGCGGCCGACGGTGAAAGGCACCCGCAGTTCGATGACCGGCTGCGACTGCCTGGCGTGGGCGGCGACGCCCTCGTCCGGCGGGCCGATCTCGGCGAGGTGGCCGGTTCCCACCGCGGCCAGGGTCAGACCCTCGGGACCCCGCACGTCCACCACCCGGCGGCCTGCGACATGACGCTTGAACGTCCGCCGGGCCTCTTCTTCTATGTCAGCCCAGGCGGCGTCTGAGATGGGGGCAAGCTCGCGGTGCAGGTTGTTCATGACGTGGTGCTCCTTTTCAGGCCGCCGATCCCCAGGGAACCGCCGGACCGGGACAAGGCATCAGGTGCTTTGGCCTGCGCGTCGAGGCCGTCGCTTGCCGCGGCGGCCTGCGCGTCGGCGGTGCCGCCCGCAGCGCCCACGGCGGCGCCGAGCGCGGGGGGATCGGGCGGGTCGTCGAGGAAATCGGCGGTTGGAACGAAGAAGAGCGTGCCCGTGACCGCGGTGGAGAAGTCGAGCACCCGGTCGGTGTTACCGGGCGGGTTGCCGATGAACATGTTCTCGAGCATCCGCTCGGTGACAGCCGGCGTGGCTGAGTAACCGATGAAATAGGTGCCGAACTCGCCCCGGCCGGCGCTGCCGAACGGCATGTTCTCCCGCACGATCTGCCGCTGCGTCCCATCGGGATCGATGATTGTGTTCTCGGCCACGTGGGAATTGGACGGCTTGATGTCGTCGGGAAGCTCGATGTCGGACAGCTTGGTGCGGCCGATCACCTTCTCCTGCTCCTCCACGGGCAGCGCGTTCCACGCCGTCATGTCGTGCAGATACTTCTGCACGATGACATAGCAGCCACCGGTGAAATCCGGGTCCTCGGCGCCGATGAAGGTCGCGGCCAGCGCTGCCGGCCCGTCGGGATTCTCGGTTCCGTCGACGAAGCCGAGCAGGTCACGTTCGTCGAAGTACCTGAACCCGCACACCTCATCAGCCACCGTGACCGATCCGGCGAGCCGGTACATGATCTGGGTGGCAAGCTCGAAACACAGATCCATCTCTTGGGCCCTGATGTGAAAGAGCAGATCCCCCGGTGTGGAAACCGCGTGGTGCCTGTCGCCCCACAGCTGGCGGAACGGGTGCAACTCGGCCGGGCGTGGCCCGCTGAAGAGGCGGTCCCAGGCTGCCGACCCCACCCCGATCACGCAGCTGAGCTTGCCGGCCGGGATCCGGAAGCTGACCGCCCGCTTGAGCCCGGACAGATCTGCGAGCAAATCCCGTACGACAGGCTCGGCCCCAGCATTGACCGTCACCACCAGAAAGATCGCTGCTTCGCTGGGCCCGCCGAGCACCTGCTGAGATTCAGCCGGCAATGGCGGGACCGGATCGCTCGGCACTGTCATGGTTACGCGCTCCTTACTTCTCCGCACAGCTTCCCATGACGGGTCCGGCGCCAGTCAGGCCCGGGTCCCACGCCCTGAGCTTTTCACCAAGCGGAGAACGTGGCGTGCATCTCCCAGACGAGGATCTCGGCGGGCTCTGCCGCGCTGACCCGCTGGCCGCCGGTCGCGGTGAACGGCACGGCGTCGCCTTCGGCCAAATCGCCTGTGCCCTCCAGCGTGACGTTCCCCCTCGGCACGAACAGGTGCAGGAACGGCGCCTCGGGCAACTCGACCGCATCGCCGCTGCCGAGGCGGGCGGCGTGCAGCGCGGCGTACTTGTTCTTAATCCGGATGGCGGAGGCGCCGTCGCGGCTGTCCATCCCCGACGCGACAGGCACCAGGCCGCCGCGCAGCAACTCGTCGTCGATTTCGACCTGCTCGTAGCCGGGCGTGCTGCCGTCTGAGTCGGGCACGACCCACATCTGCACGAAATGCGAGACCTGGTGGACCAGGGAGCCCCGCAGCACCCAAGTGACCATCTCCATGTCCTGGTGCGGGTGCGTCTCGAAGCCCGTTCCCGGCCTGACGATGTCGTCGTTGTTGACGTCCAGCCAGGACAGCCTGGTCGTGAACCGCTCGTCGCGACGGCGCACGTCCACCGTCGGCCGCAGCGGCGCGGTCATCTCGGTCATCGGGCCGGCTCGGTCGCGGTGCCTGCAGCGACCGCGATGACCGGTGCGGTCGTGGTGACGTGCAGTTGCGTGCAGTGCTGCGCCGCGATCTCGGCGCAGACCTCCGCCGCCTGCTCGCAGATCGGGCTGCCGAGGTCCGCGGCATTGAGCGCCATGATCATCTTGTATTTGAGATCTTCCACAGCCATCTCCCACGGCACCTGGTCGGGGCGGCGGCGCGATCCGGCCGGTGGCGTTCGCGTGCCGCGTACCCCTATTAGACCCGTGCCCGCTTGGCCCTGCGGGGTGGGGTCCGTCTTCAGAGCTCGTCTTCTTGGCGTCCAGGGGCGTCGGAGCGGTAGTACTTGTCATCCTCCTCGATGGCCTCGACATCCCTGGCCGCGGCTTCTTTGATCTTGTCTGACTGGGACGACCTGAGGCCCGGCGAGTTTCGTGGTCGCATACCGAGCACGATCACCATGATCAAGGCGACCGCCACCACGATGACGAACAATGCGACCGCGTCGGACAGGTTGAAGCCCGCCTTGGTCGACGTCGCCGCCCACGGACCGTTCGCTAAAAGCCCGGCAATTGAGCCAGGGGCAGACGTCGCGATCAGGCTGGATATCATCGGCCTGCCTCCAGACGTTCGGGACCCAATGGCGGGCGCCGCGCCATGCGGGCGCCCTCCTCCTCCTATGTACCCGCTGGGCGCAACCGGCAGACTGACGCCCGACGGGGCTTCGTACCCGAGATCGTCTCAAGCCGATCCACGGCGGTCCGAGGCGGAACCATGGCAATGTGGAGGGATGGCGACTGGTTCTTTGCACCGCAGCGTGACCGTCGAGCGCATCGCGAACGGCAGGTTCAAGGTCTCCAACGACCGGGGCGGCGAGATCATCATCGGCAACGGCGACGGCGCGGATTTCACTCCGACCGAGCTGCTGCTGGTCGCGATCGGCGGCTGCACGGCGATCGACGTGGACCTCCTGACCTCGCGCCGTGCTGAACCCGACGCGTTTGCGGTGCGGGTCGACGCGGACAAGGTGCGCGACGCAGAAGGCAACCGTCTCACCGGCATCGAGGTGACGTTCCGGATCAGATTTCCGCACACCGAAGGGGGCGATACGGCCCGGGTGATACTGCCCGACGTGGTCGAGAAGTCGCATGACCGGCTATGCACGGTCGGTAGGACCGTCGAGATCGGCACACCTGTCGCGACCCGGATTGACTGACCGCGTCCACGCTAGGACCGCATGGTGGCAGCCAGGCGTGGTGGCGCGGCATCCTCAGCCTTCGCGGCGGATGGCTCTACCCGCAGCAACTTGGCTGCCCAGCGCGGAAGCCACCAGTTCCACCGTCCGAACAGCGACACGAGCGCAGGGACCAGCAGCGACCTGACCACGGTCGCGTCGAGAGGATCCCCGCGCCGGCCCCGGTCGCGAAGATCTTCAAGAACGTGAAAGGGACGCTCGCGAGCGCGGCCATCGCCAGGAAGAGGATCACCACGGCCGAGGTGACGAGGCGTCCGGTCCGTCCGATGCCCGTGATGACCGCGTCATGCCCGTGCGCGACCTCCTCGCGCCAGCGGGTGATGAGCAGCAGCGAGTAGTCGATTGCCACACCCAGCCCGCTGAGACCTACCAGGAACTGCGCGATGAAGCTGATGTCGGTGACATAGGTCAGGCAGGCCAAGGATCGCCAGGAACGCCGTAGTTACCGATATTGCGGCGATGAGTGGCGGGAGCAGCGCGAGGAACGAGGCGAAGACGAAGATCAGGACCGCTAGTGCGCCGACCGCCCCGATCAGGATCTCGTCAAGGACGCCGGCACCGCCGCCCGGTCCGCTGCGAGTGCCGCCGCAGCGGCCGCTTAATGAGCCGGCCATCTCCCGGCACCTCAAGGTGCTTGAGAACGCGGGTCTCATCTCACGCACCCGGCGTGCGACCGCACGCCTCAGCCACCTGGAGGCCGAGCCACTCCGTGAGGTGACCACCTGGCTGGCCCGCTACCAGCAGTTCTGGGACGAGAGCCACGAGCGGCTCGACGAGCTGCTCCTGGCGCTGCAAGGCGACAGGAAGGACGACGACCGCGCTGAGGCGGTCACTCAGAAGGGAAGCGACGATGGGTAAGACGCAGATCATTGCAGAGCCCGGCATGCCGCAGATCGTCATCACCAGGGAGTTTGACGCGCCGCGCGACCTGGTATTCCGCGCGTACACCGACCCGGAGCTGCTGGTGCAGTGGCTGGGACCACGCGACCTGACCATGACGATCGACCAGTACGACGTTCGCGACGGCGGCAAATGGCGTTACGTCGCCAAGGACGCCAACGGCAACGAGTATGGCTTCCACGGGCGCTTCCACGGCACGCCGTCGCCGGCGGGCACCGTGCAGACCTTCGAGTTTGAGGGCGTGCCGGGCCACGTCGCCCTGGACACGACCACGCTGCAGGAGCGTGATGGCAGGACGCTGGTGCGCACGGTCTCGAGCTTCCAGTCCGTCGAGGACCGCGACGGAATGGTCGCCGCCGGGATGGAGCGAGGTGTCCGTGATTCCGGCGAGCGCCTGACGGAGCTACTCGCCACCTTGCGGCAGTGATGCTCGAAGGCAAGAACGCCGTGATCTACGGAGCCACCGCCGGTCATCACTGCGGGTGAGAACGATCTTCCTGACCTCGGGAGCGGCGGCGCGCCACATCAGACAGCGATCCGGGTTGATCATCCGCCTCGTCACGCTGCAGACGGGCGGGATACCCGAGACCCTTCGCGCGGGTTCGACGGGCGCCAGGCGATCGACGACATTGTCGGGCGGACGATGCTCGGGCGCGCGGCGACCCTGCAGGACGTCGGCAACGTGGCCGCCTTCGCCGCGTCCGACGTGCCGCGAACCATCACCGCGTCAGCGATCAACATCACCCGCGGATCGGTCATCGGGTAGTCGCTCGCCAGCGAGGCCATCAGGAAGCTTGGTGTGCCGTGCGCGGATTCATCACACCGAAGCGCCGCCCGGATCGGAGGATCCGGGCGGCTGAGATGTCGGCAGGACCAGACGCTGTCGGTTCGAACGTCACCACGGATATGCAGGTACTACGAACCGGCGTACGGTGATTGCAGAACGTCCACTCGACCCTGACCCGGCCCAAGCATGGTGCAGGTACCGCGTCGCCACGGACCCCGGTGGCACGGTCAAGCCCCGTTTGGGCACCGGACCAAGGAGCTTCCGCGATGGACCGATCATTAAGCTCGTCTTCCGCCGTAGCCACCGCCGCGCCACCAGCACGGGACGCGCCCCGAATGCGGCCGACTCGGAGTTCCCCGCCCAGCAGCAAGGCCTGTGCGGGCAACGGCCCAGCCTTCTCAGCGGAAGTGGCCCAGAGCGTGACCGAAGATCACGACCGGATTAGACAAGACGAGAACCACGTCGTGGTCAACCGGCTGTTCGCGGCCGGGCTGGATCTACAGGCCGCGTTGGGGCTGTTGGGCGATCAGCGCGTGGCCGACCATGTCGGCGATGCCATTTGTAGCCTGGACCGGGCCATCAGGGAGCTGCGGAACACCATTTTCCATCGTGGCGGATGTGACTCGTGATCACACACGCACTGGCAAGCAGGCGCTACGGTCGCCGCCGATGAAAGCTAGGAGCGCGACTCATGATGGACCGCGCTGCTCGCATCGAGGAGTTGGCGGCGGACGGTCACCTGGACAAGAGCGGCCAGACCGAGCTGCGGCTTCGCGGCCCGGTTTGGTTATGGCTTCGCGGCGCTGGGGCTGATCCGGACCCGCGTGACGAAAGGCCAGCGATGACCGGATCTCACGACGCGAGGCGAACCGGAGTATGCCTACGCGCAGCCAACTAACCAGGACTGGGCGTGAGGCCTGACGGTGCCGGCTTACTGCCCATGCTCTTCGCGGGCAAGTGCGCGGCCAGCTTGCCTTCCGCCGAGGTCGTAGCCACAGGAAGTGGGGAAGTCTCGACCGTATGAACCAACCCTTCCTGGTCCACACAAATATGAACAACCCCGTTTCACCCCCGTGGCAAGGGTAGTCAGCAGCGCCAGGTACGCTTCTGCGCAGTTACGGGACGCGTGCTCGTGCGCACGCATCGCGCCTGGGCTCCGGCGGCGCAGCCAGGCCTGGTAGTGGTCACCAAGCGATGGACTAGCGGAGATTTTGATGAGTTTGCCAGCCGGGCAGCAGCGGATGCTTGACGGAATCGCAACCGGGTTGCAGGCACACGATTCGAGGTTCGCCACCCTGTTTGCCATCTTCACCCGGCTAACCAGGCACGAAGAGATCCCCGGGATCGAGCAGCTGACCCCGCGTCGGCTCAGGACAGCGGCGCACAACGAGCGGCGTCCACACTCGGTGGGCGGCCGGCGCGCCGTCGGCATTCGCGGACGTGTGCGGTGGATCGCATTCGTGCCAGTCGCGTTCATCGCCGTCTTCAGTATGGTCGTCATCGGTTTGGCTGTTTCTGCCAAGCCAAGCCACTGTGGTTCCGGGGTGGCTGCCCACAAATCCGGATCCCAAGGCCCCGGTTCGTCGCTGAGCCGCACCTTCGGCTGCCAGGTCAGGCAGCCGAACTCGGGCGGTGGCTAGGCGGCCGCGCGGATGGTTCCGCGGCGGGCCCCGGCGCTCCCCGCACGTACTCTCGGCAAGGCCACACTCCTGTCACGCCGCAGGGTGTATGAGGACCTTCGTGTTATGCGCAGGTCCGACCCGCAGATGTTGGTCGTCGTTATACGCACGAGCGCGTCGTTCGGCTGCTCGAGCCTCGGCTGCCCACCAATGCCGATGGGAAACACCAGGTCAGCCACGAGGCGATCTTGGCGTCCCAGGCGGGATAACGTCGGGCGCGGGTGTTTTCCGTGAACCGCGGGTGGGTACGCCCTGCCGCGACCGGAACCCCCCTTTCACCGATCCCCATCGCGTGGACAAGCTGAAGAGGGGGCGGGGCGATGCAGCTGATCGATCATTGGGTTGTCCTCATGTTCGAGAACCGGTCGTTCGACAATGTGCTTGGACATCTCCCGCACATCGACCCTGACGACGGGATCCGAGGGCGTGACGTCAGGCTGGCGTATCCCGGCGGCACTGTGAAGGTCCGGCCCGCGACGGACTTCCGGGCGCCCCTGCCCGATCCAGGTGAGGCTTTCGGCAATGTCAACGTGCAGTGCTACGGGCAGTATGTCCCGGCGTCAAACGCGGGGAAGGCCGCGTACCCGATCTTTCCCGACTTCTTCGACCCGCCGTACAACGCTCCACCGGCGGGGACAGTCCCTGCGATGGACGGCTTCGCGCTCGACTACTACTGGAACTTCGCCTGGTTGAAGGAGCGGTTCCCCACCGACGCGGAGATGCAGAACATCGGCGCCGTGCTCACCCCGGAGATCGTCCCGGTGATCAATACTCTCGCCCAGGAGTATGCGGTCTTCACCCACTGGCACTGCGAGGTGCCGACGTGTACGACTCCCAACCGGAACTTCTTTTTCTGCGGTACCAATAAGGGCCGGGTAGACAACGAGTTTGTCGCCAACTACGGCTGGGACTTCGAGCAGCCCAGCATCTTCTCCCTTCTCGAGGACAAGGGCGTCGGCTGGGCCGTCTACTTCGATCCGGGGCAGAAGGTGCCGATGTGCACGCTCAGCCTCGGTGGAGCCAGGCACCGCAAGATGTGGAAGTCGCGTGCACGGACGCATGCGAGGTTCTTCCAGGACTGCGCGGCGGGAGCGCTGCCCGCGTTCTCGTGGGTCGAGCCGAGAATGCTCTTTGGCAAGGAATTGAATGACTATCACCCGCCGCACGATGTCCGCTTGGCCGAGCACTTCCTCGCCGAGGTGTACAACGCGGTGCGGAAGTCTCCTCAGTGGGAGAAGACGGCGCTGATCGTGACATTTGACGAGCACGGCGGGACCTACGACCACGTGCCGCCGCCGGCCGCTCCGGTCCCGGATGATTTCACCGGGGAGCAGGATTTCGCTTTCGACCGGTTCGGTGTCCGGATCCCGACGGTCGTGATCTCCCCCTATACGCGACGGGAGACCGTTATCAGGGATCTTTTTCACAGCACGTCGGTGCTGCGCACCGTCCGAGAGCGATTCGACCTTGGTCCCGCGCTCACCAAGCGCGACGAGACCGCGCCGCTCCTCACCCCGGCGTTCAACCTCGCCGAGCCGAGGAGGGACGCGCCGGAGCAGGTCGCACCACCTTGCCTGGACAATGTCGACCTGAGCCGGGGGACGGCGCCCGGCGACGAGCCGGACGCCAAGTTGTTCCTGGCCAAGCACGAAGAGCACGCGCTGGAGCCGATCTCACAGCTTGGACATGTCGTCCTTCGCAACGTGGCGACGATGTCGGGAAAGGATGTCGGCGACATCCCACGCGGGCTGGAGGCGATCAAATCGTGGCTCGGTGAGCGTGTTGCCACTCTGCACGACTATCACCCCGAGAAGTGAGTTCGACCCCGCGGGACGCTAGGCGCGCGACGCCCCGATGCGCCGCGTGACGCCGTATCCGCGTACCCGATACCGCGTACCCGATACCGCGGGCGCGTCGCGGCAGTGCTGGCGGCCTACCGGCCGCTCGCGGGGGTGGCCGAGATCCGGTTGCACGACACGCCGCTCTACAATTCGATGTACCGCTTCGACGACGACATTCTGGTGAACACGCACGTGTACGGTCTGCTGGCTGCGTACAGCGGAAGAAGGCCCACCGGGTGGACTACTGGCGCGACGCGGCCGCGCCGAAGCCGACCAGCCGCAAACCTTCCGCCAGCGTGATCGTCCGTAACAGCCGTGGTGACCTGCTGCTCCTGCGCAGGCCAGACTCGGGGCGATGGGCCATCCCCACCGGCGGGTTGAAGAAGAACGAGACCCTCATGACCCGGGCACGTGATCGCCTACGCGGACGGTGAGGTACGCCAGCCGGTCAACGCCTGCTTCACCGCCCGCCAGATCGGCGGCAGCTAACCACGACCCGTGAGGCGCTGGAACTCGCCTGGGTGCCACAGGACAAGCTGGATGAGTACGACATTCATCCATCGATCCGCCGCCGCATCGTGCACGGACTTGACGATCACCGCGTACCGCACGTCGACTGAACACACCGCGGTCGCGGCTGCGTTGGCTCGCGCAGCCGCTCGCCTGACCGCCTCGGCCGCAGGCTCGCGCGGCGCCTGTGCCCGTCGGCGTCGCTGTCCAGGGGAGGATACTCGACATGTGAACTTGGCCTATGCAACCGGCGAGCTGGCTGGGCGCCGGCCGCCGCCGGACTGGAGAATACGTGCGGGCGCCTGATGCGGTGGTCGTGGGTTCTGGCCCGAACGGGCTGGCTGCTGCGCTTACTCTGGCGCGCGCAGGCCTGGCGGTGGATGTGGTGGAGGGGGCGGCCACGCCGGGCGGCGGCTGCAGGACGGCGGAGCTGACGCTGCCAGGTTTCCGGCACGATGTGTGCTCGGCGGTGCATCCGCTCGCGGCGATGTCCCCGTTCCTCCTGCGCACCTCGCTGGCGGCCGGTGGGGTCACCTTGCGCCCGCCCGCTGTCGCGTTCGCCCACCCGCTGGATGGCGGGCGTGCGGCCGCGGTCGCGGGTTCGGTGGACCAGACCGCGGGTGGCCTTGGCGCGGACGCCGCGACCTACCGCCGGCTGCTGTCGCCGCTGGTGCGTGACGCTGGCTTGATCGTGCCAGCGGTCCTCGCGCCGCTGCGTTCCGTGCCCGCTCATCCGGTCGCGCTGGCGCGGTTCGGTGCCGCCGGGTTGCTGCCCGTCACCTGGCTGGCCAGGGGTTTCCGCACCGAGGAGGCCAGGGCGCTGTTGGCCGGCGTGGCCGCTCATGCGGAGCTGCCGCTAAGCGCGCCGCTCACGGGCGCGTACGGGCTTGTGCTCACGATGGCGGCGCACGCGGTGGGGTGGCCGGTGGTGGAGGGTGGCAGCGCCCGGCTCACGGACGCGCTTGTCGACGAGCTGGCGAGCCTGGATGGGCGGGTGGTGACGGGCCGCTGGGTCCGGACGCTTGCCGACCTCGGGCCTGCCCGCGCTGTGCTGCTCGATGTGTCCCCTCGGCAGTTCATCGGCATGGCGGCGGGTCGCCTGCCGGGCAGGTACCGCAGGGCGCTCGAGCGGTTCAGGTACGGGCCGGGGGTGTGCAAAGTCGACTGGGCGCTTTCGGGTCCGGTGCCGTGGCAGGCAGCTGCGTGCCGGCAGGCGGCGACCGTGCATCTGGGCGGTAACTTGGCCGAGGTCGCCCGCAGCGAGGCCGAGGTGGCGGCGGGCCGGCACCCGGGGCATCCGTACTGCATCCTCACCCAGCCCTGCGTGGTGGATCCGACCCGCGCGCCTGCTGGGCAGCACACGCTATGGGCTTACTGCCATGTGCCGCCGGGCTCCGCCGTGGACATGACCGACCGCATTGAAGCCCAGATCGAGCGGTTCGCGCCCGGCTTCCACGATCTGGTACTCGCCCGCGTCACGACGACCGCGGCGGATGAGGAGCGGCACAACCCGAACTACGTCGGCGGGGACATCAATGGCGGGCTCGCGATCCTGCGGCAGACGATCTTCCGTCCCGCGGTCAGGTGGAACCCGTACCGGACCCCGCTGCGCGGCGTCTACCTGTGCTCAGCCTCCACCCCGCCCGGCGGCGGCGTGCATGGCATGTGCGGCTACGGGGCGGCCCGCGCCGTCCTCGCCGACCTCGGTGTGACCGCGTCACGCGCGGCGGGTCCCGCTACATTGACGAATCTTGGAGGTGCCCAGCAATGCCTATGACCGATAACGCCGCGCGGCGACTGTGGCTGAGCCTGGAGCCGCTGCATGATGTCGTCTACTTCGGCCCCGGGGTTCGCGACGCCGGTGTCGGCCTCGGGCTGCGCGGATACTGGATGACCTATTTCGCGTTCCGCGCGGCACCACTGGGCGCGGTGGGACCGGCGGCCGTGGTGGCGGCGTTCGCCGGCTTCGCGCCTGGCATGGTCGCCAGGGCATTGCCCGACGCGTGGTCACGCGCATCGCCGCAAGTGTGCCTGACGAGGCGGGCGGAGGTGTCGGCGGAAGCGCTCCGCGCGATCAGCGTCGATCCGGACGCCTGCGGCGCGGCGGCCGGGCTGCTGGCACCTGTGGCGGCGGCAGCCGACGCAACCGGGCGTGCCCTGTTCGCCGCGAACGCGGCGTTGCCCATGCCCGATGATCCTGTCGCGGCGTTCTGGCAGGTGGCGACGACGTTGCGGGAGCACCGCGGCGACGGCCATGTCGCCGCGCTTGTCGTGGCAGGGATCAGCGGGCTCGAAGCGCATCTGCTCCAGACGGCGGCTGGCCGCTTCCCCGCTGAGGTGATCCGCCTCGCGCGGGGGTGGACTGAGCAGGACTGGGCCGGCGCGGCCGGGCGGTTGCGCGCGCGGGGTCTGCTGACCGGTGATGCTGAGCCCCTGCTGACGGCGGCGGGCCGCGCGCTGCTTGCTGGCATCGAGATGCGAACCGACGACGCGGCATGGGCGGGTGGCCTTGCCGCGCTCGGCGAACCCGCGGTCGACGAGGTGGTAGCCACGCTGCGCACCTCGGTCGACGCGGTCCTAGCCTCGGGCGTGCTGCCCGCGGACAACCCGACCGGCCTTCCTGCTGGCCCCGGGCCGGCATGAACCCGTCAGGCGCGCGTATTTCCTCCCGGCGGCCCGATGCGGCAGGCCCTCCGGTCGGTCAACAGCGTCACCGTTACCGCCGGTCCGCGCTGAAACCTAGGCGCCGGCGATCATGACAGCCAGCAGAGACAGGCACCCCGTTAACCGCGGCGAGCGCGGGCGCGCCGCTTGCCCTCGTGCATCGCCTGCACCCGGGCGACAGGAATCGCGCGGCCCTGCTCGACCAGCTCGGGGCTGAGGTGCTGCGGCACGGGCATCTGGTCGGCCCACGGGTCCGTGTCGGCGACCAGCCGCGCCGCCGTGTGCACCGTGAAGTCGGCCGGCGCAACGCGATCAAGGTCGTCCCAGTCCACGGGAAACGACACAGGCACACCCGGCCGGACGCGCGGGCTGTACGCCGCCGCCACCGTCGCTCCCCCTGCCCGGGTCGAATCGAGGAATACCTTGCCTGCGCGATCTTCCTTGATATAGGCCGTGGTAGCGAGTGCCGGGTCAAGCCATTCGGCCCGCGCGGCGATCGCGCGGGTGGCCGCGGCCATGTCCTCGCTCGTCGCCTGCGCATCGATCGGCACGAACACGTGCACGCCCTTCGCCCCGCTGGTCTTGACCGCGCCCGCGAGGCCGGCCTCTGCCAGGGCCGCGCGGACGAGCAGCGCAGCGCGGACGGCCAGCGGGAAGGCGTCAGCCGACGGCGGGTCGATGTCGAGCACGAGGTGGGTCGGGCGATCCCAGCGGTCGGCGCGAATCAGGGTCGGGTGGTACTCCACCGCCCGCTGGTTGGCGAACCACAGCAGCGTCCGGCGGTCGTTGCACAGCGCGTAGGAGACCTCCCGTTTGGAGGTCTCCGCCCACAGCGGCACCGTCGGCACCCACGGCGGGGTGTACCTGGGCACGTTCTTCTGCATGAACGGTGCCTGGCCGCGGAGCACCCGGATCACAGAAAGCGGCCGGTCACGCAGCTGCGGGATGATGCGGTCACGAACCGCGTCCAGGTAGTCGACCAGATCGCGCTTGGCCGCCGCAGCCCCGTCGAACAGCGGTTGATCGAGATTGGTCAGTCGCACCCCGTCCCGCACCTCGCCGCCGCTCATCTGGTCAGCTTGCCACCGATCAGGTCGCGAACGCGAGGGACCACCCAAGCGAAGGGACCGCGGCGCCACCCGAGCGAAGGCCGCTCGACGCGAGCCGCGCACCGCCGCGTTAGTCAGTTCCGCGGGTCCTGGCCGGACATGCCGATGGCGGTCTGGCGCGCGGCCGCGACCGCGAAGACGACCACGAGCATCGCGTAGATAGCCAGCGAGAGGAAGGGGGCAATCGAGAGGAAAGGGACAATGAAGCTCAGCGCGGCCGCGAGCACGTAAGCACGCCGCCCGCGGCCGCGCGGGCAAGGGCCCGGATGATCACGGCAGCAGGCGCGTGCCCGGTCAGGATCTCAGGCTTGCGGCGCAGATGCAGCCACAGCAGGCTGAACGCGATCGACAGGACGATCATGGTCAGCCCGTACAGCCCGATAACCGCCTGCGCGTTGGCGCCGCCGGTGGCGACGCCGGTGGCACGCTCGTTCCCCGCCTGCCCCAGCCCGGGCGTGCCGCAGGGACCGCGATGTCCGGCACCAGCACAGCCCGCATACCGCCCCCCGATCAGCTCATACCGGTTGCGAGGATGGGGACCGGACGATCCCGTGCCACCCCGCGCAGCCGTTCAGTTCAATGATCCCGAACGGCCGCCGCGGCGTGACACGGGCCTGCGGGGCCGGGGGCGCGGCAGCTGACCCGCGCTCGACGGTTCGCTCCGCCGGCTCGGGCTCGAGGCGGCTGACCGACGGGACTAGGCCAGGGGCGTCACGGCCTACTTCGGTGCCGTCCATGCGACGGCGAGGCGCTTGACCCCCCGCTGGAAGCTTGAGCGCAGGTAGGACGGCTCTGCCGCGTAGCTGAGCGAGGACGTGCGGGCCAGCACCTCGTCGAACAAGGCGCGCATCTGGATGCGGGCGAGGTGGGCGCCGAGACAGAAGTGCGGGCCGTGGCCGAACGCCAGGTGTGGGTTGGGGTGGCGGCGGATGTCGAAGCGGTCAGGGTGGTCGAAGACGGCCTCGTCACGGTTGGCCGACGTGAACGAGACGACGACCTTGTCTCCTTCGCGGATGCGCTGCCCGCCAAGCTCCAGGTCGGCGGTCGCCGTACGGCGGAACGTCATCACCGGCGTCCACCAGCGCAGCATCTCCTCGACAGCCGTCGGCATCAGAGCGGGATCGGCGCGCAGTTCGTCCTGCGCTGCTGGGTGCTCGAGCAGTGCGATGCACGCGCCGGGCAGGCCGTTACGCAGGGTCTCATTGCCCGCGACGGCGAACAGCCAGAACATGTTCTCGAACTCCTCGAGCGATACGTGGCCGCCGTCGTCGTCGACCTGCGCGAGGAGAATCGACATGATGTCGTCGCCCGGTCGGCGCCGCTTCTGCTCGGCAAGCAGGTGGGCGTAGGCGTAGAGGTCGGGCATGCCTTCGCGGGTGCGGGGGTCGGGCAGGCAGCCGCCCGCGTCCGTCGCCGGCCGCAGCGACAACGCCTCCCTGGCCATTGCCGTACCTGCGGACGGGTCGAACTCGGCCGACGAGGCGTAATCGGGGTCCTGGTATCCGATAACTCGGTTGGACCAGTCGAACAGCAGCCAGCGGTCCTGATCCGGCACGCCAAGGACATCTGCCAGGGTGAGCAGCGGCAGGTCGGCGGCCAGGTCCTTGGCGAAGTCGCACTCGCCCCGTTCGCTGGTAAGGACACGATCGCAAATCGTCCGCGCGTGCCCGCGGATGCGCTGGTCGAGGCGGGCCACCGCACGCGCGGTGAACGACCGGCCGAGCAGCCGCCGCAGCCGCGAGTGCTCCGGGGGATCCATGTTCAGCATCATCCGGCGGACGTAGGCGAGGGCCTGCGGTGTCGCCGGGTCGCGGACCTGCGTCGCGCCCAGCCAGGATGAAAACAGCCGCGGCCGCCGCAGCACCGACTCGACGTCGGGGTGCCTGAGCACGAGCCAGAAGCCTGGGCCGCCCGGCCAGCCTAGAACGGGAACCTCGTCCACCCACGCGACCCGCCTGTCTCGGCGGAGCCGGGCAAGAGCGTCGTACGGCACTCCGCCGACGTAGGTGACCGGGTCGAACACGACTTCGGTGTCGGGCCGGGGCACTGCTGTCACTCCCGCCCCAGAAACTCCTCGATGGACGTCGCAAGCGCCATCGGCATCTCGAACATCGGGTAGTGCCCGGCTACCTGCTTACGGTCGCCGTAGCCGCGCAGGTCCATGAAGGCGTGGGTGCATGCCAAGCGATCGAGGTACCTGGGCAACGAACCCCATCCGCGCGCCGAGCCAAACCAGCCGTGCAGGGCGAGGACGTGATGTTCCCCCGACCCAACGATCACGTGCGAGCTGGCCACGCCGACCCCATCACATCTTGTCCTGCCTGCTGCCGACTCTAGACGTTTGATCCGCGCGGTGCGATGCCGCTGAGGATCGTCTCGGCAAGGCGCCGGGCGAGGCCGGGCGGGGTGGTGATCGGGCTGCCCGGCGGGGTGAATAGGACCCGTGGCAGGACCTGGCCGTGGATCGCACCGATGAGCAGCGTCGAGGCGGCGTCGACGTCGGCGGCAGCGGCACTGAACCGATCCCAGTGAACCGATCCTTGTGAACTGACATTCATGAACAGAATCTTTGCGTCTCCGTGTCGATCCAGCCGGAAGCCGTTCGTGTGGAGGGTGAAAAACCACTGCGGTGCTCGCCGCCTTTTGGCCCAGCCGGAAGGACAACCCCTATTCGTTCGCCACTCTACGGCTGGCCGGCACCGTGGTCACGACCACCGGCGTGGTGATCGCGACCTACCAGCCCTCCGATCCGGTCTCGTCGCCAGAATTAAGGTCGCCAGAACCAAGGAGGAACATCACATGAAGCAGTACCTGCTCAGCGTCTACCAGCCGGACGGAGATCCGCCGCCGCCCCCAGTCATGAAAGAGATCACGCGCGACCTGGAAACCGTGAACCGGGAGATGAAGGCGGCGGGCGCCTGGGTCTTCGCGGCCGGCTTGCACCCGCCGAGCACGGCCACCGTGGTGCGGCTCGAGGGTGGCGAGGTGCTCACGACCGACGGCCCGTTCGCCGAGGGCAAGGAGCACCTGGGCGGGTTCACCATCGTCAGGGCGCCCGATCTCGACGCCGCGCTCGGGTGGGGCCGCAAGCTGGCCAGAGCGACCACGCTCCCGATCGAGGTGCGTCCGTTCCGGGGCGGCGCCGAGGAATGACGGCCGTGGCCGTGTCCGAAATCGAGCGCGTGTTCCGCGCGGAGTACGGTCGCGCGGTGGCCGTCCTGGTCCGCGTCTTCGGTGACATCGACGTCGCCGAGGAGGCGGTTCAGGACGCGTTCACCGCGGCGTTGCAGCGGTGGCCGTCCACCGGGCTGCCGCCGAGCCCGGCGGGATGGATCATCACCACCCGCCCGCAACCGGGCGATCGACCGCCTGCGCCGTGAGGCGTCCCGCGAGGATCGGCACGCCCAGGCCGCGCTGCTGCGCGCCTGTCCCGAACCGGCCGAGGAGGGCCCAGCCGGGGCGGACCCAGCAGAGGAGGACACCGTGCGCGACGGCCGGCTGCGCCTGATCTTCACCTGCTGTCACCCTTCACTCGCGACCGGCGCTCAGGTCGCGCTGACGCTCCGGCTCCTGGGCGGGCTCACCACGGCGGAGATCGCACGCGCCTTCCTGGTGCCCGAGCCGACCATGGCCCAGCGGCTGGTACGGGCCAAAGGCAAGATCCGCGACGCGGGGATCCCCTACCGCGTCCCGACTGATGCCGACCTCCCTGGCCGCCTCGGGGCCGTGCTGGCCGTCGTGTATCTCATCTTCAACGAGGGTTACACGGCGAGCCTGGGCGACCGGCTTGGCCGCGAGGACCTCGCCGCGGAGGCCATCAGGCTAGGCCGGTTCCCAGCAGAGCTCATGCCCGACGAGCCGGAGGTCCTGGGGCTGCTCGCGCTCATGCTGCTCGCCGAGTCGCGCCGGGCCACTCGGACCGGCGCCGGCGGCGACCTCGTGCTGCTGGCTGACCAGGACCGGGGCCGCTGGGACCAGGGCCTCATCGCCGAAGGCCAGGCGATAGTCCGGCAATGCCTGCGGCGGGGCCGGCCGGGCCCGTACCAGATCCAGGCGGCGATCAACGCCGTCCACAGCGACGCGCCGGTCGCGGCCGCGACGGACTGGCAGCAGATCCTCCAGCTGTACAACCAGCTCCAGTCACTCAGCCCCGGCCCGGTCGTCGCACTCAACCGGGCAGTCGCGGTTGCCGAGGTCGACGGACCGGCTGCGGCCCTCGCTATCGTCGATGCCCTCGACCTCGACAGCTACTACGTTTTCCACGCCATTCGCGCGGACCTGCTCCGGCGCCTGGGCCGAGACGCCGAGGCGGCGCGGGCGTACGAGACGGCGATCGCCCGCACCCAGAACACGGCCGAACAGGCGTTCCTGCGGCGCAGCCGCGAGGCGCTCAAGTAGCGGCGCAGTTCCGCTGTCAGCGACGCGATGACCCAGCCTGGCGAGGCTCGCTGCGTCCGATCGCGGCATGACGTGCGAGACCTTTCGCGCCAACTGGATCGAACCGGGTACGCGGGCAGGCCCGCGGTTCACGCCCCGCGAGTTCCGTTGCGCGATCAACACGGGATCGGATACTCCTCAGACCGGACTTCGGTCAGATGCTCACCATCTTCCTGAGTATTCCTGATCCGTATTTCGAGGTGAAAGGCGGCGGAGCTCGCTGCGACGGTCTCTGGCCGCACCTTGGGTAGTGGCCACGGGGCTGTTAGTAGGGATCGGCGGTGGTCCGGTAGGTCCGCCGGGATGGGGCGGTCCAGTGGAAGATGCCTGGCTGGGGCTGGGTGAGTTGCCAGCTGGGAGCCTGCTTGACTTGGTGGTGCCGGCGGCACAGGGGTCCGAGGTTGCATTCGCAGGTCCGGCCGCCGTGCTCGTAGGCGAGTGTGTGGTCGCAGTCGCACTGGGCCGCGTCGCGGCGGCAGCCGGGGAACATACACGTCCGGTCGCGGATCTCGATCAGGTGCCGCAGCGACCGTGGCGGCACGTATCCGGGTGTTTCCCGCTGGTGGGTGCAGTCGCTGGCGGCTAGCGGCTCAACGTCGAATGCTAGCCGCCGGGAGCCGGGCCCGCGGTCCGGCCCGGCCGCGCCGCCGCGGCTGGGGGCCAGCGGTTCGATGTCGAGTGCCAGCCGCCACCGGCCGGGCCCGCCGCC
>Ga0335078_10000885_pt1 | contig 45562 bp, 50 predicted proteins | sample Lox_Sample_32_FD_206711 | JGI IMG/M metagenome (GOLD analysis project Ga0335078, IMG submission 206711) | Soil microbial communities from Loxahatchee National Wildlife Refuge, Florida, United States - Lox_Sample_3.2 | ecosystem: Environmental > Terrestrial > Soil > Wetlands | place: USA...
GAGGCACCTGGTTCACTGATTGTAGGCTTTGCTTCAAGATTCGTATGTGACGACAGTCGCAGGCTGCTGTGACAAGCGAGGGTATCCCTTCCTCCACAGTGGCTCGGAACTGAAAAGTCACGATCACCGGTGAGGCGAGTCACACCGTTCTCGCAGCAAAAAACCGTACCATCGCATGAGAGGTGGTTCGAGCCGCTGCGAGTGCATCGTGCAGCCGTTCGCGGAGACGACGATCCCGCTAGGTAAGGATGCCCATGGAAACTGGTTGCCAGCACGATGCGCAGGCAGGCCGAGGAGTTGTCCGCGCCATCGAGCGGTTGCACTCGCGGAGATCGTGCTCTGCCCAGCCAGCCCGAGATTCTCTCTTCGATTTCAAGTGTTTTTTCTCTCTGGAGAGGTGCAGGAGAACCTCTCTCTTTTTGCAATCGCTCGCCGTGTGCGTTCAGCTTTGCGGGCACAGTTTCGCTCCATCATAAGGCTGGTCGTGGCGAAACATGCCCCAGGCGGCATGCAACAGCTTGCGCATGACCGCGACCAGGGCTTGCAACTTGGCCTTGCCCCGATCCAGCAGACGCTGATAAAAGGCCCGCAGCGCGGGATCGTGCTGCACCGCCACTAGGGCCGGCATGTAGAGCGCCGACCGCAGGTAGGCGTTGCCGGCCTTGCTGATGCGCGGCTTCTGCAGCACCGACGAACCGGACTCATGGTGCTTGGGATCCAGACCGGCATGGGCTACCCACTGCCGTTCGTCCAAGCTCGCGGGCAACACCGCCAACTCGCTCAGCACGGCCAGGGCGCTGCTCTCGCCCAACCCGGGCGTGCTCAGCAGATGCTGGAAGCGGCGCGCCAACTCCGGCTCGGCGGCGATCACCCGCAGCGCTTGTTGGCGCAACTTAGCAATGCGCTTCTCGGTGTAATGGGCCTGGGCCCCTAACTCGCGCACCAGGCAAGCGGGCAAAGCCCTGCTGGCCGCCAGCGCATGTTGGCGATTCTTATGTTGCGTGCACAGGCGCACCAGGGCAGCAATGGTGCGGGTCAGGGCGCGCAAACGCAGCGCCGCCGCCGAGGGCTGCCAACTCACCCAGGGCATGCGCTGCCCATACTGACACAGCATGCGCGCATCTACCGGATCGGTCTGGCTGCGCTGCCCCAGCGATTCGGCGAAGCGCCGCACCCGCCGCGGGTTGGCCACGTGCACCTCCACCCCCGAGCCCATGCGCGCCAGCAGCAGGGCCACGTCCAAACTGTAGGTCCCGCTGGCCTCGATCACCACCTTCACCACTCCCCCCAGCTGCCGCACCCGTTGCCGCAACTGCTCCAGCCCGGCCGCCGTGTTGTCGTATTCTTCCAACACCAGCCCATCGCTGCTGAGGGCGACCACCAAGCGGCGACCGCCGACGTCGATGCCCACGTACCCGATTTGCCCAGCTTTGCTCTTGCTCATCTCGCGCCTCCGTTTTAGGCTGGGCTTTGGCTCCCGACCCTGTGCTACCTCTCGCGCCTGCCTTGTGAATGCAGGCTCAAAGGCCTCGGATTCTCCACGGCGTGAGAGAGGAAGGGCGGGGGCCACTCTCGCTGCAGGCTGTCCCAGGGACGCCTCGGGATCTGCGCGGCCTCCCGCCAAAGCCCGCCGCTTCCCTCTTAGCGCAATCGGGGACCGCCGGGCAGTGTCACGGAAGATACAAGAGATCTGCATCAGCGTACTTGGCGGCTGAGTGTAGGTTGGCAGCAGTGTTGCTAGGGAAATGCCTTAAAGGATTCCTGGTACAAACGCAGCGCAATGTTCGCAACGAGGTTGAATTGGCTGACCTGCCCGAATTGATGAAGGCGTGCCCGCCGTTGGGCAGCACGCCGATGCCGTCCCTGAACGCCATCACGATGGCGACGCTCGATGCGGCACGGGTGTTAATGGAATCCGGTGGAAAAGCGAAAAGTGTCGACGACCTTGTGCACATGATTGCGCACGGCCTGGGTGCCGAAAGCGCGGAGCTGCGTATCGGCTATGCGTCGCTGGGCCTCACGATCAGCATCGGCCATTCCAGCATCACCCGGATGAAGAAGGTAGGGTCCATTGGCGTCAATCAGCGACTGGAGCAAGGACTATGGCAGTTGGCAAAGCGCGGATTGCACGAGCGGCTTGAGGCAGAACAAGTGGAGGACCAACTTGTCCAGTTAGTGGCAGCGACACCTCACTATCGCCCGTGGGTTATGGCGTTGGGCGTGGGCTTAGCTTGCGCCGCGTTCGGCCGTTTGCTGGGAGTGGACTGGAGAGGGACCGGGCCGGTGTTTTTCGCGGCCACGGTTGGACAGTGCGTTCGCCAATTTGCGCTGAGATATGGCCTTAACGTTTTTGTCTGTACCGTGCTGGTTTCTTCTCTAGCCTCACTGCTGGCCAGCATAGGCGGGCACTGGGCTGGGAGCGGGACTATTGGCACGGCGGTGATTGCTTCCGTCTTGCTGCTCGTTCCGGGTGTTCCTGCGGTCAACGCGCTGAATGACATTCTGGAAGGCTATCCCACACTGGGAAGCGCGAGGGCGACAAGCGTGATGGTGGTGTTGCTGTTTATCGCTGCTGGCCTCTGGATCGGACCGGTGGTTCTGAACCTGTGGCGATGATATGAACTTGCTGTTTCTTTTGCACCAAACCTTTTGCGGCGCAGTCGCCGCAGCGGGTTTTGGCATGTTGTTCAACATTGGCATGCAACAATTGCCGTGGTGCGCGGGGACTGGAGCCTTGGCGTTGGCTATTCGCACGTACTGCACGGGTTTGGGATGGAGTTTGGAAGGAGCATCGTTTGCGGCCGCACTCGCTGTAGGCGCAGCCGTGCAGTTGCTGCACTGGCGGATGGAGATCTCTCCAACGGCATTCGATGTGGTTGGCTGCATTCCAATGGTGCCGGGCAGCTTCGCAGCCAAAGCCATGCTCGGCCTATTCGCGGCCGCGGCCAAAACCGGCTCTGGGGATACACACCTGCTGATTATGGCCCTGCAATATACCTTAAGCGTGACCTTCATTACGGGCGCGATTGGTACAGGTCTGGCGATCCCCACGTTATTGCTGCGAGTGCGCCTTCCGCTTCCTCGCGGAAGTCGTCCAGAGCATTGATTAGCGAGTGGCGATGCCAGACTCACCTTCATTGTCGCGCCTCTCAGGGCGCGGAGTAACCAGTTCGTCAGGCGCTTAGCCGCGGTTTTCGCAGAGTTACAAAGCTCAAACACTTGGGGAAACATTCATAAGGGAAGTGTCACACGACAAATGGAGAAGGAGAAACATCATGGCTAGGATCGCAATTCATGGTTTTGGTCGCATCGGACGCTCTTTGATGAAGGTGGCGCTAACGAACGATTTGTTCGTCCCAGTATCCATCTCCGACATCAAAGATCTGCCTACTCTGGCTGCCCTCTTTGAAGTCGACAGCAACTATGGCCGCTGGCCGGAGGAGGTCACGACTAAAGATAACTGCTTCGTTGTAGGAGGTCGTACCATTCCCTACTTCGACTCGAGCAAAAGTCTGCCCGACTGGAAAGCGCTCGGGGTCGACCTGGTGATCGACTGCACGGGCCGGGCCACCAAGCGTGCCGGCGCTGAAGTCCATCTTGCTGCGGGCGCCAAGCGCGTGCTGGTGAGCGCACCGAGCAAGAAGCAGGAAGACTGTGACGCGGTATTACTGCCGGGCATCAACCTCGATACTTTCGACCCGGAGAAACATAAGATCATCAGCATGGCGAGCTGCACAACCAACGCGCTGGCCCCGGTAGTCAAGGTAGTGATCGAGAACTTCGGCATCAAGTCTGGCCTGTTTTCTACCATTCATGCCTACACTAATACCCAGTCGCTGACCGACCAGCCGATGAAGGACCGGCGCGATTCCTGGGCGGCAGCCGAAAACATCATTCCGTCTTCGTCTGGCGCCGCGCGTGCTCTTGCGTTCATCTGGAAAGGCCTCAAGATCACGGGCAAGGCCTACCGCGTTCCTGCACGCACCGGCAGCATTGCCGAGCTGAACCTGCTCACCGAGCGTCCGGTGACGGTAGAACAGGTCAACGACGCGTTCCGGACGGCGGCCGCGGTCCCACCTCTCAAGGGCGTGATGGGTGTCCTGGAGGACGAATGGGCGTCCTCTCGCATCGTCGGCGATCCGCATTCGTCAATCGTCGACCTGCCGCTGACGGCGGTCCAGGGCGAATTGCTGTCGGTGGCTGCCTGGTACGACAACGAGATGGGTTACTCAACCCGCCTGGCTGAAACCGCAGCGCGTATCGCAGTAGGAGAGCGTATTGTCGATAGCACTCGGATGGGTGAGCTGGTGGGAGCAAGATAGTTTTCTTGGACACCTCACTGCGCCTGGACCGATTATGAACTACTGGGATCGCGGTGAGAACAGGTAGAGCAGCGCCCTTCGACTGCCCCTCAGCGCCAGCTTGTAGGGCAGAGGCGTTCGCCTGGACGCGGGCCTGAAAGCCTGACCTGAGCGCGGTCGAAAGGGCTCGCTCTGACGGTTCCACCAGGAATAATTGCGTGTTTGTCATTGCAAGTATCCGGCTAAAAGCACCAGAGGTGATTCCATGAACAAAATGACCGTCCGTGACGTCGACCTTAAGAGCAAGCGTGTTCTGATGCGCGTGGACTTCAACGTCCCCATGAGCAATGGCGTGGTGACTGACGACAAGCGCATCAAGGCTGCACTGCCCACGATTGAGTACATCCTTGAGCAAGGCGCTTCGCTGATCCTGATGAGTCATCTAGGCCGCCCGAAAGGAACTGGATTCGAACCGGAGTTCAGTCTGAAAGCGGCGGCCGAGACGCTGGCCAAGCTGTTGGGCAAGCCGGTGCAGATGGTCGACGACTGCGTGGGTCCCGAGGTCGAGGCGATGGCCAAGGCGCTCAAACCCGGCGACGTGCTGATGCTCGAAAACACGCGCTTCCACAAGGGCGAAGAGAAGAATGATCTCGATCTGGCGAAGCAGATGGCCAGCCTGGGCGACATCTACGTGAACGACGCCTTTGGCTCTGCGCACCGCGCCCACTCCTCAACCGAGGGTGTCGCCCGCTTCTTGCCTGCCGTCTCCGGCTTCCTTATGGAAAAGGAGCTGGAGTACTTGGGCCGCGCTACTGAGAATCCCGCCCATCCTTACATGGCCATTCTCGGGGGAGCCAAGATCAGTGACAAGATCAAGGTCATCGAGAACTTGCTGACCCGATGCGACAAGTTGATCATCGGCGGAGGCATGGCCAACACTTTCCTGGCCGCCAAAGGCTACAACATGCAGGAGAGCCTGGTAGAAACCGGGTCGGTGGACGCGGCCAGAGCGATTATGGCGAAGGCGGGCGATCGATTGCTCTTGCCGGTCGACGCCGTAGTGGGCGACAAATTCGACACTGAGGCGGCGAGCCGAATTGTGAACGTGGACGAGGTACCCGTTGGCTGGCGTGTCATGGATATTGGCCCCAAGAGCATTGCGCTCTTCGGCGATGTACTCAAAAGCGCAAAGCTAGTGGTGTGGAACGGCCCGATGGGCGTGTTCGAGTTTCCGAAGTTCGCCGAGGGCACATTCGCCATCGCAAGACTGTTGGCGACCACCGGCGCTACTACCGTTATCGGGGGTGGCGACAGCGCCAGCGCGGTAAAGAAAGCCGGAGTTGCCGGGAAGATGACCCACGTTTCCACCGGGGGTGGGGCGTCGCTGGAACTCCTGGAGGGCCGGGTGCTGCCAGGGGTGGCGGCGCTCAATGACAAGAAAAAAGGAGAAGCCAATGCATAAAGTCGTCCTGCTTCGCCATGGCGAGAGCACCTGGAACCTGGAGAACCGCTTTACCGGTTGGACGGACGTAGACCTCTCTGAGCGCGGCACTGCCGAGGCTCACCGCGCGGGGGTTCTCCTGAAGCAGGACGGCTATGTCTTCGACGTGGCCTTCACCTCGGTGCTTAAGCGGGCCATCCGCACGCTGTGGATTACCCTCGACGAAATGGACCTGATGTGGATCCCGGTCCACAACTCGTGGCGTCTGAACGAACGCCACTATGGGGCGCTGCAGGGGCTCAACAAAGCCGAAACGGCAGCGAAGTACGGTGAGGCGCAGGTCAAGGTGTGGCGCCGCAGCTACGACATTCAGCCTCCGGCGCTGACCGAAGATGATCCCCGTTGGCCGGGTCACGACCCGCGTTACCGTGACCTGCCTGCGCAGGATATTCCGCTGGCTGAGTGTTTGAAGGACACTGTCGCCCGCTTTCTACCCTATGGGCGCGATGCTATCGCTCCGGCAATCAGAGCGGGAATGCGGGTCATCATTGCGGCGCATGGCAACAGCTTGCGGGCGCTGATCAAATACATCGACAGCATCTCCGATGCAGACATCGTGCAGCTGAACATCCCGACGGGCGTGCCATTGGTTTACGAGCTTGACGAAGACCTCAAGCCGATCAAGCACTATTACCTGGGTGATCCGGAGGAGATTCGCAAAGCTCAGCAAGCCGTCGCCCAACAGGGGCGCACAAGAAGTGCTTGACCTGGGGGCTTTTCCTCCCGCCGACATGTTCGTTGCATGCCTTCGGTTGTGCTATCCAGCATCGCTCCAGTCAGCTGTGTCCAGCGTAGTCCCTTCCGAATTGATCAATCTCTTGGTCGGCAGGACCAGACTTTCTAAGCGGATGTGCGTTACGGGAGCGAATTGCGGCTTGTCGCAGATGCAAGGCTCCGCGGCGCTGACGTGATGACGTTCTCATTCCGGTAGCAGCCAAGCGGGTTTCGCTTAGACTGCAGCCACTCCAACGTCAGGAGATCTGTGGTGGCGTGTTCACCCGAACTTCTGCGCGGTGTGCTTCTGTCTTCGAATCAGGATGACGATGAACTCTGCGTGCTGGCCAGGCAGGTCGATGTTATGCAATTTGCGTCGCGGCAGCGCATTTTCCGCACCGGTGATCCGTCCGACCACGCCTATTTCCTTCTTTCCGGGGGCGTGCGCGTCACCGCCCTCGACGAAGACCAACAGGAAGTAGTTCTGCATGAACCGAAGCTCGGTGAATTCTCTGGTTTCGCCTCTATGATGGAACAGACTCCCCACCAAGCTGAAGCCACTGCCACTCAGGAGGCGACTTGCATCGAGATTGAGCGCAAAGATCTCTTCACTTTGTTTGAGCAAAGGCCCCACGCGGGAATCGACCTTTTGGCGTTTGTCGCCGGCCAGTTGCACCACGCCCATCAACTCGCCCGCGAACGCTCGCTGCGCTAGCAACGAGGTCATCGATGAGCGAGCCACCCGCGGTGAGCGGATCGCCGATGACGTTGCGGCTTTTGGCGGTTCTTGGACGTTCATCATTTGGTTCATGATCGTGATAATGGTGTACACCGCCATCAACGTTGCCCTTGGCGGCAAAGGCTGGGACCCCTACCCCTTCATTCTTCTGATCCTGTTCCTGTCGTTACTGGCCGCCATTCAGGCGCCCGTCATTATGATGAGCCAGAACCGTCAGGACAAAAAGACCGCCTGCGCAGCGAAATGGATTTTGAAGTCAATCGACACTCTCGGAGCGAAATCCAAGGCGTCGCGCAGAAGCTTAACACCGTCGCCGATCGCATCGCCGACATCGAAGAACCCCTCTGCCGCAAGCTCTGAACTCCAGCAGGGCTCTCCCCAGAGCTACGCCCGTGACAGAAACTTCGCCTACCGGCCGATCACCGTTCGCTCACGCTGATACGTCACTATTTCGCAGAACGAATCCGGATCCAGGCTCGCACCACCGACCAGGGCTCCGTCGATTTCGCTCTCCGACATCAGGGCAGTTGCATTCTCCGGCTTGACGCTGCCGCCATAGAGAATGCGAAGGTTCTCCGCGAATTCATCGCCGAAGCTCTTGCTGACTTCATGCCGGATGACGGCGTGCGCGTCGGCTGCCATTTGCGGCGTCGCCGTCTTGCCAGTGCCGATTGCCCAAACCGGCTCATAAGCGATGACCAGCTTCGCAGCCTTGCATGCCGAGATGCCGTTGAACGCGCGCACGCATTGCCGGCGCAATACATCGTCGGTCAGCCCGGCTTCACGTTCCTCCAGCACCTCGCCGACGCACACGATCGGCGTGAGGCCGAACTCCAGCGCGATCTCCAATCGGCGATTCACGGTGTCGTCGCTTTCATTGAAGTACTGGCGGCGCTCGGAATGTCCGATGATGACGTGCGTGGCGCCGATAGCCGTAAGCATGGGCGCGGAAATCTCGCCGGTAAAAGCGCCTTCTTTTTTCCAGTGTACATTCTGCGCGCCGATGGCGACATTGGACCCTGCGGCTGCATCAACCGCGCTGTGAAGATTGACGAATGGAGGACAAACCACAATCTCGGCCGCATCGTAATCAGCAACTAAGGGGAGAAAATGGGCGAAGAAGACAGCAGTTTGTTCCGGTGTCTTGTACATCTTCCAATTGCCAGCAATCAGCATCTTTCTCATTTGTAGGACCTTTCTCTACGCAGTTCGAGTTCAAGCGAGCACCTCGTTGCAGTTTTAACAGTGACATGTTTGGCATGCGAATGCGGTGAGGTTTGACACCTCACTCCGCCAATGATGGAAGCTTTGGGTTTCGTGAGCTGTCGAATTATTGTCTTGGGCGTAATGGCATCTACATGCAATTGAAATTCCTTGCGTGTATTGCTCTTCGCAGGAACGGGCATGTAGTTAGTTGGTGTTCGGCGATTAGCCACGACTTACTCAGTCTGCATCGAACAGCGTGATTGCCGCAGCGATAATGTCCGTTATGAGCAGAAAGCATGCCGCAACAACCAGACACAACGCAGCAATCGCCTGCATTGCGCCGTCAGTATGAGAGTACAATTCGATGGGAACAGCGATTCCCACGACGTTTGCTACCGCTAACGCGAACCACCGCCATGGTCTCGTTTTATTCATTGGCATTTCAGCCTCATGGAGTATTCAGAGTCAACCAATGCGGTCCGCCATCATCGTTTCCTTCGCTCTTAAGGGACGCTCAAGAGAGGGCTTGCCGTGCAGCTGTACAGGGTTGGAGAATCCTCCGAGCCGGCGGCCAGGCGCCTGCCGTTGACGGCGGTCAGAATCAATGCAGGCCTAGTGTTTGACATAATTGGCCTCTTTGAATGTCGGGGCTGCGAGCAGACGCGCTCTTTCAGAAAGCGGTGCGTAATCGAAATAACGGATCTTTACCTCGGTCGTCCCAAAGATTCGCGCCTCGGTGACGCTGGAAATCGATGCTGGAAACCAGAAGATGCCGCTCTTCCGATACTCCTGTACGAAGTGCACGCTGCGCGTCCAGAACGACGGATTCTTGGCCGGCTCACCCTCAACCCGGGCGAGGGCATAATCTTCGGCATCCACCCAGATCCGCCCACGAAACAGGTACTTGTCATGACGCTTCGGAATCACGTCGATGACGTACCCAGGCCGGCCTTCGAGAGAGCCAAGCTCAACCATTTGAAAGATATAGTTCTCGGACACTAAGCGGGTTTTTAGGCGGGCACCTGGCAGCGAACATTCCGCCTCCGACTCTAGCATCTTGTGCAGCACGTGTTTATGCGCCGACTTCCATCCTTCTTCGGAGACAATCTGGAAGTGCTTCGTCCCGTTCGCGTCACCGTTGACACTCACCAGCATCTGCGCGTGTTTGTTAAGTTTCCGATTGTCGAAGGTGTACTCGCGGCTCCCGCTATATCCACCTTGTATGATTTCTCGTTGGGTATCTCGCTCGAACATAATAGCCATGACTTCGTCGGCATTCGACATGGGCGCGACAGAAGTCTGTCCAAGAAGCGGAATGGATGCCCATAGCAACAGGGAGGTGATGATGGCATGAACTTTCATAATCAGAACTCAAGTATGAATTTCCCGCGGTACCCTCTCCAGGACGTCGTGGCGAAGCTCTGTGTCCCCGCGTTGTGACAAACAAGCAGGCTCATAGCCATGTGCGCGAGCGGTGGGTGGATCGTGTTGCACAGGACGCTGCGCGTTCTGGGTTACTTGTCGGATTGGGGGGACTTGGGCTTTCATGGTGATGCCCCTACTCTGGCGACGTGAAGATGAGATTTGCCGGTAGATTTTACCCGATACAGCGACTTTCAGTTCAGGGACGGAATAGCCTGACGTGAAGACCAGGTTCGATATTTCATCAGGCTGTTCCATCGCATTCACGCTTAGTAGCGTGCAACCTGCTCGCCAAAGGAGAACGCCCCTAAGTGCTTGTTTGCGCGGGTTCATGCTTCGTAGCAGGATTCAAGAGCCGCCGTTATTTGGGCACCAACCCGAACTCGGGCACCCTGTCAGTCGCCTCTATGTGGCAAAGACCCGTTTCACATTGTTCAGGAGCGAAGCGTCCGCCGGAATGAGTTGGATTTTAGACGCGTGAACACCGTCTGTGATGAGGCAGGTATTCTCCTATTCCCGCAATGGGGGCCGACCGTATTTGCTGTAAACGGTAAGCAAGGATTCCGACACTGGAACGCGCCAATAACAAGACCTCTTACCTTGTCAGTTGCTCGACGACTTCAGTGTCTACCGGTTTGACACGCGGCAGCCGAGTTTCGATGAGTCTCTCAATATGCGACCACACCTGCGGATCGCATTCGATTGCCGTATGACCCTTGAATAGGAGGCGGTCGTGCCAGGGATAGGCATGACAAGCGGCAGGTTCGTGAGCGTAAGTGAAACGGTAATTGCCGACTATCGTAGTGCGCGAAGGATCGGCGGCAAGAATTCTTGGCTGGCCGTGCAAAATGCCGTCGGGCTGGTAAAAGTTCACGGCCTCAGCAACGTTTGCAGGGATTAGAGAATCGTCCTTGCCGTGCTTTCGAACGCTGTCCACTTGCACGGTAAGCGCAACCGGGACCGCATCCCGTTCTAGTTCGCGGGCCAGATACACGACAGCCGATGCGCCCCAACTGTGGCCGAATAGAATGATGTGTGGCTGCGGCATTTGTTCGCCGGTGCCCTCCAACCCACCGAGCCACTCGATAATCTGCTCGTGAGCCTTAGCTCGCTGTCGATTTTCAAACATCTCCACTTGTATACGGTCCCCGTAATTTCGTTGAAGCCGCTGGGCCAATTGAGCTTCTGAGTGGCGGAGGTCGTCGCTGTGAACAAAACCGCCCATGAACCCGATTACCAGCGTTGGTGCATTGCTCGCACCAGTCGCGGCCGGCGAGTCAGTTTGGGCCATCACGGCATTGGCATGGAATAGCAACAACGAAAAGCCAACAATTGGTAGAAGGACGGCTCTTAGCGTCAGTTGTTTTGTATGGCGACGCGATGTGTTCTGAACTGCTGTTTCTGTAATCTGATTCTGTTTTGTCCTCATGCTTGTCCAGCCATCTCAGAAAAAGGGCGAATACACGAAACTCTGCTGTGCAAGCGGGCGGCCAACCGCCCAAGATGTCCCCGCGTTTGCCCGTATCACTCTGCTCGTCAATGCTTTGAAGTATCTGTCAATGGTTAACTCAACCGAGGCCGAATGGCTGGTCGCTGCTTCGGTGCTTGCCCTCTGGAGGGCAGAGCCCAGATGTGAACAGCAGTATATTCGGCGTAGCCATCTCACATGTGCTTTCTAAAGGCTTTAGGGCCTATCGCCGTTGGCATCGCACATGCACCTCCATTCAAGTCGGGTACCGAAGACGGACTGGAGGTCCTCATGCGGAACGACTTATCAGGTGAACAGCAGGCTAGAGCATCGGAACCAGCAGATGCTGGACCGAGGCCTTCCGAGCAAGTCTCGACGACTTCGCTGACGTCGATTCTCGCCATGGCTACAGTACTTAGCTTCGCAGTGATCATCATCGCCGGGCTGGTCTTGATCTTGAGTTAAGCTCGGCGCCCGAACCGCGAGCAGAAAGGATGACCTCGGTGATGGAGCGGGTCATAAGCAGTTTTGCACTTTTGTTCTGGTTACTAGTAGTCGGATTACTCGTTAGCGTGGCGTCAAACCCGCGAGCGCAGGAAACCAGCACTCAGCAGATCACAAAAGCAACAGCAACTCGACAGGACGGCAATGGTGCCTCTGTGATTGAGCGGTCAGGAACTACAACGGAGAAGCTGTCAGGGTGTTTGAAGAAAGCCATCGAAATGGATGGGTACTTGTTAATTGGCCCGCACTCTGACGAGTGGATTCTCAAGAGTGACAGCGTCGATCTCTCCGCCTATTGTTCTCGCTGGGTCAGGGTCACCGTTTTGCAATCGCCCTACAATGAAGGGCCTTTGTCGGTTGTTGCCGTGGAAGTCGAGCGGGACAGGTGCACCGGAAGTAACTGACTGGGAAGGATGGTGCCCACGTTGTGGAGCGTTTCGGGATCACAGTGGCCCCTGTCATCTGTCAATCCTCGGTGTGGCTTATCTGACCACTTCTTAGCAACTGCCCAAAGCTCGGCAGCCGCCAGCACTCTTCATGAAAGCAGCACCAACTTGCGGTTTACATCCTTCCGTGAGGAAAGGTAAGTCAATGAATTCACTGCAAGTGGAAGAGCAAAGTACCGCACGTACCTTGAGCACTAGCAAAAGTTCACCGTTGCTGTATGTGCTCGTGGTCGTCACGGCGGTTTATATCATCCTTTCCGTGTACCTTATCTTCAATATACGCAACCAACCGCGGCCGAGTGAAACGAGTCAAGCGGTGCAGCAGGCCTCGATTGCCAAGCCGGAGCAACGCCAGGCCCAGACAGCGAGCAAGCTCAAGGCTTCCAGTAAAGACTTATCAGGGGAGCAACGAACCAGGGGGTCGGAACCAGCAGATGCCGGGCAGAGTTTTTCCGAACAAGTCGGGACAACTTCGCTAACGTCGATTCTAGCCATGGCTGTACCTGCCACGACAAACTGAAACTGCCCCTTTGCTGGCAGCCCTTCCAGGTCCCGTGTACCTATGCATGAATTAACCGGACCCGGTGTGTAGACGGCTAGTCTAAATGCGAGCTCGTCGTTCATCAGCGATCGCCAACCTGATAAAGTGTAGAAGGAGCTGTCTAACACTCCCAACCCTTGGTTTCCGGTCGCCGCTGCAGCTCACATTGCAACTCCTCCAGTTCGGCAGCCTCTACTGACGTTAGCGGGCGCTTCATATCGAAGATTTCGAATACGAGGTCGAGCAATAGATCGGTCGGGACATCCACAAATTCTCTTACCATGTCGACATCCTCCATCCTCGCAGCTGTTGCTTCGTTTTGCGGCCTGATAGCCGTCGGAGTGGGGCGCAATGCTTCTGGCATGGGCGCGATGGGCGAGGGCCATGGTGGATAGCTATGGCATGTCGCGCGGGATGGAGATCACAGCCAGAGTGCATCGCTAACGGTTTCCCAGGTCAACCCCCTCCGACGGCTGCACCGGCGCGTGTATTACCATTGCGCCGGCAATTTCTTACTTAGCGCAAGTTGCTGCCAACTCCGACTCCGCCTCGAGCCAGTCGTCCAACTCATGCCCATGCTCTCTCACGCGGAGTTTGTAAAGCTCGTGAGCACGTTGACGGATTTTCTTCTCACGCTGCTCTGGTGACGGCAACCTGCCTTCTGATTCGACATTCGTGGTGTGCTGTTTTTCATTCGTGGCACCACCCTTTCTGCTCATGTGTGAGCCTGCACCATGAGCACGCTAAATGTGAGTTGGTTACCAATTTCCTACAACCGCTCCGACAGATGTGGCGAGGCCGCGATGCGCTTAGGGCAGAGCTACGGGTGAATAACACTAAGAACACGCATCGCCGGCTTTCGCCCCGAAGTCACCGCGTTCGGAATCGGCTTAGAGGTCAATTACCGCCGCCGACAGGGTTATCGCCGTGGACATCTTCTACGTCATTGCTGATTGCAACTTTAGGCCCACTTCCTGGGAATGCGAAATTGCAGCTCTTGCAATCATCTGGGCAACTCTCCGCCGCGCGGTCGATCTACGCTGCCCTTGTGCGGACAAGCGGCTGAAATTGGTCGGGCGGTCGCACGGTAGTATCTCGGCCATGCACCAATGCAGAACTATTTCTCTGGGCAACGGCTAATCGCGTATCCGTTGCAGCTACATCAGAATAAGCCAGCCGGCCGACTATCGCCGTCTCCGACAGTGCTTTCCCGCACGACGGTATGGGGAGTCACTGCAATCTTTGAGAAGCGCTTTTCTTGTTGTCCAAGTGAATAGCTGCCCTCGGACAAGCAGTGTCCCAATGCGGGCACGCCCGTAGGTCGGCAAAGGGCAATGCTACAGTCCATCGCCCGGCCTTGGGTATCTGGACAGGGCAGTGCCAACAGCAGGGCAAGCCGCCTCTCCTCTCGCCCAGAAGGTTCAATGACTTGCGAGGAATCCACTTTGGCCTGCCACCTGCACTGGCAGTATTGCCAGTGCTGGGATTCCGGGCACGGCTGGAGATGAGACATGTTCCGCATGGAATTCTGCGAAATGCCAAATTGGCCCTATGTTCGAGTGGAAGGTCGTTTCGTGGGCGATTTCGCTGAACATGCGCGATTATTGATAGCCAAGGCTGAAGCTCCTTCTCGTTTTGTCGTGGACCTATCGGACATGAGCTATATCGATGAAGTCGGCGAAGAAGTGCTGATCTGGTTTAAGGAGATCGGAGTGAGATTCACCACCGACTCTCTATACTCTCACGGTGTGTGCGACCGCCTACAACTGCCGATGCGTGGCGTGCGTTCAGTAACTTTCCCGGACCGTCTCAACACCAGGCGCTCGCATTGCGCTGTCGCAACAAGTAATAGCGAAGCACTCGGTCCGAGAGAGACGCGGAGACGACCTTCCAACGTTGGCTCAAATGTGCTGGTTGCCACACGTCCAGACAGCAAAACATTAGGTAATTCGAAATGAATAATCTTCTCCCTATTGTCGGCGCTGCTCTTTGTCACGAATTGGGGCATCTAATGTGCGCCTGTGCAGTGGGGCTTAGAATCCGGCGCGTAGGAATGAGTTGGCGCGGCCCATACATCATTCGTGCGCAGGGCAACCCATTGCAAAACCTTGCTGTGTCAATCGCCGGGCCGCTCATGAACTTGATATTCGCGGGCACGATGGTCTTGGCGCCATGGCTCGGGGTCGGAGTAGTGATTTTTGGCATCTATAACTTGGCCCTAGGACTCTATAACCTTCTGCCAGTCCCTTCCAGTGACGGACGCCGCATCATAAACCTGCTCTTCAATCACGGATAGGAGCTGTGAATGGCATCTGTTATCGTAAGCTCGGACTTGCAATCCGCACTCACTAGGTATGCTCTCTTCTGTAAGTTATGGCCCCAGTTTGTCGTAAGAGGCGGGGAGCGTCAAAGGGTCGGCCTCGAAGCTGAACTGATTGGTTCGCACACGCCCGATGTTAATCACATTGATCCAGCATGTCCGAGATGTATTCGGGTCAGGTCTCTATTAACTGCTGTTGCGAGAGGCGCAATTAGCGCCTTAAGCGCGCTTCCTGTGACCTGTAGCATCGATTCTCATACAAACTCAATCCTGTGTTTGCCTGCGCGAGGCAATCGTTCATTCGTTTCTGTGAGTCTCAACATCTTCTGGAGTGATAAGGCTGGATCCAGCCTTGAGGCAGATGTACTTAGCGACATCAAAGGCTGCCTAAGCGAGTTCAGGGTTCGTCCGGAGGCGTAACAAAATGCTCTTGCTCGAGCACATTCTTGTGGCGACTGACTTCTCCCCCACGGCGACCGCAGCACTGCACCATGCGCTAGGAATCGCGAGCCGCTGCCACTCGGCGGTATCTCTCGTCCACGTCATCGATGCGCCCTTCTATGGCATGACGCCAGACGGCATAGCCGCAGCAGTGGAGTGCGCAGAGCGGGATGCGGAGCTCATGATGAAGCAATTGCACCGGGAAGGAGTGATCAACGGACCGGCACCTGGACTGACGATCGCGGTCGGTCCAGTGTGGCAGACAATCTCCGCTGCCATTGACGAGAAGCGCCCTGAGCTGCTCGTGCTTGGCACTCACGGCCGTTCCGGAATCCCCAAACTGTTTCTGGGTTCGGTGGCCGAGAGTGCCTTCAGGGAGGCGCCTTGCCCGGTGCTGACCGTGGGGCCGCACGTAAGAAGCTCCAAGGCATCCGGCGCTCAGGCCAAGCACTTCCTGGTTCCCACCGATCTCTCGGTGGCATCCGCCATCGCTTTGCGATATGGAATGTCGCTGGCAGAAGCTGAAGGTAGCGATCTGACTTTATTGCATGTCCTCAAGCCGCGCACTGGGCAGGCGAACGAAACGGCCGCCCCAGCCGCTGTGATCAAGAACCGACTTGCCGAATTGCTCAATCAGCATCCTAACGTTGCGACAATGGTTACCCCGCGCATAGAGTTCGGGGAGCCCGCTTCAACCATCGTGGAAGTAGCTGAACAAATGCGCTCCGATTTGATCGCGATGGGACTGCGCGCATGGTCAACTGATGGCGCGCCAATGTGGCGTACTGCATATCAGGTCGTAATCCACGCTCGCTGCCCCGTGTTAACGATGAAATCTCCCGCGCCCAATGCGAGCGAGCCTTAGGGTTAAAGCTCTGCTCTGGAGGTGCGACTAGCATGAGAGTTCTCTACCTGAATCTCGACCGCGACTTGATCGGAGCGCCCGACTTTCTCCGGGCGGAGCACTATGAAGTCTGTGAAGTGACTTCGTTTCGCGATGCTTTGAAATTGATCGGTACTCACGGTTTTGACGCAGTTCTGATTGACGACAGTGGAAATCCGAAAACCATTGATTTCATGATTGATGTGCGCCGCGTCCGGCCGTACTTACCGATCTTTATAGTGAGCGCCTGGGGGCCAGACCTTGTTTTGGCCTTACGCTGTTTGGCAACAGCCGCCTGCGCCGCCGCTGCATCTTGATCTGCTGGGGCCGACTGCAGCATCGATACGATAAGGCGTACGCCCTTCAGACTGGAGTCCGTGCATAACTTCCCGGATTGCTCGTCATTCGAGCAGCAGCCTCCGTCCTTGCCTTCCGTTCGACGCCAGGAATGGCAAGCAGAAGATGCTGCCGATATCTGGGCACTAGTCGGTTCAGAGGCGCCATTTGGCTCGGTCGACCTGCCATTTTAGAGCCTTATTCGCGATGGAGACTGGAATGCAAGTAAGAATTGTGACGGACGAACCATACGAGTGACGAGGCCTTTATGGAGATGCAAGAGATGGCGAAGAAAACAGCATTATTGTTTCTGCTGTGCTCACTGATGACTATGGCGCTTCCGAAAGCGCTGACGGCCCAGCAACAGCAGCAGAGACAAGGGCACGCGGTTATACCATTTGACTTTTGGGTAGGAGGCGAACATCTACCCGCCGGTGACTACATCATCGAACACATCGAATCAACCTCTTATTTCCTGTTCCGGAATACAAATGGCAACACCCTGGCGCAGGCCTATACGGTTCCACTGGATGGTGACCCACCGAACGATGGCCAGTACAAGTTGGTTTTCAAGATTAAGGACGGCAAGCACCTCCTCTATGGAGGCTGGGGACCTTTCGGAAGGCGTGTTCTATCGTCAGAGTCTGCGGAGCCAGCGCTTGCAGAAAGGAACCGAGTCGATGTGCCGGTGACCTACCACTGAGCTGTGTCGCGGGCCCTTCAAAGGGGCTGGAAATGAGAACTCAAAGTGAGATCGTGCTTGTGTGTTTGCTGACCTGGGCGGGCATTCAGCTGCACCCTTCGTGACACGTTCAACTGTGACAGATCCTTCGCTTCATTGAGGTTGCGGTACTACTGCGCGGATTACTCAAACTCAACCAGAACCTGGTGCATCTTCACGCCGTCGCCCTCTCCGGCAGTGATCCTCTTGATCTTGCCTGCAATAGGCGCGGTAATGTGCGTCTCCATCTTCATGGCCTCCAGCACCATGATGAGGTCATCGGCCTGTAATTGCTGATCGGGACGCACGTTTACTTTGACCACGACACCGGCTACGGGACTGCGGCAAACCTTCGCCTCATCAACGCCCTCTTCGACCGGAGGCGCTTCTGTGCCAGCCACCGGCAGCGAAACCGGCCGCACAGTTGTGGGCTCGCCATGAGGAGGCAAGTAACTCGGCGCAAGCTCGTCGTCTTCCAGGACCTCAACATCGACCACGTAATCGGAACCGTCAATACCAATCTTAAGTTTCACGATTCCCTCCTCATCCGGCCCATCGCAAGAATGTGCGATGCCTGAATACTGACCCGGCCTTGCTGCGCCCAAGGATTGATCACTTCATAGGGGGATTGCAACATTCGCGCCGAGCGGATGCGGACTTTCTTGCCGAGGAACTCGGTCACCGCCGCCGCAATCATCGACATGATCTCTGGAGCTACGCTCGAATGCTTCGGCTTACCAGGAGCTTGGGCGGGGCTGGCAGCCTTAGCCCGCAGCGATGCAGCTTCGGAGAGACGGGCCGTCAGCTCCGCAACGGTCTTGGATTGCTCTGCCGTTTGCCGGCGAAGTTCTTCGAGCGACGCGGTCAGCGAGTCGACCTGCTCTCGCAAACTTTCCAGCTCGCTTGCGGTTACGGTACTCTTCATCGCATCCTCACAACGGAATCAATCCATGTTTCTTCGGAGGCCGCAGCTCCCTCTTGGTATGCAGCGCCTCCAGCGCTTGCACGAGGTACTTGCGAGTCTGCGAAGGTTCGATGATGTCGTCGACCAGGCGGCGTCCGGCCGCGACATAGGGATTGGCAAAAGTCCTGCGGTAATCTTCGATCAGTTCCTTGCGGCGCGCAGCCTTGTCCTTTGCCGCATCGATCTCAGCACGGAAAACGATCTCCGCCGCTCCTTCCGCACCCATAACGGCGATCTCGGCGGTAGGCCAGGCGACGACGCGGTCGGCATCGAGATCCTTTGCGCACATCGCCAGATAAGCGCCGCCGTAGGCTTTGCGAAGAATGATCGTGAGCTTCGGAACTGTTGCCGCCGAGTAGGCAAACAGCATCTTTGCTCCATGCCGGATGATGCCTCCGTACTCCTGCTGCACGCCCGGAAGGAATCCCGGCACGTCCACGAAGGTCAGCAGCGGAATGTTGAACGCGTTGCAGAAGCGCACGAACCGCGCACCCTTATCCGAGGCGTTGATGTCCAGCGCGCCCGCCAGAACGCTGGGCTGGTTCGCCACCACGCCCACCGGCCGGCCTTGCAGCCGCCCGAAACCGATTACGATGTTGGGTGCGAATCCGCCCTGGATTTCCAGAAAATCTTGGTAGTCGAGCATGCGGACGATAAGGTTGCGAATATCGTAGCCGACCTTGGGATCAGCCGGAATCAGCTTGTTGATCTCGGGGTCGTCCTCGATCGGCAATTGGTACGGGAGCCGCGGCGGATCCTCAAGATTGTTCGAAGGCATGAAACTCAGCAGACGTCGGCAGAGGTAGAGCGCGTCCTCGTCATCCTGTGCAACCAGCTGGACCACACCGGACGCATTCATCTGTGCGCCGGGGCCACCTAGAGCCTCGGCGGTAACGCTCTCGCCCGTGACTTGCCTGATCACCTGCGGACCGGTGATGAACATCTGCGACTTCATCATTTGAATGATGAAGTCGGTGAGCGCAGGACTGTACGCCGCGCCGCCCGCGCACGGCCCGCATATCAGCGAAATCTGCGGCACTGTCCCCGACAGCATGACGTTGTTGTAGAAGACGCGGCCATATCCGGAGAGGCTGTCGATCCCCTCCTGCACGCGCGCGCCCCCGGAGTCGTTGATGAGGATGAACGGGCTGCCGGTCTTCAGCGAGAGCTGCATCATATCCGCGATCTTCTGGCAGTGCACTTCTCCGGCAGCCCCGCCCGCAACCGTGAAATCCTGGCTGGCCAGATGGACAAGTCGCCTATCAATGGTGGCGCATCCGGTCACGACGCCATCGGCCGGCAGTTCCTTGTCCGCCATGCCGAAATAGGTCGCGCGATGTCGCGCGAACAATCCGATCTCCTGGAAACTGTCGTGGTCGGCCAGCTTTTCAATTCGTTCGCGCGCCGTCAGCTTGCCGCCGGCGTGCTGCTTATCGATCCGTTTCTGCCCCCCGCCGAGTTGCAGATGCTCGCGTTTGCGGTGTAGCTCCTCGATGCGTTCGCCGAGCGTGTTCTGTTCGACCACTGTTGGCACGGAAACCTCCTGGCACCATTACGCAGCTGGCGTAACTGTGATTTTGTGCTCCTGACCGTTGAGGGTTACGACGTACTTGGTCGCCTCGCGTGACGCGGCAGGATGCGATGGCGCTTGTTTCTCGCCCGCTTTGGCCGCGCCCGGCTCCTTGCCTAGGTTCTTCGGACCCTCCGCGCGGGTCTTGAAAAACTTCGGCGCAACCTGCGGAAACATGGCATACGTCAGAACGTCTTCGTCGCTGCCGTTGCAGCCCTCGATTGCGAGCGCTTTGGAACGCAGCTCTTCCCACTCAGGCTTCAGCAGATCGGCAGGCCGCACATCGATCACCGGCTTCTTCGCATGCTCGGCGGCTTTCTTCACAATTTCTGGATTCTTCTGCCCAAGCGTGCTTCCGTAGTATCCGAGCATGAGGTCGGCGAACTCGCCGGTCAGCACCTTGTAGCGTCCCATCAGCACGTTGAAGACGGACTGGGTACCGACGATCTGGCTGGAGGGCGTGACCAGCGGCGGATAACCGGCATCTTTCCGCACCTGCGGCACCTCGAGCAGGACCTCGTGCAAGCGATCGCCGGCGCCCTGTCCTTTCAACTGGCTTTCCATGTTCGAGATCATCCCGCCGGGAATCTGGCTCTTAAAGATTTCAGTGTCCACCCCGGTGAATTCGCCGAGGAATGCTCGGTAGCGCGGCCGGATTTTCGCGAAGTGATCCCTTACGCGGAGAATTCGTTGCAGATCGAGATGCGTCTCGAAGCCCGTACCCTCCAGCATTTCGACAAGGCTTTCCGTCGGATTGTGTCCAGAGCCGAGCGACATCGAGCTGACCGCGGTGTCCACGATGTCGGCACCTGCCTCAATGGCCTTCATATACGAAACTAGCGTCACGCCCGTCGTTGCGTGCGTGTGGAGATGGACCAGAGTCTCCTGCCCGCAACGATCCTTAATTCCTTTCACTAGATCGAAGGCGGCCTGCGGCTTCAGCAGCCCGGCCATGTCCTTCACGCAGATCGAATCGCATCCCATCTGCTTCAACTGTTCGGCCATTTCGACGAACGCAGGGATCGTATGGACGGGACTCGTGGTGTAAGCGATGGCTCCTTGGGCGTGTTTGCCGGTTCGCTTCACCGCCTGGATGCTGGTGCGCAGGTTACACAGGTCGTTCAGCGCGTCAAATACGCGGAACACATCGATCCCGGTCTCTGCCGCTTTTTGAATGAAACGTTCGACCACCTCGTCCTGGTAATGTCGATAGCCGAGCAGGTTTTGCCCGCGCAGCAGCATTTGCAGCCGCGAATTGGGCAGCAACCTGCGAAACGTCCTCAGCCGCTCCCAGGGATCTTCGTTCAGGAAACGGATACACGCGTCGAACGTCGCTCCGCCCCAACACTCGACCGACCAGTAGCCGGCCTTGTCAAGGTCCTCGCAAACGGGAACCATATCCTCCAATGCCATGCGCGTCGCCAACAAACTTTGGTGCGCGTCGCGCAATGCCAGTTCTGTTACTTCAATCGTCCGAGCCATCGGTTCACTCCATCGTAATTCTGTCGCCATGGGGGGGGAATGTCTGTGATGTGCGGTACAGATAGTGGCCGAGCCGGTCCTCCCAGCAGCCAATCACTGTCGAGCTATGGCGTGCTTCTGTGCCCGCTAGGATCTCTAACGAGACTTCACGTGCAAAGGCATTGCCTTTGCGAACATGCTGGAAGTCATAGGAAAGAATGGGACACCATTGTCGCAACGATTCCGGCACCGCCCCACGCAGGTCAATTGCCGGAATATGGGCACGAAGCGACACACCGAGGTTGGGTGCGAATGTGTGAAATAGTCCATATGCAAGAGTGCCGGGGCTACTTCTCCCAGAGGATCCGATTCGTTTCCAGGGGAACATGAATCTCGGCATGGTAGGGAACAACGCGCACGGTGTAATCTGACTCGCTCCGAGCAGCCGACACATTTCCCTTGAATGAATAGGAGCCGTTCGAACCTTCGGTAGGTGTTTCTAGTGACATGCGCTGACGAAGCGGCGCCGCACCAGGGTTCTCTGCAAATAGTTCAACAAGAACATCGTTGGGAGTTAAGGCGCCCAAGTGTACTTGAGCCGTGATTTCCCAAGACCTGCCCAGGCTCGATTCATCGTGCAAGACGGAGCGTCGTGAAACGATGGCCAGTGAGCTCCAGGCCTCCTCGATTCTCCGTAGCCACGCCGCGACCTGCTTCGCGACACAAGCACCGTTCGCTGCACGCCGTTGGTAGCCCAGCGCAGCCGGTTTGTAGTACTGCTCGAGGTACTCGCCGACGGTTCGATAGGCCGAGAACATGGGCGTGAGTGTGATCATGCTTGCCCGCATACGAGCAACCCATGCCGCTGGAATGCCGGAACTGTCCCGGTTGTAGAAGGCGGGTTTCACCTCCTGCTCGAGCAGACGATAGAGTTGCTCGGCGTCTCTCGGATCCTGGTCCCAGTCATTCGCGGTGTCGCCGATACCCCAGCCAACCTCCTGGCTATATGCCTCTGCCCACCATCCGTCCAATTCCGAAAGATTGAGGCCGCCATTCACGAGTGTTTTCATCCCGCTGGTCCCGCTCGCCTCCCAGGGACGGCGCGGAGTGTTGATCCAGACATCGGCGCCTCGAACAAGCGTCTGGGTCAAGTGCATGTCATAATCGGCTAGAAATACAACGCGATCTTCCAACCCGTACCGCTGGATGTAATCGTGCCATTGCCTCACCGCCGACTTGCCATATCCGTCTGCAGGATGGGCTTTGCCGGCGAGTACAAGCTGAGCGGGGCAAACAGGGTCTCTGAGGATCCGTGCGAACCGCTCGGGATCACGCAATAAGAGTGCCGGCCGCTTGTATTCAGCAAAGCGCCGTGCGAAACCAAGGGTTAGGACGTCGGGATCGAGAATGCTGTTCAACCGATCTGCCGGCGCGGTAGCCCCGATCGCAACCCGTTGCGCTGCCAATCGCTTTCGAGCTAACGCCACCAGCTTTGTTCGCTGCTTGCAGCGGAGATCCCACAATTGCGCGTCAGTGATGCGCGCAAGAGCGTCTCCGCTAATAAAACCAGAGAGTGATACAGGCGTTATGTCGTGCTTACCGAGTTCCAAGCCCTGATTCCACAATGCTACTGCCTCCGCGGAGGCCCACGTTGGCACATGGATGCCGTTTGTCACATGACCAACCGGCACCTCGGCCTGCGGCCAGCGTGGAAATATGTCCTGGAAGATCCTGCGACTCACCTCGCCATGGACACGGCTCACTCCGTTTACGGCTGCGCTTCCCCGGATCGCCAGGTAGGCCATATTGAACGGTTCATTGTTGTCGTTTGGGTTCTTGCGGCCCAGAGCGAGAAATTCCTTGAAAGAAATCTGGAGGAGTTCTTCGGCATAGTGCTTCAGGTGCGATTCCATCAACTCCGGTGGAAACCGGTCAAATCCAGCTTCGACCGGAGTATGGGTCGTGAATACATTTCCCGCTCTCGTGGCATTGAGGGCCGTGATGAAGTCCTGCGAGTTGTCTTCCATGAAGCAGCGCGCCCGCTCGAGCACTGCAAATGCCGCGTGGCCTTCGTTCAGGTGGCACACTAGAGGTTGGATGCCCAGCTCGCGTAGCAGCCGCCATCCGCCGATGCCGAGAATGATCTCCTGGCGAAGCCGCAGCTGGAGTCCGCCCCCGTACAGTTCGCTGCCGACAAGACGAACCACAGGATCGTTGGCGGGATCATTGGTGTCGAGCAAATACAGCGTAACCGTGCCGACCTTTGCTTGCCAGGCGCGCAGCCAGATCGTGAAGTCTGGCCGTGTGATCTTAACCCGTACCCACTCACCATCCTCGGTGCGTACAGGGGTAATCGGCAACTCCCCTGGGTTGTTGAATGGATAGAAGGCTTGCTGCTCTCCGTTCGCATCGATCTCCTGGCGAAAGTATCCTTCCTGAAAAAGCAGGCCTACCCCCGTGACCGGCAAGTCCAGATCGCTAGCCGCCTTTAGCTGATCGCCGGCGACATTACCGAGACCACCTGAATAAATGGGCAGAGCCTCGGTCAGCATGTATTCCATGCTGAAGTAGGCGATGGGACCAATCGCGCGCGAGGATTCATCGACACGGGGATGCAGCAAGTCCTCGGTTTGCCGCTGAACAAGCAAATTGCGAAGACACTCTTTGAATTTCCGCGTGTTCGCAACCTGAAGCAAGCGGTCTCGAGAGACGGTTTGCAGCACCAGCAAGGGATTGCGGGTCCTGTCCCATAGTTCCGGATCAATCTGCTTCCATAGAAGATGGACCGAATGATTCCACGACCATGCCAAATCGAGCGCCAGATCCCTCAGAACTGCAATGGTTTCCTCGTAATCGGATGCAGCTCCGCCCAAGGCTTTCTTTGTCATAAGCTCCTGCTCTTTCTAGCTGACGTACCCGGGTTGCCTTCCAGACATCATTTTCCTCGTAGTAGGCTGGCAAAGCTGCATCGTCTCGAAGTCGTAGTCGAATTCGGACCCACACTTGAGGCACACCACGTAAGTGCGCTTCCTGGGTTTGCGCACCGTCAGTGGCCAGGACAAGTTCCGGTGCCAGCAGCCAAAGACCAACTGATAGAGAGCACGTAACATGAGTCACCTCCGCCACATCACATACGGGGAAGCCGCTGACGACCATCCATTGCCGTCAGCGCACGGCTTGACGGCCTACGCGACAGCACTTCGACCGGATATGACGACGGCAACCAAATCAACAGCACGCCGTTTACCATTCGGTCGCAACTGTCAGCGTTCAGCGGCCTTTTAACCGGTGGCATGCATTGGTAGCCTCTTCAGCGGCATTCAAAAGTGAGCTGTCGGTATTGACCGCAACGGATTTGTCCGCGGCGATTGCAATAGGGCTCGACCAAGCCACGGCGATACAAGCTCGTGCTGCGGGTGCATTCATGTCTTTCGAGTTTTTTTTGGGAGTCACTTGAACTCCGCTCCCAGGATCGAAGTGAAGAGTCAGCGTAGCCGCGCACTTTGCGCACAACCAGTAATATTGTGTGCCCTGAGAGGAACAGCTATGCTTGCGAAAACTGAAGAGTTTGCCCTCCCGTAGATAACGAAACCGCTGTTTGCAACTAGGATTCGTACATGTTTCTACCAAATAATCCTCCGCATCTTGGCGCTGTCTCCCGCCATGCCACGAGAGTCAGCCGCTCCCAAGCCGACGCGTTTCCTCTGCCATCTTCCGAATTCAGGCCTTGCAACTGATCTACCAGGGAGAGCTTCTGTCTAACTCTAGCGGCTTGCGGTGCGATCTGGTTGTTGACCTGCCCTGCGGAGGGCGAAGTCCGGATATGGTCAGAGATACGCCCCATGTGGACCACGGGGCCAAATGATTCAGAGACTTCGGTGCGGCCACTTTGGCCTGTGACATGCATTCCCAATAAGGCTGGAGCCTGAGACTTGGATCAAGCGGAGCAGCAGTTTTCGACTGAGGGGCATTGAGAATGAGGTCTGAATTGGTCTTTGCGGCTAAGCATACCGTGGGGAATCGGTACACCCTATGTCACGCGGCAGCGAAGGGCACAAGGAAGTTTCTCACGTCGCGCCATCGCATCCAGGACACAATGAATGAGGTTTTGCAGCGCCTTGCTGAATCGGATCGCGAGCCTGTGGCACGGGACTCTGAGCACGACCTCGCGGACCGGCGCCGAAGCGCGCTGTCTGCACACTGGACGTCTCAGGTGCAGAAGCTTGTCGGATGAAACGAGTAAAACAACGAACCTACACAGGGGAAGCGAAAGAACACGGCATGAAGAAGCAATTGTTTAAATCGGTGCTTGCAGCCGGATTGCTAGCAGGCATTTCGATCGCAGGTCGGGCGCAGGACACGGCGACAACTCAGCAGAATACGAATTCATCAGTGAGTGCTACGCCCGCAGATGCGAAAACTATAGTGTTGAGCGGCTGCCTTGACCGAGGTCCCGGGGCAGACGAGTATAGCTTGCATGCGAAGACCGCTACGTCTTGGGCACTCAAGAGCGACAGCATTGATCTCAATGCTTATCTTGACCAGACGGTGACCGTAATTGCGATGAAATCTGGCGATCCCTACGGCACTCTCAACGTCATTGATATAAAAATAATCTTGCCTAGCTGCAATTCATGGTAGCACGTTAGGACACTGTGAGGATGAGCAATGAAAAAACCTAAATCTAAATCGCGATTTTGGACGGTACTGACACTAGTCAATCTGCTGATGTTGGCATACCCAATCAGCATGTTCCTCGGTGCGGACACACAGGAAGGAACACTCGTCGCCGTGATCGCATTGTGTGGAATTGGGCTGATCCTGGGCGTTGCAGACATTATCAGTGTTCTGCTCGCTTATTCGCCAGGCTACTAGGCTGGAGGTCGACGGCGGCTCTGCCGCGTGCGCCCTGCGCCCTGTCCCTTTGCGGAGAAAGCCTTGGGCAGACGTTCCGGCGAGCCGCGCCGAACGAGTGATTCGGATAATCCAGGTTCCCGTCCCGATATGACGACTCGGTCCACTATCGGCGAGTTTCGCGAACACCGTATCCGGTTGGTTAGCCGACTCTATATCGATCTTCTGGAGAACGGGATTCGCTATTTCTTTCCGGGCGCCACGCTGCAGCGCAACTTCGAGCGCCCCGGAGACATGCCGGACCTGCTTGGCGAGGTACCAGGCGCCGGTCACCTCGAGTTCCAGTGGGCAGGTAACGGCTACTCGCTCGGCGCCAATTCCAAGTTGTCCGAACAGGAGCACCGCTTGATCCGCAGCATCGGTATGGTGCTGTCGGCTCGTTACGAGCTGCTAACCAACGCTAGCCTGGCGGCGCAAAGTTTCAATCTTTTCCGCGGGCTGCCGGAGGACCGCTTCGTCTCCGCATTCCTCGATCCCGGGCCACACATCAGCGCAGAAGCAGTTGCCGGATTGCCGGACCGCGTGGCCGATGCGATCGAAGTGCTGCGCACCAGCAGCATGAGCACCTATGAGAACCGCAGAATCTCCACTGGCGTTCTGCTCTTCGGCTCCATGCCCGATCCTGGCCATGTGCCGCCACATACCCCGCGCGGCGCGCTGCGCTATTCGCATCAATTGACCGCTATTCGCAGCTTCCACCGGCTCTGTGACGGACTGCGCACGCTAGCACTGGTTGATCAGGACGGATTATTGGCAGACCTGATCGATGTCCAGGCATGGACAGAACCGTGTCGGGAGATGCCGCTGGCCGTACCACCTACGGCACGTTATGCCAATCACGCACGCGCCACATTGAGCGGTGACCATATCTGCCTCATCCTCTCGCCCAACGGCGAAATCCGCATTTACTCCGGCGGCGTACCCGTTTTTCGCTTCATGGATGGCAGGTGGCGGCTGGTGGACGCGCGTCATCGCTACACGCTTTGGCGGAACGCCGTTGCCAATGCAGACCTAGCTGAGCGCCTGTTCTCGGTCGCGCTCAACCTCGCCGAAAGCAGACGCGGTGCCTTGTTTGTGGTGCTGGACAAGACCGAATCTGCCTCAGCGCTGGTTTCCCAGGCAGACCTCCTGCAATACGTCGATCATGCCGGCTTGCAACCTGGCGTCACCAGCAAGGAGCAGCTGCACTATCTGCTGCGCGATCGTAGTGTCCTCGACGTCCCGGCGAATGTGCTGGAAAATATTGCCCGCATCGATGGTGCCGTGGTGTTATCCGGCGAGGGTAATCTGCTGGCGTTTGGCGCCATCCTACACCATCAATCCAGGCAGGATGTGCTGAACCGCACGGTCGAAGGCGGACGCACCACAGCGGCTATTGCTGCCTCCCATTTCGGTACGGTGCTGAAGATCAGCGAAGACGGCCTAATCTCGATGTATCGCGATGGACAGTGTTTGTGGGAGATGTAGGGAGCCCGCCCAGTTTCCGGAAATATGGTCGTCCACGACCGCGGTCGAGTGAGAGCTATATGAAAAACGGGAGTTCGATTCTCTTCGACTTCAACGGTCTTCCGCGATTCCGCTTCCAGCCTCCCGCGCGAACGATGTCTCTTCCCTCCCAGCCTGTCGTACCCTCCGACCGCCCGGATTTCGGCAATGCCCAATTCCCCGCGGACACTCAAGCATGCGATGGAGGGAAACTTATAATTTTCAACGACATAGTTTGGAAGGCGATATGCACCTAGATTTTCGTGCAGCGCTGCCGAAGCGTTGCTGAGCGAGGCAGGCAAATGTTTCGGGCAGAACTTAAGCAAAACGGCGATGGCGCGATCCTCAAGATGGAAGGCAGGCTCGTGGGTGATTGGGCGAACGAAGCCAGATCACTTGTAAGCCGAGGGCCGGCTCTGAAAAGGCTCATTGTTGACCTTACGGAGGTGAGCTATGTCGATGCTGCCGGCGAGCAACTGCTGACCTGGTTGAGCACTTACGGTGCGGTATTCGTTGCCAAGGCAGTTTACATAGCCGCGGTCTGCAAACGGCTGCGTGTGCGGGTCCAGAACCACGACACGCCGGACGAAATGCGCTATGGAGGAATCCTGCTAGCGCAGGAAAATTCGCACTGATCCTGTTGTCGCGGTAGTCGCCTTGGGAAACACAGGCATCAAGGCGAGCCGGGCCGCGATTCGCAAATCGTCACCGAGGTCCAGCCGCCCTGCCGGTTCAAGCGCAGGTGAACGACTTCGTCAAGGCAACCTCCTCGAAAAGATTCAACCAGCAAAATGGCACGTCGATAGCCAAAGCCCCTTTCTCTAATCAAATTCCTTGCGCGCCATTGCGTTCGCAGAAGTAAGGATGGCGCGGACCGTGTCCGGCAGTGCCCGCAGTCGGGCAGGTGGGCGCAGGTGGGCAGTGGACACATCCCAATGGGCATTGTCCATCTACATGTTAGCGATGGATAGCTGCGTGCAATAGTTCAGGGCATGAACGATTCAGCGCCGGCTTCCAGACCCGGAAATGATACGTACCACCATGGAGATTTGCGCAGGAGGTTAATTACCGCTGCGCTCGAACTTGCGGCGGAAAGCAATGACTGGAACTTCTCTTTGCGAGAAGTGGCGCGGCGAGCTGGCGTAAGCCACAACGCTCCCTACAATCACTTCCCGCACAAAAAAGACTTGATGGCTGCGGCCGCGCTCACCGGCCACCAGTTGCTGCGCCAGCAGCTTGCTTCGGCGCTTGCCAAAATCAAAGACCCCCGCAGGGCACTTTTCAGGGCCGGTTCAGCATACGTGAATTTTGGAATTAAGAATCCCGCCCTGTACCAACTGATGTTCACTGCTTCGCTGAGCGGTCACGACTGGCGTCCAGAACTTGTAGTAGGCGAGGGCGAGAAGACCCGAGGCATAGTCGAGGAGGTCATGCGCAGAGGTGCGATTGAGAGGACTTTTCCGCTCAGGCTCACGCGCAAACCGACCTTGCAGGCAGCATCCTTGTTCGCATGGTCAGCGATCCACGGTTTGACCATGATCGCCATCAGTGGCCTGACCAACATGGATCATACTTCGATTGACCGACTCACCAGCAAGGTCATGAGTATGGTTGTGGACGGCATGGGCGCAACGAAAGTTTCGTCAGACATGCCGGAGTTGAAAACTAATACGACCGCTGAATCATTGCACGACACCGATGAGCAGTAACTATATGGAAGGACAATTGGAATGGTTTGGAAAAGGATCAATGTCGATAAGTCGGGCGTAGTTGCTGAAGAAAGCTTTTTGCGCCGGCTGCGGGAAGAGTATTTCCGGAACTGGCGGGTCGGACAATGCCTAACTATTGCGGCTATGATTGCGCTTACTTTAATGCTTATCTTGGCCATTAGCGGCTGCAGCAAGAGCAATGCCGCTGTTCCCAAGATCATTACTGAAGTACTAGTCGGGCAGCCGATCCAGCGAGATTTGCCCATTCACAACGAATGGGTGGCCACTTTGGACGGCTATGTGAATGCCGAGATCCATCCCCAGGTTTCGGGCTACATCATCCGGCAGGACTACAAAGAAGGTTCGGTCGTTCGAAAAGGCCAGGTGCTGTTCGAGATCGACCCGCGGCCGTTCCAGGCGACGCTCGACCATGCTAGAGGAGATCTTGCTCAGGCCGAAGCGTCGCTCGTCAAGAGCACGGAGGACGTCGATCGCGATACTCCACTAGTTTCCCAGAAGGCAATCCCAAAGGCGCAACTGGATACAGAAATCCAGGCCAAGCTCGCAGCGCAAGCGTCAGTGCTCTCGGCCAAGGCTGCCGTTGAGCGCGCAGAACTGGATTTGGGCTGGACCAGAGTTACTTCCCTGGTAGATGGCGTTGCCGGCATTGCTGAAGTGCAAATGGGCAATCTGGTCGGCCCCAACTCCCACCTCACATCTGTCTCGCAGGTCGATCCCATTAAGGTCTACTTCCCGGTCAGTGAACAAGAATATCTGCGGGCGACGCACCTGAGTTCCAGCGGGCAGCCTATGGATTTGTTCGACAGTTCACCCGAACTGATCCTGGCCGACGGCACGGTCTATCCGCATAAGGGCAAAATCCTGTTGACGGATCGCCAGGTGGACGCGAACACCGGCACCATTCGTCTCGTGGCCGCATTCCCTAACCCAGGCAACATCCTGCGCCCCGGCCAGTACGGGCGCGTGCGGATCCAGACCGGCATGAACAAAGATGCGCTGCTGGTTCCGCAGAGCGCAGTGAAGGAAATTCAGGGCGGCTACCAGATCGCGCTCCTGGGCCCCGAGAACAAGGCCATCATTCGCTCAATCAAGGCGGGCGAAAAGTTCGGGACAATGTGGGTAATCGAAGATGGCCTGAAGCCGGGCGATCAAGTCATCGTCGAAGGCGTAAGCAAGGTGAAGGACGGAACGCCCGTGGTTCCCAAAGCCATGAACATCCAGGCGGAGGCACGCTGAGCCATGTCTAACTTTTTCATCCGGCGGCCGATTGTCGCTATCGTCATCTCGATCCTGATGGTCATCGTAGGTGCGATCACGATCACCAACCTTCCGGTCGCGCAGTTTCCGGATATCTCCCCCCCCGAAATACGCGTCTGGGCATTGTACCCGGGTGCTGATGCCGAGACCATGGAGAAAGCCGTCGCAACGCCGATCGAGCAGCAGATCAATGGCGTGGACAACATGGATTACATGTACTCGCTAAACTCGACCAACAACTCGAGTACGGCGCTGTTGGTCGATTTTGATCTGAAGACCGACCCTAACATGGACCTCATCCTCACCCAGTCGCGCCAGGCACTGGCGATTGGCCAGATTCCTCCCGAGGTCAACCAAATCGGTATCGACGTGAAGAAGTCGTTGACCTCGCCGATGATGCTGATCGCTCTGTATTCACCCAAGGGCACTCACGATGCGAAGTTCCTGTCGAACTACGGCTTCATCAATGTGAAAGACCCGATCGCGCGCTCTTACGGTGTAGGTCAGGTCCAGATCTACGGCATTGGGGAGTACGCGATGCGCATCTGGGTAAAACCCGATCGACTGGCGAAGCTGGGTGTCACTGTCAATGAGGTCGTCAATGCGGTGCAATCGCAGAATACGGTGAATCCTGCGGGTCAGGTCGGAAGCGAACCCGCAGTGGCGGGCCAGCGATTCACTTACGCGGTGCGGGCCCAAGGCCGGCTTGAGACGCCGGAAGAGTTCGGCGACATTATTGTCCGTGAAGGTGCGGATGGCGGTGTGGTGCGCGTGAGGGACGTCGCCACCGTCGACTTAGGTTCGGACGACTACAACTGGGTAGGCCGACTCAACGGTCAGCCCGCCGCACTGGTGGCTGTCTATCAATTGCCCGGTTCCAATGCTGTGGAAACGGCGAAGGGTGTCCGGAAGCTCATGGCCAAGATGAAAGAGAGCTTCCCCGCAGACGTGGATTACGCGGTAACGCTGGACACAACCGATGCCGTGAGAGCAGGCATGCAGGAGATCGTCCTTACGCTGGTGATCGCTTTCGTGCTGGTGATCCTCGTCGTCTACCTCTTCTTGCAGGATTGGCGCGCCACGATTATTCCAATGCTGGCCGTGCCCGTCTCGCTCGTGGCCACGTTCGTGGTTTTCCCATTGTTCGGCTTCTCTGTTAATACGCTTTCACTGTTCGGGTTGGTGCTGGCGATCGGCTTGGTAGTGGACGACGCCATTGTCGTAGTCGAAGGCATACAACGCCACATTGAAGAGGGCTTGGCTCCGAAGGACGCCGCCCGCAAGGCTATGGAGGAGCTGACCGGTCCTGTCGTCGGCATCGCACTGGTGCTCTCGGCCGTATTCGTACCCACGGTGTTCATCCCAGGGATTACCGGCCGCCTGTATCAGCAATTTGCCTTGACCATCGCGATCTCGGTCATCATTTCCGCGTTTAACGCCTTAACGCTTAGTCCGGCGCTCGGAGGATTGCTGCTGCGGCCCAAGAAAGAGACGCACGGACCGGTGGCGAGGTTCTTCGGCTGGTTCAATCGTGTGTTTGACAAGGGTACTAATTTCTACCTGCGGATGTCGGGCGGCCTGATTCGAAAGAGCGTCGTGGCCCTGGTGGCACTCGCCGGCTTTGGCGTTGCCGGTTTCTCCCTTGCGAAGGTGCTGCCGTCCAGCTTCCTACCCGACGAAGACCAAGGATACATGTACATCCAAATGCAATTGCCGGAAGCATCTTCGATCGAGGCAACGTCAGATGCCGCCCGCGAGGTGGAAGCCGTCCTGAAATCCACGCCAGGGGTCAAGTACTACACCACCTCGATCGGCTTCAGTCTGCTGAGCCTGACCCGCGCCAGCTACAACGCGTTCTTTTGGGTGACGCTGCAGCCTTGGGAGGATCGTAAATCCATCGACGAGCAGTTTCAGGTAATCAAGGCGAAATTGAACCTGAAGCTTCTCACGCTTCCCCAGGGAACCATCTTCGCCTTCTCACCACCGGCAATTGCCGGAGTCGGCACCTCGGGCGGATTTCAGTTCGTACTGGAAGACCGCTCCGGTAAGGAATCCGACTTCCTGGTGAACAACCTGAACAAGTTCCTCGAGGCGGTCCGCAAACGGCCTGAAATCGGGATGGTGACTACCACATACATACCCAGCACCCCCCAAAAGTATGTGTATGTGGACAAGGAGAAGGTGCTGAAGCAGGGCGTCAGCCTAAAGGATGTCTATTCCACCCTTCAGACGTTCATGGGTGGGCAGTTCGTCAACTACTTCAACCAATTCGGACGCGCCTGGCAAGTGTATGTGGAGGCGGAAGCTCCCTACCGCTCCAACCTGGACAATGCAGGACAGTTTTATGTGCGCAACAACAAGGGGGAGATGGTACCGCTGTCGACGCTGACTAGGTTCGAGTCGCGCTACGGGCCGGAATTCAAGATGCGCTTCAACGAGTATTCCGCAGCCCAAATTATCGGCAGCGCCGCGCCGGGCTACAGCTCGGACCAGGCCACCGCCGCCCTGGAAGATGTATTTCGCCAGACCATGCCGCCGGAGATGGGCTTCGATTACATGGGCATGTCACGGCAGGAGCAGAAAGCGCGCGAAGGTGTGCCCTCGTGGGTGATCTTCGCCATGTCCTTCGTATTCGTCTTTCTGATCCTCGCGGCGCTCTACGAAAGCTGGTCGCTGCCGTTCGGGGTATTGCTAAGCACTCCGGTCGCGGTCTTCGGAGCCTTTGGACTGCTGTGGCTGCGGCGCACGGTGCTCGGGATGATCTTCCCGGCGTTCATGGTGCAGATCGACAATGACGTCTATTCGCAGATCGGGCTGGTGATGCTGATCGGCTTGGCAGCCAAGAACGCGATCCTGATCGTGGAATTCGCGAAGGCCGAATACGAGAGCGGCAAGCCGCTGGTCGATGCTGCACTGGCGGGAGCCAAACTGAGGCTGAGGCCGATTCTCATGACTTCCTTTGCATTTGTTCTCGGTTGCGTGCCCTTGTTCATCGCCACCGGCGCAGGTTCCGTGGGCCGGCAGATCATGGGCACCGCCGTCATCGGTGGAATGCTGGCGGCGACTGGCATCGCCATCTTCATCATCCCGGCGCTGTACGTCGTGGTGGAACGTGTGGCCGAACACCGGAGCCGGCAAACCGAGGCCAAAGCCGCTGTGGCGCAGCCTGCTGGCGTCGAGGGGGACTAATGAAGGCACTTAGCGCGCTCTTAATGCTGACTCTTCTAACGGTGGGCTGTACCGTCGGCCCGAACTACAAGCGGCCGACTGTGGATGTTCCTGGTGGCTACCGTGGCACGGCGCCGGCGCAGAATGCGCCAACTGCTGCGGGTGAAGACGAGAGGACGCAAGCCGCGGCGCAGCCGGCACAGTCACTCGGCGACGAGAAGTGGTGGGAGGTATTCCAGGACAAGCAACTGCAGGACCTGATCCGCACCGCCCTTAAGAATAACTACGACGTGCAGATCGCGGCAGCGCGCATCCTGAAGGCCCAGGCGCAACTAGGCATTACGCGTGCCGACCAGTTGCCAACGCTCTCCGCTGGCGCCGCAGCAATCAACGCGGACATCCCGCGAACCACGCTTACGCCCAACACGGATACCAGCTTCAATGTAGCGGGGGCGAGCTTCAACTGGCAGCTCGACTTCTGGGGCAAGTACCGTCGCGCCACGGAAGCGGCACGGGCGAATCTGCTTGCCGCGCGCTGGGCGCGGGAATACGTGATCTCCACGCTGGTGAGTAATGTCGCGGCGTCGTACTTCCAGCTTCGCGCGCTCGACCTGCAATTGGAAATCTCGCGCCGGACGCTAGCTGCGCGCCAGGAATCATTGAAGTTGACCCAGACATTGGCCAACGGCGGCGCGGGAACAATGATCGACGTGCGTCAGGCGGAGCAGTTGGTGGCCACAGCTAACGAGAACATCCCTGACCTGGAACGCCGCATCGAGCAGCAGGAGAACTACCTCAGCACGCTGCTGGGCAGCAACCCTGGCCCCATCACCCGCGGCCTGCCGCTGACGGAACAACCGCACGCGCCCGCGGTCCCGGCCGGCCTTCCTTCTGACCTGCTGGAGCGGCGGCCCGACATTCGTCAGGCGGAGGAGCAGCTCGTGGCTGCTAATGCCCAGATCGGCGTGGCGAAAGCCGCTTACTATCCCAGCGTCTCGTTAACTGGAAACGCCGGATACGCCAGCTCGGCGCTGACCAGCTTGTTCACGGGACCGGCGGGGTTTTGGGCATTTGGCGGCACCCTAACGCAACCCATCTTTGCCGGTGGCCGCATCAAGTCCGGCGTGAGATATACCGAAGCCCAGAAACAGGAATTCCTGCTTATTTACAAACAAACGATCCAGCAGGCCTTCCGCGGCGTCTCCGACTCGCTGGTTGCGTACGGCAAGGACCGCGAGTTCCGTGAATACCAGCAGCAGCTGACGGATGCTGCCCAAGACTCAGCGCGCCTTTCCGAGATGCGTTATAGCGGGGGGCGGGCCAGCTACCTCGAAGTGCTGACCAACGAAACCAACTATTTCAATGCGGAACTGGGGTTGGCGCAAGCGCAACTGAATGAGCTACTGGCCCTTGTTGACCTCTACCGAAATCTTGGCGGCGGCTGGCAGAGCTAGGTGAGTAGCCATTCAACAAACTAACAAGAGATTCGTAGGTCACGAAAGGTAGTTCACGAAAAGGAGACACAATCACATGCAAGGCCATGCAAGTGCAGGGCGCAACGTTAGAAGCGAATCCCACACAAGCGGTCAGCCCACTGGGATTCCCGGTCCCTGAGTCAGCAAGGAGCAACTGATGACGACCGCAGTGAGGCGAGTAGCAATTAATACCGGAGGCGGCGATGCCCCCGGCCTGAATGCCGTGATTCATGGCGCTGTATATGCGGCACGCGGTCTGGGGTGGCAAATCTTTGGTATTCGCGACGGCTACGAAGGGCTGTTGGAGCCGCAGAACTATCCTGCCGGGGGACTGGTCGAACTTAGGCGTTCGGCCGTTCGCGAAATTTCTCACCTGGGCGGCACGATCCTGGGCACATCTAACCGGGGCAATCCATTTTGTCGCCCGAGGAAACAGCCGGATGGCAGTATCAAAGAAGTCGACCGTTCCGACGAACTCATAGAGCATTTTTGCAGGAACAGGCTTGACGCGCTCATTGCTGTGGGTGGAGACGGCAGCCTCAGCCTTGCGCACCAGTTGCAGAAGAAGGGCTTGTGCGTCATCGGCGTTCCCAAAACTATCGACAACGATCTTGAATCCACGGTTCTTACATTCGGCTTCAACACCGCAGTCTCATTTGCAACCGAGTGTATTGACCGGCTCCATAGCACAGCATTAGCGCATCAGAGGGTCATCGTCGTGGAAGTGATGGGGCGTTATGCGGGATGGATTGCGCTCCACTCTGGGTTAGCGGGAAGAGCGGACGCCATTCTTATTCCAGAGATTCCGTATGAAATCGAGAAAGTCGCAGCACACCTTTGCCGCAAGCACCAGGAAGGCAAACCGTACTCCATTGTCGTTGTTGCTGAAGGAGCTAAGCCCTTGGGCGGCGATGTGACGGTCAGAAGTCGCGAAGCCGGACGTGCCGAGCGACTGGGCGGGATCGGCGAGACCGTCGCCGGACAGCTCCAGGAACTCACTGGCAAGGAGAGCCGGTGCGTAGTCCTGGGACACCTGTTGCGCGGCGGGTCGCCTACGGCGATTGATCGCATCCTCGGACTTACGTTCGGCGCTGCTGCCATTCATGCGCTTTCCATGGGCATGGACGGAATGATGGTAGCCCTCAATCCACCCCGCATTGATTTCGTGCCCATCCAGGAGGCCATCGCACAGCTCAAGCTAGTGCCGCTCGATAGCGAATTTGTTGTGGTATCGCGAGCGCTCGATATTTCGTTTGGAGATGGCGAATAAAGCGCGCCAGCTCAGCTCCACAGACTCCGCGCTCTGTTCCGAAACGGAGACTTGGCATGTTGATATTGCGATCACCGCTGCCCTTCGGCGGGCAGACCATCCGTCGCGATGCCTACCCCCGTTCCGGAAGCCCAAGCTGCGCAATGACTTAATCTGAATCGACGTTCGGCACGACACATGCTGTCCCCCGGATATGGTCAAGCTGGCTAGGGTTATCCGCATAGCCGAACAAGCTGTCGCATCGACGACTTGTGCGGATCAGACAAGCTGAACCGACACGATGCGAACGCTCCTTCGCTATCCGCGCAGAGCTGGCGCAGCTAGGTTGGCTTTTGTTGCTGTGGGTTGGCGCTTTGAAATTACTGACGCGAGGACAATACAGTGGTAGCTTATCTTCGTATCCCAGAACCAGGGAAAAAACCCGACCTGTCCATGGATGACCCGGTGCCCGATACTGCCCCAAGTGTCGCGCGCGATGGCGGGCTAGCCCGGCTCGCAGTTCACTCCCGGGACATGCACGTCATGCCGAGCGCCGAAGATCGATATCGAACGTTGCTGGACATCTCCAGCGCTGTGGCCGATCAGCCGACCGTAAAGGCCATGGTGCATAGTCTGCGTAGGGTTCTGTCCAGTAGCTCCACGTTGCATGGCGCCGACCTGTACGTCCTAGATGAAGGGGAAGACAGTCTGCATATGTTGGAGACCGACCGTGATGTGGACGGTCCCGAAATCAAGCCTGGAACCAAACTCTTGCGGGTTAGTGCGGTGGCGCAGGTGCTGGACGAACAGGAACCAGTGCTCATCCCGGATGTATCTCAGGAATTAGCGAACCATCCTGAGTTGGCGTCAATTGCCCCCCAGGTGGTGGGACGAAGCACATATTTGTTCCCAGTGTCCACCTCCCAGAAACGGTACGGAATTCTGGCACTGACAAAGCTGCAGGGTCAGGAATTTGCTCCCGAAGAGGTCGAACTACTCCGCTCTATGGCGTCGCACGTTGCGGTAGCCTTGGAGTGCGCGCTGGCACGCGACAGTGCAGAGCTTTACCAGCGACAAGTAGCGAAAGAACGAGACCGCCTGAAGCTGTTGCTGGACATCAACAACTACATCGTTTCCAAGCTGGACATCAACGACTTGTTCCGGTCGGCATCAGCATCCATCCGTAATTACTTCCATATCGATTTCACGGGATTCTGGCTGATCGACAAAGAGTCGAATCAACTTGAGTGTGTCGTACTGGATTTCCCCAGCGGCAAAGGTTTCGTCACGGCGGGGGAGCGGTCCGATATTCGTAGCCTTGATTATTCGAAGTTGTCCGCGCGTACACCAGAACTGTTGTCCCGGGAGGAGATCGAGAGGCTTCCCGCGCCATTTATTGAGAACATGAAATCTGAGTCCATCATCTCGCTGGCAGTGGCCCCGTTGGTGACTGCGACCGGCCCCTTGGGCGCGCTCACGCTGGGCAGCCGGCGGGCGAACAGCTTTCGGCAGGAAGATCTGGATCTGTTATCGCAGATCAGCACTCAGATCGCCCTGGCTGTGGAAAATGCCATAGCTTACGGGCGAGTCAGCGCCGCCAGAGACCGCCTGGAAGAAGAGCGCCTGTACCTCGAATCGGAGATCAGTTCGGATTACAACTTCGAAGACATCATTGGAAGAAGTGAGGCCTTCCAAAAGGTGCTTCAACAGGTGTCGATCGTCGCGCCCACCGATTCCACCGTCTTGCTGCACGGCGAGACGGGAACTGGCAAGGAACTCATCGCACGAGCAATTCACAATCTCAGCTCCAGGCGCGACCGCACCTTCGTAAGGATGAATTGCGCCGCCATCCCGTCGGGGCTGCTCGAGAGCGAACTTTTCGGACACGAAAAGGGCGCTTTCACGGGAGCGCTGATGCTGAAGAAGGGGCGATTCGAGCTGGCGGACGGAGGCTCGCTCTTCTTGGACGAAATCGGTGACATTAGCCTGGAGTTGCAGCCGAAATTACTCCGTGCGGTTCAGGAACAGGAGTTCGAGCGTCTGGGCAGCGCAAAGACAATCCATGTCAATGTGCGCATAATTGCCGCCACCCACCGCGATCTACCCGCAATGATCCGCGAGGAACACTTCAGGGAAGACCTGTTCTATCGCCTGAACGTGTTTCCCATCGAAATCCCGCCGCTCCGCCAAAGGCGAGACGACATTCCCCTGCTGGTCCACTATTTCGTCTCCAAGCTGGCGCGACGCATGCGAAAAGAAATCAAGACCATTCCGCGACAGGCCATGGAGGCTTTGACGAGGAGTGAGTGGCCCGGCAATGTGCGCGAACTCGCGAATTTCATTGAGCGCGCCGTCATCGTAACGCGTGGGGAGGAGTTGCAGGTGCCGCTCTCGGAACTGAGAAGTGCTACCCGGATTGGCGTCGCTGCTGTTCCGACCTCGACCTTCGCACAAGCAGAACGCGAGGCAATTATCGCGGCATTGAAAGCCGCTTCTGGACGGATCTCGGGTAAAGGCGGAGCCGCCGAACGGCTGGGACTGAAGCGCACTACGCTGCAAAACAAAATGCGCCGCCTGGGCATTGCGGCCAAGTCAGCATCCGCAGGTGAATAGTCCGTTTACGTTGGGGAAGTGTGGCCTGCGTGTCCGCAGCATCAAGACCTTCTCCGTTACACGACATTTTTTCCGCAACCGTTGCTGTCCGTGGCGTTGCTCTGTAGCTCATTGAGCAGCACCAATAATCGCGCCTGTCTTCTGCCTTTATCTGCTTCGGGCGCCCCCTTAATATTCGGACCGGGAAATTGGCAGCGGGACTCCGCCCTGCCCTAATGTGGGCATGTCTCGGAGTGGCCTTTCCGTTCCTAAAGTGTTTTCAGAACCTTCGAAGCGCTTCGCAACTGGTACTCGAGTTGCTTTACTTGAAAATGGGATATGTAACGTGGAGGGCGCGATGAAAGCAGCAGAAAAGTTCGTATGTGTTGGTTGCCCCAATGCTGCGGACCATTGCTACCCCGAAACTCGTAGCAAGTGCAGTAGGAAACCGCTGATCGGAATTGAGAAGCGTTGGGTAGAAGAAGCAAGGCCCATCGAGTACAAGCTCGAGCACTTTGATTCCGGCGAGTTTGCCGGGTGGAACGATTACAAGTTCCTGTGGGCAATGGGTGTCAGTCTGCGCCCGGATAGCCGCAAGTCATAAGCGCTTGCCGCGGGAGTTCGGAGTTATCACACCTGCAAGTGAGCAGTATCACAGTCTCTTGCCGTACGTTGAGGTACACGAAAATTGAGCCCGTCTGACCGGCCCATCATATCTGATGCCTTTCGGCTGTTCAGAATGCCAGGAGTGTCACATGTCCAGCCCTGTATTATCGGCAACGCCCGCCCCAGCTCCAGCGCCTGAACCTGCGCGTCCTGCTCAGGCGCCGGGTGATGAAGGCCAAGCGCTCCCATCGAAGAAGGTGGCAGTCTGGCAGCGTTATGGCACTCCGGCCCTGGTGCTGCTGCTCGCTATTACGATCCTGGTCACTGTTACGCGCAGTTGGAACTCATGGGAAGGCGGGCATGTCGAGCAAGTCACCGACGATGCGTATGTTCGCGGCGACCTGACTCCACTCAGCACGAAAGTCGCGGGAATCGTCAGCGGTGTCGCCGTGGCTGATTACCAAGAGGTACATAAAGGCGATCTGCTCGTTCAGCTTGAAGATAGCGACTACAAGGCACAGGTCGCGCAGGCCCTTGCCGCAGTCGACGCGACAAAAGCTGCCATCGACAACAATCATCGTCAACGCGAGTTGCAAGATGCGCGCATTCAGAGGGCACTGGCAGGAATCGACCAGGCGCACGCGCAGATTGCGGCAGCACAGGCCGGCAAGGAAGCTGTACAAGCCGATCTGGTGCGCGCGCTCTCCGAGCGCACCCGTCAAGAGGGGCTATACCAGACGCATTCCACAACGCAGCAGAGGCTGGAGGCGGCGGTTGCCGACGAAGAGCGGCTCTCGGCGCAGCTCGCCAGCCGTGAGGCCGATCTTGAACAGGCCCGGACATTGCTACGCAGCAACGAGGCGGCAGCCGAAGCGGAGCGGCGTCAGAAGATCGTCTTGGAGTCGCAGGAAGCCCAACTCATCGCTGACCAACGCGCCAAAGAGGCGAACCTCACTGTCGCTCAGATAAATCTGGGGTACACCCGGGTTTCAGCGCCCGGCGATGGAACCGTCGGCGAGCGGCAAGTGCGCCCGGGACAGTTGGTATCACCGGGCACACAGGTGATCCCCTTCGTCGAACGCATTCGATGGGTGCAGGCAAACTTCAAAGAGACCCAGCTGACGAACATACGCGTGGGCGACCCGGCGGAGATCCGAATCGACAAATACCCCGGCCAGGCTATCCATGGGCACGTAGTCGAGATCGCTCCCGCCAGCGGATCGCAATTCGCTCTGTTGCCGCCGGACAATGCGACAGGCAACTACACCAAGGTCGTACAGAGAATCCCGGTCAAGATAGCACTTGAAGATACGGAGCTGGTGCGCAGCTTACAGCCAGGGCTCTCCGTGACAGCGAAAGTGCGCACGAAACGATGAGCGGGAATACCATGCCCAGCGCTAAGCACGCTGCTAAGGTCACAGCGGAAAGGCTGCCTGCTGAGTCCGCTTTTTCCGGTGCAAGCGCGACAAGCAACGGCGGCTTTTGAGTCGGTGAGAGATGCTACTGCTCCAGCACATCCTGGTAGCGACGGATTTCTGCCCCATATCGACGACGGCCCTCCGTCACGCATTGGGCATCGCAAAGCGCTGCCACTCGAAGGTTTCTGTACTGCACGTTATCGATGCTCCTTTCTTCGACATGACGCCGGAGGGTTTGGCGACTGCCCTCGACGGCGCGGAGCGGGATGCCGAAAAGCTGACAAAACAGCTGGAGAGCGAAGGCGTAGTCGTTGGCCTGACCGTCGATGTCGCGATAACAGTCGGTTCCGTGTGGCCGACGATCGCCACTGCGCTCGCAGAGAAGAGCTCTGGACTACTCGTGCTTGGCACTCACGGCCGTTCGGGGCTGGGCAAGTTCGTACTGGGTTCGGTGGCGGAGTCCGCCTTTCGGGAAGCGCCTTGCCCGGTACTGACCGTTGGGCCGGAGGCGGCAAAATCCAAAACGTCCGGCGCGGAAGCGAAACACCTCCTTGTTCCCACGGACCTGTCACCAGAATCCGCCCATGCGTTGCGCTACGGCTTGTCTCTAGCTAGAGCTACGGGCGGAGACTTAACCCTACTGCACGTGCTGAAGCCGCACGAGAAAGCGAATGCCGAGCGCGCCAGCCAGGTCGGACTGGTGAAAATCCGCCTTGACGAGTTTCTCAACGAGCATCCAGATGCGACAACGATGGTCAGTTCGCGGGTGGAATTTGGAGAGCCGGCGCGATTGATCGTGAAAGTTGCTGAGCAAAGCGGCGCCGACCTTATCGTCATGGGTGTGCGCGCCTGGTCAGGGGACGGTCCGCCCATGTGGCGGACGGCGTACAACGTCTTAGTCCAGGCGCGCTGCCCGGTGATATCGATGAAGGTTCCCATGCTCTCCGCAAACGAGTCTTGAAGGCACGAACCGTTAGGCAGGCACAACGTGGCTACCGCAATCACTATCACCCGACCAAGGACATCGGAAGAGTACGCGCGGGCCGCGGCAGCGTCGGTGCCCTCCGAAATCTCGGAGAGCCCGCTGCTCGGGATCCTGGGCGTGATTATCGGAGCTGGAGTTGTCACGCTTACCAGCCGCATGATCTCGCTCGGCCTGCCCGATTTCAGGGGCCACCAGGGATTCAGCTTCGACGAAGGCGCATGGATTGGCACTGCTTTCGACTTCGGGCTGATGTTCATCGGCCCCTTCATCGTCTACGTCGGCGGCCTGATCGGACCGCGACGGATTCTGCTCACCGCCGCCGCAATCTTTACAGTCCTACTTGTCTTCCTGCCCCTTGTGCACAGCTACAGCCTGGTACTTGCAATGGCACTTGTTGGCGGGCTGACCTCGGGCACGTTCTATCCGCTTACGCTCACCTTCGCGTTGCGCAATATTCCGCTGCGATTTCTTCCCTACACGATTGCACTGTACGCCACTTCGGTCGATGGGGCGGTGAATATCGCACCGACATTATATGGATGGTGTAGAAACAATCTTTCCTGGCACTGGATGTTCTGGACTTCGGCGGTCATCACACCGGTAATGATGCTTTGCATCTACTACGGAATACCGAAAATCAATCCGTCGAAGCGAGACGGGCCAATGCCGAGCTTCGCCGGATTTTTGTATGCCGGCCTGGGGCTGGCGTTGCTGCTGTCTGCGCTCGAACAAGGGCAACGGCTCGACTGGTGGCGGTCCGGCGTGTACAACGGCTTGTTTTGGAGCGGCGCATTCCTCTTGCTCTGCGCACTCGTGCGACGGTTGCGGGTTCCCAATCCGCTGGTTGCTCTGCCTCACCTTTGGACATGGAACACCATATTACTGGGTTGTCTGCTGTTCTGGTTTCGCTTTACCCTGGCGGGTACCATCGTCATTATCCCGCAAACGCTGGCCATTCGCGGCTTCGAACCCGACCAGATTGGGCCGGCGGTGATCTGGAGCGCGATCCCGCTGCTGCCCCTCGCGCTCTTCGCCGGCCTGCTGCTGGCTCGTAGACTCGATCCCCGCCTGCTCTTCGCGGCCGGGCTCGCATGTACTGCTCTGTCCGCGATATTGAACGCCAACTACGACAGTGCCTGGGCAGCTGAAAACTACTACCGTACCGAACTTCTCACCGGCGTGGGCCAGGCGTTCTCCTTTATTGGGCTGGTGGGCTGCATCATTCTGCAAGCCGTCGCCGTGGGTGCCCTGTCGAAGGGGGCGTGGGTCATGACCACCTCGGCCTACTTCCACACCATCCGCATATTTGGCGGGACGGCAAGCGCCATCTACGTGAGCCACGTCCTAGCCGAGCGCGAAAAACTGCACTCGAACTTGCTGTTGGGGATGCACGCCAGCCAGGGCAATTGGATCACCGACTGGAACATTCGAGCAATGACCGCGGGTGTCTATGCCAAGTCATCGGGTCTGGCTGCCGCCGGCTCGCGTGCCATCGACCTGATCGAAAGCCGCGCCCGGCTGCAGGCGTACTCACTCGCCTTTGTCGATACATTTCTGCTGCTGGCGTGGGAGTGCGCTTGCGCGCTTATATTTGTCGCGTTATTGCGCAAGCTACCAATCAACTATGGCGATCTCGCAGCGCTTCAGCGCGCAAAGGAGACGAAATCATGAGACGGATGATGCAGCTTGTATTCACGGTCTTGGGTCTGTGCACTGCTTTGGTCTGCGCCGATCCTGACAGTGTGCCTCCTCCACGCCATCTCACCTTGCACGAGGCGGTCGAGCTTGCGCTTCAGCACAACCATCTGGTGCGCATCAACGAATACAAGGTCGAAGAGAAGCAGCACGCAAAGGAAGTGGCGAAAAGTGCATATTTTCCTTCCATAAACAACGACAGTCATTTCATCCACCTGACGGACACACAGCTGGTTGAGATTGGCGCCGGGAGCCTGGGCACGGCTGCAGGCACTCCTATTCCTCCGGTAAATGCGATTATCAATCAGGGGGGCCGCGACCTGACCACCAGTGGGACTGAGCTCGCGCAGCCCCTGACCACATTGCTGAAAATCCGGCCGGCCAACGACATCGCGCAAGCGGAGCTGAAGGCTTCACGAGAAACTCGGCATCAGACGGAGAACGACATTGCCCTCAAGGTCCACCAGATTTACTACAAAATTTTGATTTCTGAGGCGCACCGCAGTGCAACCGAAGCCAGGATCAAAGCTTCGCAGGACCTGCAAACGGAGCGGGTGGAGCAGGTGAAGTTTGGCAGCACGCTGGAACAGGAACTGATCGACAGCCGCGCCCAGTTGCTGCAAGCGAAACAAGAACTGCTGACGACTGACTTGCAGCTCTCGGACCTCAAGCTGGCGCTCAACGACGCCATGGGTCTGCCGCTCGCGACGCCGCTGGTCCTCGACCCGAGCTCTATAGTATTTCAACAGGAATGCGAGCGTGAGGCTTGTGTCAAGCTGGCGCTGGAGTCGCATCCCGAAATCGCCCAGGCGAGAGACGAACTAGAAAAGGCGACGGCTGCCGTCCATCTCGCCAAGGTCGATATCGCTGTGCCGGATCTCTACGCTTTTGCCCGTTACAGCTACCAGAACCAGGTGCCGTTCCTGGCCCGCAATTTTGGAAGCTTTGGTGTTCACTTCAACTATGACCTATTCGATTCCGGCCGCAAGCGCGCGGTACTACACGAGCGTGAAGCGCAGTTGTCGCAGGCGAAGGAGAACCTTGCGCGAGTCACAGATGAGATTGAGCTGGCTGTGCAGACCGCCTACAACAAGTTCGAGAGGACGCAGCAGATGCTGAAAGTATCCGAGGAACTGCTGGCGCTGCGTACGGAATCCAAGCGTGTTCTACAACAAGAACTGGAGCGCGGTGCGGCCCTCAGCTCGCAGGCCGACTTGGCTGTCGCACAGGAGTTCGATGCGAAGACACTCCTGCTGCAATCGCAACTGGACTACACTCAGGCGCACGATGAAATCACCCATGCGATGGGCCGCACTCCGGAGTAGCCGGTCTGGCGGGTTCGTGGCTAGAGCGTTTCTAATTTAAGTATATACAGTTTTATGGGATAATGATCCCGCCGTTAGGGAGGCGGCGGGGATGCATTCCTACTCTCAAGACCTGCGGGATCGGG
>Ga0335078_10000886_pt1 | contig 45555 bp, 48 predicted proteins | sample Lox_Sample_32_FD_206711 | JGI IMG/M metagenome (GOLD analysis project Ga0335078, IMG submission 206711) | Soil microbial communities from Loxahatchee National Wildlife Refuge, Florida, United States - Lox_Sample_3.2 | ecosystem: Environmental > Terrestrial > Soil > Wetlands | place: USA...
CGGCGTCGCGAGGAAGACGTTGTCGGGCTTCAAGTCGCGGTGCACGACGCCCGCGTCGTTCGCGGCGCCGAGCGCGTGCGCGATCTGCTCCAAGATCGCGCTCGCTTCGGCGAGCGGGATTGGACCCCGCGCGATGCGCGCGGCGAGCGTCTCCCCTTCGAGCAGCTCCATCACGAGGAACGGCAGCTGCGTCTGCGCGTCGACGCCCGCGCTCTGCACCTCGACGACGTGCGCGCTCGCGATGCGCGCGCCGATGCGCGCCTCTTGCTCGAACCGCTGACGCGACGCGGGATCGTAGACGAGCTCGCGGTGCATCAGCTTCAGCGCGCGCAGCTTGCCCGTCGAGATTTGCTCCACGACGAACAACGCGCCCATCCCGCCCGTCGAGAGCGGTCGGACGACGCGGTAATCCCCCGCGAAAATCGATCCTACGACGAGATCGACGCTCACACGTTCTACTTACACGAACTCGTGTTAAAAACCGACGAACGGGGCGCAGCTTGACGGCGAGGAGAGGGATCGATGGTCCGAGCGCGGCGATGGATCGCTACGCCAGCGGGCACGACGAGGCGTTCGCCGAGCTCTACGACGCGCTCGCGCCGAAGCTCTTCGTGTTTCTCTGTCGTCAAACCGGCGATCGCGCTCGCGCGGAGGACCTCGTGCAGCAGACGTTTCTCCACATGCACTGCGCGCGCGAGACGTACACGACGGGCGCCGACGTGGTGCCGTGGGCGTTCGCCATCGCGCGCCGCCTCGCGATCGATCTTCATCGACGCACCAAGCGCGAGGTGCTCGACGGCGAGCTCCAAGCCGCGCAAGCCGCGCTCGACCTCTCGCCCGACGACGCGCTCCGAAGCAAGGAGGCCGCGCGCATCCTGCAAGAAACGCTCGCCGCGCTTCCCGAGTCGCAGCGCGTCGCGTTCGAGCTGATCAAATACGACGGGCTCTCGCTCGCGCAGGCCGCCGAGGTTCTGGGAACGACCGTGGTCGCCGTGAAGCTGCGAACGCATCGCACGTACGAGGCGCTCCGCGGCGCGCTCGAGCTCGGCGTGTTAAGACGAGGATCTGCGCGATGACGCCGTCGTCCTCTCTCCGCGAGAAAGTACTCGCCGACGCCGCCGCGTTTCGCGCGCGGACGCGTTCGCAGGGTCGTCGTCGCGCTGCGCTCGTGTACACGCTCGCTGCGCTCGCGGGTCTCCCGCTGTTCGTCGCGTGGGACGGGCTCGATCACGCGCGCGCGCGCCCGCTCTCGATGACGATCGGCATCGCGCTCGGCGGTCTTCTGATCGCGATTGCGTGTGCTGCGATCGCGTGGTGGCGCGGAAAATCCGCGGTCGGCCGCTCCGACGTCGCGCTCCTCGCGGTCGCGATTTTGGCGCCCGTCGCGACGTACGTGTGGCTCGTCAGCTGGCACGGTCGTTACGCCGATCCGCCGTCGCGCATCGGTCTTCGTTGTCTCGCGATGACGCTCGTGTCGGGCGCGCCGCTCCTTCTTGCCGCCATCTACGTTCGCAAGCGCACCGTCGCGGTTCATCCCGTCGCGAGCGGTGCGGCGATCGGCGCGGCGGCCGGCGCGCTCGGCGGCGTCACGGTCGATCTGTGGTGCCCGCTCACGAGCTCCGCGCACGTCCTCGTCGGTCACGCGCTTCCGATCGTCTTGCTCGCGCTTTTTGGCGCCGTGCTCGGACGCGCCGCGCTCGCTCTGCGCCCGCCGTCGAAAAGTTAGAAACCTTCGCGCACGTCGTGCGTGTCCTTCTGCAGAGGGAGGCCCCGATGGGTCGATTGATTTCGTGCGTCGCCTTGGCGCTCGCAGCGGCTGCTTGTGTTCACGAGGACGACCATCCCGCGGTCACCGCGCAAGCGAGCGACTCGAACGTCGTCGTGCGCGCGGAGTTCGGGCGTGTGTGGTGGTCGCGGTGCGCGTGGTCGGAGCCGCACGAGCTATGGGCGCTTCCGGACGCCGCGTCCGTCGAGGATTTGCGCGTCTCGAAGATCGACAGCGGTTACGTCGTGACGTTCCACCAGCGCGGCAGGGAGTGGCGCGGCACGTTCAACCCGGATCCGAAACACGCCGAGTCCGGCGCGCTCGCGCGAGACTGAGCGGTCAGTTCTTCTTCTTGTCGCCGAACTCGGACTCGGGCGGTTGGCGCGGATCGATTCCGTCCCCGCCCATGCACGCCGAGTACTCGCTCGTCGTCGAGAACGTCGTGAGGCACTTCTTCTGCGCCTCGCTCACGTCGTTCGTGCACTTGTTGTATTTTTGATCGAGGTAGGCGCGCGTCGCGTCGCCGCTCGGCAGATCGGTCATGTGGATCGAACCGAGTCGCGTCGTGATCGACGCGCACTCCTCGGACGTGAGGTGAACCTTCGGCCCCGCCGTCATCGACGGCAGCGGCGGGAGGAGCAAGTACGTCGCCCAAGAGCTTCCGACGAGCTTCGCGAGCGAAGCCTGCGGGATCGGCTTCTTGTCGCGGATGGCTTCGAGGATCTCGGTGACGGGCATGCGTTTGTCGGCGGAGCCCTTGTCTTCGTCTTGCAGCTCCTGCTGATCCTCTTTCGTGAACGACGCCTTGTACGAAATCTTCAGCGTGCGTCCGTCGCGCGACACCTTCATCTGTGAGAGCGCTTGGAAGTACGTGTCGGCGACGTCGACGAATTTCTTTTGTTTGATCGTCGACGCCTGATCCTTGCCGGCCTTGATCAGCTTCGGCGCGTTCAGCTCGATCTGCGACTTCCAATCGCCGACGAGCTCCTTGATCGCGCGCTCGGCGTCCTTCGCGGTGTCCGCGTCGCGCGTGACGAGCACGATGTTCCCGGTGACCGCGCCCGCCTTCACGTAATCGGGATCGGTCTCGAACGCGAGCGCCCGCAGCTTCGCGTCGATCTCTTCGATGAGCTTGCTGTCTTGCTTCGCGGGGAAGCACGCCGCCATGAAGTCGTCGCGGTTCGTGATGCCGCCGCTCGACGACGCCGACGACGATCCGCTCGACCCGAGCGAGCTCGACGACGAATACGAATAGTGAATGCCGAGCTGCGACGCTGCCCACTCGCACGGATACTCGAGGAAGTCCTTCGAGGTCTTCGGCTCCGCGACGACGGACACCTGCGGCAAGTTCGACGTCTCGTTGAACGCGTCTTGAAGCGCGGCGGCGCGCGTCCCGAGCGTGTCCTTCGGAACGACGATCGTCTTCGAGAGCTCCTCGAGAGCGGCTTTGTCGCTGAAGAACCACGTCGATCCGACCGCGAACGCCGCGTTGCTCTTGTCGTCGCACGCTTTCGTCACGGGGGTGGGCGGCGTCGACGGTGTCGTGCCGAGCGACCCGAGCGACGAGAGCGACGACGCGTACGCCGGGATGGTCGTCTGACAAAATCCCGAAATCGTCCCGAACGAGAGCGACGTGTAACCCTCCGCGGTCGGCAGGTTCTTCATCTTGAAGTGGCCGATCTTCACGTGGTGCTTCGTCGGCTCGGATCCGCCCTTTTCGTCGTCGGACTCGAACGTGAGGTACGAGGCGTGATCGTCGTCGAGCGCGGACGCGAGCTGACTGCCGCACTCCATCTCACCGCGAAGTTGATCGAGGTGCGCCGGGTCGAAGAACTCCTTCGCGGATTTCGATCCCCAAATCGAAATCGACTCGAGGCGGCTCGCCGGATCGCCGCGGCCCGAGCAGAACGCGCTCGAGAGCTCCGACGCGAGGTAAATCTTCTTGATGCGATCGTTCGGCTCGCGCGCGGCGTCGATGACGCGCGTGTCGATCTCGCGCGTCTGCGACGGGAGCTTGTTCGCTTCGAGCGGGAGCGATCCTTTGTGCATGTGCGAGTACACCCAGATGCCGCCGCCGACGACTCCGCCCACGACGATCAGCGCGCCCACGCCGAGCCCGACGAAGAGCCCCACGTTCGATTTTTTCGGCGGCTGTCCGTGCTGCGACGGAAACGGCGGGCGCCCGTAAGGTTGTTGCGGTTGCGGCGGCATCCCGTATTGCGGAGGCGCACCGTATTGCGGAGGCGGCGGGTATCCTTGCATTGGGCGATTTACGCGCCGAGTCGCCGCGGTCTCCCCGCGTCACGGCGCGCCCCATCGGATATCACGCTTTCACGGGCGCGCGGTGAGCTTTTGCTCGCGCTTCTTCCAACGCGCGCGCGCTTTTTCGCGCTCACCGTCGCGCGTTCGCGCAGGTCCCCGCGCATGCAGCGCGGCGAGCAACGTTTCGGTGGCGCGCGTCACCGCGTCGACCGCGTGCGCGAAGGATTTTTCATCGAGCGAGGTCGGCTTGTTCGTCCCGCTGACCTTCCGAACGTATTGGAGGGCGGCGGCGCGCATCTCCTCTTTGGTGGTCGGCGGCTCGAAATGATGAAGGACGCGAATGTTGCGGCACATGCCGTCCATGTTAATGCGCGAGGACGATCCACGTAAGACGATCGACGCTCGACGCGATGCTCGCGCCGTCCGCGCTCACCGTCGCGACGTTCGCGGCGCCGAGCTCCGCGGTCGTCTCGTTCACCACGTAAACGCTCGCGACGTCGTTCGCCGCGAGTCCGAAGTGGTTCGCGATCGTGACGGCGATCGTCGCGTTCGGGTTCGCGTGCGTCGCCCAAGGATTGAGCGCCCACATCGCGAGGATCGTCTTGCCTTCGATCGAAAACGCGGGCCACGCGCTCTCGGGAACCGACGCGCCCGCGAAGTACGCGTCGCCGTAGAACGCGACGTCGGACGCGCTCGCCGAGAGCGCGAGATCGCTCGCGACGTTTCCCGAAATCGATCCGCTCGCGTCCGCCGCGACGTGCGCGCCGGTGATCGGGATCGGAATCGGCGCGCCGAGCGCCGTGTCGCTCGTGAGCACGGCGCTCTGCACGAAGAAGCCCGCGCTGCCTTCGCGCGCGTCGCTCGGCGAAGGTCGCGCGATCACGTGGTAGCGATCTCCCGCGGGGACCTGCACCGAAAACGCGCCTTGCGCGTCCGCGTTTCCGAGCGTGCAGAGCGTCTCGCTGCACACTTGAACGAGCGCGGAAGCCCACGGCGCGCCTTGCGCGTCGATCACGTCACCGCGCACCGCGATCGCCGCCGCGCCCGCCTCACCGACGACACCCGCGTCCGTCGACGAAGCCTCGGGCGCGCCGCACGCGACGAGCGCGATCGAAAACGCAACGAGGCGCACGCGCGTCACGGTGCTCCGTTCTTCTTCGCGATCGAGCTCGCCGTCGGATCGGGCGAGAGCGGATACGCGGCGACGTAGCCTTGATTCACCGCCATGATCTTCATCGAGCGCGGATCGACGACGATGGTCACGGGCAGCGACACCGAAGACTCGTCGGGCGGCGCGAACGAGAACGCAGGATCCGCCGCGACGGTGATGTCCGTCAGACCGTATTGCGTCTTCCACGCTTCGGCCGTCGCGGTCGTCGCGGGCGCGCTGTTCTGATCTTGCACGATGAGCGCGACGACGCGGATGTCGAGCGCGTCGTACTGTTGAAAGAGCTGCGGCGTGTTCGCAGCTTGCGACTGACACGCCGCGCACCACGCCGCGGACGCGTCGAAGATGATCGCGTCGATCCCCTTCGAGCCGTCGCAGTCGTAGAGATCGTTCGGCGCGATCGTCGAGACGCTCGTCGCGTTCGGCAAGTAGCCCTGCCACGAGAGGCCCGGGTTCACGACCATCCCGACGCTCGTTCCGTACGGCCCCGCGGGGTACGTGTCGGTCGCGCACGCGTTCGTCTGCGCGCCGGAGTCGATGGCCGGAGCCGCGGCGTCCGTCCCGCCGAAGTCGCCTTTTCCGCTCGAGCACGCCGTGATTTCAGCCAGAAAAAGAATGCAAAATACACGTTTCATGTTCGGTGCCCGAAAGAGAGCACCGCGCGCGGAGGCCGTCGCCTAAAGCGATCTGAAACGATCCGTCAGGTCAGAATGTTCGCGAGCCAATCGGGGTGAATCGGCAATCTCGCGAAGCCCGCGACGCCCATCACGAACCCGAACACGCCGAACACCCCAGCGACCGCGAGCATGTATCGCTTCTGCGTGAGCGCCGTGACGCCGAGCAGCGCGATGGCGACGCTGAGCAGCGCCTCCGCCATGTCGAACTGATCGTTGCGGTTGTCGAGCACCTCGACTTGCTTCTCGAAGCCCTCCGCCTGCGCCTTGATGTCTTCTTTTTCCTTCGCGTAGCGCTTGGCGGCGTCGCCCTGCCTCTTGATCGCGTCGTCGAGCTTTTGTTTTTGATCCGGCGAGAGGTTCGACGCGGTGTCGCGATCGAGCGTCGCTTGATCCGCCGCGGCCTCCGCGATGATCTCCTTGGTGCTCTTCGACTGGTAGTACGACCACTGATCGACGGAGTTCGCTTGCGCGCGCGACATCTGCTGGATGACGTTGCCCGCCTTCACGTTGCAGAGCGCCATGAACGTCGCGATGATCGCGACGCACAGCGCGACGATCGTGTTGAGCTTCGACTCGCGACCCTTTTCGACCGCTTCGTTGACCGCGTCGGAAATTTCCGGCATGCGCGCGACGCTACCACGATCTCGTTGTCGTTTCGGCGCGCGCTTTCCGCGGCGCTTGTCACCTTGTCGCGATCGCGCCGCGCGGCGCGCGCAAACGCGCGGAAGCGCGTGCGGCACGCGCGTTGCGATGCGCTCGTGTGCATCACGAAAGGAAGGCCATCGAATGCGTGCATTTTGCATTTTGTTGCTCGTGACGGGTTGTGCCGCGCCGGCGTCGAAGGAGACGGCGGGCGTTCGCGCGCCGCCGATCCCGGAGACGCCCGCGGTCGCGCGCAGCGTCGACGTCGAGCTCACCGACACGTCGCAAGCGGGCACGAAGACGACGCACTACACGCTCGCCATCGTCGACGGCTTCGGTTGGTCCGAGCTCGCATCGTCTTCGGGCGGCGAGCACCTCAAGCTGAAGGCGCGATCGAACCGCGCGCGCGGCGCGCAGCCGACGATCGTGAGCGTCGAGCTCTCGCGCGACGCGCAAGGCGAGCCGAACATGTACATCGCGCAGTCGACGATTTTCTCCGCGGGCAGACGCACCGTGCTCGGTCACGTGGAGCGCGCGGGCGGCGCGACGGACGTCGCGATGGTGACGCGGTGATCACGAGTACGCGAAGACGTCGCCGTGCACGCGAAAGCGCCCGACGCGATCCGCACCCTTGGCGCGCGGAGGCTGCTTCGACGGCACGCTGACGATTTGCCAACCGGGCAGCACGACCGCGGTGAGCGGGCCGCCGAAGACGCATCCCGTGTCGATGCCGACGGCGTGCTCGGTGACGAGCGGCTTCGTGAGCACCGAGTGCCCGAAGATCACGCGCTCGGGACCTCTCCAATGGTTCGTCCAGAAGGTGTGCGTGCGCGGCGCCTTCGACGGCCAATAGCTCTTTCGCTCCGGCGGGTGAACGCACTGCGCGTGGAGCAGGTGATACGCGTCTTGCTTCTCGATCGCGACGTCGGGCATCACGCCCGCGTGCACGACGACCGCGCCGTGCTCGGGCAAGCGAATGAACGTCGGCAGCTTCGCGAAGTAGTCGAGGTGATCGTTCGAGAGCGCGCGGCGCGTGCGCAAATGATCGGGAGACAAATCCTCGTCGTTGCGTTTGCGTTGCTCGAGGTGTTTCTCTTCGTGGTTGCCGAGGATGCACTCGTGTCGCATCGCGAGCTCGACGCACTCGCGATTTTTCGGGCCGCGATCGACGAGATCGCCGGCGAAGATGACGCGGTCGTCCTTCGTGACCGCGAGGAGATCGAGCAGCGCGACGGCCTCGTCGTAGCAGCCGTGCAGATCCCCGATGACGATGGTTCTCATGTTTTGCGGTGTACGGACGGATCGCGCGCGCTGCTCTGACCGTGTATCGTCGCGTGCATGACGGATCTTACGCGCACGTTTCTCCCGCTCAAGGTCACCGCGGCGGGCGGAACCGACATCGGAAAGATGCGCAAGCACAACGAGGACGCGATCTTGTTGCGTCCGGATTTGGCGCTCTTCATCCTCGCCGACGGCGCGGGCGGTCACAACGCGGGCAACGTGGCGAGCGCGCTCGCGACGACCGCGATCGCGAATTTCTTCGAAGCGACCGGGCACGGAGCCGAGGAGCCCGACTTCGATCAGTTCGGGATGCCGATCGCGGCGCGCAGGCTCGCGGCGGCGCTCCAGAAAGCGAACGACGACATCTTGGAGATCGCGAAGACGTCGAACAAGCTCCGCGGGATGGGCACCACCGCCGTCGCGGTATCGTGCTTCGAGCGCACCGGGATGATCCACCTCGCGTACGTCGGCGACAGCCGCTGCTACCGATGGCGCGACGGCGTGATCGAGCTCATGACGCACGATCACTCGCTCATCAACGACGCGCTCGAGATGCGCCCCAACATCGACGACCGCGCGCTCGCGAAGCTCCCGCAGAACGTCGTCACGCGCGCGCTCGGGATGGAGCCCAGCGTGCGCGTGTCGATGCGCACGCACCGCATGCTCGCCGGCGATCGTTATCTCCTCTGCAGCGACGGGCTCTCGGACACGGTGGACGAGGACACGATGGGCGACGTGCTCGCGATCGATCGCGCGCCGGAGGAGATCGTGCGCGCGCTGATTGGTAAGGCACTGCTTACCGATGCGCGCGACAACATCGCGGCGATCGTCGTGTCGTGCGCGCTCGCGGAGGGCGCGGTCGCCGTGCCGCGCGCGGTGCACCAAGTTCGTCGCGCGCCTTCGATGCCGCCGCCGCACGGGAGCGACGATCCCGAGATCGTGATTTTGTCGGAAGACGAAGCGGACGGCGAGCCGACGTTCCACGTCGTGCCGAGCGAGTCCGCCGACGACGCCGTGATGGAGGCGCTCGAAGACTTCAGCAAGAATCGGTGAAGAGGGAGGTCACTTCTGATCGTCACGCGAGGTTCGGCGCGAGCCACCTCTCGCACTCGGCGACGCTCTCCCCGCGGCGGCGCGCGTAGTCCTCGAGCTGATCGCGGCCGATGCGCCCGACGTTGAAATAACGCGCTTCGGGGTGACCGATGTAGATGCCGCTCACGCTCGACGCGGGCGTCATCGCGCACGACTCGGTGAGCTTCATTCCGATCTCTTCGGCGCCGAGGAGCGCGAAGAGCTTCCGCTTGTCGCGGTGGTCGGGGCACGCCGGATACCCGAACGCCGGACGGATGCCGCGATATTTTTCTTCGACGAGCGCCGCACTGTCGAGTGACTCGGAGCGCGCGTACCACTCGCGCCGCGCGCGCTCGTGCGTCATCTCGGCGAGCGCTTCGGCGAGGCGATCGGCGAGCGCCTTCACGAGGATCGCGCCGTAGTCGTCGAGCTTCTCTTCGTACGATTTCGCGAGCGCCTCGGCGCCGACGATGGTCACCGCGAACGCGCCGACGTGATCGCGGAGCGCGCTCGCTTTCGGAGCGACGTAGTCCGCGAGGCAGCGGTGCACGTCAGCGCGCGATTGTTGGCGCAAGAACGTGAAGCGCGTGAGCTCGCGCGCGTGCGCTTCGTCTTCGAAGAGGACGACGTCGTTGCCGTCCGCGTACGCGGGAAAGAATCCGTACGCGGCGTGCGCCTCGAGCGCGCGCGAGGCGACGATCCGCGCGAGCATCTTCTGACCCGCGTCGTACAAATCGCGCGCCGCCGCGCCGCGCTCGGGGTGCGAGAGGATCTCGGGGAACTTCCCCGCGATGTCCCACGCGGCGAAGAAGAAGGTCCAATCGATGTATTTTGCAACTTCTTCGAGCGGGATTTTCCGTAGCTTCCGCGCGCCGACGAAATCCGGCTTCGCGACGACCGACGCGTCCCACGCGACGCGATCGGGCGACGCGTTCGCCTCCGCGTACGGGACGAGATCCTTCTTCGTCTTCTGCGCGAACAGATCACGCAGCTGCGACTGCTCCGCTTCGTTTGCCTTCTCGAACGCGTCTCTCCGCTCGCGATCGAGGAGCGTCGACACGACGCCCACCGCGCGCGACGCGTCGAGGACGTGCACCGTCGCGCGATCGTAGCTCGGCGCGATCTTCACCGCGGTGTGCTGGCGGCTCGTCGTCGCCCCGCCGATGAGGAGCGGGAGCTCGAAGCGCTGCCGCTTCATCTCCTTCGCGACGTAGCTCATCTCCTCGAGTGAGGGCGTGATCAAACCCGAGAGCCCGATGACGTCGACGTTCTTCTCCTTCGCCGTCCTCAAGATCGTCTCGCACGACACCATCACGCCGAGATCGATCACCTCGTAGCTGTTGCACGCGAGCACCACGCCGACGATGTTCTTTCCGATGTCGTGCACGTCGCCTTTCACCGTGGCGAGGAGCACTTTGCCTTTCTGCTGTCCGCCGATCTTCTCTTCCTCCATGAACGGCTCGAGGTACGCGACGGCGCGCTTCATCACGCGCGCGCTCTTCACGACCTGCGGCAAGAACATTTTTCCCGCGCCGAAGAGATCGCCGACGATCTTCATGCCGTCCATGAGCGGGCCTTCGATCACGCTGAGCGGTTTGCCGTAGAGCTTGCGCGCTTCTTCCGCGTCCTGCTCGATGAACTCGACGATGCCCGCGACGAGCGCGTGCTCGATGCGCTTGTTCACGTCGGCTTCGCGCCACGCGAGATCGAGCTCGCGCTTCTTTCCCGATCCTTTCACGCGCTCGGCGTATTCCACCATGCGCTCCGTCGCGTCGGGCCTGCGGTCGAACAAAATGTCTTCGACGTGCTCGAGGAGCTCCTTCGGAATTTCTTCGTACACGCCGAGCTGACCCGCGTTCACGATGCCCATGTCGAGGCCGGCTTTGATCGCGTGGAAGAGAAACGCCGTGTGGATCGCCTCGCGCACGGCGTTGTTGCCGCGGAACGAGAACGAGAGGTTCGAGATGCCGCCCGAGACGTGCACGCGCGGGCACGTCGACTTGATCTCGCGCGTCGCCTCGATGAAGTTCTTCGCGAACGCGTTGTGCTCTTCGATGCCCGTCGCGATCGCGAGCACGTTCGGATCGAAGACGATGTCCTCGGCGGGAAAATCCGCGTGCTCGGTGAGCAGCTTGTACGCGCGCCGACAAATCCCGACTTTGCGCGCGACGGTCTCTGCTTGTCCTTTTTCGTCGAACGCCATCACGACGACCCCCGCGCCGTAGCGGCGGATCGTACGCGCCTTCTTCAGAAATTCTTCTTCGCCTTCTTTGAGGCTGATCGAGTTGACGACGCCTTTGCCTTGAACGTGCTTCAGCCCCTCTTCGATGACGCTCCACTTCGACGAGTCGATCATGATCGGAAGGCGCGCGATCTCGGGCTCGGTGGCGACGATGTCGAGGAACTTCGCCATCGACTTTTCGCCGTCGAGCATGCCTTCGTCCATGTTCACGTCGAGCAGGTTCGCGCCGCCGCGCACTTGATCGAGCGCGACCTCGAGCGCCTTCGTGAAATCGCCTTTGCGAACGAGCTCTGCGAACTTCGCGGAGCCGGTGACGTTCGTGCGCTCGCCGATCATCGTGAAGTTCGACTCGGGCGTGATCGAAAATGTCTCGAGGCCGGAGAAGCGCGTCGTGTGATCGGGCGGGGGAGGGGTGCGCGGCTTCGACGTTTCGATCGCGCGCGCGATCGCGCGGATGTGATCGGGCGTCGTCCCGCAACAACCGCCGACGACGTTCACCAATCCGTCGCGCGCCCAGTCGCCGAGTTGCGCCGCGGTTTGCTCGGGGAGCTCGTCGTAGCCCGTCGGCGCGAGCGGGTTCGGCAGTCCCGCGTTCGGATACGCGCTCACGAGGCAATCGACGGAGAGCGCGAGGCGCTCGACGTACGGACGCATCTGAGACGCGCCGAGCGCGCAGTTCACGCCGACCGAGAACGGTCGCGCGTGCGAAACCGATTGCCAGAACGCGTCGATGGTTTGTCCCGAGAGCGTGCGCCCGCTCTGATCGGTGATCGTCACCGAGATCATCACGGGCACGCGCTCCTTGCGCTTCTCGAACGCCTCTTCGATCGCGAAGAGCGCGGCCTTCGCGTTGAGCGTGTCGAAGATCGTCTCGACGAGGAGCACGTCGGCGCCGCCGTCGAGGAGCCCGCGCACCTGCTCCGCATACGCGTCTCTCACTTGATCGAACGTGACCGCGCGAAACGAAGGATCGTCGACCTTCGGCGAGAGCGAGAGCGTCTTGCCCGTCGGGCCGATCGCGCCCGCGACGAAGCGCGGTCGGCCGTCGCGCTTCTCGGCGTCGCGCGCCGCCTCCTTCGCGAGCTCCGTCGCGCGCACGTTGAGCTCGTACACGACGTGCTCGAGCCCGTAATCGGACTGCACGAGCGACGTCGCGTTGAACGTGTTCGTCTCGATCACGTCCGCCCCCGCGTCGAGGTACGCCGCGTGGATCGCGCGGACGACGTCGGGCCGCGTGAGCACGAGAAGATCGTTGTCGCCCTTCAAATCGCGCGCATGGCTCGCGAAGCGCGCGCCGCGGTAATCCGCTTCGCCGAGCTTGTGGCGCTGGATCATCGTGCCCATGGCGCCGTCGAGCACGACGATGCGATCCTTCGCGATCGATTTGAGCTTCTCGAGCACGTTCATTTTTTCTCCGCGTACGCGACGATCACGCCGAAGCGTGGCGCGCGCCTCTCATGACAAACCGTCTCGCAACGCGTGACCTCGAGGCCCGCGCGCGACAAGTGACGACGCAGCGTCGCGGGCGAAATCCCGCGTTGCACGTGACCCCACGAGCGCGCCGCGTCGTCGTGATCGTGCGCGTCGAGCGTCGCGACGACGAGATCCCCGCCGCGCGCGAGCACGCGCGCCGCCTCGCCGATCGCGCGCGCCGGATCGCTCGAGTGCACGAGAACGTTGAGCATGAGCGCTTGATCGAACGCGCCGTCCTTGAAATCGAGCGCGTGCACGTCGCCGCGCACGACGCGCGCGTGATCGAACTTCGCGAGCCGCTTCTTCGCCGCGGCGATCATCTTGTCGCTCGCGTCGACGCACGTGATCGATTTCGCGCGCGGCGCGAGCATCTCCGCGACGGCGCCGTCGCCCGCGCCGAGATCCACGACGCGCCCGAGGCGCAAGAGCCCGACGAACGACGACGCGAGCGACTCCCACGTGCGGCCCGGCGAGTAGTGCCGCTCCATCTCGCCCGCGAGCATCTCGGGAAAATGTTCGTGGCGCGATCGCATCACCTCGCGCGCGCGCGCGCGATCGCTCGCGAGCACCGCGTCGCTCACGCCCTTGTGCACGAGCTCCCACACGCCGCGCGCGCCGGCCGGGAGCTCCGCCACGAGCGCGTAATACGTCGACGTCCCATCCTTGCGATCGCGCACGAGCCCCGCGTCGCGCAGCTTGCCGAGGTGCGTCGAGATGCTCGACTGCGGCACGTCGGTCACGGCGACGAGCTCCGCGACGGAGAGCTCGTCGTCCGCGAGCAAACGCAAGAGGCGCACGCGCGTCGGCTCGGCGAAGAGCGCGAAGAGATCAGCGGCGGCGGCGAGCGTCTGCATTCATCGATGCATCATAATCGACCGATGAAGTTTCGCAAGTCAGCGAAATCGACGCGCCACGACGAGGCGCTCGCCGCTCGCGCGTCCGTCTTCGTGAAAATAACGACGCGCCCAGTCGTCCGTGCCTTCGTCGCTCTCCACGACGAACCCGCGGCGCGCGAGGCGCGCGCGCATCTCGCGCGGCTCGAGTTGCGTCCGAAACGGCTCGCCGACGGCGCGCACCATCCACGCGATCGGCAGGATCTCGAACGACGTCGTGCCGTCGTGGTACGTGATGGCGGCGCTCGATCCGTTCGCGGCGAGGCGCGCGATCGCGTCGAGTGTCTCGTCGATCGCGTCGCTCGCGAGGTACATCGTGACGCCTTCCCACACGAACGTCGTGCGCTGCGATCGATCGTGGCCGGCGCGCTCGAGGACGCGCTCGGGCGTCTCGCGCGAAAAATCGATCGGCGCCCAGCGGACCTCCTTGGCGCGCGGCGTGCGATGTCCGATCGCGCGGCGTTTCAGCGCTTGCGTGTCGGGATGGTCGAGCTCGAACACGATCGAATCTTTGAGCGCGTCGAGTCGGAACGCGCGCGCGTCGAGCCCCGCCCCGAGCAACACGAGCTGCTTCGTTCCGGAGAGCGCGTCGCTGGACACGACGTCGTCGATCGCGCGCGTTCGCATCGCGAGGTGCCGCGCGACGTTCTGCGAGACGCGCGCCGCGCCGCGCAGGATCACGCGCGTCGCGCGCGGCGTGCGCTCCGCCGCGCGCACGAGCGTCCGATACGGAAAGGGCAGGAGCTCGGCGGCGAGCGGATCGCGCACGATCGCCGGATCGTCGAGATCCGCGACGCCGCGCATCGTCGCGACCCACATCGCCGTCCGGCTCGCCGATCCTTTTCGCATCCTCCTAAAGTATCATCGAGATCCTCGTGACTCGGCCCGCAGAGCTTTCGACATGGCGCTGAGACCGCGCCCCACGCGACTCGGACACTACGACGTCGTCGCGAAAATCGGCGGCGGCGGGATGGCCACGATTTACCTCGGTCGCGCGACCGATCACGTCGCGGCGCTCAAGGTGCTGCGTCACGAGGACGCGCAGGCCGTCGACATGTTTCTCGACGAGTCGAAGCTCCTCTCGCTCCTCTCGCACGAGAACATCACGCGCACGTACGAGTACGGCGAGGACAACGGCGAGCACTTCATCGCGATGGAGCTCTTGCTCGGGCGCACGCTCGTCGACGTGTGGGAGGCGTGCGTCGCGCGCAAGCTCGCGCTTCGGCTCGATCTCAGCGCTTGGATCTGCGCGCGCGTCGCCGACGGGCTCGCGCACGCTCACGCGCTCGTCGACGAGCGCGGCGCGCCGCTCTTCGTGATTCACCGCGACGTGAACCCGAGCAACGTGTTCCTCACGTTCGACGGTCGCGTGAAGCTCTTCGACTTCGGTCTCGCGAAATCACTCGGGCGCCGCGCCGAGAGCTCGGCGGGCATCGTGAAGGGAAAGCTCCCGTATCTCTCGCCCGAGCAGATCATGCAGCTCGACGTCGATCATCGCGCGGACGTCTTCATGCTCGGCACGACCCTCTACGAGCTCACGACGATGCGACGTCTCTTCAAGCGCGACGACGACGTCGACACGGTGAAGGCCGTTCGCAACGGCGCGATTCCCGATCCGCGCGCGTTCGTCGCGGGATACCCCGACGCGCTCTGGTCGATCGCGTCGCGCGCGCTCCAACGAAACCGCGACAACCGGTACGCGGACGCGGGCGCGTTCGCGCGCGATCTCGACGCGTTCGTGCGATCGATCGCGCCCGCCGATCCGAGCACGCTCGTCGGGCCCATCCTCGACGAGCTCTTCCCCGGCGAGCGCGCGAAGCAAATGGGCTGGCTGCGGTCGGCGAGCGCGAGCACGCGCGGCGCGGCAGGTCCCACGCTCCCGCCGCCCGCTCCGCTCCCGTCGGTGGATCCGAAGGAGCGCAAGTCGTGACCGCGTGGGTCGCGCCACGGCCGCGCGCGCACGCGCTCGCGATCGAACTGACTGCATTCTGCAATCAACACTGCGACTACTGCTACAACGCGTGGCGCGAGGACGGCGGGGCGTCGGTGGGAACGCCGGAGCTCGCGACGCTGCTCGCGCGAATCGATCGCGTGCTCGACGCCGTCGACTTCGAGCACGTCACGATCTCGGGCGGCGAGCCGCTCGCGAGCCGCGATTTGTTTCCCGTGCTCGATCATTTGCGCGCGCGTCACGTCCGCGCGCAGATGATCTCGAACGCGTCGCTCGTGACCGAACCGATCGCGAAGCGGCTCGCGCGGCATCGGCTCCTCTCGATCCTCGTCACGCTCAACGGACCGGACGCGGCGATCCACGACGCGCAAGTCGGAGGCGCGCACTTCGACGCGACGCTGCGCGGCATCGCGATGCTGCGCGCAGCGCGCGTCGTGGTCGACGGCTCGATCGTGCTCACGAAGCGCAACGCCGATCGCGTCGCGGAGACGATGCGCTTGATGCTCTCGCTCGGCGTGCGCAAGATCGCGCTCAGCCGATTCAGCCCGGCGGGTTACTCGACCGCGTTCGCGAACGAGCTCCTCCCGTCGCGCGAGGACGTCACGCGCGCGCTCGAGCAAGCCGCGGCGATCGTCCGCGAGCACGAGACGTACGTCTTCTCGACGATGCCCATCCCACCGTGCGCCGTCGAGACGAAGCGATTTCCAGAAATCGAATTTCACGATTGCCCGATCGGTACGCCGGGCCAAGAGTTCGCGCTCGGTCCGCGCGGCGAGGTGCGCCACTGCGCGCTCCATCGCGACGCGATCGACTCCGCGCGCGACGTGCTCGATCCCGCGCTCGACGTCGCGAAGCTCTTCGCGCCCGGGGACCCGCACCGCTACCGCGCGAAATTGCCTGCATACTGCACGGATTGCGAGCACGCGCCGAAGTGCGGCGGCGGATGCGGCGCGGCGGCGACGTGGGTGAGCGGGGATCACGACGTCGATCCCTTCGTGACGCAAGGCGGCGCGCTCAAGCGTCGTTTGCGTGTCGTGTCGTGACGAAACCGGGTAAAATCGTCGCATGAACCAGTCCGCTCCCCGGGGTCGATCACCGATGAACGACGTCGTGCGTTCCGTCGTGATGAGCGCTGCGATGATTTCGCCCGCCGCGCTCGCCGCGTGTCGCAACGAGCAGCCGAACAATCCGCCGCCGCCCGAGCCGCTGCCGACCGCTTCGAGCTCGGGCACGGACGATCACACCGCGGGCGGCGTGCCCAGCGCGACGGCGACGGCGACGGCGACGGCGACGGTCGCGACGGCGAGCGCGACCTCCACCGCGACGGCGCCGCCGACGAACACGGTGCGCCCACGCACGCCGCCGACGGGCACCAACATGCCGACGCGTGGATTCGCCGGGGCCGTTCGTGCAAGACGCTGAGGCGCTCGTCGATTTGTTTCCGGCGGACGCCGCGGCGTGGATCTCGGAGACGCCGCTCCGCACGGAGTATGCGCGCCTCATGCGCGGATTTCATCGCCCGATTCCGTGGGAAGAAACGCACGCGCCGCGCCTCGATCCCGCCGTGCGCGCCGAGCTCGCGCGCATTTGGGGCGAGCGCATTCCGACCGAGTACCGATCGATCACCGGCTTCTCGACGCTCAGCTTCGATTTGATCGCGGCGGGCGCGCCGGTCGATCTCGTCGCCGTGTGTCACCGCGTGTGCATCGACGAGCTCCGTCACACCGAGCTTGCGGTGAAGATGGTCGAGATCTACGGCGGACGTTTGCCCGCGCTGCCGCGCGAAATCTCGTCGCTCCCCGCGGACGAATCGCTCACGGCGGTCGCGCAAGCGTGTCGCTCGGCGATTCTCCTCTCGTGTCTCGGCGAGACGTTCGCATGCACCGAGCTCGACATGCTGCGCGAGCGCGCAGTGGATCCCGTCGTGCGCGGCGTGCTCCGCGTGTTCCTCGCGGACGAAATCGTGCACGCGCGGATCGGCTGGGCGTACCTCGCGCACGCGTTCAAGACCGCGGACGAAACGACGCGACGCACCGTGGGCGACGCGATCCCGTCGTACGTCGCGGGCATCGCGAGGAATCTCTTCGGCGACGAAAACGAAGATGCCGCGGTCGACGTGACCAACGACGACCCGCGCCTCGCCGCACACGGCGTGTGCTCGATGCGCGAAGAGCAGGACCTCTATCGGAAGTTCATTCCCGAAGTCTTCTTGCCGGGGCTCCGCGCGGTCGGCGTGCCCATCGACACGCGAGCGGTGCTCGCCGCGATCCCCGCTTCACGTAATTAGGAGGACGGACGCGCTCGGCATCGCGAACGGGCGGTGCTTGGTCCCTGCGCGTACGACGAACGCCGCGCCTTTTGCGACGTGCGTCGACGCCTCGCCTTCGATCTCCACGATGAGCTCGCCCTCGAGCACGACGTAGCACTCGTCGATGTCGTGCGTGTGGAACTCCGGCGCGCGCGAATCGAACCTGACCACGCGAAGCGTCGCCTGGTTCACGCCGAGCGCAGCTTGTGGACGCCACGCGCCGGAGATCGATCGTGCGATGGCGAGAAGGTTCGCGTGCTCCGATTTCGCGTCGTCGCTCATCGCATCGTGTGCCGATGTTACGCGAAGAGGCGCGCGACTTGGTACGTGACGAGCGACGCGACGTACGCGGCCGCGTACGTGTACGCGAGGACGAACGCAGGCACCTTCCATCCCTTCGTCTCGCGGCGCAGCGCGGCGACGGTGCTCATGCACTGACACGCGAGCACGAAGAACGCCATGAGCGCGAGCGCGGTCGCCGTCGTGTACGCGGGATCCGCGGCGAGCTTCTCCGCGAGCGGCGCGGAGGTCTTGCCGTGGTCCTCCACGCCGTACGTCACGCCGAGCGTCGACACCATGAGCTCGCGCGCGCCGAAGCTCCCGATGAGCCCGACGTTGATGCGCCAATCGAACCCGAGCGGTCGCGTGATCGGCTCGAGCGCGTGACCGATCGCAGACGCGATGTTGTGATCGGACGACGGGATCTTCAAGAGCGCCCAGAGCGCGATCGACGCAGCGACGATCACCGTCCCCACCTCGCGGAGAAACCGCGTGCACGATCGCCACGCCATGCGCGCGACGACGCGCGCCTGCGGAACGCGATAGGCGGGCATCTCGAGCACGAGCGGGAGCGAGCGTCCGCTGCCGCGCGACTCGAGCATTTTGCCGAGCGTGAGCGACGCGAAGAAGGCCGCCAAAATGCCTGCAGAATACAAACAAACGAAAATCGCTGCTTGAAACACGGGGCTTCGATGACGGAAGAACGCGGCGATGAGCAAGCCGTACGTCGGGATGCGCGCCGAGCACGTCATCAGCGGGAGCACGAGGAGGGTGCGGAGGCGCTGCTTCGGATCGCGCACGATGCGCGTCGCGGCGATCGCGGGGACGGCGCACGCGTGCGCGGTGAGCAGGGGGACGAACGATTTTCCGCCGAGGCCCGCGAGACGGAGCACGCGATCGACGAGGAACGCACCGCGCGCGAGGTAACCGGACGCGTCGATGATCTCGAGCGCGATGGTGAGGATCACGATCTGCGGAAGGAACGCGAGCACGGTGCCCGCGCCACCGAGCGCGCCGTCGCAGACCAGCGAAGTCCACCAGTGCGCGCCGAGCGCGCGCGTGATCGCGGTCGACGCGCGCGCGATGAGCGCACCGATCGCGTCGGTCGCGGGATCCGCGATCAAGAACACCGCGGAGAAGAGCGCCGTCATGATCGCGACGAAGATCATCGGGCCGAAGATCGGATGAAGGAGGATCGCGTCGGCGCGCTCGGTGTGGTTCGCCGACGACTTGCGCGTCGTGACGCGCGACGCGAGCGCGGCGGGATCGAACGTCGTGTTGCCGGCGCGGGGCTCGAACTTGGCGATCGCGTCGAGCGCGCGGGCTCGAACGTCCGCGTCGCGCGCGCTCACGGCGAGCACGGGCACGCCGAGCTCGCGCGCGAGGAGCGCGGCGTCCAACGCGCCGCCTTCGCGCTCGAGCACGTCGCGCTGCGTGACGAAGAGCATCGTCGGGAGACCGCGCGCGATGATTTCCTTCGTGAGGCGCAGCGAGAGCGCGAGCTGCGTCGCGTCGATCACCTGCGCGATCACGAACGCGCCGCTCTCGCGGAGTCGATCGATGCACGCGCGTGCTTGTCCCTCGTCGGAGTCACCGTCGACGTCGTCGCCGAGCGAATAAACGCCCGGCAAATCGAGCACGCGCGCGCGGGATCCATCCGGCAGCTCCGCGACGCTCTCGAGCACGTCGACCGTGATGCCCGGAAAATTTCCGACCTTCGCATGGCCGCCCGTGATCGCGTTGTACAGCGACGACTTGCCTGCGTTGGGTCGTCCGACGAGCGCGACGCTGATGATTTCGCCGCGCACCGGAGCGCGCGAGGCGGGCTGCGCGCTCATCGCGCGCTCCGCGTCATTCCGCAGCCTCGGCCTCGGCGATGGGCTCCACGTCGATCGCGACCGCGATGCGACGATCGATCGCGAACTCTCCGCCCGAGCTCGTGCGCACGTGGAGCGGTCCACCAAACGGAGCACGGCGAAGCACCACGATCGACTCGCTCTCGAACACGCCGACCGCGCGAAGACGACGCGCGACGTCCTCATCGACGTCGAGGGCTGCGACGCGGGCAGACGAGTTGGGCAAAAGATCCACGAGCTTCATGAATGTGATTTTCAATTTCATTACCACGCACGGCCCGTCCGATCAAGTAGAGTCCCGCCTGCGCGTTCATGCCCCCTCGCGAAGACCCTTTCGGTTGGGTCGGTCACGTCATCGACGACAAATATCGAATCGATTCGGTGGTCGGCGAGGGTGGATTCGGGGTAGTGTATCACGCACACCATCTCGGCTTCGAGCAAGCCGTCGCGGTGAAGTGCCTCAAGATCAACAAGAACCTCGAAGGTGACGTCCACGACGCGTTCTTGAAGAGATTTCTCGCGGAGGGTCGGCTCCTTCACCGACTCTCGCGCGCGACGGCGGACGTCGTGCAAGCGCTCGACGTGGGCGTCGCGGTCTCGCCGAAGAACATCGAGACGCCGTACCTCGTGCTCGAGTGGCTCGACGGAACGACGCTCGACAAAGAACTGAAGAAGCGTCGCGGGACGAAGATGCCGCTCGACGAAGCGGCGGCGCTCCTCGAGCCCGCCGCGCGCGGCCTCGCGTTCGCGCACGAGCAAGGCATCTCGCACAGAGACGTCAAGCCCGCGAATTTGATGCTCACCGACATCAGCGGCCGGCTCACGATGAAGGTCGTCGATTTCGGGATCGCCAAAGCGCCCACCGACGAACCGACGCAAGCGAGCCCGCACGACGGTTTGGGATCGGGCATGCAAGCGTTCACGCCGCGCTATGGCGCGCCCGAGCAGTTCTCGCGGAAGTTCGGAGCGACGGGCACGTACACGGACGTCTATGCGCTCGCGCTCATTTACGTCGAGCTCGTGACCGGCGCGCCCGCGCTCGAAGGCGAAGACCCGGTGCAGCTCTACGTCGCGACGAGCGACGAAAAACACAGACCCACGCTGCGCGCGAAAGGGATCGACGTGAGCGACGCGGTCGAATCGGTGATCGCGAAGGCGCTCGAGATCGATCCGACCAAGCGCTACGCGACCGCGGGAGAATTCTGGGACGCGCTCCAAGCGACGCTCGATCGTCCGAAAATTTCGAGCGTGCGTCCGCCCGCGATTTCGCTGCCCAGCGAGACGCCGATCGTGCCGCGCGCGGCGGGCGTCCCGAAATTCGAGTCCGCGCCGCAGGTGAGCGAGGTCTACGTCGGCGGATCCGGCGAGCTCCCGCCCGCGCAGCGCAGCGGCGCGACGGGCACGGGGACGATCACCGTCCTCTTGCGCGAGCAGCGCAAGAGGAGGCTCGTGTGGCTCGCGGCGCTCGGCGTGACGATCGTCGTCGTCGTCGCGGCGTTCGTCGGGATGCGCGAAGCGGAGCAGCAGACGTCGAGCGCACCGTCCGCGAGCGTGAGCGCGAGCGCGAGCACCATCGCGTCCGCGACCGCGCCCGCGAGCGTCGCGCCGAGCGCCGTGACGAGCGCGCCGGTCGAAGTCGACGCGTCGCCCGGCGCGCCGCGCGGGATGGTCCTGATCCCCGCGGGAAAGTTCACGATGGGCAGCGACTCCGGGTCGCGCAACGAAAAGCCAGCGCACCCGGTGCGCATCACGCGCGACTTCTACATCGATCTCACGGAGGTCACCGCCGACGCGTACGGCGCGTGCGTCCGCGATCGCGCGTGCACGCTTCCGCGCCTCCACATGCTCGGCGCGCACGGCAAGACGATCACGACGTCGAGCAACGCGTGCAACTCGATCAGCGACCCGAGCTTCGCGCGCCAACCGGTGAACTGCGTGACGTACGAGCAATCCGTTGCATTCTGCAAGTATTCCGGCAAGCGCCTCCCGACCGAAGCCGAGTGGGAGTACGCGGCGCGCGGAACGGACGGACGCACGTATCCGTGGGGCGAAGCCGAGTCGCACTCGTGCCGCTTCGCGATCACTGGCGGCGCGGAGGGTCCGTGCGGCGCGCGCCGAGGAACCTACGAGGTCGCGACCACCGTCGACGGCAAGAGCCCGTTCGGTTTGTTCGACATGGCGGGGAACGTGTGGGAGTGGGTCGCGGACGATTTCGAAGGTTACGGAAAAGACGAGGTGGTCGATCCGATCATCGCGCCGCGCTCGAGCAAAGGCGTGATTCGGGGAGGGTCGTGGGATTATTCGGCGGCGACCGCGAAGACGTACGCGCGCATGTCGCACGATCGCTCGTTCGCGCTGAACAACGTCGGATTCCGCTGCGCGCGTGACGCGGCCGCGCCGTGATCAAAACCGCTTCGAGCGGCCATTTCGTCGTTATGAAGCTTAGCTTGTGTGTGGCGGCGTTCGTCGCCGCGAGCGCGATCGCGGATCGTGCGGACGCCGACGATCCCGTCGTCGTCGAGTACGTGGCGCCGCAAGAGTGCGCGTCGACGGAGGCGTTCCACGCGCTCCTCGCTGCGCAGATCGCGCGAACGCCGAACCCCGATCGCACGTGGCGCTTTGCCGTCCGCATCGTTCACGCCGACGACGCGTACGTCGGGCGCGTGAAGACCGAGACGACGACGCGCGAGCTCCACGCGAAGACGTGCGACGAGGTCGTCTCGGCGATCGCGCTCGTCATCGCGATGGCCGCGCCGCCAGAGCCACCGTCTCCGATTCCACCGCCCATCGCGATTGCGCCGCCGCCTCCTCCTCCGATGATGCCGCCGCTGCCGCCGATCGAGACGCTCCCGCCGCTCCCGGTCACGTTCGTTCCGCGCGCCGCGGATCGCCGTCCTCCCGAAGAACGCGAAGTGCGCGACTCGTCGACGACGTTTCGCCTCGGGCTCGGCGCGCAGACGTTCACGACCGGCTCGTTCAGCGCGACCGGCGCGACGGTGACCGCGAGCATCGAGCCGCGGTGGGGCTGGTACCACTTGCTCTTCGAGCTCGGATACGGGCTTCAGTTCATGCCGGTGTCGAACGGAATCAGCACCACGCTCGGCCTCGGTTCCGCGGCGTTCACGATCACGTGGAGCATGATCGATTTCGAGTCGTGTCCGATCGGCGTCGGCCTCGGCGAGAACATCACCGTGTTCGCGTGCAACTCGCTCACGCTCGGGCTCGCGGCATATCCGTCGGGCGTCGAATCGACGACGGGCGCGCTCTTCTTCGGCGGGACCGGACGCATTCGATGGCAGAGCCCGTGGAAGATCTTCGCCGAGGCGCACGTCGGCGGGATCATGTCGACGCAGAGCGGCGAGTGGTCGCAGACCAACGGGTGGTGGCTCGACGCTGGCGCGCAGATCGGGCTCGCGCTGTAACATGGTGGCCTCCGTGTTCGAGCCCGAAGTCGTGCGCGATGACGAGCGCGTGCATGCGGCGGATCCCGATCGGCTCCGCGCGTGCGTCGGCGCGCACCTCCGCGCGGTGTGGCGGATGGTGCGTCGTCACGGCGTCTCCGAGGCGGACGCCGACGACGCGACGCAAAAGGTCTTCCTCGTGTTCGCGCGCAAGATGGACGTCGTCGAGGTCGGTCGAGAGCTTCCGTATTTGTTGCGCACCGCGGTGCTCGTCGCGTCCGAGACGCGCCGCACGCTGCGTCGTCGTCGCGAGTCGGACGATCCGGCGCCCGACCTCGCCGCGCCGCTCGGCACGCGGCCCGACGCCGCGCTCGAACAACGCCAAGCGCTCGAGCGGCTCGACGCGCTCCTCGATCGGATGGACGAACCGCTGCGCACCGTGTTCGTGCTCCACGAAATCGAGGAGCTCACGATGGCGGAGATCGCCGACACGCTGCAGGTCCCCGCGGGAACGGTGGCGTCGCGGTTGCGTCGCGCGCGCGAGTCGTTCGAGTCGTTGTGCGACGAAGAAGGTGAAGCATGAAGACGAAGGCAAGCGCGCTCATCGCGGCGGGCAAGCGTGATCTCCCGCCGCCGGATCTCGAAGGCGCGATTTTGGGGTCGCTCGGCGTGAGCGCGGCGGTCGCGCCGTCGCTCGCGACGAAACTGTGGATCGCGCTCAAGCACGCGGCGGTGTCGAAGGTGAGCATCGGCGTGGTCGCGCTGGGCGCCGCGGCGTCCGGCGGTTACGTCGTGGGTCGCGTTCACGAACGCGTCGCATCGGGCACGCAAACCTGCGCGCCCGAGGAGCCGGGTTGTCACGAGCGCGCGGCGCGCGTCGCGGAGACGCCGCGCGCCGCGTCCGTCGCGATCGCGGCGCCTGCCGTGAAGACGGAACCCTCCGCGAGCGCGTCGAGCGCGCCTGTTTCGATCGCGCGCAGCGCGCCGTCCGCGAGCGCGAGCGCGTTCACCGTCGACGATCCGAAGCCGCGCGATCTCGGCGCGCTCGGCGAAGAGCTCGACGCGATCCGCGTCGCGCGCACCGATCTGCTGAACGGAAACGCGACGGCGACGCTCCACGATCTCGACGCGTACTTCGCCGCGCACCCGCACGGCGCGCTCGAAGAGGAGGCGCTCGCGCTCCGCGTGCGCGCTCATCGCGCCGCGAACGACGACGCCGCCGCGCAGCGCGCGCTCGCAGAGCTCGAGCGGCGATTTCCGAACAGCCTTCAGCTCGCCGCGCTCAAGAAATAATCGCTCACGGACACGCCGAGCCGAGCGCTTGCGGCGCTTCGATCGTCGCGGTCCCCGTCTTCAAGAACGTCGCGTGAAAGCACGCGTACTGATACTTCACCGAGTCGTTCGTGAGCGCGATGTAGTGCGGATCGTTCACGCCGTCGCCCGCGTATTGCACCACCGCGCCGGTGTACTTCGTCGTTCCGTCCGACGACGTGAGATCGTTCTGCACCGGGTAAGGAACGATCCCGTCGAGCGATTCGATCGCGAGCGCCGTCTGCATCGAGGGCCACACTTGGTCCCCCGCTTCTTTGTTCGCGTACGCGAGCGCCGCGCCGTCGTACACGTCGTACGAAAAATTCGTGTCGAGGTAACCCACGGGCTCGTAGATCGGACGCGCGGCGTGTCCGGGCAGCGGGCGGTTCGCGATGCGCGGCATGTAGACGAACGGCTCCGCCGCTTCCCACGCGGTCTCGAGCAAGTGCAGCGTCGGGTGCATGAAGGTGAGATCGCCCGAGCCGAGGAGCAATTTCAGATCGCTCGGCGCGTTCGGGATCGCCTGCGTCGTCAGGACCATGTAACTCCAATAACCGCCCGCGCCCGTCGGCACGACGATCTTCACGTCCGAGTCCGTCGCGCCGATGAGGTTCGCGTACATCCCGCCCATCGACTGCCCCTGAATGTGGAGGGGCGTCATGTCGAAGTGGTACGCGGTCTCGCCGTTCGGCAAAGACAAACCCGTGCAGGATGCAACGATCGACGGATCGATCGCGAGCTCGGCGAGCGCCGCGAGAAACAGCCGCTGCTCGACCATCCCTTGCTCGAACGTGAACGGGAAGCACGCCGGGTTGTTGAAGTTGATGTACTCGTAGTCGCTCGCGCCCGGGAGTCGCTCGGGGTTGAGCGGCAGCGCTGCGCCCGCCATCGCGAAGCCGTACGGCGCCATCACGAACGCGGGACCTTGTCCCGTCATGTTCAGATCTTGCTCGGCGTCGAAGAGCTGCGTCGAGAGGCCGCCGGATCCGTGCAGATAGAGGATGAACGGATATCCGCCGCTCGGCATCGCGGTTCCTTCGGGGAGCGAGATCGCGATCGGCACCGTCATGTCGCCTTGCTTTTGAGGGAGCCCGTCGGGTCCGAGATCGAACGTGCCGCCGGTGTCGAACGGTTGCGTGCCGGTTTGAAATTGCGGCAGCGTCATCTGTCCGATCACTTCGCAAAACGTTCCTTGATCGCTGCGCACCGAGAGGTTCGTGATCGTCGTCGAGTAATTCGCGGCGAGCTTCGACGTGAGATCGGCGGCGTTCTGCACCGAGTCGCCCGTCGTGAACACGGTCGCGATCGCGACGTCGCTCGCGCCGACTCCGATTTGCGCGAGCGTCGGCCAGAGCGGTTGATAATTTTTCCACGCGGTGAGCTCGGGATCCGCGGCCGGCGCGGTCGACGCCTCCATCGCGACGAACGCGTCGGGCGCGCCGAGCAGCGCGCCGGTCGAATCCTTGAGCGACTTCATCACGACGAACGCGTACGTGCGCGATTCGTGGAGCACCACGCCGACGCGCGGCGCGACTTCGAGCGTCCCGTCGAGCAGGTATCGATCGGCGGCGGGGGTCCCCGCGACGACGGGAAATAGTTTTCCGCGATCGGGCGAGTCGGGATCCACGTCGACGAGAAGGATCGGCGCGCTCGATCCGGAGATCACGACGGTCGGATCTTGCGCGGCGAGCTCCGCGCTGAAGTGAAAATAGGCCGTCGGCATCTGCGGAAACCCGAGGCGCTGCTCCGCGACGGTTTGCAAGCCGGTGATGATCGGCTCCTGCAGGTTGTTGGGGAAACCGCGCAAGTCGGGTCCGCCCTGCGCGTTGAGGCGGAGATCGGACGGATAGGGAATCGCGTAGAAGGAATCCGAGCTCGTGAGATCGGCGCCGAGATCGAAGTCGGCGACCGTGAGCGGCGCGGGCGCGGGCGGTGGCGTGGAGCTGCACGCGATCGCGACGGCGACGAGCGACGCACCGAAGAAGAGAAAGCGCATGGGCCGCATTTTACGCGAGGAGCTTCGGAAACGCTTCGCGCAACCCGTCGATCGCGAACTGCGCGGCGGTCGCGGTGAGGATCAATCCCATCACGCGTCCGATCAAGTTGATGCCGGTTTGTCCCAGCGCGCGCGCGACCAACCCCGCCGAGCGCAGCACGAGGAACGTGATGATCGAGACGACGACGACGCAAAACGCGACGGCCCCGCGGTGCGGCAAATCCCGCGAGCGCGTCGAGAGCACCATCACCGTCGCGATCGCGCCAGGACCCGCGAGCAGCGGAAGACCGAGCGGCACGAGCGCGACGTCTTCCTTCGATTGCGCTTCGGTGCGTTCCTCCTCCGTCGATCGCGTGCGCGACGGCCGCGCGCGGAGCATCTCGAATCCGACCGCGAAGAGGATCACGCCGCCTGCGATCTTGAACGCGGGCAGGGTGATCGAGAAAAATTGGAGGATGAACGATCCCGCGCTCGCGAACGCGAGGAGCACGACGAGGCAGGTCATCGACGCGCGTCGCGCGACGCTCGCGGTTTCGATCGGCGGACGCCCCGCGGTGAGCGCGAGATAAATCGGGACGGCCGCGAACGGATCGACGATCGCGAAAACGGATCCAAAACAAAGAGCGGTGTACGTCACGAGCTCGCGCACGCGCGCTTCATAGCACGCCTCGATCGGCGCACGGATCACGCGCCGTCGGTTCGCGCGATCGGATCGCGAAGGGATGCCTTTGCGCCGAGCGAGTTGCTACGTTTCGCGCGTGACGGAGAAGCTCGAAGCGACGTTCGAAGCCGAGGTCTTGCGCGTCACGTTCGAGCGCGAGGACTCGACGTTTCGCGTGATCAAAGCGTCGATCGCGGGACGCAAAGAGCCTGTCACGATCATCGGACACTTTTCACGCGTGTCTCCTGGCGCGCTCGTGCGCGTGCGCGGCGTACCCGAGATCGATCGCACGCACGGCGAGCAAGTGCGCGCGCTCGCCGTCACCGAGCTCGCCCCGCGCACGCTGAAGGGGCTCGAGCGTTACCTCGCGAGCGGCATCGTCAAAGGCGTGGGAGACAAAACTGCGAAGCGCCTCGTCGAAGCGTTCGGCATGAAGACGCTCGAGATCCTCGACGAGCACCCCGAGCGTCTCGCCGAAGTCCCGGGGATCTCCCGCGCGCGCGCGGATCAAATCGCGGAAGGCTGGCAGGCGCAGCGCGAGGTGCGCGAGGTCATGATCGCGCTGCAGGGTTACGGAGTCAGCGCGGCGCTCGCGCAGCGAATCTTCAAACGGTACGGCGCGCGCGCGCCGACCGTCGTGTCCGAAGAGCCGTACCGCATGGCGATGGAGGTGCGCGGCATCGGATTTTCGACGGCGGACAAAATCGCGCAGCAAGTCGGCATCGCGAAGGACGCGCCCGAGCGCATTCAAGCGGGCTTGCTCCAAGCGCTCAGCGACTCCACCGAAGGCGGCGGGCACACGTGCGTTCCGAAGGACGAGTGGACGCGCGCGGCGGACGCGCTCCTCGGCGGCGCGCACGAGCGCGATCTCGAGAACGCGATCCGCGCCCTGCTCCTCGCCGGTCACGTCGTCGAAGAAAAACATGCATTCTACACGCGTGCGATGTTCGCCGCGGAAACCCGCCTCGCGAAGCGCCTCGTCGAAATCGGAAAGAGCCACGTGCGCTCGCTCGGCGACGTCTCCGCTCTGCTCGATCGGTACGAGAAGGCGCACGGTGTGTCGCTCGCGAAGGAGCAGCGCGACGCGGTCGTGCGCGCCGGCGACTCCGCGCTCCTCGTGATCACGGGAGGACCCGGCGTCGGAAAGACGACGGTCGTGCGCGCGCTGCTCGCGCTCTTCGACGCGGCGCGCGTTCCTGTACGGCTCGCGGCTCCAACCGGGCGCGCGGCGAAGCGACTGCAAGAAGCGTCGAAGCGCGACGCGCAAACGCTCCACCGATTGCTCGAGTTCGATCCGAAGCGCGCGACGTTTCAGCGGATGGCGTCGCGCCCGATCGAAACGGGCGTCGTGATCGTGGACGAAGCGTCGATGATCGATCTGCCGCTCGCGGACTCGCTCGCGCAAGCCATCGCGCCCGGTACGCGGTTGATTTTCGTCGGCGACGTCGATCAATTGCCGAGCGTCGGACCGGGCGCGGTGCTGCGCGACGTGATCGCGTCGGGCGTTGCGCCGACGGTGCGCCTCACGCACGTCTTCCGCCAAGCCGCGCAGAGCCTCATCGTCGAGAACGCGCACTTGATCAACGCTGGAAGAAATCCGCACGCCGTGCGCGATCCAAACGCGGACTTCTTCGTCGTCGAGCGGCGCGATCCGGTGAGCGCGCGCGACACGGTGCTCGAGCTCGTGCGCGATCGGATCCCGAGGCGCTTCGGGCTCGATCCCGTGCGCGACGTGCAGGTGCTCACGCCGATGCACCGCGGCGACGCGGGCGCGATGGCGCTCAACGACTCGCTGCAGGCCGCGCTGAACCCGCACGGCGCGTCGATCGCGCGCGGCGGCAAGACGTTCCGCGTGCGCGACAAAGTCATGCAGCTCAAGAACGATTACGACCACGACGTGTGGAACGGCGACATCGGGTTCGTCGCGTCGGTCGACGAAGAGGCCGAGGAGCTCGTCGTGAAGTTCGACGAAGGACGCGAGAAGAAATACGGCGTGTCCGATCTCGACGACCTCACGCTCGCGTACGCCTCGACGATCCACAAATCGCAGGGCAGCGAGTATCCCGCGGTCGTCGTCGTGATGCTGTCGAGTCACTTCGTGATGCTCTCGCGCAACTTGCTCTACACGGGCGTCACGCGCGGCAAGAAGCTCGTCGTGCTCGTGTGCGATCCGCGCGCGCTCTCGGTCGCGCTGAAAGAAGCGCGACGGGGCGAACGAAGATCGATGCTCGCCGAAAGACTGCGGGAATGCAGTTTGCCCCGTTGACGTAAGAGCAAAGCACCCTCAGGCTACGAACACATGCTCAAGCGCCTCCTGTTCGGGCTCGTCTTCGGGCTCTTCGTCGGTGGGCTCCTCGCGGCCGCGGTGATCAAAGGCCTCGGGATGGTCGCCTTCGCCGGCACGGGCGGCGCGATTCTCGCTTACGTGTTCGCCGCGGTGACGGGTGTGCTCGTCGGTCTCGTCGCCGGCAAACCGATTTGGGCGGCGGGTGGACAAATCGAAGCGGGGTTGAAGGCCGTCGCCGGCGCGATCGTCGGCGCGGGCGCGATGTTCGCGATGCGACGCTGGTTCGGCGTTTCGCTCGATCTGCACTCGATGGGCCTCGGCGCCGGAGCCGCGGGCTACCTGCCCGTCGCGACCCTCCCGGTCATCGCCGCCGTGCTCGGCGCGTTCTACGAAGCCGACAACACGCCCGAGGCCGAGGACAAGAAGTCGAAAGGCAAGGAGGCGCCGAGCTCGAAGAAGGTGCGCGTGGTCGAAGCGAAGCTCGACGACGAAGAGCTCGAGGAAGAAGCGGCTCCGAAAAAAGCGAAGAAGTGACGGCGACGCCGTGCCGCCCGCGCGCATCGTGTTTTGGGGGATGACGCTGGTCGCGCTCGCGACGTCGGTGCGCGCCGTGGTCGGCGAGCCTCCCACGGTCGCGTTCGTCGTCGCGTTCTCCATCGCGTACGCCGCGATGATTTTGTGCGGCGTGCTCATTCTGCGCCTGCGCGTGTTCGTCGACGCGATGATCGAAGGTCCGCGCGGCGCGAAGGGCGTCGCGCTCACGTTCGACGACGGGCCGCACCCCGAGACGACGCTCCGCGCGCTCGACGCGCTCGACGCAGCGGGCGCGAAGGCGACGTTCTTCGTCATCGGAAAAAAAGCGGAGGCGCACCCCGAGGTGGTCCGCGCGATCGTCGATCGTGGTCACGCGATCGGTCTCCACTCGTACGCGCACGATCGGCTCTTCGCGATGCGCGGCGCCGCGCGGTGGCTCGACGATTTGCGCCGCTGTCGCGACGTCGTCGAAGAGATCACCGGCGAGCGCGCGCGCATCTTTCGTCCGCCGATCGGCCACACCGTGCCGCACACGCCGCGCGTCCTTCGCAAGTTAGGTCTGCGCGTGATCGGTTGGAGCGTCAGCGCGCGCGACGGCGTGCGCTCCGACGCGAAGACGATCGAATCGCGCATCCTCGACGGCGCGCGCGACGGGTCCATCGTGCTCCTCCACGACGCGTCCGAGCGCGACACGCACGAGCCCGCGGGCGTCGCCGCGCTCCCCGCGATCCTCGAAGGTCTCGCGAAGAAGGGCCTCGCCGTCGTCCCGCTGTCCGAGTGGATGTGATCGTCACACCGCCGGCAGCGTGATCACGAAGCGCGCGCCTCGCGTGTATTGTGCATCCAATTCGATCGTGCCCTGCGCGGCCTCGACGATCCCGCGACACACCGCGAGCCCGAGCCCGGTGCCTTTGCCGACTTCTTTCGTCGTGACGAACGGAAGAAAAATCTTCTCGCGCACGCTCGCGGGCACGCCGGGTCCCGTGTCTTCGATCTCGATGCGCACGCGCGCTCCGATTTTCTTCGCGCGCATCGCGAGCTTCTTGTCGCTGCGTCCCTCCATCGCGTCACCCGCGTTGAGGGCGAGGTTCAAGAGGACTTGCGTGAGGCGCTCGGGCGCGATGGCCGCGCTCGCGTCGTCCGCGTCGACCTTCACGTCGACCTCGCGCATCGCTTTTTGCGGCGCGAGCAGCGCGGCGACGTCGCGCATCACGTCGCGAACGCGCGCAGGTCCCCGCGAGATCGCGCCGCTGGCGCTCGCGTCCTGCGACTCGGGCCGCGCGAAGTCGAGCAGGTCGCGCAAGATGCCGTGCACGCGCTCCGTCTCCTTGTGCATGCGCCGCACGTAGTCGTTCGTCTCTTCCTGCGGCACGTCGCCCGCGATCATCAAATCCTGCATGCCGAGGATCGCCGTGATCGGATTTCCGATCTCGTGCGCCATGCCCGCCGCGAGTCGACCGACGCTCGCGAGGCGTTCGCTCCGGACGATCTGCGCTTGCGCGCCCTCGAGCTCCTCCACTTTTTTTCGAAGGACCTCTTCGTCGGCGATGAGTCGGGCCGTCATCGCCGAGACGCTGTGCGAGAGCTCGACGAGCTCGCGCGCGCCCGCGGCGTCCGTCTCGATTTTCCGCGCGCCGTTCGCCACGCGATCCGTCGCGCGCGCGAGCGCTTCGACGGGCTTCACGATGAGCCGCGTGAGCGCGACGTACACGGTGAACGCGAGCGCGAGCGCGAACGCCGTCATGTACACGCCGAACAAACGCACGAGCGGCGCGGCGCGATCGTCGCGCTCGTCGACGTGCACGCGCGCGACGGCGTGACCGACGCTCGCCGCGACGCCGCTCGCGCTCGTGTCGCCCGCGCACGTCGGCCCGTCGTCGCCGACGACGCAGAGCGACGTGATCGCGTCTTCGGAGACGATGCGTTCGAGCTCGGGCTTGCACCACGACTCCTTCGCGCACGCGGTCGGATCGACGCCCGACACGCGGCTCGCGGCGGCGTGCGCGAGCGCGCGCGCCGCGTCCACCTGCGCGCCGTGAAGCGCGACGCGCGTAAGGCTCGCGACCGCGAAGAAAAGCGGAACGAACGCGAGCGTCATCAAACCGCACACCGCGAGCAAAATCTGAAGACGAAGCCCGGATCCTCGCATTACTCGGCGTCGATCCACGCCTCGAGCGCGGCGACGCTCGTCGTGTCGACGACGTGCGTCCCGACGGGCGGCATCTGATCCGGACCGCGCTCGTTCGCGACGGTCACGATCAAGCTCATCGAGGAGCTCCCCGGCAAGATGCGTTTGTAACCTTGCGACGCGTAGCCCGAGTACGGCGCGGCGGTCGGCGTGACGTTCGCGGTCGTCGTCCACGTGTCGAGGCTCGTCACGACGGCGGTGCCCGCGAGCACGTCCGCCGCCGGCAGTCGCGTCCACATGCCCGACGAGCTCGCGTGCGCCGAGGGATTCTCGTTGTGACACGACACGCCGCAGTCGATGTGCAAGATGCCGAGCGCGGTCGCCGCTTTTCCCGTCGCGTCCTCGGGGAGCGTCGCCGTCGTGTGCGCGGGGACCGCCGTGAGCTTTCCGTTTTGCGCGAGCCAATCGAGCGTCGTGCCCTGCGCAGCCGACAGCGAGAGCGCGATCGCTTCGAACCCCATGACCATCTCGTTGCGTCCGGCGTGGCACTGCTCGCAGTCGTAGTGCGTCGGGATTTCGTACGTGCCGACGACGTTCTGCGCGCCGTCGTCGTTGCGCACCGCGTCCGTCGTGCCGTCGCTCGTCCACTGGTACGTCGTCCACATCCACGTGCCGCTCGCGCTCTTCGTGAACATGCGCGTCTCGATGCGCGTGCCGTCGATCGAGAACTCCTTCCAGATCTTCGTGCCGATCGGAAACACCCACTCGTCCATGTTCGTGTCGTCGATCTGCGTGGTGGGCGGCATGTAGATCCAGCGGAGCTTCGTCGCGCCGTCGGACCAGAGGACCAAGCCGGGCGTGTACGCGAGCGCGTTCGCGTCGACGACCTTGTTTTGAAAATCCGAGTAGAGCCCGGTGCACGCGAGATCGTCGGGCACGTCGGTCGTCCACACTTGATCGATTCCACAAGGAACTGCCGCGTCCTGAGCGTCTTGCGCGTCTTGCGCGGCGTCGACCGTTTCGTCCGCGGCGTCCGTCGCGACGACGTCGATCGACGCGTCGATCCCGCCGTCGCTCTGCGCCGGAGACGATCCGTTGCACGCGGCGACCGCGGCTGCCGCGAGCACGAACGCGAGCGCCGCGTGCCTCATGAGGCGATCCTACGGCGTCTCGGAGAGGTAGTCGACGAGCAGCGACCACTGCGCGGCGTCGAGCTTCACGCGGTCGTGATGACGCGCCATCGCGGCCTCGAATTGCGCGCGCGTCCGCTGCCCGGGCTCGACGCGCACGTGGCAGTTGCCGCACGCCGCGTGATGCAACTCCGCGATCGCGGCGTACTTCGGCGGCACGTTCTTCGGCGCGCGATGGTCGCCGCACCCGACGAGAAAAATCACGAACGCGAGATCAAAGAGCCTCGATCGGGCCATCCATCGACATGCTTAGACTGATTTCTTTCTTCTCGCTCGCCGTATTCCTTCTCGCGTGCGCGCCGGCTCCGACGTGCGATCTCGTCGTCGAAGCGCCGCCCATCATCACGGTGACCGACGGCTCGACTCAAGAGCTCATCTGCGACGCGACGGTCGTCGCGCGGCGCGCGAGCGACAGCGCGGAGTTCACGCTCGTCACGTTCGTTCCGCCCGCGGACGGCGGCGGCGCAGGTTGCGCCTACACGCCCGCGTCCTTCGGGCCCGACGGCGGCATCGACGGCTTCGGTGGAAACCTTCCGGACGGCGTCTACACGCTCTTCGTCTCGAAGCCGGGCTACTCGAGCGCAACCGCGCAGAGCGTCGCGTCGCGCAGCTTTTCGTGCGACGAGCCGTCGGAGCCGTCGGTGCGCGTGAACGTCGTGCTCACGCCGACGTGATCACTTCACGCCGAACGCGATCTCGATCGCGCGCGCCACGCCGCCTCCGTCGAGCGCGGTGTGCTCGAGCGCGTCGGTCGCGTGCTGCTTCACGGCGTCCGGCGCGTGACCCATCGCGAACGATCGGCCCGCGGCTTTGAGCATCGGGATGTCGTTGATCCAATCGCCGACCGCGACGACGTCCTTCATCGCGACCCCGTAGTGATCGGCGATGAATTTGAGCGCAGTCCCTTTGTCGCCGCCCGCCGCGCGCACGATCATCCCCCAGCGATCACCCGAGCTCCTCGCGGGGAACATCGCGACCTGCGCGTGCTCGCCGACGTCGCGCGAGATCGATTGCGCGGCCGCGTCGATCTGCGCGTGGTCGCCCACCGCGACGATCGCCGTGATGCCGTCGTCGTGCTCCCAAAACGCGTGATCGGTCGTGCGCGGCGCGGCGACGAGCGCCGTCGACCACGTGCTCACGTACCCGAGGTACGGCGTGCCGCCTTCGTCGTACACGACTTGATCTTGCGCGAAGAGGAACGTCGCGGCGCGCGATTTCTCCATCGCGGACCGCAACGCGCGCGCTCGCTCGCCGCGAAGCGCGTGGCAGTGGAGCGTCTTGTGCGTCGTCGTCGAGACGATGTGGCTCCCGTCGACGCACGCGACCGGCCCGCGAATTCCGATTCGCTCCGCCGCTTCGCGCGTGCCCGAATACAAACGACCCGTCACGATCGTCACGTGCACGCGTTCGTCGAGCAACCGCTTCAGCGCGCGGACGTCGCGTTCGTGCGCCTGCCCGTTCGTGTCGAGCAGCGTGCCGTCGAGATCAACCGCGATGAGCTTCAAGCGGATAAACGGAGACCTTCCGCTGATCCTTCGTGCGGTACTCGTACTTCACGACGCCGTCGACGAGCGCGAAGAGCGTGAAGTCCTTCGCGAGCCCGACGTTCTTTCCCGCCGCGATCGTGCTTCCGACTTGGCGCACGAGGATCGCCCCCGCGGAGACCTTCTCGCCACCATAAACTTTGATCCCACGCCGCTGCGAATTCGAGTCGCGCCCGTTGCGCGTGGAGCCTGCGCCTTTTTTGTGAGCCATGACTAAACGTTTCCCTGTTCCGCGGTTTGCGCCGCGATGGTCCTCAGCCCGTGATGTCCGTCACTTCGACCGTGGTGAACGGTTGGCGGTGTCCGGTCTTGCGGTGGTAGTTCTTGCGACGGCGAAACTTGAAGATGATGATCTTCTCGCCGCGCCCGTGCTCGAGGATCTTCCCCTGCACTTTGGCGCCCGCGACGAGCGGCTTGCCGAGCTTCATCGCGGAGTCACCGTTCGCGACCAGAAGAACCTGATCGAAGGTGACCGCGTCGCCCACGTCTCCGGCGAGCTTCTCGACGAAGATCTTGTCGCCCTTCGCGACTCGATACTGTTTCCCACCCGTCTTGATGACCGCGTACATGATTCCCTCTTTCAAAAGCGAAGCTGCGGCGGGCAAACCCGGGCAGCGGGGACGCGGGAGTATACGGATCGAAGGTTCGTTGTAAAGGATCGCGATTTGCTACGCTCGAGACATGCCTTCTCGCGGCTCGCGGCGCGCCCCGCACGTCATCGTGTGTTTCCTTGCACTTGGGTGCAGCGCGCCCGACCCGGGGGTGGAGGGTTTGACCAGGGGGGAGTTCAGTGAAGGCGGTTTGAGCGGCGACGGAAGCACCCCAGCGGGCGACGCGAGCGACGCGACCGTCGGGACCGACGCGACCAACACGGACTCCGGTGGCGACGCCACCGCGTCCGAGAACGCCTTCACCGGCGACACGAGCGCGTACGCCGCGAACCCTCCCGCGACGAGCGCCGCCACCTTCCACCAACAAAACAACGTCGGCGTGACGCCCGGGAAAAATCAGGATTGCCTCAGTTGTCACAAAATGGGCGGCGCGGGTCCGCAGTTCCTCTTCGCCGGAACGATCTTCCAGGACATGCAAGGAAACACGCCCGCAGCGGACATCGAAGTGCGCGTCACCGGCAGCGACAACAAGGGCTACAGCGCGTACTCCGACACCGACGGCAACTTTTGGTACATGCCGCAAGCGAACCAAGCGATCGCGTATCCCGCGTACGACGGCGCGCGCAACGCGAACACGACGGTGCTCATGACGCAAACCGCGACCGCTTCGAGCTGCAACGCGAGCGGATGTCACGACGGGACGACGCAAGCGTATCTCCACATTCCTTGATTCATTTCTGAGCTAGGCTCCGCCGCCGTCGACATGGCGCACGGCTACCTCGCGATCGTCCTGCACGCGCACTTGCCGTTCGTGCGACACCCCGAGCACGAGCGTCACCTCGAGGAGCGCTGGTTCTACGAGGCGCTCATCGAGTGCTACTTGCCGCTCGTCGACGTCCTCGATCGGCTCGCGCACGACGGCGTTCCGGTCGGGCTCACGATGAGCCTCACGCCGCCGCTCGCCGCGATGCTCCGCGACGAGCTCCTCTGCAAGCGCTTCGAAGCGCACCTCGCGCGCATGGAGCAGCTCGCCGAAAAAGAGATGGTGCGTCTCTACGGCGACGCGGAGCTCGCGCCGCTCGCGACGTTCTACCGCGAGGAGCTCGCGCGCGTGCGCGCGGTGTGGGAGCGCCACGGCGGCGACGTGGTCGGTGCACTCTGCAACCATTGGGACGCGGGGCGCATCGAGCTCATCGCGTGCTCGGCGACGCACTGCTACTTGCCCGCGATGCTCTCGGTGCCGGAGGGCGTGCGCGCGCAGCTCGAGCTCGGGATGCGCGGGTTCGAGAAGCTCGTCGGTCGCAAGCCGCTCGGCATGTGGCTCCCGGAGTGCGCCTACCATCCCGACATCGACGCGGAGATGGCGCGGGCGGGCGTGCGCTTCACGATCCTCGACACGCACGGCGTGACGCGCGCGCGTCCGCAGCCGCCGTTCGGCGAGCACGCGCCGATCCTCTCGCCGGGCGGCGTCGCGTTCTTCGCGCGCGATCAAGAGTCGTCGCGCCAAGTGTGGTCGCGCGAGGAGGGTTACCCGGGCGACGCGTACTACCGCGACTTCTACCGCGACATCGGCTTCGACTTGCCCGAGGAGCACCTCTACGGAGAAGTCGTCGGCGACGGCAATCGCTTGATGACGGGCATCAAGTACTACCGCATCACCGGCAAGCGCGTTCACAAGCAGCCGTACATTCCGCACGTGGCGAAGCAGCGCGTGTGGGAGCACGCGGGCGACTTCGTTCGAAACCGCGCGATGCAGATCGAGTACCTCGCGCGCAGCATGAGCACGAGCGAAGGCGGCGTCGCGCCGATCGTCGTCTCGCCGTACGACGCGGAGCTCTTCGGGCACTGGTGGTACGAAGGTCCGATGTTCCTCGAGGCGGTGTTTCGCCGCTTGCACGAGGACGGTCGATCGATCGAGCCGATCACCCTCCGCGGTTACCTCGAGCGTCATCCGGTCGCGGCGAGCGCGACGCCGAGCGCGTCGTCGTGGGGCGCGGGCGGCTACGGCGAAGTTTGGATCGGCATGAAGAGCGCGTGGGTGTGGCGCCACGTGCACCACGCGACGCGCTACGCGACGTGGCTCGTGCGCAAGCATCGCGGCGCGGACGGCGTGCGCGGTCGAGCGCTCGATCAAATCGTGCGTGAGCTCTTGCTGCTCCAATCGAGCGACTGGCCGTTCATCCTGCACACGGGGACCTCCAGCGGTTACGCGCTCGCGCGGCTTCAAGCGCACGATCACCGCTTGCGTCGCCTCGCGCACATCGTCGAGACGGACTCGCGCGACGAAGCCGAGATGAAGTGGCTCGAGAGCGTGTGCTCGCGCGACAACTTCTTCGCGCAGCTCGAGGGCGAGACGCTCCGCGCGCCGTTCGATGCGTGATAGATCGAAGAGCGTGAAGCTCGAAGGCACGTTCACTGCGATCGTCACGCCGTTCACGAAGACGCACGCGATCGATTGGGGCTCGTACGAGAAAATCGTCGCGGACCAAATCGCGGGCGGTGTTTCGGGGATCGTGCCATGCGGGACGACCGGCGAGAGCCCGACGCTCTCGCAAGAGGAGCAGCGCGAGGTGATCGCGCGCACCGTGAAGCTCGTCGCGCAGCTCGGTGGACGCGCGAAGGTGATCGCGGGCGCCGGATCGGCGAGCACCGAGCACGTCGCGCAGCTCGCGAAGCAAGCGGAGGACGTGGGGGCGGACGCCGTGATGGTCGTCGTGCCCTACTACAACAAGCCGACGCAAGAAGGTCTGGTGCGTCACTTCACGATCGCCGCGAAGGCGGTGAAGTGTCCGGTCGTCGTCTACAACATTCCCGGGCGGAGCGTCGTCGATCTCGGCGTCGATTCGATGGCGCGCATCCTCGACGGCGCGCCGAACGTCGTCGCGACGAAAGAAGCCACCGGCAACGTGGTGCGCGCGCAGCAGCTCGCCGCGCGCTTCGGCGAGCGCCTCGGGATCCTCTCCGGCGACGACGCGCTCACCCTCCCGATGATCGCGGTCGGCGCGCGCGGCGTCATCAGCGTCGCGTCGAACGTGCTGCCCGCCGAAGTCTCGCGCGCGACGAAGCTCGCGATCGACGCGTCGCATTTCGGCGGGGACCTGCCGAGCGCGCGCGCGGAGCACTTGCGCCTCCTTCCGTTCTTCGAAGCGCTGTTCATCGAGCCGGGCGTCGCGTCCGCGAAGGCTCTCCTCGCGCACCGCGGGCTTTGCGAGAACGTGCTCCGCGAACCGATGACGCCCATCGGCGACGCGACGCGCAAGACGCTCTTCGCCGCGTACGAGGCGCTCCGTTGACGACGAAGGTCGCGCTCTTCGGCGCGCGCGGGCGCATGGGGAAGGCGATCACGCGCCTCGCGCCGGAGTACGGCGCGGAGATCGCGGCGTCGATCGATCGCGGCGAAGGCGATTTGGGATCGCTCGCGCAGTCGGGGGCCCGCGTGCTCATCGACTTTTCCTCCGCGCCGAGCGTCGCGGACGTCGCGCGCGCGTGCGCCGATGCGAACGTCGCGCTCGTCAGCGGAACGACGGGGCTCGACGAAGCCGGCAAACGCGCGCTCGACGACGCGTCGAAAAAAATCGCGGTCCTCTGGGAGCCGAACATGAGCGTCGGTGTGCTCGTGCTCGGCGAGATCGTGCGGCGCGCGATCGCGATGCTCGGCGCGTCGTTCGACGTGGAGATCGTCGAGACGCACCACAAGATGAAAGCCGACGCGCCGAGCGGAACGGCGATGCGCCTCGCGGAGATCGCGCGCGAGGCGCGCAAAGGCCCGCTCGTCACGGGACGCGAAGGAAAACCCGGCGCGCGCACCGCGGACGAAATCGGCGTGCTCGCCGTGCGCGGCGGCGACGTCGTCGGCGATCACACCGTGCATTTGCTCGGAGCCGGCGAGCGCCTCGAGCTCACGCACCGCGCGACGAGCCGCGACGTGTTCGCCATCGGCGCGCTGCGCGCGGCCGTCGCGCTCGCGGGAAAACCCGCCGGGCGCTACGCGCTCCGCGACGTGGTCCTCTGATCAGAAGGTGAGCGACGCGGTCAACCCGCCGCCGTTCGGACCAAACACCGGCATCACGCGCAAGCCCGCGGCGGGCGGCGGCGCGCCTTCTTGCGACGGGTGATCCGTCACGACGAGCACGACGCCGATCGCGGCGAGACCCACGGCGATTCCGCCGAACGTCCACGCGAGCGAGCCCTCCGTGTCCGCCGAGTTGCGCGCGTTGCACGCCGACGTCCACGTCGTGCCGTTCACAGGTCCGAGGTCCTGACCCGCCGTGCAGATCGCGGTCTTGTCCGTGCTGATGCCGTTTCGGTAGTTGTTGAACGTGCTCGCGTTGCCCGCGAAGAGGCCGCCCAAAATGCCCGCCGTGATCGCCGACGCGCCCGCGACGCCGAGCGTGATGAATCCGATCGTGCGCTTCGTGTGAGAAGGTCCCGAAGGTGGAAGCGGCGCGACCGCGTTGGCTTTCAGGTCGAACGTGATCTCGCTCTGCACGTTCACGACGACGCTCACCGTCTGCGACGTCGTCGACATGCCGGGCGCATCGATGTCGATCGTGTGGCTGCCCGAGCCGAGCGACACCGTCGCGGTGCCCGCCGCGAGCTGCGCCATCGGCTTGCCGTCGACGACGACGGTGCCCGTTTGTGATCCGTTCGCGTGAACGATCACGGTGCCCTGCGTCGACTGCCCCGTGAGCCGCTCGAACAAACCGGCCGCGATGCGCTTGAGCGCGTCGTCGTTCTGATCTTTCAAATTGTCGCTGTAGGTTTCCTTCGCGACTTGCTCGGGCTTGCCGCGCGTCCACAAGTGGACCTCGGCGGTCACTTGGTGCGCCGCGGCCTTCGTGACGATGCCCCAGAAGAAGCGATCGGTCTTGAGCTGATCGCCGATGCGCTGCAGGCACGCGGAGTCCGGGCGCGACGGGCAGCGGAGCGCCGGGAGGAGCGTCGAGAGCGACTGGTTCGACTCCGCCATTTGCCACGCGGGCGTCGATCGAACGCGCTGGCGAATCGCGGCCGTGAGCGCGTCGGCTTGATCTTCGCTCGTGTCGTCCGAGTCGAGCGCGATGACGTGAATGAGCACAGGTCTCTGCGCGAACGCAGCGCTCGGAATCACGAGCACGATGATCGCGAGGAGGATCCGAATCGACACTGCTTTCGTCCACGAAACCATGGGGCGAGGGTACCATGCTACGAGGAGCTGATGCGTATTTCCGGCGGCGTCCACCGCTCGCGCGTGCTCGCCGCGCCGCGCGGAGAATCGACGCGTCCGACGTCCGATCGCGTGCGCGAGGCGCTCTTTTCGATGCTCGCCGCGCGCGCCGCGATCGAGGGCGCGCGTGTGCTCGATTGTTTCGCGGGGACGGGCGCGCTCGGGCTCGAGGCGCTCTCGCGCGGCGCGTCCTTCGCGACGTTCGTCGAGTCCGATCGGCGCGCGCTCGAAGCGCTCCACAAAAACATCGACGCGCTCCGCGAGCGCGCGCGGACGCGCGTCGTCCCCACGAGCGCGTCGCGCGCGATGACCACCCTCGCGCGCGACCACGCGACGCTCGTCTTCTTCGATCCGCCCTACGCCGACGTCGCGCGCGGCGCGTTCGCGAAGGTGCTCGACGCGATGCTCGCGAACGAAGTCGTCGCGCCGGAAGAATCGGGAGGCGCGACCATCGTCCTCGAGCACGCGACGCGCGACGAAGGCGCCGCGCGCGCGCTCGCGCGGCCTGGTTTGAGCGTCATCGAGAGCCGTTCCTACGGCGACACCACGCTCACCTTGTTTGCTTACGGTGTCGTGTATACTCGCGCCACTTCATGAGCTCCGTTCCGCCGCCTTCGCAATCGGGCGCCCCGCCGAGCGGGAACAACAAGATGTACGTCGCGCTCGTCATCGTGCTCTTGCTCGGAATCGCCGGCATCGTCGCCTACAAATTTTCCGGCGGGAGCGCGACGCAGCCGACGCCGTCGGCGACGGTGGTCGCGAGCGTCGCGTCGTCTGCGCCGACCGCGAACCCCGCGATCGACGACGTGCCTCCGCCGCCTCCGGAAATCGAAGCGGGACCTGCGCCGACCGTCGTGTACTCCGGCGGCACCGTCGATCCGTGCGCGTACAACACATGCAACGGAAACGTCTCCGTGGGCAGCGACACCGAGCGCGGTTTGCAGATGCTCGCGCGCCAAACCCGCCGAAAGTGCTACGATCCCGCGCTCGCGAACGATCCCACGCTGCAAGGCAAGGTGATGCTCAAGATGAAGATCGCTTCGAACGGACAAATCTGTTCCGCGGCCGTCGCGAGCAACAGCATGTCGAGCACGTCGGTCGGCGAGTGCGCGGCGCGCATGCTTCAAGCCTCGGGCCACGTCCCGCCGCCGAAGGGTGGGTGCGTGAACCTCGACTTCCCGCTCAACTACGTGCCGATGGGGCAGCACTGACATGCGCTTCTTCGTCGCGTTCGCATCGCTGCTCGCGGTGGCGTGCGTCGACGGCACGACGCCCGACTGCGAGGCCGGCACGCAGTGCTACGCGATGCCCACGCCCGACGCGGCGACGGACTCCACGGTGACCGACGCAACCGCCGATGCGACCGACGCGACCGACGCCACGACCGACGCGATTGGCGACGGCGCCGCGACTGATTCAAGCTCCGAGTGATGCCGGACAAGGACGACAAGAAGCCCCCCTCTCATGGAGGGGGTGGGTCGCGCTCGACGCGACCGCCGCCAGACGAGTCGCCGTCGCCACCGCCGCCGCGTCGCATCACGCTGCGCATGCAGGCCGTGACCGGTCCGGCGTCCTCGCGTCACGGCCCTCCGTCGACCGTCCGTCAACCCGCGGGAAATCCCGCGCTGCGTCGCTCGCAGCCGCTCCTTCACCTCTCGCCCGGCGACTACGATCTCGTGAACGCCGCGCGCCGCATTCTCGAAGGGTCGCTCTCGCTCGTTCCGGGCGAGCGCGCGCTCGTCATCGTCGACCGCGCGCGCCACGATCTCGTTCCGCCGCTTCAAGAGGTCGCGAAGCTCGCCGGCTCGAAGTGCGAGGTCGCGGTGCTCGAGGATCTCGGAGCGCGTCCGTTCACCGCGCTCCCGCGCGCGATCCTCGATCGTCTGACGTCGGTGCAAGCGACGGTGTTCTTGGTCGGGTTCGTCGAAGGCGAGCACCCGATGCGACTCGAGCTGCTCGAGAAGGTGCGCGAGCTCGGGCTTCGCCACGCGCACATGGTCGGCGTCACGCGCTCCGCGATGCTCGCCGGATTTTCCGTGGATCCTACACGCATCTTGGACGCGACGCGCGCGGTGCGCATGCGCCTTCGTCCGAGCTCGCTGCTCCACTCGCGATCGTCGAACGGGACGGATCTCACCGTGAAGCTCCATCCCGCGCACCGCTGGGCCGAGCACGTCGGCGTGATTCGTCCGGGACGGTGGGAGAACCTTCCGTCGGGCGAGCTGATGACCGCGCCGCAGCACGCGAGCGGCACGTTCGTGTGCGACGCGAGCCTCGGCGGATCGTTCGGCGCGCAAGCTGGGCTCCTCGCGCGCGCGCCACTTCGTCTCGAGATCGAAGACAGCGTCGTGAAGAGCGTGACGTGCAACGACCCGAACGTGCTCCGCGGAGTCGAAGCGTTCATCGCGCAGGATCGATTCTCGAGCCAAGTCGGCACGGTGATCCTCGGCACGAACGTCGGCTTGCTCCAACCGATCGGCGAGCTCGTGTGCGATCAGAACCTGCCGGGGCTCCACATCACGCTCGGCTCGACGTTTCCCGACGCGACCGGCGCGCAGCCGACGACCACCGCGCAGCTCTCGCTCACGTCGTCCGGCGGTGACGTCGATCTCGACGGCGCGCCGCTCCTCCGCGCCGGCCGCTACATGGTCTGATCATGCACGGCGTGCTCCTCACCGTGGCGTACGACGGTGAGAAATTTTCGGGATGGGCGGCGCAAGCGGGCGAAGAGCGCACCGTGCAAGGCGTGCTCGCCCACGCGATCGCGTCGATGGATCCGAGCGCGAGCGCGCCGCGCGGCGTGAGCCGCACGGACGCGGGCGTTCACGCGGAAGCGCAAATGGTCGCGTTCGACGCGTCGCCGCGCGCCCACGCGATCGAGATGCGCGGCTGGGTCCTCGGGCTCTGCGCCGCGCTCCCCGACGACGTCGCGGTGCGCGCCGCGCGGCAGGTCCCCGCGGGATTCGACCCGCGCGTCGCGTCGAGAGGAAAGCGCTATCGTTATCGCGTGCTGCTCGATCAAGTCCGCGATCCGCTCTGGCGTTCGCGCGCGTGGCGCGTCGGGTATCCGCTCGATCTCGAGAAGATGTCGCGCGAGTGCGCGCGCATCGTCGGCACGCACGATTTCCGCGCGTTCCGCTCCGCGCGCGACGAACGCACGAACACCGAGCGCACGTTGACGCGCGTCGCGATCGAGACCGAGGCTCGAGACGCGGCGGGACCGCGCGTGATCGGGATCGTCGTCGAGGGAAGCGCGTTCATGCACAACATGGTGCGCATCATCGCGGGGACGCTCGTCGACGTCGCGCGCGGAAAGCTCGAGGAGGGCGCGACGTCGCGCGCGATCGCGAGCGGCGCGCGCGCGGATCTCGGCGAGACCGCGCCCGCGCACGGGCTCACGCTCGAGCACGTCGAGCTCTCGGGAATCGATGGAGGCGAGTCGTGGCCGCGGTGAGCGTCCCGCACGGCCTCGCGGTGCGCGCGCCGCGTCCCGGCGACGGCGCCGCCGTGTCCGCCTTGTGGCGCGAGCTGTGGGACGTGCACGAAGGTTGGGGCGGTTATCCGGGCGCGAAGGACGATCTCACGTACGCGCGCGTGCAGTCGCGCATCGAGCACGAGGCGCGCGCGCGACAAGGAAGCGTCGCGCTCGGAAGGCATTTGCACCTCGTCGCGCAGCTCGAGGGGCAGGTCGTCGGACAAGTCGAAGGATGGAGCGATCGGTACGGCGTGGATCCGTCGACGCCGTCGACGTGCGAGGTGCGCTCGCTCATCGTGACCGAGCGCGCGCGGAGATTCGGCGCGGGCGCCGCTTTGCTCGACGCGCTTGGACGCGCGGCCGTCGTGGTCGCGGCGGGTCCCACGGTGCTCGCCGCCGAAGTCCTCGAGCCGAACCCCGCGCACTCGTTCTACGCGCGCTGCGGTTACGTTCCCGTCGCGTTCAACTTGCGCAAGAAGACCGCGGGCGCGATCGCGAAGCCCAGCGCGCGCGTCGCGCAGCCGAAGGACGCGCTCGCGATCGCGATCCTCGAGTCGGCGCTCGCCCATCGCCGAAAGCGCGCGGGCGACGCGCGCTTCGATCCGCCGCGCGCCGTGGACGCGACGTGGCTCGGCGCGATCGCGACTCACCTGCAAAATGGATCGCACGTTCCGACCGAGCTCGTCGCGCAGGACGCGCAGGGCGCGGTGCGCGCGTCGGCGACGCTCGTCGTGATGACGCTCGATCCGCCGTTTCTTCCGGTGCGTCGCGCGGCGCTCACGCGGCTCAGCGTCGACCCTGCGATCGATCCGAGCGAGCTCGTCGGCGACATCGTCGAGCTCGCGTCGAACATCGCGTCGCGCTGGGGCGCAGAGACGATCGAGATCACCGATCTGGGTCCTCCCGGCTCGCCGCTCTGGGAAGCCGCCGCGCGCACGGGCGCGCGTCCGTGGTCGCGCGTCGTCGTGCGCCACTGGTTGCCGTCCGGTCTTCGTTGACTCATCCTGAGGAATGAGCGGACACGTCGTGTTGTTCGTTCAAGCGGAGGCTCCTTTTCCGATGAAGTCCCTGTTTTCAGCCGCTCTCGCCGCGTTCGTCTTGGTTCCGTCCGTCGCGTTCGCGCAGCAGACGCAACCGCAACCGCAAACACAAGTGAACGAAGCGCGAAGGCTCTCCGACGCGTTCGTCAGCGTCGCCGAACGCGTGAGCCCGAGCGTCGTGCAAATCGACGTGACCACGCGCGAGCAAACGAGCGACCCGATGATGCGCATGCTGCTCGGCAACGAGACGCCGATCGCGCGCGGCACGGGCTCCGGCGTCGTGTTCACGCCGGACGGCGCGAT
>Ga0335078_10000888_pt1 | contig 45511 bp, 44 predicted proteins | sample Lox_Sample_32_FD_206711 | JGI IMG/M metagenome (GOLD analysis project Ga0335078, IMG submission 206711) | Soil microbial communities from Loxahatchee National Wildlife Refuge, Florida, United States - Lox_Sample_3.2 | ecosystem: Environmental > Terrestrial > Soil > Wetlands | place: USA...
CTGCAGGCTCTGCTGGCGTTTTCTTCCTTGCACGAGCAAATTCGGCAACGTCGGGTTTACCAGGAACACGGCGGAACCCCACTGCCCTGGGCCAGAGAAGAGCCATTCCGCTTCGACGAAATGCTGCAGATGGTGGCCGAGCGGGCATTGACCATCACCGGCGCGGATGGAGTGGCCATCGCGCTCGCCGAAGACAGCAAGGCTTTTTGCCGCGCCTCCGCAGGACGCATCGCGCCCCCGGTAGGGGCGGAGCTTGATCCCTACGCGGGATTTTCCGGAATCTGCTTCCGCACCGGCGAAATCGTTCGCTGCGACGATTCGGAAAACGATCCCCGGGTCGATGTGGAAGCCTGCCGCACTCTGGGCACTCGCGCCATGGTGGCGGTGCCGGTCTTGGGACGGGACTACACGATCGGAATTATTGAAGCCTTCTCCTCGGAGGCTTATGGATTCAACGACAGCGACATTCGGAGCCTGAATCTTCTGGCGGAGTTGGTATTGGCCGCGATCGAGCCGGGACACGAACCGCGCGCCCCCAACAGCCAAGTCGAGGCTCCTCCGGAAGAGCCCAAGGAAGATCTCACTAAAGCGCTTGAACCCTTGATGCCGAGCCTGGAAGACGTGCAGGCCGTGCTGAAGGTGCACGAGCGCCACCACACGGTCCTCCCGACTGAGGAGTTGTCGCCCGAACCCGAGGATCTTGCAGTTCCTTTCTCCAATCCCCACGAGGTGAAACTTCCCTGGCTGCGGCCGGCGCTGTTTGTTCTTGCTTTTCTCATAGTGCTGGGCGTGGGGGCGACGATCTGGTGGGAGATGCGTCTTGCGCCGCGGGGGGCCGGCGTCAACCGCAAACCAGTGTCGGAGCCAACGAGCGCTCAACAAAAAGAAGCAGGGGCTACAGCGATGACTTCGCCCGAGTCCCAAACGAGTGCTGAGTCTCAGATTGCGGATTCTCAAACAAGCCCTGCCGCGGATACCGAGCAGAACCTGCCGCCGGCGGAGAAGGCGGGTCCTCCCAAACTGGTGAATGGCATTCGCCATTGGTCTTCGGTGGATTCCAGCACCGTGGTGGTGGACCTGCAAGACCAGGTACAGTACGAAGCCCACCGCCTGACTGATCCAGAAAGAATCTACTTCGACTTAAACGACACAACGTTGGCCCCAGGAGTTGGCCATACGGTTGAAATCGGAGACGCGTTGTTGGTGCGAGTACGGCTGGCCCAGCTGACGCCGACCATCACGCGCGTGGTGCTGGAAACCAAGGGATCGCCGAATTTTTCCGTGAGCCTGGAGCCGCATCCCTACCGGCTCGTGGTGGAAGTTCGCAAAATTGGCTCGGTGGCGCGCTCGCGCATGAAGCTGGATCTATTTGCCCCGCTCGCGCCCGAGCCTTCTGTAGCCATGTTGACGCCGGGGGCCGATAGCAGCGCTCGGCGGCTGGCACATGGAGCGCCCCTGCGCATCGCGCTTGACGCTGGACATGGTGGCTGGGACCTGGGTACGGTGGGCCGCTCCGGCTTGCTGGAAAAAGACCTTACTCTCGACATCGTGGCGCGCCTGGGCCTGCTGCTGGAGAAGCGGTTGGGCGCAGAGGTGATTTACACCCGCCAGGACGACACTTACGTCCCGCTGGAGAAGCGCACCGAGATTGCCAACCTGTCACAGGCGGATGTTTTTCTTTCGGTGCACGCCAATTACAGCGACGATACCGCCGCGCGCGGCGTGGAGACTTACTACACCAACACATATTCGTCGCTGAACGCCCGCGGCCGTGACGACTCTCCCGGTCTGCGTGAGGTGGATTGGACGAACGTTGACATTCGCGCCAAGGTAAATGACTCGCGCCGTTTCGCCCTCGACGTGCAGCGTTCGCTTTACCACAATCTGGAGAGATCGGCCCCCGGAATCCGCAATCGCGGGGTGAAAAAAGCTTCCTACGTGGTGCTGACGGGAACGACCATGCCGGCGATTCTGGCGGAAGTCTCCTTCGTCAGCAGCCCAGCCGATGAAGCCAGCCTGCAAAGCTCAGCCTACCGCCAGCAAATTGCCGAAGCCCTCTTCGAAGGTGTTGCCGGATATAAAGCCCACGACAAGCGCCTCAACATCGCCACCGCAACGGCCAAGTCAGCCGGCATGCACTGAGCGGCGGAATCTTCTCGTTTGTTTTTTAGCCGACTTCGCAATCTCAGCCGTCGGGTTTTCACCGCAAATGGCGAGAAGGCCGCAAAGAAATCCTCTCGCACTCTACTCACTTCGCGCTGGACAATCTGTGGCGCTGGCGCGAGTGGCGGGGACCGTGCTCCAGATTGAACGCCGTATTTACCAGGCCGACGTGGGAAAACGCCTGCGGAAAATTGCCGAGCTGGCGTTTGGCGGCGGGATCGTATTCCTCCGAAAGCAGGCCGACGTCGTTACGAATGTCCAGCAGGCGCTCGAATACTCGGGTGGCATCGTGATTACGGCCTTGCAAGACGTAGTTGTCGGCCAACCAAAACGTGCAGGCCAGAAATTTGGCTTCGCCATGGGGAAGGCCGTCCACTGCGGCATCGAGCGTATAGCGTCCGACAAAGCCGTCCTCCATGAGATGAGTTTCAATGGCTTTCACCGTGCCCTTTACTCGCGGATCTTCCGCGGGAAGGAATCCGACCAGCGGTATCATGAGCAGACTGGCGTCGAGGTGTTTCGAACCATAATACTGCACGAAAGAATTGAGGCCAGGGTCGAAGCCTTGCCCGCAGACCTGCTCATGAATGGTGTTTCGCAGCGCTTTCCACTTGGCGATATCTCCCGGAAACCAGCCTTGCTCAGCGGACTTTATGGCGCGGTCCACAGCAACCCAGGCCATCATCTTGGAGTGAACGAAATGACGGCGCGGTCCGCGCATTTCCCAGATGCCATCGTCAGGGCGTTCCCATCCGGTCTCGAGGAATTCGAGCATTGCGCGAGCTATGTCTTCACCCTCGTCCGCCGGCGGCTCGAGTCCGGCTTGGCGGGTCTCAAAGAGCATGTTGGCCACTTCTCCAAAAATATCCAACTGATACTGCTGGTAAGCGGCATTGCCGGTTCGCACTGGCGCAGATTTTTCATATCCCGGAAGCCATGGCAGCTCCAGTTCCGTAAGCCGGCGTTCGCCACGAAGGCCATAAACGATGTTAAGTGCCGAAGGGCTGCCGGCGACGGCGCGCAGAAGCCACTCACGCCACTCCCGTGCCTCGTCCTGATATCCGGCATCAAGCAGGGAATGCAGAGTGAGGGTAGCGTCACGCACCCAGCAGAAACGATAATCCCAGTTGCGCACGCCGCCCAGCGCCTCAGGCAAAGAGGTTGTAGGAGCCGCCACGATCCCACCCGCGGGCAGGAATGTCAGCGCTTTCAGGGTGATCAACGAGCGCAGGACGGCATCGCGCCATTTGCCGTCATAGGTGCAACGATCAGACCATTCCCGCCACCAGTCGTGAGTGTTCCGAATTGCCTCATCTACGTCGAAAGGCCGAGGCTTGGTGCGGTGCGAGGGATACCAGCTAAAGGCGAACCGTACTCTCTGCCCTTCGGCTACCGTGAATGTTGCTCCGGTTTTGAAGCCTTCGCTGTGAAGAGGCACCTCGGAACGCAGAATAACCTTATCCGGGCCGGCAATTGCGGAGATTCCGCCATCGGAGCGCCGCATCCAGGGCACTACCGAGCCGTAATCGAAACGAATCACGAGTTCCAGGTTCATGCGGACCTGTCCTTTGGCTCCGGCCACCACGCGCACCAGGCTCGGCATTTCGCGGCGAGGCGTCATGCAGTCAATGAGCGTCGCCGATCCGCTGTCGGTTTCAAATTCGGTCTCGAGAATCAGGGTTCCTTCCCGATAGTGCCGGCGAATGCTTCGCGGCGGCTCGGCGGGCGAAATGGACCAATGTCCGTTCTCGGCCGTTCCCAGCAGGGCGGCAAAACAGGCGGGAGAATCAAAATGCGGGAAACAAAGCCAATCAATGGATCCCTGTTTTGAAACCAGGGCGGCAGTGTGGCAGTCGCCAACCATTGCGTAGTCTTCGATAGGTAGGGACAGGAATGACCTCCTCGCTCGATGATTTGATTCTCAGCGGTTCGCGGTGGTTTTCCGGCGAAAGCATACGTTCAAAATACTCGAACCCAAATTGTACGAGTTTCACCCATCCTGCGATTGACTCACGAGCTTGATTATTGCCGCGACCAATCCCGGCAGAGCCTTTTCGACTGCCGGAGACAGCGATTCACCGTGGTCGAAGCACGCTCCGGTTATCGAGATGGCGACGGCACGGGGAGCGGCTCCGTATAAGTGCCGAGCCAACGAGATAACTGCGGCGGGCGTGAACTGATGCGAGCTTGGCTGTGCTTTCGCCGGCTCTGAAGTGGACTCACACACCGGCTCGCAGTTGAGGTTCCCGGGCACGCCGTTCAACGCGGCGTCTACGAAAACGACGAGCCGGGCGCGGCTGGCTGATTCGGCCAATTCGGGGGCCAGTTGATGAACGCAAACGATTTCGGCCGCCTCGGGCGACAGTTCGCGGCGGAGGATTTCGGCGGCGCGCCAGGCCAGACCGTCATCGCTGCGCAGTGGATTGCCGTAGGCGATGATGAGGGTGGGGGGCATTTCTGGCCGCTGCTGGCGTTACGGGAAGAACTTTATTGCCATTTGTTGCCACCAGGGCCAGTCATGCCCGGTGTTGTCGCCCCAGACGTCGAGCCAGTGAGGAATGGCTTTGCTGTTGAGAATGCCGGACAGCCGCAGATTCTCATCCAGGCAAATATCGCGCTCCCCGGTGCCCAAGACGATCCGCATCTGGCGGAAGCGGCCCAGGTAGCGATCGTCGTTCAGGTTGGGGATAAAATCCGGCGGGCAGTTGAAATAGCAATCGTCGTCGTAATAACCATCGAGAAATTGGTGAATGTCGAACGCGCCGCTCATGCTGACGCACTGACTCACCAGTTCGGGATGCTTCAGCGCGAAGTTCACCGAATGGTATCCGCCAAAACTGCAGCCGGTTACGGCCAGCTGCTGCGCCTGGTTTCTGCCGTAGATCAGTGGCAGGAGTTCATGCAGCAGATAGGCTTCGTACTGCAAATGCCGCAGCACACGGGCGCGGGGATGAACGCCCTTGTTGTACCAGCTCTCCTTGTCAACACTGTCGGCACAGAAAACGTGGAGGTCGCCGGCTTCGATCCGGGGCGCGAGGGCTGAGATCATGCCGCGCTCTTCGTAGTCGTAGAAGCGTCCCATGGAGGTAGGGAAAACCAGCAGCGGCGTGCCGCCATGCCCAAACATGAGGACTTCCATGTCGCGGCCAAGCTCCCAGCTATAGGTTTTGATGTATTCGCGGTTCATGCGATGGGGTTATTCCATTTGTGAGTGCGGGGCTGCCAACCGATTAGCACGTCCAACCTCCGATGATTTTCAGCCATTACTCGCGCGCGATCTTGGCGCCGCCCTTCTCGCGCCAGCCTTCGATGATCAGGTACAGCACCGGAATAAAGAACAGATTCAGCACGGTAGACATGATCATGCCGCCGAAAACGGTCGTGCCCACGGAGTGGCGGCCATTTTCTCCCGCGCCAGTGGCTACTACCAGCGGGACAACGCCGAGAATGAAGGCGAATGAAGTCATCAGGATCGGTCGCAAGCGAATTCTCGCTGCTTCGATGGTGGCCTCGATCAGTGGAGTGCCGCGCTCGCGCAACTGCTCCGAAAACTCTACGATCAGAATGGCGTTCTTGCTCGAAAGTCCCACCAGCATTACCAGACCGATCTGGCAGTAGACATCGTTTTCCAGACCACGCAGCGACTGCGCTCCCAGCGCACCCAAAAGGGCCATGGGCACGGCCAGCAGCACAATGAAAGGCAGAACGAAGCTTTCGTACTGCGCCGAAAGTGTGAGATAAACCACCAGCGTTCCCAGCGCAAACAGCACCAGCGAGGTGCTTCCGGAAGCCAATTCTTCCAGTGAAAGGCCGGTCCACTCGAAGCTGAATCCTTCTGGCAGCAGCTTTTTGCTGAGGTCTTCCATGGCGGCGATGGCCTGGCCAGAACTGAAGCCCGGCGCGGCCGAACCATCAATCTCCGCGGAGCGGAAAAGATTGTAGTGCGTGATGACCTGCGGCGTGGTGGTTTGGGTGATGGTTATCAGATTATCCAGCGGGATCATACCGCCGTTATCAGAGCGAACATAGAACTGCTTGATGTCCTTGGCCTGAGTGCGGAATTGCTGGTCAGCCTGAATGTAAACGCGATAGGAGCGGTTGTTGAAATCGAAATCATTCACATAGGCCGAACCCATGTACACGCCCAGAGTGTCGGTAATCTGTTGCAGGGGGACGTGCAAGCTCTTGGCCTTTTCGCGGTCAATGGTCACCAGGAACTGCGGATCGTTGGCGGTGTATCCGGTGAACAAACCGGTCAGGTCTTTGCGCCCGGTGTTGCCCTGCCGGACCATTGCATTGGTGACATTGGCTAAGTCTTCCAGCGAGTGTCCCCCTTGGTCCTCCAGTTCGTAGGCAAAGCCGCCGAACTCGCCAAGTCCCTGAACGGCGGGCGGCTCGAAGGGCAGTACGAGCGCGCCGGAAATTCCGAACAGCGGTCCGCGGATGCGATTGACCACGGATGCCGCCGTGTGCTGCTCTCCCTTGCGCTGCGAATAGGGCCTTAGGGATGCGAAGACAATTCCTTTGTTGGCGCCATTGCCCGAGAAGCTGAAGCCATCTACGGCAAACACGCTTTCCACTTCAGACTCCCGGCGCAAAATCGTGTTTACCTGCTCGCCAATCTGTCGCGTGTACTGCAGTGAAGCGCCGGCAGGGGCCTGTATCAGGACAATGAAATAGCCCTGATCTTCGTTGGGCACAAAGCCTTTGGGCACGCGATGGAACACAAAATAAGTCAGGCCCAGGCCGGCGAAAAACAGCACAACTGCCACTAGCCGGAAGCGGAGAAATCCGCGCAGCGCGTGGCGGTAACCGTTGATGACGGCGGCGATCACTTTATCTACCTGCCGAAAGAACCAGCCTTTCCCGCCATGCTGCCGCCCCAGCAGAAGAGCAGCCAACGCGGGACTCAGCGTCAGCGCATTGAAAGCGGAGATGGCGATGGAGAAGGCGATGGTGAGGGCGAATTGGCGGAAGAGAATCCCGGTCGTCCCAGGGAAGAATGCTACCGGCACGAACACCGCGATCAGCACCAGGGAAGTGGCAATCACCGCGCCCGCAACTTCTTTCATAGCGGCTGAGGCGGCCTTGCTGGGGTCTGTTTCACCTTCCTGGAGATGGCGCTCGATGTTTTCGATGACCACGATGGCGTCATCCACCACCAGCCCGGTGGCCAACGTGATTCCGAATAGCGTCAGCGTGTTGATGGAAAAGCCCAGCAGCTTGACGAAAGCAAATGTCCCGATCAGCGAAACCGGAATCGTAACCGTGGGAATGATGGTGCTGCGCCAGTCTTCCAGGAAAACAAAGATAACCAGAATCACCAGGACAATCGCAGTGCCCAGGGTGAAGACTACGTCGCGGATGGACTCGCCTACCGCGTCGGTGGTGTCGAAGGCCAGTTGGTACTCCATGCCGGGCGGAAAACGCTTGGACAGGCGGTCGAGTTCGGCAATCGCCAGGCGGTCCACTTCGAGGGCATTCGCGTTGGAGAGCTGGGTAATGGCGATCCCCACCGAATCCTGACCGTTAAATTGCAGAATCGAACTGTAGTCTTCTGCGCCGAGCTCGGCGTGTCCCACGTCTTTGAGCCGCACCAGAGTGCCGTCGGCATTGGTCTTGAGGATTATGTTGTCGAACTGCGCTGGTTCGCTCAGCCGGCCGACCGCGCGCACGCTGATCTGGAACGCCTGCCCCGCCTGGATAGGCGGCTGGCCCACCTGCCCGGCGGCCACGTCTACGTTCTGCTCCTGCAAGGCGCTTACCGCGTCTGTAGCGGTCAGTCCGCGGCCTGCCATGCGCTCAGGATCGAGCCACAGCCGCATGGAGTACTTGCGCTCCCCGAAGATAAAGACGTCCGCCACGCCGGGCACGCGCTTCAGCGCGTCGCGCACGTAAACATCCAGGTAATTGCTCATGAAAAGCGGATCGTAGCGGCCGTTGGAAAACACCGCCGCGCCAAACACGAAATTGTTCGAGGCTTTGGCGGTGGTAATACCGGTGGCCTTCACCGCGTTGGGCAGGCGGCCCTGGGCTGTGTTCACCCGGTTTTGGACATCCACCGAAGCCAGGTCAGGGTCGCGGTTTAAGTCGAACGTGGCGGTGATCGAACTTACGCCGTCATTGCTGCTGGCCGAGCTCATGTACTTCATCCCCTCAGCGCCGTTGATCTGCTCTTCGAGGGGAATGGTGACTGCGGTTTCGACCGTCTGCGCGCTGGCGCCGATGTAGACGCTGTTGACAGAAACCTGCGGTGGCGCGAGGTTGGGAAATTGAGCGATGGGCAGCGTCGGGATTACGACCGCACCCGCCAGAATGATCAGCAGGGCACAGACTGTCGCGAACACCGGCCGCCGGATGAAGAAGTCAACGAACATGAATCTTGGACAACTGAGAACCGGGAACTAACCACTGACAGCTGGGTTTCACCCAGAAGGTGTTGGACTTCAAGTCGGACCGCCGATCCACGCAGATTCAGAGTAAGAAAGCAGAACAATTCAACGATCTTCAGCGAAAATCTGAGTAAAACCGCGGGCCGACGTATAACCGCAGAGCCGGCTATCCCTGTGGCGCCACCGGCGCCCCGTCCACCAGGAACTGGGTGCCGGAAACGATTACTTTGTCCCCAGCCTTGATTCCATCCCGCACCACGTAATCGTTCCCCACCATGTCTCCCACCTGCAGCGCCTTCTGGTGCGCCACCATCTTGCCGTTTTGCTCCTCCGCCACAAATACGAAATATTTGCCGGCCAGGCGCGTAACCGCCAATACCGGGACCACCGGTCCGTTGTGTGTTCCCCACACCACGCGCGCCCGGGTGAATTGCAGGGTGCGCAACTTGTCATTGTTGTTCGCGATGGATGCCTTCACTAGCACTGTCTGAGTGCTGTTGTCCACCTGCGGGGAAACGAAGCTTATGCGGCTCTGCGCCACCGGGATGCCGGCGCTATCAACAATCTGCACCGGAAGATTCATCTTTATCTGGCCGGAGCGCTCCACTGGAATATACACGTAAGCCTCAAGACTGCCTGGCCTGTCTACCGTGGTCAGAGTGGTTGACGTGGTGACCCGGTCGCCCACGCGTACGGGAATGTCCCCCACAATTCCGCTGTAGGGAGCGGTCACTTGGTAGTAGCGCAGTTGCACAGTTTCCTGGCGGACTTGCGCGTCCAGCGCCTCGAGTTGGGCTTTCGCGGTATCGAGCGTGGCTTTGGCCTGGTCCAGGTCCTGCTTGCTGGCGACCGCTGACTTATAGAGAGCGCTCGTGCGATCAAACTGCTGTTGGTCCCAACTCAATTCGGCCCGCTTGGCGGCGCGGGTATCTACCTGGGTTTTGACCGTGGCCTGTTGCCGGGCAGGATCAATCTGCATGAGCGGGGCGCCGGTCGCAACATGATTGCCGGAATGCACATAGATTTCTGTGATTTGCCCTTCCACCTGCGGCATGATTACCGCCGAGTCACGGGATTTGAGCGTGGCGACGTACTCGCTGGTGTCGTTGACCGGAACCATCTGTGTGACCTGGACTTTTACCGGGATGGAAGGAGGTCCCTGCGGTTGCGCAGTCTTCGCCGGCCCCTGCCCGCAGGACACCGTGATTGCGGCCAGTAACAGTGCTGAGCCCATGGCAGGACGGGCCGCCCGCGCTGAAAGGCACGTCCGGTGCGCGCAAACAGTTAGTGTTTTTTTCAAAACTCGTGTCCTGCTCAGGCCCCGCGCAACACAGGGCGTGCCGTGAGATTCCCTGACTCGGAACTCTACAAGCTAAAGGACATCGAAACTAAATTCAAGGCAGGCGGAGAAAACTGCACAAAGTTCTCGCCAAACGGCGACTCAGGCTGGACGAACCAAAATTTACCGCTTGCGTGCTTTGGACATTGCTTCCAGGTGCCGCTCGTCGGCGGCGACCAGGAAATAGAGGAAACCGAACGCAAGAGCGACCATCGCGACTACCACGCCCATAGGAGCTCCTCAATTGCCGATAGTAATCGGCGAGCCAGTCCAGGGGAATGTCACTATAGTGCCATCTTGAGGTACTACCACGAGCGTGCCATGCGCTCCCGAATCGGCCATGGGCGCAGTGTCCGGTTCGCAATCAGGAATTGGACTCTGGACTGTTTTTTGCGTTGCTCTTTGCGTCCTTCGCATTCTTCGCGGTTGATTAATCAAACCGCAAAGCGCGCAAGGGACCGTCATCGTGGTTTCCAGAACCGCGGCTCTGCTAAATTGTTGTGACCATGAAGGCAGCCCGCAGCTTTGCCAGCGACAACAATGCCGGGGTCCACCCAGAGATATTGAAAGCCATTGCCGCCGTGAACCAGGGGCACACCGTCGGCTACGGCGACGATCCGTACACTCAGTCCGCCTTGCGCAAATTTCATCGGCACTTCGGCGCAGGCAGTCAAGCCTTCATCGTTTTCAACGGCACCGCCGCGAACGTGCTTAGCTTGGCGGCACTGACGCGCCGTTACGAAGCTGTTATCTGTGCCGAGGCGGCCCACGCCTATGTAGACGAATGCGGGGCGCCCGAAAAATTCCTCGGTGGGAAGCTGATTCCGGTTCCCACCAAAGCCGGCAAGCTCACGGTTGAAGCCGTGCAACGGGTCTATCACGGAATCGGCGACCAGCACCACGTGCAGCCGCGGGTGATTTCTATCACTCAATCCACGGAAGTGGGCACGGTGTACAAGCCAGCGGAAGTCAAGGCCCTGGCCCGCTTCGCGCACGAGCGTGGAATGTTCCTGCACATGGACGGCGCCCGCATTGCCAACGCTGCCGCTAGCCTGGGGCTGAATCTGCGCCGGGCCACGCGCGACCTCGGCGTGGATGCGCTCTCCTTCGGAGGCACCAAGAACGGCGCGATGGGAGCGGAAGCGGTGGTCTTCTTCGACGAGAAACTTAGCCGCGATTTTATGTACCTGCGCAAACAGGGCATGCAACTCGCTTCCAAAATGCGATACGCTTCGGCCCAGTTCGATGCCTTGCTGGAGAACGATCTTTGGCTGAAAAATGCTCAACATTCCAACCGCATGGCCAAGCTGCTGGAAAAACAGCTTAGAAGAATTCCACAGGTGAAAATCGCTTATCCGGTTGAGGCCAACGGGGTTTTTGCCTACATTCCGCGGCGCGCCGTCCACAAGATTCTTGACCGCTGTTTCTTTTATATGTGGAATGAAGAAGAATCCATGGTGCGCTGGATGTGCTCATGGGACACGACCGAAGAAGACATCAGACAATTTGCACAATTCGTGTCCGAGGTGGTCAAAGAGGCTTGAGCACCAAAGCGGCGAATCCTGCTTTCCGCTTGCATTTTGTGCAGGCATGGGCTACATTGACGCCCTCATAGCCCCTCTCCTCCGGGGGCCGCGGGTGACTTCTGTCTTAGGAGCTACGATGTCTTCCAGCGGGGCTAAGTGGTTCATTCTGACGGTCTTGTTCGCGTTACTCTTGAGTTCTCTGAGTTGCGGCCATGAGCAGCAACTGGTTTCCATCAGCGTCCAGCCAGCCACGGAGAATTTTGGCGCGTCCAATATACCGGTGTCCGAAGACGCCGGTCTGAACGTTCAACTCAAAGCGCTCGGCAGCTACATCCACCCGCCGGTCACCAAGGACATAACGGACCAGGTCACTTGGGATTCCAATACCCCGGACATGGTGACGGTCAACTCCACCGGTCTAATAACAGCTACCGGCAAGGAATGTGGAAACGCTCTCATCTCGGCCACCGTACAGACCAATCACAGTGCCGGAAACATATCCTCGTCCGGGGCCATCGTAACCGGATTCATGACCGCCAACGTGATTTGCTTCAGCAGTTCGGGTTCGCAACCGGCGGTGACTGTGAATTTCGCGGGCACGGGCTCAGGAATTATCGCGAGTTCGCCCCTGGGTCTGAGTTGCGCAGGGACCTGCAGCACCACATTTGCCGGCGGTGGCATGGTCACACTGAGAGCCACACCCAACGGCTCGACTTTTGGCGGTTGGTCCGGCTGTGATTCATTCTCGGAATCCGGACGCGCCTGCACGGTTGACTCGGCCAAGGCGCGCACACTTACAGTCACTTTCAACTGAAAGAGCTATCTTCGATGGCCCGGCTTAGAACTCGCCAAGCAAGTCGCGCAACGTAGGTTTGTGCTTCTCCTTGGCCCGCGTTTTTTTCTTTTGGTCAGGAATCACCTGGGACGCTGGAGGCGAGCCCACGCGTTCGCGCGCTAGGGCCTTCACGGCTTCCACCTTGCGGAATTTTTTGACCTTGCGCTTCCGGGCCATGGCCACCATGTTGCCATAGCTCAACCGCCGCAAAGCTGCAATAATTGTCATGGCTGAGGTCCCAGGACCGCCGGCCGCCGATCCACCATGGAAGAACGCGACTTTTTCGACGAGCGCCAGGACAAGAAGCTTGCCACGCTGAATTGCCCCCACTGCCACCAGTCGGCGGAGTATGAAATTGGCTGGCTGGTGCGCACCAAGAAGCGGCAGCTCCCGGGCCGTGCCGACGAGCGCGACCGCGCCCGCTTCGCCAAGGCGCGGTCCTATATGCTGCGCAAAGACGATCTGATGGTGTGCAAGAACGTTCGCTGCCGCAAGCGCTTTGAGATTTCTGGAGTTCAGTCGGTGGTGTTTACGGAGTAGCACTTAGCACTTAGCGTTTGGCACTTGGCCATTGAGGTTCCTTGATTTGGATCGCGGAAGTTTGGCAGAAACCTGTGCTGGCCAAATGCCAAGTGCTGAATGCCGAGTGCTGACGGCTGAGTGCTCCCATGTGATCCTACGCACACAACTTTTGTCACCCCATGCCAAACTCTGACCGCTCGTTTATACTTACCCGTTCCGCCAGGAGCGCGCCTTGAAAGTCCTCGTTTGCATGAAGCAGGTACCCCAGAAAGATGCCCCGCTGAAACTCAACGAAACCGGCACCTGGATTCGCGAAGATGTCTCCTACGAAGTGAACGAGCCCGACGCCTACGCACTGGAAGAGGCGCTTCGCCAAAAGGAAAAGCACGGTGGGGAGGTAGTCGTCATCACCTCCGGCCCGGCCCGCGCTCAGCAAGTGTTGCGCGAAGCCCTGGCCAAAGGCGCGGACCGCGCAATTCACCTGGAAGATGCCGCCTTCGTCGGCCTTGACGCATTCAGCACCGCGCGCGCTTTCGCCGCCGCCATCAAAGACGAGAAATTCGACCTGATCTTCACCGGCCTGCAATCCGACGATTACGGGTACGCGCAAACCGGCGTGATTCTGGCGGAGCTTCTCGGCTGGCCGCACGCTACCATCATCATGCAGATCGAGAAGAACGAAAGCGGAATCCGGGTGAAGCGCGAGCTTGAAGCAGGCTACTTTCAATACGTGGATATGCCTTTGCCGGCCGTGCTGACCATTCAGTCTGGCATCAATAAGCTGCGCTACGCCACGCTGATCGGCATCAAGCAGGCGAAGAACAAGCCGCTGCGTAAAGTTATGCTGGCGGAAGTGCAATCCGCGATGGGAGAAAACTTGCAGAAAGTTGAGCGCCTGTACGTCCCCCAGAAAACCAAGAAGACAGAATTTCTGGAAGGCGCCGCGGGTGAAATTGCCAAGAAACTAGTAGAGAAATTGCGTAACGAAGTGCGCGTGATGTAGATGACGCGTAGCGACGGGGTCTGCCCCATCAAGCGAGCGAAGCGAGCAGAGGAGTAGCTAAAAGCCAACAGCTAAGAGCCAACAGCTAAGAGCTAAGAGCTAAGAGCTAAGAGCTAAGAGCCAATCGCTAAGAGTCAAGAGTAATTCATGCCAGACACCATCCTAGTAATCACTGAGCAACGGGAAGGCAAACTCAACCGCGTCTCCTGGGAGACACTTACCGCCGGCCAGTCGCTGGCCACTGACACGGGTTGGACGCTCGAGGCGGCCATCGCGGGCAGCGACGTTGGCGCATTGGCCAGCGAAATTGCCGGGAAGAAACTCTCTAAGGTTTACGTGGTGGAGTCGCCAAGACTCGGACCCTACACGCCCGACGCATTTGCCACCGGGCTGAAGCAACTGATCGAAGCCAAACAGCCTAAGCTGGTTCTAATGCCGCACACTTATCAAGTGCGGGACTTCGTCCCCAAGCTGGCGACGGCGATGCAGCGCACGGTAATCAGCGACTGTATCGGCTACAAAAAAGATGGGGAGAAGCTGCTTTTCACTCGCCAAATGTTCCAGGGCAAGCTCGCTGCCGACGTCAGCTTCACCTGCGAAGCGCCCTGGTTTGTGACTTTTCAAAACGGCGCATTTCGTGGAGATAAAGTTGAGGCCGGTGAAGGCCCTGGGCCGATGGAAACGGTGAATGTTGAAATCGCCGATGGAGTTATCCGCAACAAGCCCCAGGAAGTCTTCAAAGAAGCCAAACAGGCCGTGGACCTAACACAAGCAGAAATCATCGTCGCCGTAGGCCGCGGAATCAAAGAACAGAAGAACATCGAACTTGCCAAGCAACTCGCCGAGGCGCTCGGCGGCGAACTCGCGGCTTCGCGCCCCATCTGCGACTCTGGCTGGCTCCCCATGGACCGCCAGATCGGCTCCTCCGGCCAGACGGTCGCGCCCAAACTCTACCTCGCACTCGGCATCAGCGGCGCAATTCAGCACATCGTAGGAATGAAGGGTGCGCGCACGATCATCGCGGTGAACAAAGATTCGGAAGCCCCAATCTTTGAGATCGCGGATTATGCCGTGGTGGGTAATCTTTTTGACATCGTGCCGCCACTAACGGAGGAAGTGAAAAAAGCCAAGGCAGGAAGCTGAACTTCACTCCACGGATTCACGCACATCCTCGCAGATCCGCAATGAATGGTAAGTTAGAATCCGTGTTCATCCGCGTGAATCCGTGGCAAAGAAGTTCCGGCTAAATGCTAAGAGACAACCGCTAAAATGCTCGTCTTCCGCAAACCCCTCGAAGGTATTGAACGTCCACAGATGCCCGCCGATGTTGTCATCGTCGGCGGTGGGCCCGCCGGCATGGCTTGTGCGCTGCGCCTCTCGCAACTCATTGACGCGCACAACGCCGCCCTTCCCGATTCTCAACTCAGCAAGGAAAATATTTACGTTCTCGAAAAAGCCCGCGAGATAGGCCAGCACTGCCTTTCGGGTGCGCTGCTAGATCCTCGCTCCATGCGCGAACTCCTGCCAGGGTTCGAGAAGGAAGCTCCGCTGGATGCTGAGGTCACCAAAGAATCTGTCTACTTCCTCACCCAAAGCGGCCAATTCAAGTTTCCCATCCCTCCGCCGCCGTTGCGCGATCATGGTAACTACGTCATCTCGCTCAATCGCTTCGTGAAGTGGTTAGGTAGCAAAGTCGAAGAGACGGGCATCACCGTTTTCACCGGCTTCGCCGGCTCTGAGCTGATTTTCGATGCTGGCCGGGTCACCGGCGTGCGCACTGACGACAAAGGCGTGGACAAGCAGAACCAGCAGAAATCGAATTTCGAGCCCGGCTATGATTTGCAGGCTAAAGTCGTAATTCTCGCTGAAGGCACGCGCGGATCTTTGACCAAACAGTTGATTTCAAAATTCGACCTCGCCAGGAACGCCAACCCGCAAACTTACGGTCAGGGAATCAAGGAGCTGTGGGAGGTGCCCGCTGGGCGCATCTCCGCGGGCGAAGTCATCTACACCATGGGCTGGCCGCTTACGACCAAAGAATACGGCGGCGCATGGATTTATGGCGGCAAAGACAACATCGTTTCTCTCGGCTTCGTGACCGGCCTCGATTATCCCGACCCGCGCCTCGACCCGCAGCGGGTGCTGCAGGAATTCAAGAAACATCCGCTTGTTACGGCGCTCCTGCAAGGTGGCAAGCTGGTGCGCTATGGCGCGAAATCGCTGCCTTACGGCGGCTGGTGGGCGATTCCCCCGGTTGCCGGCAATGGCTGGATGATCGTCGGCGACTCCGCCGGCTTCCTGAACTCGCAGCGGCTCAAAGGAATTCATCTCGCCATCAAGAGTGGAATGCTCGCCGGGGAGACTGCTTTCGAGGCATTAAAGAAAGACGATTTCTCTGTGGCCACGCTCGGCAAATTTCAGCAAAAGGTCGAATCCAGCTGGATTAAAGATGAGTTGTGGAAAGTGCGCAACTTCCACCAGGGCTTCGAACACGGCTTCTGGCCCGGCATGTTCCACGCCGGCTTGCAGCAATTCACCGGCGGCCGCGGCCTGCGCAATCGCTATCCGGGGACAGCGGGCTATCAGCATTTGAAGAAGCTGGCCGAAGTGCCCGCCGATGGCGGCGCAGAAGCCCATCTGATCGGTGCCGCCAAAGGCGACGGCAAGCTTACTTTCGACAAGCTCACCGATCTCTACCACTCCGGCACCAAGCACGAGGAGGACCAACCTGCGCACCTGGTGATCCAAAACACCGACGTCTGCAACCAGCGTTGCATCAAGGAATTCGGCAGCCCCTGCCAGAATTTCTGCCCCGCCAACGTCTACGAAATGGTGGATGACGCTACCGCCCCCAACGGAAAGCGCATCAGCCTGAACCCGTCAAATTGCGTGCACTGCAAGACCTGCGACATCGCCGACCCGTACCAGATCATCACCTGGGTCCCGCCCGAAGGCGGCGGCGGGCCGAATTACGATGGCATGTAGTGTGGCGCCGGCACCCCGCCCGTGAACTGCTTTTGTCGAAACAGTCAACTGCCTTCACCGCGCGAACCTCACTCAGCTACAATCTCAGCCGTGCCCTTCGACCGCGAGCTAATCGAAGCGAAACTTGCCTTAAAGCTAATTTCCTCCGCCGATATGCCAAGATCGCATGGCACGCGCTGGAAGCAGGCCTCGACGGCCCCGGTATCCGGCGTCTGGCCGCGCTGGAGCACCCGACGTTCTTCGAAGTGGCCGAGATACTACCTCGCGCGTCACAAGAAATGGGACTGTCCGAACTGGCGATCGGGGATGCAGCACTCCGCTTGGCAAGCCGGTGCGCCAAGGAAATACTGGATAGTGGCGAAGACCCGCTTAGACACGTTCGCGATTTCGAGCGTCTCTGGATCCATGCCGACTACCCTTGTGAGTTACAGTCAGTCGGCAATCTCGATGATGAAGTGTGGGTTGCCCAGTCGTGTGGCCAGTCCGAAGATAAAATTCGCGAGTGGGTGACTGCGCGAATAAAGGCGCTGGCCGGTCGCGTTCCTTGAGGCGACATAAGACGCCTACCCGGGCGCAGCTTTCGAAGGCGGCGCGAAACCGCGTCAAAGACCGCCGAGTAAAGCCAGCGAGTTGTAAAGCAGGGCCCAGTGGCCGGCAGGCCTACCAGACCGGCCACAGTAACACCGGCCACTGATCACTAACCACCGCCTCACCGGCTAAACGAAATGTTCAATCCGGTTGTCAGAATGATGTCGTTCTTCTTCGTCCCCGCTGGCGGATTGGTCACGTACGTCTCAGTGAACGCATTTTGCCAACCCAGGAACTTGCTGATCTTGGTGACAGTGCCGAAGTTGAACGCGCCGCGATAGTTGCCCGTGTCGTTCAGATCGGGATAAAAATACAACTTCTCATTCACCACTGTGCCTGCCCCGAGCTTCTTCATCAATTCCTCGCCCAGAGTCAGAGCGATGAGGTCGCGGCTCAGGGTGGTATAGCTTTCGCGCGTGTAGTTGGCGCCGGCGAGAAAGTCCAGCGTAGTACGGTCGCCCTTCAAAGCGTGAACGCCCAACCCCCCGCTGAAGATGGAGCGCAGGTTCAGCTCCTGCAGAGCGTCAGTTTGGAAGTCAGCGCCGCCAAACCCGAACGCTCGCGCGTCGAAGTTGCGGTCATAACGTGCCCCGCCCTGGGTTGTGTTGGCCGTAGTGCTGGGGACCGCGCCTGGCGCATCGTCGGTAGAGAATACCGAGTTCGCGTACATGCCCAGTTTATCGTGCGGCGTCTTGTGGCTCGCAGTAAATGCTAGCGCCAGATTCTTGGTCTCACTATTGCCGCGAGTCAGAGCGAAGCTCACGCTGCTGCTGGCTGTCCAACCCTGCGCCCACGTGGGATGCTCCAGGCGCTGTTCGGCGGCTTCCTCTTGATCGTTGCGGATGTTCACAATCGCCGCCTTCTCCACCTCGACGGTGGGACCCGCGGCGGTTGCAACTTCGATCTTGCCGTCCTCGGTTTTCACCGGGCCTACCAGTTTCTGCCCTTGCTTGGTGGCAACATGTAGCGGTTCACCGGCCGTCATCTCCTGAATGGCTGGCCATTGCACCGTCACTTCACCGGCAAACTCCGTTTTGATGACGAGTTCCTTCTCGTCGGATTTCAGAATTGTTCCAGTCAGACGGTCGCCATTTTTCAGAACGATCTGGTCTGCCCACAAGAAATTTGCGGCCAGCAGAAAAGCAGCAAAGCACCCCATCAATAAAATGCGCACCAATCCTCCTTTGCGTAAGTGGCGGGATTCGATACAAATGGTTGGTTCAGCCCCAGCCCACGGCACGGGACTGAGAACTTGGAACTTACTCCTGGAAGCTGCGTCTTGCGGGCACAGCAGACGCTGAGGTCTGCATCCCGTTCCACTGTAGCGGCAGTGGCAATAATTCCCTGGTACATATTACCGGGGAGGCTCGCTATCGGCAAAATTCCGTGTCGTTCTAGAGGGCGCAACTCCGCATTGGTCGCTACGAACATCAAATTCCGCGATTCCAGCTTGGGTATCGAGCGGCGTCTCCGCTAAAATCCCTCCGTGCCATGTTCCAAACCTGATCGGGGGAAACTGTGAATCTCAACACGCTACGAACTTTGGCAATCGTTTTACTCCTGGCGGCCTCGGCCTCTGCACAGCAGCCCGCTATTCCCTCCACCGGCTTCGCAGGCCTCGACCAATACCGCGCCTCGCGCATCGCGGTCTACTTTGACGATTTCGGACAGCTCTCCCGCTATCGCGCTGCCAATGTTGCCCTGAAACCACCGGCGCCCGGCGAGAATCGCGTAGTATTTTTCGGCGATTCCATTACCGACATCTGGAAGCTCGAGGACTACTTCCCCGGCAAACCCTATATTAATCGCGGCATTGGCGGCCAGACCACGCCGCAGATGCTGGTGCGCTTCCGCCAGGATGTGATTGATTTGCAGCCCAGGATCGTGGTCATTCTCGCCGGCACAAATGACATCGCCGGCAACACCGGCCCTATGCGGCTGGAGGATATTGAGGCGAACTACGCTTCAATGGCTGAACTGGCCGATGTTCACGGCATCCGCGTGATTTTTTCTTCTGTGCTGCCGGTGCATAACTACACAGCGCGCGCGCACGATTTCTTCGCGCAGCGCTCGCCGGAAAAAATTCTGGAGCTCAACCGCTGGCTGAAAGCCTACGTGCCCAAGAATGCCGACTGCTCCTATCTCGACTACTTCAGCGCCATGGTGGACGACAAAGGCCTTATGAAGCGCGACCTCGCCGACGACGGCCTGCATCCCAACAAAGCCGGCTTTAGCATAATGGCGCCGCTGGCCGAGGCGGCGATAGAAAAGGCGCTGGCTTCGAAGCCCTAGCGGAATAGAGGGGAACTAGCCAATCACCGGTCGCTATTCACCCGTCTGCGGTTATAATGAGCGTGAGTTTCCGACCGCTTTGGCCTTTGGGGATACCCTGGCTGCGGCGGCTAGGGAGGCAATACGCGGGCAAGAGTGCCCGCGCCACACGTCTCCCGAGGGTGTTGGGTGGAAACGCCCGCACCTCCCGCGCTGCGAAAGCAGACGCATTGGAAAGGGAACGCCTGCCGGGATTTTCCCGCCTGCGTGTGTCCTTTCCAGGGCTGGTCAATCAAAGAGAAGGGCCTCGACGAAGAGGCATTTAACACTTGGCACTTAGCATTTGGCCAGGAAGCGGCAATGCGGTCCAGGGGCTAAGTGCTAACGGCTAAGTGCTAACGGCTAAGTGCTAATGGCTGTTCTTTCCGACAAATTCGGCCGCGCGATCACCGATCTGCGCATCTCCATCACTGACCGCTGTAACTACCGGTGCGTTTATTGCCGCACCGGTAACAACGGCGCTGCCTACGCCGAACTCCCCTTTGCCGACTACCTCCGCATGGCGCGGGTGCTCGTTTCCCTGGGAATCACCAAGGTCCGTCTCACCGGCGGCGAGCCGCTTCTGCGCAAAGGCATCGTGGATTTCGTTCGCGACCTGCGCCAGCTCACGACCGTGAACGATGAACCGCTCGACATCGCGGTCACGACCAACGGCCATTTGCTTCCGGAGATGGCCCAGCCTCTCAAAGAAGCCGGCCTCAATCGCGTTACCGTTTCCATGGACGCGGTGGATCCCGACCGCTTCGCCCGCATCACCCGCGTTCCCACTGGCTACGACAATGTTCTGGCCGGCATCCGCGCCGCCCGCCGGGCCGGACTCTGGCCCCTGAAAGTCAACTGCGTGCTGCTGCGCGGCTTCAACGAAGACCAGATCATTCCCTTCGGTATGTTCGCGCGCGAAGAAGGCGTGGTGGTGCGCTTCATCGAGTTCATGCCGCTGGAAGAAGACCGCATGTGGTCGCCGGAAGTCGTAGTCACGCTGGACGAAATTCTGCGGCGCATGGCCGAGTATCTTCCCCTGGTGCAAATCCCCCACGCCCGCAGCGAAACCGCGCGCCGCTATCGCTTTGAAGATGGCACCGGCGAAATCGGCATCATCGCGCCGGTCTCGCGCCCGTTCTGCGGCCATTGCAGCCGCATTCGCATTACGTCAGACGGCAAAATCCGCACCTGCTTGTTCTCGGTGTGGGACCACGATCTTCACGCCCTCATGTGCCGCGGCGCCGCAGACGAAGAGCTGGCGGAATTCATTCGCTCCGTCGTTGAAAAGAAAGAAGAGCGCCACCACATCGGCGAGCCAGATTTCATCCCTGCCTCTCGCACGATGGTCCATATTGGCGGGTAGCATCAGAGACGGCGCCCCACCTCAACTTCCCATTATCTAAGCCGCGGCTTGCAGCGGAATCCGTGCCGCATTCGCCGCCAGCCATTGCTCATAACTCTGCAGCTCCGGACTCAGCGAGCGAGAAAATTCCACGCTGCGTGCGCCGCAGTAGTAGTCTTCAAAGTCGCGCTTGAACTGAAACATGTTGCCCAGATCGTCCGCGCCGGGAAACCCGAAGCTGCGGTAAACCTCAGGCGGCACGCTGTTGTAGCGAACTTCTCTCCCCAAAGCTTTGGTCAGGCCAGCCGCCATCTGCGCGCCTGTCAGGTGCTCGCCGGCGATGCCTACGGATTTGCCAATGAACTCGCCTCCCCGCTTGAAAATTCCGTAAGCGCACTTGCCAATGTCCTCCACCGCGATGCATGGCATCTTCTTGTCGCCAAGTGGGAATGTAACTGCGAGCTTTCCGTCGGGCCCCGGCTGCGGTCCAGCGCCGAAATAGATGAAGTTCTCCCAATAGAACGCAGTGTGCAGGAACGTAGTGGGCACGCCGGCCTCGGTGAAAAACTTATTCGACTCGCCCTTGCCGTCAAAGTGCGGCACTTTATATTTTTCTTGCAGGGTAGGCATGCGGTTGTCGCTCAGCGGCACCCACTTCCGAGTATCTTCCAGCGTGGACCAAATTACATGCTGCAGGCCGGCATGCTTTGCCGCCTCAGCCATGTTGCGCACTTCGGCAATTTCCTTTTCGGGGGAGAAATGCGCCCAGAAAAACGTGACGCAAAACGCGCCATAAGCCCCGTGGAAAGCGCGCTTCAGGCTTTCGACGTCGTCCACGTCAGCGGCCACGACTTCCGCCCCTGTCCGCGCCAGCTCCTTGGCCTTCTCGGAATTCACATCTCGCGTGATCGCCCGCACGGCGAAGCCGCCATTCGGGTCAGCAAGGATGGCGCGCGCCATCCCTCCACCCTGCGCTCCGGTCGCCCCAAGCACCGCAATTACTTTCCTCTCAGCCACAATTGCCCTCCTTAGGGGTGATGAACCGGAAATAGTGTAGCCGATGGCGGCCTGGCGAGAGCGCGATTGTTCATCGTAGCCTCTTAACTCACTTCCTCTTCTCTTGCCTGATGTGACTGGCTGTGGTGTCATGCAGAAAGAAAACCCATGCCAATGACGCCCGATGACTTCCGCCGCCTGGCCCTCAGCTTCCCTGAGGCAACGGAGAGCGCGCACATGGACCATCCTGACTTTCGTGTATGCGGCAAAATCTTCGCCACTATGTTTTATCCCAGCAAAGACTGGGCCATGGTCAAGCTCTCTCCGGAACAGCAGCACGAATTCTCCCATACCGAACCCGAAGCGTTCGTGCCCGTGAAAGGTGCCTGGGGCCGCCGCGGCGCCACCAGTGTGCGCCTCGCAAAGGCCAAGAAATCCACCCTGCGCCAGGCGGTGACCGCCGCCTGGCTGAATGCCGCTCCGAAAAGGCTGGTTGAACAGTTCAAGAAAATGTAGGCGCGGGCGCCCGCGCCCGTGGGTCATGCTCCACACACCCACAATTCTCTGCCGCCTGCGCAAGTGTGGCGATACCCGCGCGTACAATTCGGACTAAGATCAAAGAGTGATACGACCTGTCATCCAGGTTTTTTCACTCTTCCTTCTCGCAGCCTTATTTGCGGCTCCGAGCAGCGCGCAATCGCGCCCCGCGGCCTATCTCGGCTTCGACCGCAACGATTATCCCGGCGACGAAAGCCTTCCCAACCTTCGAAAGACATTTTCTTTCGCCGGATTCTGGCTCAACAATCCCCCCGGCGAAAAGCACAACTCCTGGGTGAGTAAGCGTCCCATCCTGCAATCGGCGGGCTTCGGATTCTTGGTGCTGTTCAACGGCAGGCCCTACGCCGAGCTGCACAACCCTGCCAACGCCGCCCAACTCGGGCAATCCGATGCGCACGCCGCGGCCGCGGCGGCCCGCCGCGAAGGATTTCCCCCTCATACCGTTATCTTCCTCGACCAGGAAGAAGGCGGCCGCATGTTGCCCGAGCAGAAGGCTTACATATTCGCCTGGGTAGACGGAGTCATCGCCGCCGGCTTCCGCGCCGGCATCTATTGCTCAGGCATTGCCGCCAAAGAAGTTTCCGGCAAGAGTATCGTCACCGCCCGCGACATCCGCGAAAACGCCGGAGCCAGGAACATCGCCTACTTCGTTACCAATGACGCCTGCCCGCCCTCGCCAGGCTGTGCATTCCCCAAACATCCGCCCAAGCCGGCGGAGAGCACAATCCCATTCGCCAGCGTTTGGCAATTCGCCCAATCCCCGAAGAGAAGCGACGTGGCGGCAGGCTGTCCCGCCAACTACAGCCAGGATCACCAATGCTACCCGCCAGGACTTGATCCCGCTCAACACTTGCATGTGGACGTGGAGTCCGCCACCACGCCGAGTCCCTCAGAAAACTAGCCTATCTGGTCTTGTTTCCCATTTTTGCTCTCCAGCACCGCATAATGTTCGCTTCAAGAATTGCGAAGCGGCAAACCGAGTCATACTTTGGGCAAGATGTGCGATTTGCCAACGCGATGAACAAGTTCGACATCGTCAACGCCCTGATCGAGAAGAACCAGTGCAGCCGCTACCTTGAAATCTGCATTCCCACCACCGGTCAAAGGTTCTCGCGAATCAATAGAAGCGGGCTTAGCGCATGCCATCGGCTCATGTAGTGTTGTCCCGGAGATTTCCAGGATGGTGAGGAAATCACCTCCCGCAGCGAGAGCGAAGAACTGGGAGGCTGGCTGGATTCTGCCGCGCCTTACGACATCGTCTTTCGCGGATCCATTTCACACCTTGCATTGCTCAGCGCGCGACCTGCTAGCCGCCTACGCATTGGGAAGCATCATCGTGGTGCACGACTGCTGCCCTACCAGCCGTAGATTTGCCAGGCCCTCGTTTCAAATAGGAGGATGGTGTGGCGTCACCTATTGCGCCTTCATTGAGTTTGTTCTGTCCCATCCCGATGTCGTGTATTCCACCGTGGATACCGACTTCGGCTGCGGAGTGATAAAGAAAGACCCGGAAAACGAAAATGTGCGGGCTGAATCCTACGCGGAGCTTCTGAATTTATTGACCCTCGGAAAAAGCCACAATCTCGACACCTTCGAATGTTTCCGCCAGCATAAAGATCGCCTTCTGAAAATGGTTTCGATTAAAGCGTTTCTTGCCCTTGAAGGCATTCGACGGTCGCATACCGCTGCCTTGTGGTGGGAGCTCCGGAACGTCCGCCAGACAGTCGCAGAAATCGTACACCGATATCGGGATTGATCGTTGCGCCTGTTTCCCCGGCTCGGCTTGCTTTCTGCGCTTCCCAAGGCGCACAATATGCCCTGGATCGCATCCTGAGCGGCAGAAAAAGGGGTCGAAAAAGCGACACCTTCTGCCGCCTCTGAGCATCCAAAAAGCTGTAGAGCAGGAAGTGGCTTCAACATCCCCGCAGGCTGGGCGATGGTCGTGTAGGAACGTTGCTTGCAACGTCCCAGCGACCGCGCAGTGAGTCGGCTGGAGCCGCTGAGAGGCTTTCAACATCCCCGTTCCGGAATGAGCAGAGGTGCCGGCGGATTTCCCGCCGATGCCCCACCCCATTCGGAGCTGAAAGCAGGACACTACATGGCTACGGCCACTGAACTGTGCAGTTTGGAGAACTATCTCGTTCTCCCCGACCACACGATGGATGAGCGCATCCGCGCGGCCCGCCAAGCTTTGGGCCGGGAGTGCGTTGTGCTCGGCCACCATTACCAGCGCGATGAAGTCATCCGTTTCGCCGATTTCCGCGGCGACTCTTACAAGCTCTCGCAGCAGGCCGCCGCGGCCGCCGGCAAGTACATCGTTTTCTGCGGCGTGCATTTCATGGCCGAAAGCGCCGACATTCTCAGCCGCCCCGGCCAAGTCACCATCCTGCCCGATCTCAACGCCGGATGCTCCATGGCCGATATGGCTGAAATCACCCAGGTGGAAGATTGCTGGGAAAATCTGGTGCGCGCCGGATTGACGACCGACGAAGGTGACGGCGTCACTCCGATCACCTACATGAATTCCACCGCCGCGATCAAAGCCTTTTGCGGCGAGCGCGGCGGCGTAGTATGCACCTCGTCAAACGCCGCTGGCGCCTTCAAATGGGCCGGGCAGTGTGGCGCGGGCGCCCCCGCCCGCGCAAGCCAGAAAATCCTCTTCCTCCCAGACCAACACCTGGGCCGCAACACCGGCTACAGCCTCGGCATCCCGCTAAACGAAATGGCAGTCTGGGACCCCTACTTGCTAAACGGCGGCCTGACTCCCGAGCGCCTGAAAAACGCGAAGGTAATTCTCTGGAAGGGCCATTGCTCAGTTCACCAGCGTTTCCTCCCCGAGCACGTGGACAACGTTCGGGCAAAATATCCCGGCATTCAAGTGATCGTTCACCCGGAATGCCGCTGGGAAGTCTGCCAGAAATCCGACGGCATCGGCTCCACCGAAGGCCTGCTGAAGATGATCCGCCAGGCCCCAAGCGGCACCATGTTCGCCGTAGGCACAGAAATTCACCTAGTCAATCGCATGGGCAAAGAGTTCGCCGCCGAAGGCAAAAAGGTCATCACCCTCGACGACTCCGGCTGCCTCTGCACCACCATGTTCCGCATCTCCCCACAACACCTATGCTGGGCCCTGGAGAACCTAGCCGAAGGCGACATAGTCAACCAGATCAAAGTGAAAGACGACGTGAAGCACTGGGCAAGGGTCGCACTGGATCGCATGCTGGAGATCAGCTAGCCGTTAGCAAGTGGTCGTTAGTCGTTGGCCGTTCAGGTCACACAAGCGGCCAAATGCTAAGTGCTAGATGCCAAGTGCTCAGGACTGAATGCTGAGTGCTGATTGCTTCCCTGACGCCTCCTGCATCCAACCGCACTGAAGTACCATCTAATACAGCGAACACTGTATGGGCAATACCTTCAAAACCGCCCTCCTGCTGACCGCGCTGACGCTGCTGCTGATGTTCATTGGCCGCGCCTTCGGCGGCCAGAACGGCATGTTGATCGCGCTGGCGATCGCCGTGGTGATGAACTTCTTTTCCTATTTCTTCTCCGACAAGCTGGCGCTGGCCATGTACCGCGCCCAGCCGGTGACACGCGAACAGCTGCCGCGCGCCTATCAGATCGTTGAGCGCCTGACGCAGCGCGTTGGCCTGTCCATGCCGAAGATTTACGTGATCCCCACCGATTCACCCAATGCCTTCGCCACTGGGCGCAATCCGGCCCACGCGTCGGTCGCCATGACTCAGGGGATCCTCAATCTGCTGAATGACGACGAACTGGAAGGCGTTCTGGCCCACGAACTCGGCCACGTGCGCAACCGCGACATTTTGATCAGCTCGGTGGCCGCGACCCTTGCCGGGGCCATTACCTATCTCGCTGAAATGGGCCGCTGGGCAATGATCTTCGGTGGTTACGAGCGCAACGACCGCGACCGCGGCGGTGGAGGGCTGGCCGCGCTGCTCATGCTGATTGTCGCTCCCATCGCGGCGATGCTCATTCAGCTTGCCGTCTCGCGTTCGCGCGAATATCAGGCTGACGCCAGCGGCGCTCATCTCACCGGCAATCCTTATGCTTTGGCCAGCGCCCTCGCGAAGTTGGATGCGTACTCGCGGCGCGTGCCCATGGCGGCCAGCCCTTCGACCGCGCACTTGTTCATCATCCAGCCGTTGCTGGGCATGAGCCTGGGAAATCTGTTCTCTACGCATCCGCCGATTGCCAAGCGCATCGAGCGGCTCACCGGAAGGCCGCCAGAGTTTTCGCAGTAAAAGCCGCTTCCGGCTGCTGGATTCCAGGGCGTGACTTGGCAATCAGTTTCTACCGGCAAGCAGATGCGTTTCTGAATAATCGCGCCACTTCCAATGCAGATCGTAGATACTCACCAGCATCTCTGGGACCCGCAACTCTGCCGCTACTCCTGGCTGAAGAACCGTCCCGCCCTCGACCGCGCGTTCCACATGAGCGACTACCTCGAGGCCACGCAAGGCTTGGGGGTGATGAAATCAGTCCACCTCGAGGCCGATGTGGACGAAGCTTACATGTTGGAGGAAACCAAATTCTTATTCGACCTTGCCGCTCAAGCCGGCAACCCCCTCGCCGGAATTGTCGCCAGCGCCCGCCCCGAAAAAGCCGGCTTCGAATCACACCTGGAGAAAATTCTCGGGCATCGCATGCTGAAGGGAATCCGCCGAATTCTGCACACTGAATCAGACGACCTCGGGCAGGGAAAAACCTTCATCGAAAATGTCGGCCGCCTGGGCAGCTATGGCTTGTCCTTTGATATTTGCGTGCTTGCCCGCCAACTCCCCATCGCTATCAATCTCGTCTCCCGCTGCCCGGACACAAGTTTCATTCTCGATCACTGCGGCGTGCCGCAAGTGAAGGAAAAAATTCTAGATCCGTGGCGCGCCAACATCGCCGAAATCGCAAAGTACCCGAATGTCGTGGGCAAAATTTCCGGGTTGGTCGCCTACGCCGACCCCGCAAACTGGACCGCCGAGGATCTGCGGCCATACATCGAGCACGTCATTGCCTGCTTCGGCTGGGACCGGGTGATGTTCGGCAGCGATTGGCCAGTCTGTACTCTGGCCGCAAGCTATGCGCAATGGGTAGAGGCGCTGCAGTCCATCACTAAAGCAGCGGGCGCACAAAACCAGCAAAAACTCTTCCACGACAATGCCATCCGCGTATACCGGCTGTAGCGCCGAAAATTGGCGGAGAGAGTGGGCTTCGAAAGCGAGCTGAAATGGCAAACAAACACCTTACTCGCGCATCGCGCACAGATGACGATTCAATGCATTCTAAGTGCATGCAAAACCAAGCGTCGGTCTCAGCAAGTTTCGAAGTGCAACGCTGCCTGCACTTCGGCATCAACGAGTCCAGACGATAGAAAACTCGTCTAGGAAAATGCGCCCACGCAAGGTTGCGTGAGGCGTGGAACTAAAGGCAAGTGCAGTGTAGACCCTTACGGCTTTGCGGGCAGCGGTTGCCAAAGTTCAATCTTATTTCCATCCGAGTCATAGATCCAGGCAAAGCGACCGTAGGATTCATCCATTCGTTTGGCGTCAATCTTCACTCCCTCTTCTTTTAAGCGGTCGAGCAAAGCATCCATATCGTCCACGATGTAATTGATCATGAACGGTGCGGGGCTGGGATCGAGATACTTCGTGGAGGCGGGAAAAATAGTCCAAACTGTAACCTGTTCCTTTTGCGGGTCGTCGTGTTCGCGCCATGGAAGCATCACGCCCTGGCCTTTGTCAACCAGTCCAAGATGCTTCGCGTACCATTCGCGCATCTGATCACGATTAGCGGATTTGAAGAAGATACCGCCGATTCCGAGGATGCGCCCGCGCTGCTCCGTTTCGACGGGCGGCTTCGACTCTTCAGGTTGCGGAGATTTCACTTCCTGTCCTCCTGCTGAGCGGGCCGCGATGAGCAACAGCGACCCCAGCGCAATTGTGCTCCACGGTATTGCTTGCATGTGTGGCATTATACGGCCAAAAAACGCAATCAAGGTTTCATACGCGAAACAACAACCTACATATTCACGATTTGCCGGGTAGCGAGGCGCTCGTAAATAAGACCGGTGACTGTTCCGACGATAGTCCACTGGACGAAGTAAGCCACAGCCTGTCCCAGAGCGAGTTTCAGCCCGATGTTCAGGTTCACGTAGTTGTGCAGCACAAATCCGCAAACCACAAAAATTCCAATGAGAACGCCCAAGCGCGCAGCCTCCGCAGCGCCCGATCCGCCCTGATGTATCATCGCAAACATTATGGCGACAACCAGGATCGCCATGAAAGTTGCAACCAATCCAATTGGCATAACCGTCATCATTTTTTCCTTTGATCGGAATACAGCCGGGTACTTGTGGGCTTCACGGACAAGGGCTGGTACCATCCAAAGCACCAAGAAACCAAAGGCAAAATACACGACCGTGCCACCGAGCGCCGCCAGCCCGAGACGCAAATAGTTCATTTGCACTCCTACACAAATCGCGGATCAAAATCACAGTCGGTTCGGCAGGACCCCGGTTCGCCCAAACAACGATGATTTTGGCAGGGCGCGATTATACAACTTTCGATTCGAATGGGGAGAACGGTTCGCTCAAGGTTCACCGCGATTCACCTTTCTGGATCGCGCATGACCTTTCGAACTGGCTTGGCATCGCCCGTAGAGGCCGAGGCTTGCTGGATCGCAAAGTATCCCAGATTACTTGTTCATCGGCACGAGGCGCGGATGACTCCGGCAAAACGCAGCAGGCATCCCCAACTTAGTGCCATCGGCGTCGCCCTACTACCGGTTGCACAAGGACCGCTTGCGGGGGAGGCGACGCCGCACTATTCCGACATTCGCGCCACATGAACGTTTACGGTGATGTAGTGACGGATGAAATGTCACAGGCTCATAGCACGGTGGTACGGATAGCTCTTGCCATGCACTAGGTTTTGCGCGGGTTTCACTGTCTCTGAAGTTATTGAAATACTGGCGGAGAGAGTGGGATTCGAACCCAGCGCCGCCTAACAAAATCAACAAATTAGGAGGCGCGAATGGCAAACCAAACCTCTGCAATTCAGCGAAAACAAGAAACTCCACACCTTATTGGACGCTTAATGGACGTTGATTTCTTCGGGGGTCATTTTTCTATTCCTCGTTGCATAATCGTCACTAAGCAGCACTTTTGGTCGTCCGTTCTTCATTGAACAATCTCAGGCGGGAGCCGACGACTTCTGCCACGGAATCCACAACAGGACGCAAAATCTTGTAGGGGACGACTTCTTTGGGTTGTGCCGCCAAGCTGCCTTCTAAAGATTGCCTCCATGCGACCCGCAGTTCGGTACTGACATGAATGATGTTAATTCCCGCGGCGATTGCTCTCCGAAAGTCGTCATCATTGGTTCCCGACCCGCCGTGCAGCGTCAGAAAGACCCGAGTAGCTTTCTTGATTTGAGCAATTCTCTCGATGTCCAGGCGCTTCTTCGTTTTGCCTTCGACCATACTCTCGACCATGCCGTGCATGTTGCCGACGGCCGGCGCGAGCACGTCAATGCCAGTCGACTCGACGAACTGTCTCGCTTCTTCGGCGGTGGTCAGTTTCTTGAACTCGTTCTGAGCTTTTTCATGTATCTCAGAGCCGGTTCCTATGTCGCCTATCTCCCCCTCCACGAGGATCGCAGGATTAATCGCCTTGACTGCCTCAAGCGCCTCCTTTGTGCTCAAGACATTCTGTGCGAACGGCAACGCAGAAAAATCGACGATGATTTCGTCAAAGCCCGCCTTCGCTGCCTCTACTGCTTTTGCGAGCGAATGTGTGTGGTCCGCATTGAGAAAAATGGGCACATCGAATTCTTCGCGCAGGCTGTTCACGACGACCGCAAGCTGGCGCACACCGAAGAAATCCCGCTCTCCTTCAGAGGCGCCAACAAGTACCGGCACTCCGACTTGACCTGCGGCTGCGACAACCGCTTTCACAAAGACGAGGTCTGAAACGTTGAAGTGGCCGAGTCCCACGCCTTCTGCTTCAAGACGAGTCAAAACACTGCGCAAACTGTCCATATCGCGCTCCTTTCCGTCTGGGTTCCGGCAGAAGGCTCGGTGCCGCCGATCGCATGAACTAACGACCGTTCCCTGGACATTTTCTCATGACGGAATCTTCTCGTTTGAAATCTAAGCTGCCTTTTTCGCAGCCATGAAGTTCAGCAGAGCCTGCGCTGTAACGATCGATGACGCGGGGTTCTGCCCGGTGATGAGCCGCCCATCCGTGATCGTAAAGGGATCCCAGTTTTTCTTTTTCGCAAAGATGGCGCCGAGTCGCAGCAATTCGTCTTCCACGAGGAATGGAACAACCTTGGTGAGTTTGATAAATTCTTCCTCGCCATTGGTAAAGCCTGTTACCTGCTTCCCCTTCACCAGTGGCTGGCCCTTGTACTTGACGTGGCGGAGGACGCCAGGGGAATGGCAGACCAATGCAATTGCCTTGCCGGAGCTGTAGAACGATTCGAGCAGAGCGATGGAGACCGGATCTTCCGCGAGATCCCACATGGGACCGTGCCCGCCCGGATAGAAAATTGTGTCGAAATCTTCCGCTTTCACATCCGCGATCCGCACGGTGTTGGCGAATGCTTTCTGGGCCTCAGCATCCTTCTTAAAACGGATCTGAGAAGGCGTCTGATTCTGCGGGTCATCGCTCCTCGGATCGATCGGGGGCTGCCCGCCTTTGGGTGAGGCGAGAGTCAACTGGACGCCAGCGTCCCTGAAAACGAAGTAGGGAGCCGCTCCCTCTTCCAGCCAGAAGCCGGTTTTAAGGCCTGTATTGCCGAGTTGGTCATGCGACGTTAATACCATCAAGATCTTCATGTTTCACCTCCCCGCCCTTCGCTGCGATGAACTGAGCTGATCGCATCACACCACAAGGATGGGAGCCGGACAATTGGACGATAGTATCGTCGATACTTTCGGATGATTGGTCCGAAGCTCGCCAGGAATGCCGAAGCGATGCTGAACTCATAATCGATACCAAAGTCCAATGGCGCTCGACCCCGCTGTGATGCATCTTCTTTTAGAGGGCGAGTCCAAGCGGTGTTGGTGGCTCATGCCATGGGGTACGTTTGAGTGATTGGAGTTCCGTTGATGGTGCCGCATGTGATCATCGTCGGTGGTGGCTTCGGGGGGCTATCAACGGCTCGCGCCTTGCGCGGTGCGGCGGTTCGCGTAACTCTGATTGATAAGCGGAATTATCATCTTTTTCGTCCGATGCTCTACCAGGTTGCGACGGGACTGCTTTCCGACGATGAGATTTCATGGCCGTTGCGCTCCATCCTTAGTGCTCAAGAAAATGTTGATGTGTTACTTGACGAAGTCACGGGTATTAGCCCGAAGCAACGCCTCGTTCACCTGAAACACAGAGATTTGGCGTACGACTTCCTCGTCCTGGCGACGGGCATCCGGTACAACTATTTTGGACACGACCAATGGCGCGGTTTCGCACCAGGCCTCGAATCACTTGATGATGCCGACGTGATTCGAAGTAAAGTCCTGCTTGCATTCGAACGGGCCGAAGCACTGGCTTCTACATCTGAAGATCAGGAATCGCTCCCGACTGGGGAAATTCGTCGCCTTCTGACATTCGCACTCGTCGGGGCCGGGACAGTCGGCGTCGAGATGGCCAGCACGCTCGCCGAAATGTCGCGTGTAGCTTTGGCCCACGACTTTAGGCACATAGATCCCAGAACAGCTCGGATTCTTCTGTATGAGGCTGGGCCGCGCATTTTGCCAACGTATCCCGATGACCTTTCCTGCAAAGCGCAAAGACACTTGGAGAAGTTAGGCGTCGAAGTTTTTACCAACGCTCCCGTTACGAATTTGGACTCGGAGGGAATTGTCGTTGGCGGACGGAAAGTTCCGGCCGGCACAGTGCTCTGGGGAGCTGGTGTAGTTGCGTCTCCGGCAGGGCGCTGGTTACGTGCGGAAACCGACAAATCCGGGAAGATCATCGTAGAGCCGGATTTGTCTGTACATGATCGTCCGGAAGTTTTCGCGATCGGCGACACCGCTCATCTTGTTGCTCCCGTTCGAAATTTGCTTGGCATCAAATCACAAAAACCGATGCTGATGCCCGGAGTAGCTCAACCGGCTATACAGGAAGGCAAGTACGTTGCGGACGTCATTCGGCGCCGTGTGGCGGGGAGCACACAACCGGAACCCTTTTGGTATTGGGATAAGGGTGACCTTGCGATTATCGGCCGAACATACGCAGTGGCCGACTTGCGGTTTGCAAAGTTCGCGGGCTTCCCCGCATGGGTCCTCTGGGCGGTCGTGCATATTTATTTTCTGATTGGATTTGCCAATCGCCTGTTTGTGCTGCTGCAGTGGGGGCTTGCCTTCCTGACAAAACGCCGGCGAGTGCGAGTCTTGTCAGAGGAACCTCCGTCCGCGCACGCGGTGGATCCAGCAGCGTGACTTTGGGATCGAATGGTACTGGAATTAATGCCCTCCATCTCGCTTGGCTAATTGACCCGGCTGAGAATCTAGTATTGCCTTCGCGCAAGGGCCTTGTGATTGACGCGGTTTGCTAATCGTGCCGACGCGGCAACTGTGACCGCGCGCCAATTTCGGGCCTCCGATCTAGGCGGGCTATCCATGAGCTCCGATTCATTGAGCCAATCCTCTGCCGAGAGCCGCGCATGCTCTGGGCTGTACAACTGCGTCACGGCTGAGAGGAAGGAAAACAACTCGCGCTCGTTCATAAGATTCTCGTCTTCGGGCGTCATTGTCGAATCTGAACGAGAAAACCTAAGAAAAATCAAAGACCGACAGTCCCCAAGAGAAGTCTCGAAAATCGATGGGTACTTCGACGCTCCGCACTTTGATGATGGAAGCAGTAACATGCACTCGCGACAAGCTACCGGCTTGTTTCTGCTCGCTTCTCCCGGCCGAAGATTTCGCGATACGCAACATTCAAGTCGCCAAGCGCGCGGGCGCAATCACCCATAAAACTCGACCCGTGCATGATGGCGAGCGTTTTCGGTTTCAGATCAGCAAGCTTTTTAAGGTTCTGTGCGGTGAGCGGCGTGTAAGGAACATACTCCGCCAGGATGCCCGCCTGATAGGACTTCATCGCTTCAGACGATCGACCTACGATATCATCGGATGTTATCGGCTCGAAGTTACCGCTCTGATGGAACAGGTCCGAGCAAAGGAGCGTTTTCTGGGTCTCTTCAAAAAGCACGCCTGCATCCCAGCCGTGCGGCAGGTGAGGCGTATGGTAATAGCGGAACCGGAGCTTGCCCGTCGAAAAAGATTCGCCGTCCGCAAGCGCGCGGGCTTCGCGCCCAATGAAGTCGTTCACACTGACCAGCGCGCTGACTTGACTGCAAATCACGTCCGCCTTGGGCGCTACGCCCAACCACTCGTTCAGCGAGCCACATTCATCGGACTCAAAATGGCTGAAGCTGATGTGGCGCAAATCCGGAACGTTGATGAGCCTGGAAACAGCTTCGCGAATTTCCGCGTGCATTCCGCGCAAGCCGGTGTGAAACAGTAACGATTCATCGTCTTTCACCAAAAAGTGATTGAATTGCAGATCTCCCCGTTGGACGTATATCGAGATGCGATAGATGTTCGGGGCAATTTCCGTGGTTGTGGCCATGTCGTCTTGCTCCTTCTGAGATTAGGCCGCGGACACCGAGAGCGCGTTACTATCGTTGTCGCGCCTGGCTATGAAATTCTGCGCACCGCCTCCACAATATGTCTTGCGGAAATGCCGAAAGCGTCAAGGAGTTCGTCCGGCTTGCCGGAGTGCGGAATCTCTCGCACCGCGAGGAGCTGCGACTTGGCAGTGCTGGTACACGTCTCCGGGCCAAGCGCGAGCGGCTGCACCTGTCTATCCGCCGGGTCGCCCAGATGAGTCAGAAGATTGCCCAAGAGAAGAACGACCCAGCCTTCTTCGTCCCCCATAACTGGATCAGCGACCTCGAGAACGGAAAGTCCAAGCCGCGACTACTACCCAGGTTTCACAGTCTCAGCCTCATCTACGATTGTGACATTAACGAAATCCTGGCTGCGTTCGGCCTCAATATCGCTGACCTAGGCAACGAACGCGGACATATGAGCCTGCCGCATACCCATCTCAGTGGGTTACCGCGAGCGCAATCAGATCCGCGTGTCGTGGCGGCCCCGCAGTTGCCGCTCAAGCTTCCACTGCAGCAAACGAATCTCGTGCACCGCATGTTTCAGGGCCTGGGCGAGATGCCCTTTTTCCTGCTCCAGCAAGCCGGCGCGCAAGAGGTTCTCTATGGGTATGTTGGGACCGATGATTACACGCTTGATCCCATCATTCGCCCAGGCGCCTTCGTCCAGATCGATCCGGAGCAAAACAAGGTAATTCGAGGTATGTGGCCGAGCGAACACGAACGCCCGGTCTATTTTGTGGAATTACGCGACAACCGTTATGCGGTCTGTTGGTGCGAACTCGAGGGGAGCCATTTGCTTCTGGTCCCCTCTCCAAAATCTCCGGTGCCCATCCGGCATCTTCGATATCCGCAGGACGCCGATATCGTGGGGCGTGTCGTAGGCTTCGCTCACCTGATCGCGCCCTTACATTCGAAGACCGGTGCCGCACCCCCGCACGGTTCGAATATCGTCGAACCGTAAGGTGAATCAAGATTGCGACAGCGGGCGATTCTACTTCCGAATATCTGTTGATTCGGCCGCGAACACAATTTTCAGACCGGCCCGGCACAGTTCCTGAACTGCTTGAGGGGTCAGTGCGCGGCCTGCAGCCGCTTGCGCGGCACCCCGAATATCGTCCGTCATCTTCGAGAACATCGTATCGACGGCTCTTTCCACGATGCGAATTGCACCGTGAGAAAGCTCCTGCCTCAGCCGGTTCCACTCTTCTCTGAGTACGCTAAGCGATCCACCAAGTAGTTCGATTGTGTCGTGCAGATACAAAATGTCCTTGGCACGAGAGCGCCGGTCGCGTTTCTCGTGAATCAACAGTTTCTGCGCCACGAAACGGGTGGGGTGGGCAATGCGTACTTGCTTGGGCGTTTCAAACAGAAAACCATTCTCTCGGGACAACTGGACCGTCCACGGGGAGTTCAGCAGGACATCGACGTAGCGAAGATTTTGAGACGTTACCCCTGCAACGCGCGTCGTTGCGCGGCGATTGCCATCGCGATCATATTCACTTCCGATAAGTGGGCTCAAGAATTCGGCGTAAAACTCCCCGTGTTCATCTGCGAGCTCATAGTGAGTGGCAGGAGGTTGATCTTCTCCAAGGAATTTCTCTTCAAAACCGGAAGCCTTTAAGCGACCGCGGAGATCTTGTTCGCTGCCTTCGAGGGTCACAGGAATGGCGATGTCGGTGTCGAGCGTTACGGGAATAGCGATGTCGGTGTCGAGTGTGAGTAGCGGATCGTGGGGAACAACCTGTGCGAGCGGATGGTATCGGAGAAGACGGTGTGCCCAGCCGCCGACGATGACCACTTGAGAGAGCCAAGGATCAAGCGCCATAATCAGCTTCGATAGGCGATCAAGATCAGCATTATTGGTTTCGTTAGCGATGGGTTGACATTATAGTGCCGTCAACGGCTGAGCAGCGGATTGAGGACCTGGTCCCGAATGCGATCGGCCTGTTCCTTCCCCCGTGAGGGATGGTTCGATACGTCAAGCCAGACTTGCAGGGCGTCCGACACAAGGACCCCTTTGTGCTCAACCGCCGCGCGAAAGATGGATTCCTTGTGTGATGGGATTCGCAAATAGACATCGGCTTGGATGGCCCTCTCCTGGGAAATGCCAAGCTGCTGAATTAGTTCCTCCTTCACGCGCTCGACGTAAAGGACTGGCGGAACTCCTTGCACGAAACCTACGCCAAGAGCTTCCGCGGCAGCGAAAAGTCCTAAACAGACGCGAGGCGAGCTTCTCTCTCTATAGTTTTCAGCTGGCTGCTGATGAATTTGTCGGGCTGAGTAGTCTTGTAGCGCCGATTCGAACTGTTTTCTCCCGTGGCCGGGAATCACCCAGCGGCAGGGAATCTCCTTGAAAGCTCTGCGTTCGGCGGCCTGCCACTCTTCCAGCAAATCCTCGACTCTTACCAATTCGAGCTCGTCCGCATGACGGTCAAGGAAGCCCTCGGCTTCGAGTTGACGGACCAGACGTGACGCACTGACCTGGGAGACGCCGGCTGCGAGTGCCAACTCGGATGCATTTCGAATCTTTCGCCTTGGAGCGCTCAGGAACCTGGGCTCGATGTGTTGAGCCAGGATCACCTTGAGCATCCACTGTCCGAGATCCGAGAAAAGCGCGTAGGACTGCGATTCCGGAACAGCCCACCTTCGTTGGTCGATTTGCGGAGCTGGTGAATTCAGCGATTCGAGACCTGGCGCCCGGAACACTCGGAATCCACGATCGTCGAAGAACCCGACGGCAACATCTGGAGCATAGTTGTGGTGAAATTCAAGGGCCTGCTCGACAACGGCGGAGGATAGATGCGGTGATGCAATGATGGCTAATCCACGAGCTTGAGGGATCTTTTGAGCGTAGGCTTGCGCCTGCAGGATGGCTTCAGCGAGGAGCGGAACGACTCGATCTCGGCGGGACTCAGGAGCTCGTTTAAGCTTGATCACGTATTCCCGATTGCCGTTCTTGACGATAAGGTCCGCTTCGCCGGGGACTTGAGGCTCTCGGCGAACTTCCCAACCGGAGTCTCGGAGGAGATTTACCAGCTGGCTCTCATAGGCTCGTTCGAGTTTGGATACCTTCGGCATATTGTCATGGCCATGATAATTGTCATGGCCGAGACAGTCAAGGCCATGATTGTAGTCATGGCCAAGACAGTCCCACGATGCCGAGCTATATGCCAAGAATACAATATGTTACAGACAGTCTTGCTCGCGAGACCTTAAACCGGCAGCGGCACTCCAATCGTACGATACCGCTCAGAGTACTTTCTTCTTGGACCTAGCGGAGACCTCGGGCTTCCTGCCCGGACCAGCACCCGGACGAGGCCTTCGGACCACCCTCACCTTGCCGCTCTTTCCGCCGCCGCAGAAGAACTGGTCGGAGCCGTCGGATTCGAGCCCGGAAACGTTGACGCCTGGCGGCATCTCGAGGCTCTCAAGAACTTCGCCCGTTTGAGGATCGATTCGTCTCAAATCGCTGTCATCGCCTTCCCAGGTGGCATGCCATAACTCTCCTTCGACCCAAGTGACCCCGGTGACGAAGCGATTGGACTCGATGGTGCGAAGAATCGCGCCTGTCTCGGGGTCGATTTGATGGATCTTGCGATTCCGATACTGCCCGACCCACAACGTACCTTCGGCCCACGCGAGCCCAGAGTCGCCGCCACCGCCGGGCGCTGGGATGGTGGCGAGCACACGGCCGGTCTTGGGATCGATCTTATGGATGCGATCCTCAGCAATCTGAAAAAAGTGTTTCCCGTCGAATGCAGTTCCTGCGTGCGCTGCGACATCGATTGAGCGCTGCATCTCTCCACTCGACGGATCGAAAGCGTTCAGCTTGTCACCCGAAGCAAACCAGACGTGCTGCCCGTCATAGGTAACCCCATGCACTCGGTCGGCACCTGGAAACGGGCCGTACTCACGAACGATTTCCGCGTTTGATCGACTCATGCCTCCATCCTATTCAACCGGCAGTCGAGTGGGGAGTAACAAAATCGTCGTGAATCCCGGCACGGGCGGGGTTATCCAGCGACGAGCGCGCGCTCGGCCAAACGACTGCACTTTGCCTTCCGCCGCAAGCGAGTCGAGTGCACGCTGGACCGTGCGCTGGCTCGCTCCAAGCGCAAGTGCAAGGGCCGAGCTCGACCACGACTCACCGTCCGTGAGAAACGCCAGCACATTGCCATGTTCCTCTTCGACAGGCCGGGCCAGCACGACGACTTCGCATCCACGTTGCGGAACGAGTGCAAAACCCCGTTTCGTCGCGCTCACGCCGGTCACTTTTCGAAGCATTCTTCGAAGCCGCCCCATCTCGACTCGCAAACGCGCACGGTGCGATTCGTCGACGAACCTTGCTCCGAATGCCCGGGCCAAAAGTACATCTCTCGGCACGTCTTCGGGCCACGCTTCGGCGAGCGTGCGTACGAGGGCGAACAACACCGGGCGTCTTGCGAGTGAGACGACATTGCTCGCATGACGCACGAGATTTCGGCTCGCATCCACGACTATGGCCTTCGATGCCAACAGCGTTTCGACATCTTCGAGCATCAACAGGCGCTCTCCGGCCCGCGCAATCAAGCGCGCTGCAGGCGTCTTCAAGACACGAGACGCACTTTCAACTTCAGCTATCAGTGCAGGAATACCGGCTTGGTGCGAGGCGCGTTCCGCCCGACCCAGCGCCGCGCGCGCTTCTTTCGTCCGCAAGCGCCGCATGGCGATTCCCGCAACCACCAGTTCGTGGAAAGTCCTCGATGCGGGCGGGAAAACACTGGGATCGAGGTCAGCGAGAATACGCTCCGCTTCGTCAAGCTGCCCAATAAGAAGAAGCCGCCGGACTTCAAGATAACGAGCAAACCCGGCGTTCAAGCGGTCGCCGTGCGCTTCGAGTGTCAAGCGTGCAGCGTCGAGCATTTTCGGAGGCCAGCCCAGATCACGCGAGGCGAGAGCGATGTCGGCCTCAGCTACCATGCATCTTGCGCGTGACACCGCTTCTTTTGGACCGAATGCACGCGCGGCTCGTCGCAGGAGTTCCTTCGCCCGTGCGAAATCTCCCAGTTGCGCCATGGCGATGCCGCGTAGCGCGAGCGCCGGGGCATCGTCGCGCAGCGCGACTCGCTTCAACGCTCCAAGAGGATCGCCCACCGCGAGTGAGCGAGCCGCCGCTGTAATCAGAGAGTCCATTCGAATCCCGACACACTTGTCACTCCCACCCCTTCGTTGCCTCGCGCTAAATATAGCGCATGGCCACGAGGTCAAAGCGAAACGGACGACAAAAGACATTCGAGGCAGGAGAACAGTATGAACATTGAGAACAAAACAATCTTGATTACCGGCGCCAACCGCGGCATCGGACGGGCACTTGTGGATGAGGCTCTTAGACGGGGCGCCAAGAAGGTCTATGCCGGAACTCGCGGCGCATTCGAAATCACCGATCAACGAGTGGCACCCATCACCTTGGACGTGACCAACGCTTCGCAGGTCCAACAGGCCGTTGAACGGATCGATTCGCTCGATGTCCTTATCAATAATGCCGGTATCGCCATTTACGACGATCTGACCGATTTCGAGATCATCGAAAAGCATCTGGCGGTCAACTTCCTCGGCCTGCTCAGGGTAACCCATGCCTTCTTGCCGGCTCTCAGGCGTTCCCATGGAGCAATCGTCAACAACCTGTCTATGGTCGGTCTAGCGGCACTGCCGATCATTCCTTCCTACTCGATTTCGAAGGCGGCCGCGTTCAACCTCACCCAGTCGCTGAGAGCCCTCTTGGCTGGCAAGGGCGTGAGTGTCCATGCCGTGGTACTTGGCCCAGTCGACACAGACATGAACCGTGGGTTCGACATACCAAAAGCCTCGCGCGAGTCGGCGGCGGCCGGGATTTTGGACGGCCTCGAAGAAGGCGAAGACGAGATCTTCCCCGATCCTGCGTCCCTGTCCATTGCTGAGGGCTGGCGCAATGGCGCGCTCAAGGCGCTCGAACGTCAGTTTTCGACATTTGTGCCCGTCAGCACAGCAAATGCTGCGTGACGCGCTGCCGATCAACGGTATTCGGAACAAACGATGAAGGAGACAAGGAAAGGAAAAAGGCAATGACCGCACACAAAACTGGTACACGCGAACAATGGCTGAAAGCACGAATCGAGCTGCTTAAGGCTGAGAAGGAGTTCACGCATCGCAGTGACGAGTTGGCCCGCCAGAGGCAGGAACTCCCGTGGGTTCCCATCAACAAGGGGTATCGCTTCGAGACCGAGGAAGGCAGCGCCTCGCTGGCCGACCTCTTTCGCGGACGCTCGCAGCTTCTCGTCTACCACTTCATGTTCGGGCCGGACTACACGGCGGGATGTCCATCCTGCTCGATGATTGCCGACGGCTTCAACGGCTTCGCCATCCATCTGGCAAACCACGACGTAACACTCATGGCGGTGTCTCGTGCGCCGCTGGCGAAGCTGCAGGCGTACAAGCTGCGCATGGGCTGGACGTTTCCCTGGGCGTCGTCATTCGGCGGCGACTTCAACTTCGACTTCAGCGTCGGCTTCACCGAAGAGCAACAGGGCAAAGAAGGCATCGAATACAACTACCGGCGGGAGAAGGTGTTTCGGCCGGGCCCAAAAGAACGCCTGGACTTCTCCAAGCTATTGAAGAAGGAGGGTAGCCAAAAAGCCGAGAATCACGCATCGATGTGTGGGACCGACATGCCTACATACTTGCGGGAGAGGCCCGGCGTAAGCGCATTCGCGCTCGAAGATGGAATTGTGTACCACACCTATTCCACTTACGCGCGCGGCCTCGACGGACTGTGGGGAATGTATCAGTGGCTCGACCGCGCTCCCAAGGGACGCAATGAGACGGGTCCCTGGTGGAAGCGTCACGACGAGTACGCGAAGTGACGGGGCCTCTAGTTTTAGAAATCAGAAATTCGGAGGGGACGTATGTGCCCAGCATGCATCGAAAGCACAGTAGTGATGGTAGCCGCAGCCGGATCCACGGGAGGAATCCTCGCGGTCTGCATCGGCAGGTTCAGAAACTTTTTCAGGGCGACCGGCCTCGGTCTATTTCATAAGGCAAAGGAGAAATGAGATGACAAGCAAAGGAAAAATGAAGACACCTCCGATCGTGTCGCAGCAGGAGTGGCAGGCTGCGCACCAGCAAATGCTAGTCAAGGAGAAGGCTTTCACTCATTCCCGCGATGCGCTGGCCGCCGAGCGTCGCCGGATGCCGTGGATGTTGGTGGAAAAGAAGTACGAATTCGACGGGCCTAACGGGAGAGTGACTCTGCTCGATCTGTTCGAGGACCGCAGGCAGTTGGTCCTCTATCGCGCCTTCTTCGAACCCGGAGTGTTTGGCTGGCCTGAGCACGCCTGCCGCGGTTGCTCTCTCGGCGCCGATCAGGTCGGACACCTGGCCCACTTGAACGCCCGCGACACTACCCTGGTCTACGCTTCACGCGCGCCGCAGGCGGACATCGCGCGCCTAAAGGCGAGGATGGGGTGGAAGATGCCCTGGTACACCATGACCGACAGCTTCGATAAGGACTTCGGCGTCGATGAATGGCACGGCCACAACGTGTTCTTTCGCGACGGCGACAAGGTGTTCCGGACTTACTTCATCAACAACCGTGGTGACGAGGCGATGGGGACTGTATGGAGCTACCTAGACATCACACCGCTCGGCCGTCAGGAAACGTGGGAGGACTCGCCCGAGGGTTACCCGCAGACCCCGCCGTATAAGTGGTGGAACTGGCACGACAACTACAACGCCGAGCCAACTCCTCACCCGAAGTGGGTCGATATCCTAACCGACCCTCAAGGAGCCGCCATCCGAAGGCGCGAGGAAGAGGCGAAAGCAAGCTAACGCATCCCGCAAGGTTCGCCGAAGCCCTGCGTGTACGACTTCAGGTTGATACAAAATGGGAATCGGATGCGAACAATTCAGGAAGGCCTCGGAGACCCCGTGCCTGATTCCCCGCGGCACGGGTGGCTGAGGGGGTCTGCCGGGGCCTTGACCTTACGGTCCAACGTGACATCATGCGGCACTTAGTTTGCTTCGTGACGGAGCCACAACCTTCGTTCGCAACAGTATTCGAAACGTCAAGCCATGGGTTACGAGAAGAAGAGGCACGTAGGCAGCCAGAATAAAATAGCCGGCGCCTAACAAGCCTGGGTTATTTGGGAGTGATATGCGGCTTCCCAGATAAAAAGCGAAGAGCAGGTCCGCTGTTCCGAAGGTATTGAAAACCCACGTCACCACACTCCCCGTGCCGGTTCCCAGCGTGGCCACGGCGAGCAAGGCCAGAACCGCGGTTATGAAATCACCGTAAGCTACTGGTTGAGCAAATGTGGCAGGTAATTCTGGAGACACAACACCGGGCACCACAAACGCCAATCCGAGGAACCTGAACGCGTGCAGCAGTAGGATGGGCTTCAGATTCTCTGGATTGGACCGTTCACTCAAGGCTGGCCAAATGTAGTGCCCCGCTACTACTCCCCAAACCAGCAAGCCGAATGCTGCACTGATTCCAAACAAAACTGCAGATGGCATGATCGATCCTTTCTGGCGGCTTTCCTCACGAAGACCGCCTCCAATGTGCTCTCGCAAAGAGAGTCACTGTTGCGTTCCTGAACCCATTAAGGCCCTTAAGGGCATCAAGGGTCCGACGGGAATGTACTCGGTTTCCATCAACTGTTCCTTCGCAAGCGGCAAGGTTTCCATGATGGCTCGTGCCTCGTCCTCGGTCTTCGCGTCGACCAGGAAGATGACTCCTTTTCCATCGCCGCGCGAATACCACTCGCGGATTTTTCCGTCGAGATAGAGCTTCACCGTTGCCCGAATCTCGGCCGGGATGACGTCCATGATTTGTGGAGCGGTTACGCCCTTTCTGGGAGTTTGAATGACCAGTACTTCTGTGGTTTTAGGTATAGCAATGCTCGGCACGCCTGGAGCGGTCCCGGGCTGCGATTGTGCTGACGACGCTGCTGGAAGCACTGCTATGAGCAAAGCGATCATGAATTTCATTGGCTTATCCTCTCGGCTCAGTTTGATATTGCTAAAAGAGGACGGCCATACTCTTTGGCGACAAAAAAATGAGTCGTTAGCGAAGCACGTTACAAAAAAGTTCATCGGTCCCATCAACACCTGCTCACGCCTTTGAGGATCCGAAATAACCGGAGCCATCATCCACGCTTTCAGGCACCGAACTTACTCTGCCAAACTCAGCGCGGAAAATTGGTCGATTGCCGGACCCGCTCGGCTTGCAATAGATGCCGCCGTTCATGGCCTGCAATGATTTCCAGTCCCGTCCCCACCGTGAACCGAATCCCTTTCACAAGGGGATTCCAAAAACGAATGTGGTTTACATCCTTATTCCGTGCGTCTGCAATGAGAGTGCGGCACACCTGGTTGCTGGACAAAAAGCGGTCCAGGACAGACAAGCCGACAATCGCCGAAGGGCGGATCTTCGGCGGCGCAGGCGCCCGCTTGCTCTGTGGCGAGGGTTCGATGAAATTCCGGATGAACCATCCGCCGAACCACCCGGGAATGATCTGCTCCACCGGCTCATCGGGCCTCCCCTTCAGCGCCGTTGAAATCGCAGGCAAATATGCTTCGTTCGTGATGCATAAATGTTCCAGGCACTGCCCCACGCTCCAGCACCCCGGCGCCGGCTGCCAGTTGATCTGTTCTTCGCCGAGTCCCTCAACCACCTTCTCGGCTCGCTCATCGCTCGCGTTGAGGTTTTCAACGAGCCGCATGTGCCAAACCAGCTGCAGTGCTCTTTGTGCGATGGCCATCGTCTTCCCTAACTCCAATCACAAACGTTTCTATATGCCATTGTCCGGCAAGAGTGCGCCCGTACTCCTGTGAGTACAAAGTTAGTCGCCAGCGAAGCACTTTAAGAAAAAGTCCCTCGCCTCGATCAAGATCTGCTCACGCCTTGAAGGGTCCGAACTCACTCGCGCCATCATCAACACCCCCGCCATGCTGGGGAACAACAATCTGATCTTCGCCCGTTTTTCTTCTCGCGTCCGACCGGGCATGAATGGCAAGAACCGCTCACGATACGCTTCCAACAATGTCTCAATCCTTCTCCGCACGGTAACCGGTTTTCGCGCGAGTTCTGGCCCCAGGGCCGCGCGTACGCAACCGGTCCCCGGCGAATTCGCGTGGCCCGTGCTTAGATAGCGCTCGATGATCGCCCGCAGAGCCTGACCTTCGGGCGCGGACTTTGCAACCTCCTCCATACCACTTCCCGTCTCGTCGAGTGCCCGTGCTACCGCTTCGACGAACAGGTCGTCCTTGCTCTTAAAATGCCGGTAGAAGCCCCCTTTTTTCAGGCCTACCTTCTTCATCACCGTTCCAATGCCGCTCGTGTCACCGCCGCGCTCGCGGAAGGAGCGAGCGGCCACGGAAAGGATTTTCTCGTGGTTTTGCGCTTTGTGTTCCCGCGAGTATCGCATGAACAAAGAGTACGTTCGTACTCTAACGCCTGTCAAGGCCAAAATTGACCTGTGTTTCTCAAACCTGCCTAGGACCTTTCCCAAGGCGCCAGTTTGTGCCTTTCATTGGCCAGAGATACAGCTTGGAAGCAAACCGGCGATGTACCATGACGATGAGACCGTTCAGAGCACAAAAAATGGAAGAACTCGCGAATGCAGTGACGCACGGGATTGGTCTGGCGCTCAGCCTTCTGGGTGCCGTGCTGCTGATTGTGGCGGCGGCCTGGAGCCGGAACACGTGGGCCATCGTGAGTTGCTGCATCTATGCGGCAACGCTGGTCAGCCTCTATGCCGCATCGACTTCGCTGCATAGCCTTCACTCTTCCCGATGGGCGCGCACCCTTGAGACCCTTGACCACTGCTGCATCTACTTCCTGATTGCAGGAACGTACACGCCGGTCACGCTGGTCAGCCTGCGCGGCGGTTGGGGCTGGACGCTCTTCGGCCTCGTTTGGGGCCTCTGTTTTCTGGGCGTACTCATGAAGGTGCTTTGGTTCGACCACGTGCGGAAAATCTCGACTCCGCTCTACATCGCCATGGGACTGCTCGTGGTGATTGCGTTCAAGCCTCTGCTGTCTGCCGTACAAATCCCGGGAGTACTGTGGCTGGTAGCGGGTGGAGTTGCCTACATCGCCGGAGTTGGATTTTACGCGTGGCGGCGGCTACCTTATGGTCACGGTATCGGTCCAGCCCGGAGACATGGGTGACAGAACGTACCTAAGACATGGGTAACAGTTTTGGGCCGAAGGGATTTTCGAGCGGTTCGAGCACTCGCGTCTCCAGA
>Ga0335078_10000889_pt1 | contig 45412 bp, 38 predicted proteins | sample Lox_Sample_32_FD_206711 | JGI IMG/M metagenome (GOLD analysis project Ga0335078, IMG submission 206711) | Soil microbial communities from Loxahatchee National Wildlife Refuge, Florida, United States - Lox_Sample_3.2 | ecosystem: Environmental > Terrestrial > Soil > Wetlands | place: USA...
CCGTGGGCCTTATCCCGCAGCAGATCACCTTCACCTCGGCGGCGCCCGCGAGCGCGCTGCCCGGGGACACCTACGACGTCACCGCCACCGGCGGCGGCTCGGGCAAGAAGGTGACCCTCAGCATCGACCCGACGGATAAGGGTGTCTGCTCGCTCTCCGGCCGCCTCTCCGGCAGCATGGTGACCTTCACCGCCCCCGGCAGCTGCGTGATCGACGCCAACCAGCACGGCAGCGCCGCCTACCAGGCCGCCCGCCAGGCCCAGCAGACCGTCCTGGTGGGGCGCTTTACCTGACGGGGCGCGGCTCCCCGCCGCCGGGCGGGCCGGCCAGGACCGGGAGCTGCGCGAAGGCGTCCCGCAGGAGCCGCTCGATCCCCGGCGAGCCCGGGCCGCTGCGCGCCTGCTCCCTGCCGTAGATCGTGGCGGTGCGCAGCGCCGCCACGGCGACGCGGGCGATCAGCTGCGCCTGGAACTCCGGCCCGGGCCCGCCGGGCGGCCGGTGCGCGCCCGGCCCGGCGGTGAGCCGGTGCAGCAGGGCGGCGGCGATGGCCTCCTCGATCCGGCGCAGCGGGCGCGGCGCGGCCCGCCGGAGCACGGCGAGCAGCTGCGACGGCTCGGTGGGCAGCCAGGGCCCGCCGGGGCCGGTCCCGGCGGCGAGCTGGCCGGCCAGTGCGGTCATGGCCCGGGCGGTGGCCACGTAGGGGGACTCGTCCGCGGGCCGGTCGCGGATCGCGTCGTGCAGGGCGCCGATCCAGGCGAGGGCCTGCTCGGCCAGCAGGTCGTCCTTGCCGTCGAAGTACCGGTAGAAGGTCCGCTCCCCCACCGCGGCGGCGCGGGCGATCTGGCGCACCGTGGTGGCCTCATAGCCCTGCTCGGCGAACAACCGCGCCGCCGCCTGCCGCAGTGCGGCCTTGGTTGCCTGCTTGTTCGCTTCGCGCCGACCGGTGACTGGGCCCATCGCCCCATGATGCCAGAACTGGCAGCTCTGCCACTTTCTGATAAAGTGGCAGATGTGCCAGAATTTGTGATGCCAGCCGAAGCCCTCCCCGCCGCGGCGGCAGGCCCCGCGACGGCCGCCGTCTCCGCCGCGCGCCTGACGAAGACCTACCGGATGGGGCGGGTGGCGGTGCATGCCCTCGACGACGTCTCGGTCACGGTCCCGGCCGGGGCCATGGTGTGCATCATGGGCCGCAGCGGCTCGGGCAAGTCCACCCTGCTGCGGCAGCTCGGCCTGATCGACCGGCCGACCAGCGGCCGGATCTGGCTGCACGGCCGCGAGGTGACCGGGCTGTCCGAGCAGCGGCGCGCGCAGCTGCGGCTGCGCGGCCTGGGATACGTGTTCCAGGAGTACGCCCTGCTCCCCGAGCTCACCGCCGCGGAGAACGTCTGCCTGCCGGCCATGATGGCGGGCCAGCCCGGGCGCCGCCGCCGCGCCCGGGCAGCGGAGCTGCTGGACGCGGTCGGGCTCGGGCCGCGCGCCCGGCACCGGCCGAAGGAGCTGTCCGGTGGCGAGCAGCAGCGGGTGGCGATCGCCCGGGCCCTGGTGAACGAGCCACGGATCCTCTACGCGGACGAGCCGACCGCCAACCTCGACACCGCCTCCGCCGCGACGGTGATGCAGACGCTGTGGCGGCTGAACGGCACCCTCGGCGTGACGGTGGTGTTCGTCTCGCATGACCCGGACGATGCCCGGTACGCGACCCGGCTCGTGCACCTCAGCGACGGCAGGCTCCGCGAGGACGGGCACACCGGGGCGCGGCCGTGAACAGTGCGCGCGTCTCGGTCTTCCTCGCCGTCCGGTCGCTGGCCCGCGGCAACTACGGCATCGCCGCGGCGACCACGCTGATGATGCTGCTCATCTACGTCAGCCTGCTGTTCCTGCCCGCCCTCATCCAGGGGGCCATCAACCGCGTCAACACGCAGCTCGTCACCACGCTGACCAGCAACATCGTCATCACCCCCGGCAACAGCGCGGCCACCATCGACGATGCCGGGCCCTACCTGGCCAGGATCCGGGGCACCGCCGGCGTGGCGGCGGCGACGGCCGTCTACCACGCGGGCACCCAGGTCGCCTACGGGGCCAGCTCGGGTTCCTGGACGGTGGACGCGATCGACCCGGCCAGCTACGGGCAGGTGTTCACCACGCCCCGCAACCTGATCGAGGGCCACGCCCTCAACGCGGCCGACACCGGCGAGGTGCTGCTGGGAATCGGCATCGCCGGCGCGGGCCGGACCGGCGTGCACGGCTACCGGGCCTCGCTGCAGACCGTGCACGCGGGCGACCGGGTCACCATCACGCTCACCAGCGGACGGCAGGCCACCCTCACCGTGGCGGGCATCTTTGACAACCAGTTCGCCCAGTCCGACGACAACGCCTACATCACCACGGCCGAGGCCGCCCGGCTGCTGCCCGCCAGCGCCGGCCGCGCCACCGCGATCTACGTCCGCACCCGCCCGGGAACCAGCGACAGCCAGGAGGTCAGCCGGCTCGCGCCGCTGCGCGGCGGGATGAAGTTCCAGACATCCGCCGACCTGGGCACGGTCGTCCAGGACCAGACCGCCACCTTCCGGCTCATCAGCGACATCCTCAAGATCGTTTCCCTGCTGATGGCGGCCATCACGATCTTCACCATCACCTACATCGACCTGGTCAACAAGCGCAGGCAGGTGGGCATCGAGCGGGCCATCGGCATCAAGTCCGGCCCGATCGTGCTCAGCTACGTGCTGAAGGCCTGGGCCTACGCCCTGACGGGCATCGGCGCCGGGTTCGCGCTGTTCCGGTTCGTGGTGACCCCGTTCGTGCGGGGGCACCCGTTCCACTTCCCCAACGGCCCGGTGACCCTGGCCACCACCTGGCATGAGATGAGCCGGGACCTGGTCATCCTGGTCGTGGTCGCCGCGCTCGCCGCGCTACTGCCCGCGTTGCGGTCGGTGCGGATCCGGATCCTCGACGCGATCTGGGGACCGTGACGCCGGCGCGAGCGCCTCAGGTGAAGATGATCTCGCCGCCCGCGGCGAGGTCGTAGAACTCGCCGACGGTGATGATGTCCTTCACCTGGTCGATCAGGTCGTCCTTGGTGAGGCCGAACAGGTCGACCGAGGCCTTGCAGCCGTAGAGCCCGGCACCGGTGTCCGCGATCATCTCGAGGAACTCCGGGATCGACGGGATGTCGAGCTGGTCCATCTTGTGCGTCATGTAGTGCGTCATCACCGAGGACACCCCCGGCAGGCCGCCGGCCCACGTGGCCAGGTGCAGCCCGGGGTTCCCGACAGTGGCGATCTTGATGTGCTCGTGGCGTGCCTTGTGGATGGCATCGAGGCCGAAGAAGGTGAAGAACAGGTTGGCCTCCATCCCTTCGGCCCGGGCGCCGTTGGCCATGATGAGGCCGGGATAGATCCCCTCCAGCGAGCCCTTCGAGATGATGATGGAGACTTTCTCGATCTTGGCGGACATCACGCGCCTCCCTTTCTGGGTGCGGCCTTTGCGCCAGCCCGGGAACCCCGCTCAGATGCAGCCGCGGGGCTTGGGAATACCGGCGATCTTCGCCGCGAGCTTCGCCGGGCCCTTCGGGAACAGCTGGTAAAGCTCCTTGACGGTCACGCCGGAGGTCTTGCCGAGCGCCCGGACGGTCGGCCCGGTGCCCTTGGTCTCGTACTCGTGCCGCATGAACTTGATGACCTGCCAGTGCCGGTCGGTCAGTTCGCCGATGCCTTCGGCGCTGGCGATCTGCGGGGCCATGTCCTCGGTCCACTGCGCGGGATCGGCGAAGAACCCCTCCTCGTTGACCGTCACTTCCCTGCCTGCGTATGTCGTGGTGGGCATGAGCGTGCCTTTCCGTAGCGCCGGTCCTCAACGGGCCGGGGGGGCGCCGGCCGGCCGGCGTTTCCCGGCGGCTGGCATCTGGCTCCGCACCGCGGGTATCTCCCGCCCCGGCAGCAGCACGTGCCAGTACAGCCAGCCGAACGCCAGCTTCCCCAGATGGTTGAGGCGGGACTGGCGCAGCAGCGGCAGGCCGAGCCGGCCCGGGAAGCGCCCGGTCAGCGGCTCGGTGTCATAGTTGAAGTCGATCAGCAGCGCCTTGCCGTCGCCGCTCTCGATGAAGCAGTTGGTGTGGCCGTCAAACGCCGCCGCCAGCGGCTCGCCGGCCAGGTAGCTGGCGATGTTCCGGGCCAGGATCTCGCCCTCGAAGTGGGCCACCGAGCCTGCCTTGGAGGTGGGAATGTCGGCCGCGTCCCCGATCACGAAGACGTTCGGGCGGGCCTTGGCCTGCAGGGTGCGCTGGTCCGTCGGCACGAAGCCGAGTTCGTCGCCCAGGCCCGGCGACCGGTCGACGTACGCCTGGCCGCCGTGCAGCGGGACCATCACCGCCAAGTCGAACGGGACCTCGCGGCCGTCGTAGGAGACGAGCCGGCCCGCCTGGCCGTCCACCTCGCCGGTGTTGAACTCGGTGACCAGGCGGACGCCCTTGCCCGTCAGCAGGCCGCTGAGTTCCCGGTTGCAGGCAGGCTTGGTGAACGCCCCGTCCAGCGGGGTCACGTACGTCAGCTCGACCCGGTCCCGGATCTTGCGGCGCCGGAAGTACCAGTCGGCGAGGAAGCTGAACTCCAGCGGCGCGACCGGGCACTTGATCGGCATGTCCACCACGCCGACCACCAGGCGGCCGCCGTCGAACCGCGCCAGCGCCTCCCGCAGCGCCACGGCGCCGTCGAGGTCATAGAAGGTGCAGACCTTCTCGTTCCAGCCGGGCCCGGTGAGCCCTTCGGTCTCCTCCGGGATGAGCCGGGCGCCGGTCGCCACGACCAGGACGTCGTAGCCCAGCGAGCCGCCGTCGGCCAGCCGGACCTCGTCCCGGTCCAGGTCCACGCGATCGACCTCGGCACGGCGGAAGCCGATCCCGGGCCGGAGCTGGGCGCGCCGCGGGCGGCTGAGCTCCTCGGGCCTGGCCAGCCCGAACGGCACGAACAGCAGGCCAGGCTGGTACACGTGCCGGTCGTCGGCGTCGACCACCACGATCTCCGCCGACCTCTGGCCGATCTGGCGGCGCAGCCGGTTGGCGATGAGCGTGCCACCGGTACCGCCGCCGAGCACCACGATTCGCCGCATCACGATTCCACGCTGCCCGCGACACCCGTGGGGGTATAGAGACCAAGGTCACCCGCGGCCGGGCCGTCCGGCTCCGCGCGGCCTGTTTCACCGTCAGGCGAGCCCGGGCATGCTCCTGGCCAGCGTGTAGCCGGCGACGGCGACGATGAGCACGGTGAACGCGGCGGACAGGTGCCGCGGGCTGGCCCGGCCGGCCAGGCCGTTGCCGAGCAGCACCCCGGCCACCGCGGCCGCCGTGAAGCCGCCGGTGAGGGCCCAGTCGAGGGCCAGGCCGCCATGGCCGGCCCGGGACGCGAGCGCCGCCGCGCCGTTGATCGCGATCACCACCAGGGACGTGCCGGCCGCCGTGGGCATGTCGAAGCCGAGGATCAGGACGAGCGCGGGGACCACCACGAAGCCGCCACCTACCCCGAAGAAGCCGGTGATGAGCCCGACACCGGTAGCGGCCGCGGCAACGAGCAGCGGGTGCCGCCCGCCGCGCAGCGGCCGGGCGGCCGCGGTGAGCACCGGCCGGTTCCGGCCCGCCCGCGGCCCAGCGTCAGCGCCGCAGGCCGGGCCGCGCCGCGCGGGCCCGGAGCGCCGCCGGAGGATCATCGCGGCGGCCACCACGAGCATCAGCACGCCGAAACCGGCCAGCAGCACGTTGGCGGGGACGGCGGCGCTCGCCCGCGACCCGGCGTAGGACCCGGCGATGCCGAGCACCCCGAAGACCGCGCCCTCCTTCAGCCGGACCCGCCCGTCCCGGGCGTGCGCGACCGCCCCGGCAACCGCGGCGATGCTGACGACCAGCAGCGATGCGGTGGTTGCCTGGTGCGGGGACTGGCCGAGCAGGTACACCAGGGCGGGCACGGCCAGGATCGAGCCCCCGCCGCCCATGGCCCCGAGGCTGAGCCCGATCATGAGCCCGGCTGCGATCGCGAGCACAGCCACGCTCATCCGCTCTCTCCGGGTGCCACGCACACCCCGCCGCCGCATATACCCCGAGGGGTATCGTCCCGGCCAGCGTACCGGATCAACGGCAATGCCGACAAATACCCCCCGTGGCATACAGTCGGGGTGAGGGGGTTGCGATGGGCCAGACGCGGGCCATGCCGTCCACGGCGGATCTGCCGACATCACCGCTGCTGGAACGGATCCGGCGAGGAGTGATCGGCGACGGGGAGCTGATGGACGGCCCGTTCGGGCCGCGCCGGGTGACCTACGCCGATTACACCGCCTCCGGCCGGTCCCTGGATTTCATCGAGGACTTCATCCGCGCGGAGGTACTGCCGCGCTACGCCAACACCCATACCGAGAGCTCGGGCACCGGCCTGCAGACCACCCGGCTGCGCGAGGACGCCCGGCAGATGATCCTGCGTGCGGTCGGCGGCACCGCGGACGACCTGGTCATCTTCTGCGGCTCCGGCGCGACCGCGGCGGTGAACAAGCTCATCGGGATCCTCGAGCTGCGCATCCCGGCCGGCCTGGAGGACACCTGGCAGCTCTCCCGGCAGATCCCCGCCGGCCAGCGGCCGGTGGTGTTCGTCGGCCCGTACGAGCACCATTCCAACGAGCTGCCCTGGCGCGAGTCGCTCGCCGACGTGGTGGTCATCGGCGAGGACGCCGACGGCCACATCGACCTGCATGACCTGCGGCGGCAACTCACCCGGTTCGCCGGCCGGCCGCTGTTGATCGGCAGCTTCTCGGCCGCGTCCAACGTGACCGGCATCCTCACCGACACCGGCGCGGTGGCGCGGCTGCTGCACGCCTGCGGGGCCCTGTCCTTCTGGGACTACGCCGCTGCCGGGCCGTACGTGCCGATCCGCGTCGCCGCCTCCCGCCCGGGGGCCGACGACCACAAGGACGCGGTCTTCCTCTCGCCGCACAAGTTCCCCGGCGGCCCGCAGACCCCCGGCGTCCTGGTGGTGCGCCGGGAACTGGTGGGCAACTCGGTGCCCACCGTTCCCGGCGGCGGCACCGTGGCCTTCGTGGACCCGGTCGGTCACCGGTACCTGGACGACCCGGTCGCCCGGGAGGAGGGCGGCACCCCGGCAATCGTGGAGTCCATCCGCGCGGGGCTGGTCTTCGGCCTCAAGGAAGCGGTCGGCACGGACCTGATCGCGGCCCGCGAGGAGCTGCTGTGGCGCCACGTCCTCGGGCACTGGGCGGGCGTGCCGGGGATCGAAGTCCTGGGCAACCACCGGACCCGGCGGCTGTCCATCATCTCGTTCCGGATCCGCCACGGGCCCCGGTACCTGCACCACAACTTCGTGGTCGCGGTGCTGAACGACCTCTTCGGCATCCAGGCACGCGGTGGCTGCTCCTGCGCCGGCCCCTACGGGCACCGGCTGCTGTCCATCGGCGCCGCGCGCTCCCATGCGTTCCGCGACGAGATCGGCCAGGGCTGCGACGGCGTCAAGCCCGGCTGGGCACGAGTCAACCTCAACTACTTCATCTCACCCGCGACGGCGGGCTACATAGCCGCCGCGGTGGAGCTGGTCGCGGCCGACGGCTACCGCCTGCTGCCCAGCTACCGCTTCGACCCGCATACCGGGCTCTGGCGGCACCGCGACGGGCCGCCCCGCCCGCAGCTCAGCCTGCGGGAGGTCGGCTACGGCCCCGACGGCGAGATGACCTACCCGCACCACCACGGCCGCGAAGGGGAGGAGGTCTTCGCCGGCTACCTGCACCAGGCACGGGCGGTCCTCGGCGCGCTCCCCGCGCAGGTCGAGGACGGGCCGACGGGCCTGTCCGCCGAGTTCGAGGCGCTGCGCTGGTTCCCGCTGCCGCCCGCCAGCCTGCCAGGCCGGCCCGCCGGCCCGGGCTGACCTACCGGTAGCGGTGCACCCGGTGGAACAGGCCGAAGAAGAGGCCGGACAGGCAGAACGCGAGCCACAGCAGCAGGACCAGCCGGAAGAACGCGGCGATCACCCAGCCGCCGCCGGGGACCACCAGCGCCACCAGCAGGGCCACGAGGATCAGTGGCAGCACCCGCGGGCGGCGGCGGTAGCCCCGCCGGGGCGGCCCCGCCCGCGGTGGCCGCCGGGCCGCGGGCGGCGCGGGCACGGGGCCGGGCAGGTCCGCCATCAGCGGGCGCAGGTCCCCGAAGGTCTTCGCGCTCAGCGCCGCCGAGACGCGCTCGTCCAGCTCGCCGTGGGTCAGCCGGCCCTCGGCGAAGTGGTCGCGCAGCCGGGTGGTGACGCGCTCCCGGTCGGCGTCGGAAACGCGGATCTGATCATCCATCGCTGGTCCCTGCCTCACTCTTCCTCGCTGTCCTCGGCGTCGTCGTCCTGGCCGGCCAGGAGCTGGTACATCGCGCGCCGGGTCTGCTCCAGCAGCGCCTCGGCCGCGCGGACCTGCTCGGGCGTGCCGTCGCGGGCCACCTGCACGATGCTGCCGCCCAGGCGCGCGGCCTGGACGAACAGGCCGGGCACCTCGCCGGGCCCGTCCTGGGCCATGGACTCCCAGGCCGCGCGGGCCATCTTCGGGTTCTCCTCCAGGTACCGCCGGCCGGCCTCGGTGAGCTGGAAGGTGCGCCGCCCGCTGGACTCCTCGGCCTCGATCAGGCCCTCGTCGGCGAGCTGGGACAGGGCCGGGTAGACCGCCCCGGGACTGGGCCGCCAGGCGCCACCGCTGCGCTCCTCGACCTCGGACATGATCTGGTACCCGTTGCGCGGGCCCTCCCGCAGCAGGGCCAGGATCGCGGCGCGCACGTCACCACGGCCGGCCTTCGGCCCGCGCGGCGGTCCCTGCGGGCCCGGCCACCAGCCGCCCCAGGGGCCGCCGAAGCCGCCGTGCCACTGCTTGCCGCCGCCGGGCCGCCCGGCGGCGCGCTCCCATGGGCCGCCACGCCAGCCCGGGCCGTGCCCGGCCGACATCTGCCGGACCGCGGCCCGGATCTGGCTCAGCAGGTCGCCGGCCCGGCTGGCGGCGTCGCAGAACCCGGGGCCGAACTCCCCGGCGGTGGCCTGTGCTGCGGGCATCGCATGCTCCTCGGCGAAACCTCCGAACCCTTCGAACCTCGAAGGCGCCGCGGTCGAATCACTCGCGACTCGATCACGATATATCGTCAAGTAACCCGGTGGCAAGACGGCTCCCGGTTGGCGAGGGGACCAGGTCTTCCCGGGCGGCGCGGAGACGGGCACCGATCCCGCCCGCGCGCTCGCCGCCCTCGTCGTGGCCGGCGTGCGCGCGGCCGTGGTAGCCCCCGAGGCCGAACCGCGGCGGTGGTTCTCCTGGCAGTGGTACTGGACCGGCACCCTCATCGACGACCTCGTGCGCGCGGGGCGGCTGCGCCGGGTGGACGGCCACCTGGCGGCGGGCCCGGCCGGTTCCCCGGATCCACCGGGCACGCCTTAGCGCTGGAGGTACTCCGCCGCGAGGCGCGGCGGCGCGCACGCGAGCCAGCCGTCCACGATCGCCTCCCGCAGCGCGTCCGCGGAGACCCTGCTGAGCTGGATCAGCACGGCGGAATAGCCGTCGAAGTGCGGGATCGTGAAGAACCCCTCGGGGCCCGCCGCGAGCACCGCCTCCTTCTCGCCGAGGTCCGCCACGCGAACGGCGAGGATGGGACCGCCGGGGGGCGGCTGGCCGGCGAACCGCTTGATGTCCGCCTTGCTGAACGGGCGGTCCCACGCGAACGCCTTGCCGGCGACGAGCCAGGTCCTGTTGCCGCGGCGGTCCTGCTCGGTCACCTCGGGCAGTTCCAGCGCCAGCCGGGCCGCGTCGTCGATCGTCGCCATGGGATCACGGTACTGGCCGGCCTGCGGCGGACGGGGCACCGGAGCCTGCCCGGCCGCCGCGATGGCGCCGGCCGCGGCCAGCTCATCGAGCAGCGCGCCGATCCGCTCGGCCTCGCCGGCCACGCGGCGCAGCAGCGCGTCCCGCCCGTCCCCGCCGGGCGCCCCGCGCCGCCACGAGCCGGCCAGGCCGTGCATCACGCTGACCGGCGCGCGCAGCGCCAGGCAGGTGCCGGCCAGGGCCGCGGCCATCCGCCCGGCGGATTCGCGGGCGGCCGCCTCGGCACCGGCGCGCGCGCTGAGCGCGGTCCCGGCCCGGCCCACCGCCGCGTGCACGGACCGCCGGAGCAGGGCCCCGGCCGCCACGGTGGCCAGGACGGCGGCCGCCAGGAGCGCGATGCCGCTCACCGCCAGGCCGGCCAGCACCAGCGAGCCCGTTTCCCGCTCGGCGCCGGCCATGCTGAGCCCGACCACCAGGGTGCCGGGACGGCCTGCCCGGGTGTGGCTGCTGACCGTCACGGCGAAGTCGTCGGCGCTGTAGGCGAACGGGATGCGCCGGGCCCGGTAGTGGATCGCCTCGGCGATCACCCGCCAGCTGCCGCCGCCGGACCAGACCGTGGCCGGCCGCCCCGTCCGGGCCGCGGCCCAGGCGGGGACCGCCGGGAAGGCCCGTCCCGGCCGCACCCCCCGCCCGGCGCTCAGCACGAGCTGGCCCGCGGCACCGCGCACTTCGAGGCCGATCGCGGTGTCCCCGGCCGGGGGCGCGGGCCCCGGCAACGGGGTGATCACGAAGGGATGGCTGGTGAGACGGCCAGCGTAGCCGCGCAGTTGCTGGTCCGCCTGGCGGGTGAGGTAGCCGCGGGCCACCAGGCCGGTGGCCACGACGATGATCCCGGCCCCGGCGGCGAGCAGGCACAGCGCGGTGGCGACCAGCTTCGCCCGCAGCGTCAGCCGGCCCGGCAGCGACGTCACGGCCCGGCCCAGGCGGGCACCACCGAGCCTCATGCCCGCCAGTCTCCCCCGCCCGGCGACTTGTCACCAGGGCGCGGCGGGCCACCGGCCAGAACCTGCCGAACTCGGGCGCGGGCGGCGGGCCGCGTCAGCCCCGGACGGCCAGCGGCCTGGTGTCCCGCGCCTCCAGCGGCTCCCCGCACGCCTCGCAGACCACCTGCGCCACCATCCGGTGGCCACAGTGGTGCTGGAGCACCAGCGGCGGACCGTCCGCGCCGGCGAGGTACCGGTCCCCCCAGCGCATGAGCGTCATGATCACCGGGTACAGGTCCCGGCCCGCGGCGGTCAGGTAGTACTCGTACCGGGGCGGGTGCGCGGAGTACTGCCGCCGCTCCAGGATCCCCGTCGCCACCAGCGTCCGCAGCCTGGCGGTGAGCGTGTCCCGCGGCGCCCCCGTGCGCTTGACCATCTCGTCGAACCTGCGGTTGCCGAGGAACACCTCCCGCACGGCGAGCAGCGCCCACTTCTCCCCGACGATGTCCAGGGTGCGCGCGATGGAACAGGGGCGCGGCTGGGCGGATCCTGCGGTCATGCCCCCAGTGTACCTGGTTAGTTGGTTTTCTGGACGTACTGGGCAGTGCCGGGGTACGGTGAGTCCAGATTCCGGACTTACAGGAGGCCCCGTGACGCCGAGCCCGCCCAACCCGCCCGCCGCCCCGGACGGCACCGTGCCCAGCACCCGCGGGGTGACCGCGGTCGTGGGCGTCCTGTCGCTCGCGGTGTTCATGTCCAGCCTGGACCTGTTCATCGTCAACCTGGCGTTTCCCTACATCGGCAGGCAGTACCCGGGCACCAGCCTGAGCTCGCTGTCCTGGGTGCTCAACGCGTACACGATCGTGTTCGCGGCGGTGCTGGTCCCGGCCGGCCGGTGGGCCGACCGGGCCGGCCGCCGCCGGGTGTTCCTGGCCGGCCTGGCCACGTTCGGCGCCGGGTCGCTGCTGTGCGGGGTGGCGCCGGGCGTGGCCGCGCTGATCGCCGCCCGGGTCGTCCAGGCGGCCGGGGCGGGCCTGATGGTGCCCGCGTCGCTGTCGCTGCTGCTGGCCGCGGTCCCGGCGCGGGCCAGGCCGCAGGCATTGGGCACCTGGTCCGCCCTGGGTGCCCTCGGCGCCGCCCTCGGCCCGGTGATCGGGGGCGCCCTGGTGCAGGTCAACTGGCGCTGGGTGTTCTGGATCAACCTGCCCGTCGCGGTGGCGGCCATCGTGCTCGCCGTCCGGGTGGTGCCCGAGAGCAGCGACGATCAGGCCCGGGGGCGGCCCGACCTGATCGGCGCCGGGCTGCTGGCGGCCGCCGTCGGCCTGGTCGCGCTCGCGCTCGTCAAGGCCCCCGCGTGGGGCTGGGGCTCTGCCGCCTTCGCCGGCGCGCTGATCGCGGCGCTGGCCTGCGGGGCGGCGATGGTGGCCCGGTCCCGGCGGCACCACTCCCCCGTCATCGAGCTCGAACTGCTCCGCTCGCGGACCTTCAGCGGCGCCTTCGCCGCCTCGGTCCTGTACTACGCGGGGTTCGGGGCGTTCGTGCTCAGCGCGGTCGAGTTCCTCACCGGCGTGTGGCATTACCCGGCGGTGGTGGCCGGCCTCGCCATCGCGCCCGGGCCGCTCATGGTGCTGCCGTTCGCCCGCATCGTCGCGCCCCGGGCGGCCGCCTGGCTCGGCGGGCCCGGGCGGGTCGCGGCGGCCGGCTGCGGGGTCAACGCCGGCGCGCAACTGCTCTGGTACACCCAGCTCCAGGCCAGCCCCGCCTACCTGACCCACCTGCTGCCCGCGCAGCTGCTGGGCGGCGCGGGCGTGGGGCTGACCATCCCCTCGCTGCTCGCCGCCGGCAGCGCGCCGCTCACCCCGGCCAGGTTCGGCACCGGCAGCGGGATCCTCAACACCGCCCGTCAGGTCGGCACGGTGCTGGGGGTGGCCGGCCTCGTCGCCATCCTCGCCCACGTCTCCCCGGCCGACCCCGTCGTGGCGTACCGCAACGGCGTGCTCCTCATCGTGGCGTTCTTCGCCGTCGCCGGCGTGACCGGGGCCGCGCTGCTGACCCGGCGCCGGCCGGTGACGGCCGCGGCGCTAGCCCGCGACGGCGGCCGCGACCGGGTAGGCGCCGACGCCGATCCGGCCGGTGACCTGGCGCGTGCGGGTGTCGAGCAGGGCCACCTTGCCCGCGTAGGTGCCGACGACGACGGCGGTGCCGCCGGACGGGGTGAGCGTGATGGCGGTCGGGTATGCGTACAGGCCGACGCTGACTGACCGGCCGGGCCTGCCGGTCCGGGTGCTGACCGGCGTCACCGTGCCGGAGATCGTGTTGACCACGAACGCCGTCGCGCCGCTGACCGCGATCGCGGTCGGCGAGTAGCCCACGGGGATCGGGCGGCCGGCGTGGCCGCCGCCCACGGCCGTGACCGTGCCGGAGTCGCCGCCGGCCACGTAGACCGCGCCGTCCGGCGCGATCGCGAGGGCGTCCGGGGCCTGCCCGGCCGGGACCGGCCGGCCGGCCCGCCCGGTGGCGACGGTGATCGGCGTGACCGTGTCAGCGCCGTAACTGGCGACCCAGGCGGTGGCCCCGTCGCGGGAGATCGCCACGGCGAAGGGGTAGCTGCCCACGCCGATCGGTGGCCCGGCCCGGCCGCTGGCGGTGTCGATCGGCGTCACCTGCGCGCTGCCCCAGTCCAGCACGTAGGCGGTGCGCCCGTCCGGGGTGATGGCGACGGCGCGGGGGCCCGTCCCGACCCGGATCGGCGCGCCCGCCCGCCGGGTAACCGTGTTTATGGGCGTTACGGTGTCCGAGCCGGCGTTGGCCACATAGGCGGTCCGCCCGTCCGGGGTGATCGCGATGGCCTGCGGGCCGGCGCCCACCCGGATCGGCGCGCCGGGCCGCCGGCTGGCGGTGTCGATCGGCGTCACCGTGCCGGACCCGGAGTTGGCCACGTACGCGGTCCGCCCGTCCGGGGTGATCGCGATGGCCGCCGGGCGAGCCCCCACCCGGATCGGCGCGCCCGCCCGCCGGGCGGTCAGATCGACCGGGGTCACCGTGCCCGAGCCGTAGTTCACCACGAAGGCCGTCGGATGCGGGCGGCGCGCGGCGGCGGGGACAGCGGCCGCCGGCGCCGGTTCCCGCCCGGCGGCCTGCCGGGGCCACCCGGCCGCCGGCCGGGCCGGGCCGCTGTCCACGGCCTGCCGGGCCGGGACGCTGTCCACGGCCTGCCGGGCCGGGACGCCCGCGACCTGCCGGGCCGGGACGCCCGCGGCCCGCCGGGCCGGGCCGGCCGCGAACACGTCGTTGACCGGCTGGGCATACCGGTCGTTCCCGGTCAGCGTGCCGAGTCCCAGCGCCGCCTCGATCGTGCGGAGCAGGCTGTAGTGGGTGTAGCGGGCGTGCGACACGTAGCCCTGCCGGACGCCCGCGGACCCGAGGATGAGCGTGGGCACCCGTTGCGCCGGGTGCTCGTGGTCGTAGCCGTCCTCGTCGAAGGTGACGATGGCCAGGGACCGCTGGGTCCGCCAGGCCGGCGAGCGGAGGACCGCGCCGAGCTCGCTGGCCAGGAACCGGTCGCCCGCGGCGATCCCGCATCCTTCCATGTCGGTGCAGTCGTTGGCGCCGATCCAGGCGAAGGCCGGCGTGGTCGCGGCGCGGGCCAGGTCGGGCCGCAGTGACTGCAACGGGACCAGGTGGGCCGAGCAGTAGGCGGGGCGGTCCCGGACGTCCGCGAAGTAGGTCATGGGCAGGTCGTCGTCCCAGTAGTACCCGTGCACCGTGTCGTCGCAGGGGCCGTTGGCGCTCTGCAGGTACTCCTTCCAGGTCCGGTGCGCGGCGTCCAGGAGGTCGCCGATGTTGCGGGCGCGGATGGTGTACCCGGGGTTCTCCTCCAGTGGGTCGGTCAGCGGGATGCCGAACGTGCTCCCGCCCGCCAGGGCGAGGTAGTTGCCGTCGCTGGGGTGCTCCTCGGCGAAGAGGCTGGCCAGCAGGCTGGACCGGGGCAGCAGGCTGTTGAGGTAGGGGGCCTGCCTGGTGTTCCCGATGACCGAGCCGAAGTCCTCGTTCTCGAAGTAGAACAGGAACACGTGCTGATAGCCGGGCACGTGCGCGGCGGGCGGGGCCAGCGGCGGCGGGCCGGGGACCGCCGCGGAGACACCGAACCGCAGCGCGTCGGCGATGGCCCAGTCATAGCCCACCTTCGGTGCGTAGGGGCCGTCGATGTTGGTCAGCGTCGTCGCCAGCGTCAGCGTGATCCGCGCCCCGGCCGCGCCCGGCGGGACCGGTCCCCCGGTGCCACGGGGGGAGAGCCGGGCGCCGCCCGTGCCCTTGCCGACCGGGCCGATCGTGTGCTGCCCCAGCACCGTGCCGGCGGCGGACACGAACGCCACCGACACCGCGGCGCTGCTGTGCGCCGTGCCCCCCAGCCAGGCCGACAGCCGGTAGCGCAGGGCGGCGCGCGCGCCCGCGCCACCGCGCAGCGAGACGAACTGGCGCAGCCGCGCGGTGCCGCCGGCGCCACCGGCGAACAACTGCCCGCCCCGCACCGCGGGCGGCCGGCCGGTGACCGGCGGGAAGCCCGGGGCACCGTACCGCGCCACGGTCGGCAGGCCGCTGCGCACCTGCCAGCCGGGGATGGTGACGCTGTCCCAGCCGTGCGCCGACGCCGCGCCCGCCTGCGCCCCGGGATTCAGCAGCAGGTCCGTGCCCGGCGGCACAACCCCGGGCGCCGTCGCCGTGCCGCCGGGAGACGCCGCGGTGCCTGCCAGCGCCACCGCCGGGGTCTCCACCGCCGCCCCGCCTGCCGCCGCCCCGGCGGTCGTTGCCCCGGCTGCCGTGGTCCCGGCGGCGGCCGGGGCGGCCAGGGTCCGCCCCGGCGGCAGCACCGCCAGCCCGCACACCAGCGCGACGGCCCCGATAGCCCCCACGGTCCTGACGGTCCTGACGGTCCCGACGGCCCCGACAGCCCCGACAGCCCCGACGGCCCCGCGGCGCCTGCACAGTCCCGCCACCGCGCCTCCCAACCCGCCCGCGCAACGCCGCAGCCGCCCCCGCCGCTAGCTGCCTGATTGTTCAGTCAACGCTACGCCCAGCGCCACCGCGAGGCCAGGGCATCCCGGTAAACACCCGTCCAGCCAGCCGCAGCGTGGCGGCCCGCCCGGCTGTCGGCCGGCCCGGATACGGTGCTGTGGTGATCGACAGGCAGCCCGGGCCGGATGCCCGCGGCTTCACCGTGCGTCCCGCGGTCCTCGCCGACACCGGTGAGGTGATCCGGCTGGCCGCGCTCATGTACGAGGCGATGGGACTGGATGCCGGCGCGCCCGGGTGGCAGGATGCCGCGGGCCGGGCGCTGGCGGGCCGGCTCGGCGGGGACACCGCGGTGTTCGTGGCCGACGACCCGGCCACCGCGGGCCGGCTCGCGGCCACCGGGGCCGGGACCATCGCCATCAGGCTGCCCGGCCCGGCCAACCCCGCCGCCACCGTGGGCTACATCCAGTGGGTGTCCACCGATCCGGGCTGGCGGCGGCGCGGCCTGGCCCGCCTGATCACCTCGGCCCTCCTCGGCTGGTTCAGCGAGCGCGACGTCGCGGCGGTCGAACTGCACGCCACAGCGGACGCGGCGGCCCTGTACCACTCGCTTGGCTTCGGGCTGGGACCCAATCCGGGGCTGCGCATCCGGCTGTGACCGCGGCCTTCTTCATCACCCTTCACATTCGGCCGGTACCGTCACACCAAACAGATGTCATGAACGGCTGCCTGTGCATCTCGCACAGCAAATCCTGAAGCCCTGTGCATTTAACCCATGCTGCAAATTGGAGAACGGCTTCTAGGATGTCGACCGCGAGGGCCAGCACGGGGATCGGCTCCGCGCTGAACGGGAATTTAGCGAAGGAGGCTGAACGGGAATTTAGCGGAGGACGGAGCGCCTCCTGCCATTCCACGGGGACGGGGCACTCACCAGGGATGACCGGCGTGCGGCGGCCTGTAGCAGCGGCGGCACCAGGGCATATCCCTTACCGGCCGCACGGGGGAAATGTGCTGCTGCAGGCGGAGGGGATCCCATGCTGCCGGGTGCTCAGTCGCCCCGGGAGAAGATCCGCAAGAAGAAAAGGAACACATTCAGCGCGTCCAGGAAGATCGACGCGGCGAGCAGCGGCGCCGAGTCGAGATCCGTCGAGCGCCGTAGTCGCTGAAAATCGAACATGGTCAGCCCCGCGAAGATCAGCAGGCCGAGCACGGAGTAGATCAGCGACCCGCCCGGAATATGGACGAAGATCAGCACGATGCCGAACACGATCAAGGCGAGGAGCGCCCAGAAGCACAGCCGGGCGAGCCCGGAAAGGTCGCGCCGGGTCGCGTAGCCGGCCGCGCCGAAGCCGGCGATGAACAGCGCCGTGGCACCCCCCGCCTGCCACAGGGCCTGCGGGCTCGTGCTCGCGTAGTAGACCAGGGTCGGCGCCATCGCCAGCCCGAGCATCACACCCACCGCCAGGAGCAGCACGACGGTCAGCGGCCCCGACCGCCGCACCGTGAAGTTCATCGCGATCAGGCAGGCGAACGCGGCGATGAACCATACGATCACCCAGCCCTGCGCCAGATTGCGGCCCAGGTAGGCGCCCAGCGCGAAGAAACCGACGGTGATCGCGACGAAGCCCATGGTCTGCCCGAACAGGGTCCGGGTCCGGTCCACGGCACTGGTGTTACCGAAGCTCAGCGATGCCATGGCGCAACGGTACGCGCCGCGGGCCGCCCGACGCTGCGCCCCGGCCGATATGCCGTGCTACGTCGGCGGCACAGCCGGCTGACCCGGGCCCGAACCGCCTGCCCGGGCACCGAGAGGGGAGAAAAAACACCGGCGCCCGGGCGGCAGCCCTCTCCCGGCCGGCGCCGCAACGCCAGGAGGGAGAAGCCGCCAGGGATTCGTCACGACGGCCGCGGCCGGATCACCCGCGGACCGCCACAGCACCGCTAATCGAGGGCGAGCGAGGAGGCCGCGGCAAGGATCCGGGCCGCCCGGTCGCGGTCGCCGGTGATGTGCAGCTCCAGCTCTGCCGGGACAGCCCGGTTGGCGACCAGCCGGCAGAACCCGACCGCGCCGGTGACGATGCGCACCGATCCGGGCCGGCCGCCCGTGCCGATCAGCACGTCCCAGGTGCCGCCACCGGGCCCGGTCAGCACCAGGTGCAGGCGGGTGGGCTCGCGCAGGCCGGCCCGGACCGCGCCGGACGGCAGCAGCCGCGCCGCCAGGCCGGTCATCAGCCGGAGCGTCGCGGCATCGGGCACCGCGGGCGGCAGCCCGGCCGCGCGCCGGATGTCGTTGTCGTGGGTCCACAGCTCGAACGCCCGGGCGGTCAGCTGCGCGCCGAGCGGCAGCCGCACGCCGTGCAGCGCGACCTCGGCGCCGCCGTCCGCGCGGTCACGCGCCAGCTCGGCCGTGCGGTCGGCCGCCCGGCGCCACTCGGCCCGCGTCCGCGCCGGGGCCCGGCCCGCCTGGCGGACCGCCGACGCCTGGGTGGCGGCGACGTGGTCCGCGTCGGCCACCGCCGGGTCGCCGGCCATGCCGCGCTGCATGTCCTCCTCGACCCCGGTCAGGTGACCGACCAGGCCCTGCACGTCCAGGTCCCGCAGCACCGGCCGGCGCCAGTCATCGTCGTCCAGGGCGCAGAGCATCCCGTACAGCGCGCCGGCCGCGCGGCTGAACGCCTCCACCGCGGAGATCTCCGGCACACCGGGGACGGCGCGCCCGGCCGTCCGTGCCCGCCAGGAGGCCTCGAGCACCCGCGCCCGCAGCCCCTCGGGCAGCACCACCGGTTCCTGCTCGTCTGCCGTCATGGCGACTCCAGCAACTGCCGGTCCAGTGCCAATTCCAGCTTGGCCAGCGCCAGCCGCAGCCGTGACTTGGCCGTGCCCTCCGGGATGCCCGCGGCGCGCGCCACCTCACGGTAGGAGAGCCCCTGGAAGTAGGCGAGCTCCACCACCCGGCGCTGGCCGTCGGGCAGCAGCCGCACCGCGTCCCGGATCGTGCTGGCCGTGTCGGCGGCCAGCACCTCCTCGCCCGGAGACCGGAGCGGCTGGCCGGGAGCCAGCCGGTGGTGGCGCTCCTGCCGGGCGATCCGCCGCAGCTCGCTGCGCACCAGGTCCACCGCGCGGCGCCGGGCCATCACCACGAGGTAGGTCCGCAGCGGGCCGGCCGCCGGGTCGTACCGGCCGGGATGGCGCCACAGCTCGACGAACACGTCTTGTACCACGTCCTGCGCGCTGGCGCCGTTCGCGACAATACGAAGCGCCGCGCCGTAGACCGCGCGCCCGAAACGGTCGAAGGCCTCGGCCAGAGCCTGATCGTCCCCGGCCGACAGCCGCGCCGCCAGCAGTTCGTCGTTCCCCCCCATGCCCGGGACGCTAGCGCAGGCCACAGGCACCGGCAATGACCCGAAGACCGGCCCGGCGGTACCCGGCCTGGGCGCGGGCGCGCGGTCCTGGCGCACCTGGTGGAGCATCGCCGGCACCCATGCCTCCCCGGGCCAGAAGCCCTCGGCATGGGTACGGCGCCGCGCGGCGCGGCGGATCAGTACCGCCCGGCGCCGGGGCGGCGGGCCCGCCGGAGCCGGTAGGCGGCCACGTTGGTGCGGTTGGCGCAGGCGGCGCTGCAGAACCGGCGGGAGGAGTTCCTGGACAGGTCCACGTGCACGTTGTCGCAGCCGTCCGCGGCGCACCGGCGCAGCCGGGCGAGCTGCCCGGCCCGGATGACGTCGCTGAACGCCATCGCCGCCTCGACCGCCATCCGGTCGGCCAGCGGCGCGCCCGGCCGCGCGGCGTGCAGGTGGTAGTCCCAGCCGTCGTGCTTGACCAGTTGCGGCAGCGCGCCGGCCTCGCGGAGCAGCGCGTTGACGTGCTCGGCCGCGTCGTCCTCGGACATCTCCCACAGCCGCCCGAGCCGGGGGCGCAGCCGCCGGACCGCGTCGAGCTCGGCCTGGTCGCGGTCACGACGGCCGGTCCAGCCCCAGGCCGCCACGAACTCGTCGAGCGCCGCCGGGCCGGGCAGCCCCTCGGCGCCGCCGCGGCCGGTGTTGACCAGCGCGGCGGCACCGGCCAGGGCCACCTCGGTGTCATGGGTGAAAAACACCTTGACTCCCCTCGCGGCCGCCGCCTAACGTCACTGGCGTAGTCTATCTTTGATCCTTACCTGACGTCGTTCTGATCCTTGCTTCCCACGGGGGGTGACGCAGTGACACCGCGCGCGGCCCGCGCCGCCCGCCCCGGCACGGGCCTGGGACTGGCCGTGCTGTCGGCCGCGACCTTCGCCACCTCGGGGACGTTCGCCGCGTCGCTGATCGCCGCCGGGTGGAGCCCGGCCGCCGCGGTGCTCGCGAGGATCGCCGCGGCCGCGCTGATGCTCACCGGGCCCGCCCTGGTGCAGTTGCGCGGCCGGTGGGCGCTGCTGCGCCGGTCCGCGCGCCAGATCGCCGCGTTCGGCCTGGTCGCGGTGGCCGGCTGCCAGCTCTTCTACTTCAGCGCCATCGCGCGGATCTCGGTGGGGATGGCGCTGCTGCTGGAGTACCTCGGCGCGGTCCTCGTGGTCGGCTGGCTGTGGCTGCGCCACGGCCAGCGGCCCGGCAGGCTCACCATCACCGGCGCCGCCGCCGCGATCACGGGGCTGGTGCTGGTCCTCGGCCTGGCCGGCCCGGCCCGGATCAACCTGGCCGGGGTGATGTGGGCCCTGCTCGGCGCGGTGGGCCTGGCCGTCTACTTCCTGGTCTCGGCGAGCCCCGGCGAGGAACCGGTGCCACCGCTGGTCCTGACCTGGGCCGGCACGTGCGTGGGCGCGGCCGCCCTCGGCGCGCTGGCCTGGTCCGGCCTGCTGCCCCTGGCGGCCGGCCCGGGCGGCGTCACGTTCGCCGGCCACCGGGTGAGCTGGGTCGTGCCGGTGCTGGGACTGGGACTGCTCAGCTCGGTGGTCGCCTACTCGGCCGGCATCGGCGCCGCCCGCCGGCTGGGGGCCAGGCTGGCCTCCTTCATCGGCATGGCCGAGGTGCTGTTCGCGATCCTGTTCGCCTGGCTGCTGCTGGGTCAGCTGCCATCGCCGCTCCAGTTCGCCGGTGGCGCGTTCATCCTGGCCGGCGTGGTCCTGGTCCGGCTCGGCGAGGTGCGGCCCGCGGCCGGGCCGGATCGCCTGGAGCCGGGCCCGGACGGTGCCGGGGAGCCCCCCGGCCGGGTGCCCTCCCGGCCCGGGCGCCCGGTCGGCGCCCGCGCGGAGTTAGCCCCGGCCGGAGCGTAATGAACCCTGCCGGTCCGCCGCTGCGCGCGCGCACGGTTGTATAACTGAACGTGGTTACTTAACTACGTTTAGTGTTCGGAGGTTCGGGGATGAGAGCGCGGACGCGCTACCTGGTCGCGGCGATGCTGCCGGTGCTGCTGGCGCAGCTGGCCGCCGCCGCGGCGCCGGCCGGGGCGGCGGCCTCGCCCGGGACCATCTCGACCGTCGCGGGCGGCCCGGGCCGGGGGCAGGCGACAAAGGTGGCGCAGGCCCCCGGGTCGGTGGCCACGGCCCCGGACGGCTCGGTCTACGTGGGCGACTTCCAGGGCACCGTGCGGGAGTTCAGCGACACCTCGTCCTGGGAGAAGGCAATCGCGGGGCTCGGCCAGGACCTGGGCTACGGCGGGGACGGCGGGCCGGCCACCCGCGCCCGGCTGAGCCTGGTCACGGCGCTGGCCGTGGACCGGGCCGGGAACGTGGCCGTCGCGGACAGCGCCAACAACCGGATCCGGCTGGTCGCGGCCGCCACCGGCACCTTCTACGGCATCCACATGACCGCCGGGGACATCTACACCGTCGCCGGCGACGGCGGCTTCGGCTACGCCGGCGACGGCGGCCCCGCGACCGCGGCCCAGGTGAGCGACCCGAACGGGGTGGCGATCGACCCGTGGGGGAACCTGGTGGTCGCCGACTCGGGCAACGAGCGGATCCGGGTGGTCGCGGCGGCCACCGGCACCTGCTACGGCATCCACATGACCGCCGGGGACATCTACACCGTCGCCGGCGACGGCGGCTTCGGCTACGCCGGTGACGGCGGCCCCGCGACCGCGGCCGAGCTGGCGGATCCCCAGGGCGTGACGGCCGACGGCGCCGGGAACCTGATCATCGCCGACAGCTTCAACAACCGGGTCCGCGTCGTCGCCGCCACGTCCGGCAGCTACTACGGGATCGCCATGACGGCGGGGGACATCTACACCGTCGCGGGGACCGGCACCGCCGCCTACTCCGGGGACGGCGGCCCGGCCACCGCGGCGGAGGCGTACTTCCCCAACGCGACCGCGGTGGACGGCGCGGGAAACCTGGTGATCGCCGACTACGGCAACAACCGGGTCCGCGTCGTCGCCGCCACGTCCGGCACCTACTACGGGGTCCACATGACCGCCGGGGACATCTACACCGTGGCCGGGACCGGCGCCTTTCCCTTCTCCGGGGACGGCGGCCCGGCCACCGCCGCCGGCCTGGGCCGCACCTGGGGCGTCGCGGTGGACCACGCCGGGAACCTGCTCATCACGGCGGGCGCGGACCGGGTGCGCGTGGTGGCGGTCAGGTCCGGCACCTGCTACGGCCAGGCGATGACCGCCGGGGACATCTACACCGTCGCCGGGGACGGCCTGATCTTCGAGTCGGGCAACCGGGAGAAGGCCGGCAACGCCGAGCTCAGCTCCCCGGCCGCCCTCGCCGTGGCCGGCCCGGGACCCGGCGCCGGCAACTACGCCCTGGCCGACTACGCCCAGGTGCGGCTGGTGGCGGCCGGCCCGGGCACGTTCTTCGGCCAGGCGATGCTGCCGGGCCGCATCTACGGCATCGCGGGGAACGGCCGGCCGGGATACGCCGGCGACGGCGGCCCGGCCACCGCGGCCAAGGTGGGCCGGCCGCCGGGCGGGGTGGCGTTCGACCATTCCGGGAACCTGGTGATCGCCGACACCGGCAACAACCGGATCCGCGTCGTCGCCGCCACGTCCGGCACCTGCTACGGGATCGCCATGACCGCGGGGGACATCTACACCGTCGCGGGGAACGGCACGGCCGGCTACGCCGGGGACGGTGGCCCGGCCACCGGCGCCGGGCTGAACGCGCCCGGGGCGGTGACGGTGGACGGCGCGGGGAACCTGGTGATCGCCGACACCGGCAACAACCGGATCCGCGTCGTCGCCGCCACGTCCGGCACCTTCTACGGGGCCGCGATGACCGCCGGGCGCATCTACACGGTGGCCGGCGACGGCACGGCCGGCTACTCGGGGGACGGTGGTCCCGCCGCCGCCGCGATGCTCGCGGCGCCCGCATCGGTGGCGGTCGACGCGGCGGGGAACCTGGTGATCGCCGACACCGGCAACAACCGGATCCGCGTCGTCGCCGCCACGTCCGGTACCCACTACGGCCGGGCCATGACCGCCGGGCGCATCTACACCGTCGCCGGCGACGGCAGCTACGGCGCCGCCGGGGATAGCGGGGCGGCCACCGCCGCCGAACTGGGCGGCCCGCAGGGAGTCTCCCTGGACGGCTCGGGCAACCTGCTCATCGCCGACACCGGCAACAACCGGATCCGGCTGGTCGCCGCCACCTCGGGGACCTATCTCGGCCAGGCCGTCACCGCCGGGGACATCGTCACCGTGGCCGGCAAGGGGCTGCCCGGATTCGGCGGCGACGGCGGGCCGGCCACCGCGGCGCGGCTCAACCTGCCTCAGGCGGCCGTGGCGGACGGGCCGGGGGGCCTGCTCGTCGCGGACACCGGCAACGGCCGGGTGCGGCTGGTCAGCGGCTAGCCGCGCGGCGGCGCAGGGCCAGGCCGGACATGGCGACCGACACCAGCAGGATGCTGCCGCACCAGGCGAGCGCGTGCCAGGGAGCGGTGCCCGCCGGGAGGCCGAGCAGTTTGTCCCGTAGCGTCTCGACCACCGGGGTGACCGGCTGGTCCCGGGCGAAGCCCTGCAGCCAGCCGGGCATGGTGGCGATGGGGACGAAGGTGCTGCTCGGATATGGCAGGAACACCATCACGAAGGTGAGCCCGCTGGCGGCCTCGGCCGAGGAGGCCAGCGTCCCGGCCGCCGCGGCCAGCCAGGACACGGCGAGGACGAAGGCCACCAGGATGCCCGCAGCCTCGGTCCAGCCGACCGGCCCGGCCTGCGCCCGGAACCCGATGCCGAACGCCACGCCGAGCACCAGCAGCGTGGAGACCGTGTTCCGCACCATGCTCGCCGCCACGTGCCCGCCGAGGATGACCGCGGCGGGCACGTCGAGCGACCGGAACCTGTCCACGATGCCGCCGGCCAGGTCCTGGCAGACGCTCACCGCCGTGCCCGCCGCGCCGAACCCGGCGCACAGCAGCAGGACGCCCGGGACGACATAGGTCACGTAGCGGGTGCCGGTGGCGATCGCCCCGCCGAACAGGTAGACGAACAGCAGCATCAGCAGCACCGGCAGCAGCAGGGACGTCAGCAGGGCGTCGAGGTTGCGCCGGGCCAGGCGCAGGCACCGGCCGGCCAGGACGGGCCCGCTGTACAGCGCGGTGGCGAGGGTGTCAGGCATGGCTGGCCTCCTGGTCGCTGGCGGCCCGGGCGGCCGGGCCGGTGAGGGCGAGGAACACGTCGTCGAGGGTGGCGCCGCGCACGCTGAACGCGGTGATCGCGCGGCCGCCCGGGTCGAGCTCGGACAGCAGCGACCGGACCTGCGGCGCGGTGCCGTCGGTGGCCACGCCGATGCTCCGGCCCTCCCGGTCGGCGTGCACGACGCGGCCGCCCCCCGCAAGCAGCACGGCGTCGAACGCGCCCGCGCTGGCCAGGGTGAGTTCCAGCCGCTGGGCGGCGACCTGCCGCTTGAGCTGCGCCGGGGTGCCGTCGGCGACCACGCGGCCGTCATCGATGATGGCGACCCGGTCGGCAAGCTGGTCGGCCTCCTCCAGGTACTGGGTGGTGAGGAAGACCGTCACGCCGGACCGGCTGAGCCCGGTGATGACCTGCCACAGCACCAGCCGCCCGGGCAGGTCGAGCCCGGTCGTCGGCTCGTCGAGGAAGATCACCGACGGCGCGGCGACCAGGCCCGCGGCCAGGTCGAGCCGCCGCAGCATGCCACCGGAATAGGTCGCGGCCCGCCGCCGCGCCACCGCACCGAGGTCGAACTGCTCCAGCAGTTCCGCGGCACGCCGCCGGGCCGCCGCGGGCCGCAGCCCAGCCAGCCGGGCGGCCATCCGCAGATTCTCCGCGCCGGTCTGCAGCCCGTCCAGCGCGGCGTACTGGCCGGTGAGGCTGATCCGCCGGCGCAGGCGGTGCCGGTCCCGGGCGATGTCGCAGCCCGCCACCCGCGCGGTACCCCCGTCCGGCCGGGTCAGCGTGGACAGGATCCGCACGATGGTCGTCTTCCCGGCCCCGTTGGGCCCCAGGAGGGCAAAACGGCTCCCGCCAGGGACCGTGAGATCCACGCCGCGCAGGACTGCCACGCCGCCGAAGGACTTGGTGAGGCCGGCGGCTTCGACCGCCGGTTCGGCTGTCATCGGGTTGCCTCCTTGCGATGTCGCCGTGCAGTTATTGCGTATGTCATACGCATTACTGCGTAGGGTATACGCAGTCCTAGGATGGCTGTCAACCCGGAGGGAGGGATCGAGTGAGCGAGGACGGCACCGGCCTGCCGGCGAGCCTGGAGGCGGCCTGGGGGTTGCGTGGCCGGCCGCCGCGGGGGCCCCGGCCCGGCCTCAGCCTGGAGCGCATCGTCGCCGCGGCGGTCGGCGTCGCCCGCGCCGAGGGCCTGGCGGCGGTGTCGATGAGCCGCGTCGCCACCGAGCTGGGCACCGCGCCGATGTCCCTCTACCGGTACGTGGCGGCCAAGGACGAACTGCTCGCCCTCATGGTGGATGCCGCCTTCGGGCCGCCGCCGGCGGGCCCGGACGAGGGCTGGCGGGCGGCCCTGTCCCGGTGGGCCTGGGCACAGCGGGCCGCCTACCAGCGGGATCCCTGGGTGCTGCGGATCCCGATCAGCGGCCTGCCGTCCCGGCCGAACGAGGTCGCCTGGTTCGAGCAGGGCCTGCGCAGCCTGGCGGCCACCGGCCTGGACGAGGCGGCGAAGGCCTCAGTGATCTTGCTGGTGACCGGCTACGTACGGAACGCGGCCAGCATCGACGCCGACATCGCCAGGGCCGTCCTCGCCTCGGGCAAGGCCCCGGACGAGTGGATGGCCTCCTACGCCCGGACGCTGGCCCGGCTCACCGGCTCGGGCCGGTTCCCGGCCATCGAGAGGTTCCTCGCCGCGGGCGTGTTCGACCGGGCGGACCCCCCCGACACCGAGTTCACCTTCGGCCTGGAGCGCATCATCGACGGCATCGCGGTCCTGGCCGGCGCCGGGGACGGGCCGGCGCGGTAGCGTCGCGCGGGTGACGGTGTCCCGTTTCGTCGTCCAGCTTCACGACGCGACGACGTTGCATTACGACCTGCGCGTCGCGGACGGCGGCGTACTGCGGTCGTGGGCCGTGCCGAAGGGGCCGTCGCTGGACCCGGCGGCCCGGCGGCTGGCCGTGCCCGTGGCGGACCACTCCCTGGCGGCCGGCGAGTTCGAGGGCGTGCACGCCGATGCCCGGCGCGGCAGCGGCGCGGTGATCATCTGGGACGAGGGCCCCGCCGAGATCACCAGGGACGAGCCGGGGCACCTGTCCTTCGTGGCCCACGGCAGCAAGCTCACCGGCGGCTTCGCGCTGACCCGCACCGGCCTGCGCAGGTGGATCCTGGTCAAGGTCCGGGACGAGCACGCGCGGCCGGGCTCGGACATCGTCGCCGAGCGCCCCGCCAGCGTGCGCACCGGGCGCACCTGGCAGGACCTGGCCGGGCACCCCCGGGGCTGAGCGGGAGCAGGCGCGGCGGGCGGGCCCGGGTCAGCCCGCCGCGGTGATGCCGACCACGGGCGCGGGCAGTTTCTTCCCGGCCGCCGAGCCGTAGAACGGCGCGTTGAAGCTGTAGACGCTCCCGTCCCTGCCTGCCAGGAGGTAGCCCGCGCCGTCGGCGACGATGCCGGTGACCGGGCCGGGCAGGCTCTTCCCGGCCTCGGACCCGTAGAACGGCGCGTGGAAGGAGTACACGTTGCCCGCGCTGGTGGCCAGCAGGTACCCGCCGGTCGCCGGGTTGACCGCGATGCCCACCACCGGCGCCTTCAGCGTGCCGGTGTGCGACCCGTAGCCGGGCGCGTTGTAGCTGGTGACCGCGCCCTTGCCGGAGACGAGCTGGAATCCGGGACCGTCGGCGGCGATGCCCGCGATGCCGCTGGCCGCCGACGTGGCGTAGCCGGGGTCGGGGACCGCCAGGTAATAACCCACGGCGACGCAGGAACCCGCGGCCGCGCAGGACAGCGAGGAGAAGCTCGGGGCCGGGTCCGTCCACGGCCCGGGGCTCAGGGCGGACGTGGGCGCGGTCACCGCCGTCCAGGTCCCGTCCGCCAGGCTCGCCAGCAGTCCCTGGCGGTGCCCGGAAGAGTCCACGTAGCCGCCGGTGACCGCGCACGAGCCGACGGCGGGGCAGGACACCTGATGCAGGACCACCTGGGCCGCCGCCGCCGGATCGAGGCCGCCGGCCGGCACGGTGGCGGCCGTCCAGGTGCCGCCGGACAGCGTGTCGATCAGCCCGTGATAGCCGCCGGAGGTGTCGATGTAGTAGCCGACCGCCACGCACGAGCCCCCCGCCGGGCAGGACACCGCGCCGAGCACCACGCCGTCACCGTCGGGTGCCGTGGGAGCCGGGCTCAGCCCGGCGACCGGCGCCGTGGCGCCCGCCCAGGCAGGCTGGGTGGCGGCCGCCGGTGGCCCGGCCGGTGGGGTGGCCCCGGAGGCGGCGGCGGGATGGTGGTGACGGGAGGCGCGGGCTCGGGCCAGACCAGCAGGACCGGGCACCGGGCGTGGTCGAGCACGAACCTGGCGGCCTTGCCCAGGCTCCTGGGGCCCAGCCGGGTCTGGTCGCCGTCCCGCGCCATGACGAGCAGGCCGGCGCCGGCGGCCGCGGTGACCACCTCCCGTTCCGGGGCACCGCGCCGGGCCACCTGCTCGCACGGGCGGCCGAGGCGGCGGGCGGCGGCACCGAGCAGTTCGCCGGCCGAGGCGGCGGCGAGCTGCGCGACGCGGCGGCCCGGGTCGCGCCCGGGCTGGCCCCGGCCGAACAGCCCCAGGTAGGCGCCGTGCGCGGCGTCCGGCAACTCGGCCGGGGTGACGTGCAACAGCGTGATACGGGCGCCGTCAGGCGCCAGGCCCAGCGCCGCGTCCACGCTGGCCCGCCAGGTGCCTTCGGTGATCCAGACGATGACGTGCGGGGCTGTGGCATCGCTGTTGGTCACGGTGATCCGCCTCCGAACGCGTGCAGTGCCGCCCACAACGCGAGCACCGCGAGGACCAGCCCGGCGGGCACGGTAAGCAGCCCCAGTCTGGTGAATTCCCGCAGCGACGGCCCTGGACCGTGGCTGCGCAGCACGCGGCGCCACAACAGGGTGGCCAGCGACCCGGTGTAGGTCAGGTTCGGGCCGATGTTGACACCGAGCAGCACGGCAAGGATGGCGCCGGCCCCCGCGGGCGCGGCGAGCGGGAGGAGCACCAGGACGGCGGGCAGGTTGTTGATGAGGTTCGCCGTCGCGGCGGCCAGTGCCGCGATCGCGAGCAGGGCGGGCAGCGAGGTCCCGGCCGGGAGCAGCGGGCGCAGCGCGCCGCCGAGCCCGTTGCCGGTGACCGCCTGCACCACGATCCCCAGGCCCAGGACGAAGGCCAGGAACGGCGCATCCGCGGCGCGGCCGAGCCGGGCCGGGGTGGTGCGCCGCCGCGCGAGGGCGCGCGCCGCCAGCACCGCGGCGCCGGCCAGGGCGGCCCAGGCGGGGTTCAGCCCCGCCGCCGAGGCGATCACGAAACCGGCCAGCGTCGCCGCGAGCACGGCCAGGGCGAACACGGGAACGCCCGGCTCAGCCGCGCCCGCGGGCGCGGGCTCCGCGCCGGCGTCCAGGTCGGCGGCGAAGAACCGGCGGAACACCAGGTACTCGGTGCCGATGACGGCCAGCCACGGCAGGGCCATCAGCGCGGCGAACCGGCCGAACGCCAGCCCGCTCGCGGCGAACGCGAGCAGGTTCGTCAGGTTGGACACGGGCAGCAGCAGCGACCCGGAGTTCGCCAGGTGCGTGCACGCGTACAGGTGCGGCCTGGCCCGGGCGTCCAGCCGGGCGGCGGTGGCGAAGACCACCGGCGTGAGCAGGACCACCGTGGCGTCGAGGCTGAGCACCGCGGTGGTCAGCGCCGCGACCGCGAACACCTGGGCCAGCAGCCGGCGCGGCCGCCCGGCGGATGTGCGGGCCAGCCACGCCCCGCAGGCGCGGAACAGGCCCTCGTCGTCGCACAGTTGCGCGAGCACGAGGACGGCGGCGAGGAAGCCGATCACCGGCCCGAGCCGCCCGGCCGCCGCGGCCGCGTCCGGGGCGGAGATCGCGCCGGTGCCGATGACGAGGGCCGCCGCGGGGACCGCCGCGACCGCCTCCGGCCAGCCCCGCGGCCTGATCACCGCCCACGCCAGCACGGCGAGGAGCGCCACGACCGACAGCGACTCGGCGGCGGCAGCGTTCACTCTGGTGTCCCCGTGGATAGCGGAGCCGGCCCGGCAGGCGGCACGGCACGCTCCTCCCTTCCCCCGTTGCCGGGGCTCACGCGCGCCCGTCCGCAACCCGGCCGGCCGGGGGCCGCGGGCGCCTGCCGGGCCCGTCACGGCGGCCGTACAGTATGTGCCATGACGGGCGAGGCGGCGGGGAGCGGCGGCGCGGGGACACCGCCCGGCGAGGGAACGCCATCCAGCGAGGTGGCACCAGCAGAGAGCGGCGAGGTGACGCCGCGCGGCGAGGTGACCCCGGCCAGCGAGCTGCGCGCCTCGCACGACGACAGGGACCGGGTCGTCGAGATGCTCCGGGTGGCCGCGGGCGACGGCCGGCTGACCGCCGAGGAACTCGACCAGCGGCTGGAGGCAGCCCTCACCGCGCGCACCTACGGCGAGCTGACGGCGCTGATCAGGGACCTGCCGGCCGCGCCGGGGGCGGGCACGGCCGCGGCGCTCGGCGGGCCGGCCGGGGAGCCCAGGGAGCTGGTCCGGATCGACTGCGGCAGCAGCACGATCAAGCGCGACGGCGGCTGGCTCGTGCCCCGGCGGATGGAGGTGCGGGTCGCGAGCGGCGCCGTAACGCTCGACTTCACCGAGGCGGTGATCACGCAGCCGACGCTGCTGATCGACGCCGAGGTGCGCAGCGGCATGCTGAAGCTGATCACCAAGCCGGGCATCGTGGTCGAGACGGACGACGTGGCGGTGCGGAGCGGATCCGCCGACGCCCGGGTGCCCCAGTCCCCCATGGCGCCAGTCATCCTGCGCATCCAGGTATCGGGCGAGGTCAGGAGCGGCATCATCACCGCGGGGCCGCCCAAGCCGCCCAAGCCGCCGCGGCGCACCTTCTGGCAGTGGCTGCTGCGCCGCCCCAGGCCCCGCGCGATCACCCGGGGGTAGCGGAGCAGCCCCTCAGCGGAAGTCGCGGCTGCGGGCGGCGGCCACCACCCGCAGCCGCCGCAGCCGGGTGGCGAGCAGGCTGACCGCGCCGTCCAGGCGTTCCACCCGGCCGTGCACCAGGAGCGCGCTGGCGTCCATGGCGATCCGGCGGTGCCGTGCCCACACCTGCGGCAGGCAGATCACGTTCGCCATCCCGGTCTCGTCCTCCAGGCTCAGGAACACCACCCCGCGCGCGGTCCCCGGCTGCTGCCGGTGCGTGACCAGCCCGGCCACCGTCACGGCCGCGCCCGGCGGGGCGGTCCTCAGCTCGGCGGCGCCGATCACCCCGCGCTGCGCCAGTTGCGCCCTGATGTGCGCCAGCGGGTGGGTGCCGTAGGTCCCGGTGGCCCACAGGTCGGCGAAGGTCTCCTGTGCCGACGTCATCGCCGGCAGCGGCGGCGCGGCCAGGCCGGGCGTGGTGCCGGGCAACTGGCCCGCCCGGATGGTGGCGGCCGCCCCCGCCGCCCACAGCGCCTCCCGCCGGGGCACCCCGAAGCAGCCGAACGCGCCCGCCATGGCCAGCGCCTCCAGCGCCCGGGCGGGCAGCCGGGTGCGCCGGGCGAAGTCCTCCAGGCCGGTGTACGGCTGGCCGGCCACGATGACCGCGGCGGGGTCCGCGCCCAGGTTCCGGACCGCGGCCAGGCCGAGCCTGATCGCGGGCTGGCCCGGTGCCGGGGGCCCGCCGGGCGGGGCCGGCTCCTGGCCGCCCCGGGACTCGCCCGCGGCGGGGCCGGCGGGGCGGGGGACCGGAGCGTATGGCAGCGAATGCTCGAGCGTGGCGAGGACACCGCTCGCGTTCACGTCCACGCCGCGGACCTGCACGCCGTGCCGGCGCGCGTCGCCGGCCAGGCTGGCGGGCGAGTAGAAGCCCATCGGCTGGGCGCGCAGCAGCGCGGCGGTGAACGCGGCCGGGTAGTAGCACTTCAGCCACGCGCTGGCGTAGACCAGGTAGGCGAAGCTGATCGCGTGCGACTCGGGGAAGCCGTAGCTGGAGAACGCCAGGACCTTGGCGTAGATGTCGTGGGAGACCGCGTCGGGGATGCCCCGGGCGGCCATCCCGGCCAGCATCGCGCCGCGCAGTTCCTCGATCCGCTCCGGGCCGCGCTTGGAGCTCATCGCCTGCCGCAGCCGGTCCGCCTCGGCCGGGCTGAACCCGGCGCAGTCGATCGAGAGCTGCATCATCTGCTCCTGGAACAGCGGCACCCCCAGCGTCTTGCCCAGCGCCCGGCGCATCGAGGGGTGCGGCAGGCGGGGCTCCTCGTCGCCGCGCCGCCGCCGCATGTAGGGGTGCACCGAGCCGCCCTGGATCGGGCCCGGCCGGATCAGCGCGACCTCGACCACCAGGTCGTAGAACTTCCGCGGCCGCAGCCGCGGCAGCGTCGCCATCTGGGCCCGGGACTCGACCTGGAACACCCCGACGGTGTCCGCGTCGCACAGCATGTCGTAGACGCGCGGGTCCTCCTGGGGGAGGGAGTGCAGGCTCCAGCGCTGCCCGTGGTGCGCCGCCACCAGCTCGAAGCAGTCCCGCAGCGCGGTCAGCATGCCGAGGCCGAGCAGGTCGAACTTGACCAGCCCGGCGTAGGCGCAGTCGTCCTTGTCCCACTGCAGCACCGACCGGCCCGGCATCCGCGCCCACTCCACCGGGCACACCTCCCCGACCGGCCGGTCGCAGATGACCATCCCGCCCGAATGGATGCCCAGGTGGCGGGGCAGCCGCTGCATCCGCGCGGCGAGGCTGGTGACCGGCTCGGGCACCCCGGCGTCCGGCGGCACCGGCTGGCCGGGGCCGTACTCCCGGGGGCCCACCTGCTTCGCCCACCGGTCCTGCTGCTGTGGCGGGTAGCCGAGGGCGCGGCCCGCGTCGCGCAGCGCCAGCCGCGGCCGGTAGGTGATCACGTTGGCCACCTGGGCCGCCTTGTCCCTGCCGTACTTGCCGTAGACGTACTGGATCACCTCCTCGCGGCGGCGGTGCTCGATGTCCAGGTCGATGTCCGGCGGCCCGTCCCGGCCGGCCGACAGGAACCGCTCGAAAAGCAGTTCATGCCGAACGGGATCGACGCTGGTGATCCCCAGCGCGTAACAGACGGCCGAGTTCGCGGCGCTGCCACGGCCCTGGCACAGGATCCCCGCTTCCTCGCAGAACCGGACGATGTCACCGACGATCAGGAAGTAGCCGGGGAACCCCAGGCCCTCGATCACGTCGAGTTCCCGGGCGATCTGGGCGTAGGCGCCGCGGACCCGCTCGGCGTGCGGCGGGCCGTAGCGCTGCGGGGCCTTCCTGGCGACCAGCGCGCGCAGCCAGGTCGACTCGGTGTAGCGGGGCGGGACGGGGAACTCGGGCAGCTTCGGCGCGATGACGCCGAACCCGAACGCGCAGGCCCGGGCCAGCTCGCGGGTGGCCGCCAGGACGCCGGGGTAACGGCGCAGCCGGGGCGCCATCTCCGCGCCGGACCTGATGTACGCGGCGCCCGGGGCGGCCAGCCAGCCGTCCATCTCGTCCAGGCTGCGGCGGGCCCGGACCGCGGCGAGCGCCTGGGCCAGGCGGGCGTCCCCCGGCGCCGCGTAGTGCACGTTGCCGGTGGCGATCGCCGTGGTGCCGGTGGCCCGCGCCAGCTCGTACAGGGCGTCGTTGCGCTCGTCGTCCTCCGGCTGGTCGTGGCCGGTCAGCTCGATCACGACGTTGCCGCGGCCGAACATGCCGCGCAGCTTCTCCAGTTCCCGCCGGGCCGCGTCCGGGCCGCCGGCGGCGAGGGCCGCGCGGACCGCGCCCTTGCGGCAGCCGGTGAGGATCACCCAGTGCCCGCCGTGCGCCGTCGCGAGGTCGCCGAGGTCGTAGACGGGGCGGCCCTTCTCGCCCCCGGCCAGTTGCGCGGCGCTGATGGCCCAGCACAGCCGCCGGTACCCGTCCGGGTCGCGGGCGAGCACGAGCAGGTGCTGGCCCTCCGGATCGGGGACGCCGCCCTGCCCCCCGGACAGGCCGAGGCTCAACTCGGCGCCGAACACCGTGCCGAGCGCGGTGCCGGTCTCCCCGGCGAGCTTGGCGGCCGCCTGGGCGAACTGGGGCACCCCGTACATGCCGTCGTGGTCGGTGATGGCCAGGGTCTCCAGGCCGCGCCGGGCCGCCTCGGTGACCAGTTCGCCGGGGCTGGAGGCGCCGTCCAGGAAGCTGTAGGACGAGTGGCAGTGCAGCTCCGCCCAGCCCGGGCCGCCGCCCCCCTCGCTCTGGCTCCGGCCCGGACCGCCGTTCTCACCCGGCCCGGAGCCGCCCCCCTCGCTCTGGCCCGGGCCCCCGTCCTCGCCCTGCCCGGAGCCACTGCCCCCCTCACCTGGGCCGCCGCGGTCGGCCGTCCGCCAGGAGAGCCGCCGCTCGAACTCCCGCCACGGCACCGGCGGGTTATCCCACCCCATGACCCGCACATTTCACGGCTTCCAGCCACCCCCGGAGCCACTCTTCACGGGAACGGTAACCGTAAACCCCTGCAAATCGGACACAAAAATGGCCGGGGGCCGTGAAGAGTGCGCGCGCCAGGCCGCCGGGCTGGCGCCGGGCGACGGGGATTCAGTCATAACGGGCCTCGATCAGCCAGCGGCCGTCCTGGACCGCGGCCAGCCAGGCGACGCCGTCCTCGGTGACGAGCTGGAACCGGGCCCGCCGCCGCGCGGCCTGCGGCCGCCACCAGCGTTCGGCGACCGGCCAGGGCCCGGCCCAGGCGGTGATCGCCAGCCACGGGCCGCCGCCGGCCGACATTCTGGCCGGCGGCGCGGAGAGCTGGGCACGCCCGGTGACGGACACCGGGCTCCCGGCGTCGTCGGTGACCCTGGCGGGCAGCGGCTCGGGGCAGACCGTGGCGGGGACCGGCACTGGGATCCGCCCCGGCCAGGGCCGGTCCGGCGGGCGCGCGGGCTCCTGGGCGTCGCCGAACGGGACCAGCGTCACCTGCTCGGCCGGGCCGCGGCCGCCGGCCGGCACCGGGCGGGTCACCGCATCGTGGCCGAGCATGGCCTGGACCCGCAGGGCGGCGCGGGCGACGCGGTCGCTGACCACCGCGTCCCCCCACAGGCCGAGCTGGCGCCCGTGGGCCCGGACGACCTGATCGGGGACCAGCCGCAGCAGGATGATCCCGGCAGCCTGGATCCCGTCCCGGTCCGTGTCCCCGTCCCGGCCGGCGCGCCTGTCCCTGTCAGCGCACCCGTCCCTGTCAGCGCGCCCGTCCTGGCCGGCCTGCCAGCCGGCCAGCTGCCAGCGGACGCGCTCGGCCACCGCCAGCGCGGAAAGCAGCCCGTCGTGCCGCCACAGCCGGCTGTGCTCCCGCCCGTCCTCACCCCGGACTTGCACCTGGACGCATACACAGGCAAGGCCCCGGGCGGCGAGGCCGTCGTGCATCCGCTCGGCGAGCGGCTTGGCGGCGAACACCACGGGCTCGGCCAGCGGCTCCGGCGGGTCGAACTCGGTGGCCACCGACAGGTCGGCCGGGGGCGGGCGGGGTACCAGCGGCCGGGGGTCCAGGCCGCGGGCCAGCCGGTGCGCGAGCCCGCCCGCCGCCCCGAACCGGTTCACCGCCTGGCCGGCCGGCAGCCGGGCGAAGTCCCCCAGCGTGCGAATGCCCAGCCGGGGCAGCAGGTCCGTCATGCCCCTGCCGCCCACCATGCCCCTGCCGCCCACCATGCCCCTGCCGCCCGGCATGCTCCCGCCGCCCGGCGTGCCACTGCCACCCGGCATCCCCCCGCCGCCCGGCATGTCCTCGCCGCCCGGCATTTCCTCGCCGCCAAGCACGCCGACCGGATACGGGGCGAGGAACGCCCGGGCCGCGCCCGGCGGGACGATCGTGACGGTGCCCGGCTGCGCGGCGCGGGCGGCGAGCCGCGCGGCGAACAGGCCGTCGGCGATGCCCGCCTGGCCGGTGACGCCAGCCCGGGCGGCCGCTTCGATGATCTTCGCGGCAAGGGCCTCCTCCCCGCCGAAGTACCGGGCCGGCCCGCGGGCGCCGATCGCACAGGCGCCCGGGCGCAGCACCTCCACCTGCGGGCAGAGTTCTGCCACACCGGAGACCACCCGCTCGAAGGCCCGTGCCGAGTCCGGGACCGCGGGCCCGGGCCAGCCCGGGCACCACAGCACCAGCACCCGGGCCGGCCCGGGCATGGTCACCCTGTATCCCGCATTTCCAGGGCAACCGGGCGGCCCGGTCGCGCCTGGTGGCCCAGGGCAGTTCGATTGCCCGGGCGGGCCTCGTAGCCAGGGACGACCTGGTCCGCCGGGCCCACCGAGCCGTCCGGGCCGGGCAGCCACAGCCACTGGGTGCGGGGCCGGGCCGCGGCACCCCGGCCGTCCGCCACCACCCGCACCCGCCGGGCGCGCAGCCGTCCATGGCCGGCCTCGATCCCCGCCCATTCCTGGCGGGTGACGAGCAACCGGGCCTGCGCGCCGTCCCAGTCCCCCGCCACGACGAGCACGCCCCCGCAGCGACGCAGGACCGCCTCGAGCCTGCGGCGCACGTGGGCGGGGGCGCGGCCGGGAGGGCGAAGCAGAACCAGCTCGCACCCGTCCAGCAGGGACGCGACCACCTGCGGCCAGGCCGCACCTGGATCCGCGACCAGCAGCATCCGGGCGGGATCCAGGCCCACGCCCGCCGCGGCAGTCACCCCGAGTTGCGGCACCCCGGCCACCGCGCACCAGGCACCGGCCCCCGACGCACCCGCGGCCAGCGCCAGGCAGAGCAGGCTCCACCGCCCGGCAGCCACCACCGAGCCGCGGACCAGCCCGCCTGGCAGCAGCCCTCCCAGCGCGGGAAGCACCGGCAGCGCACCCCGCCCGGGCATACCATCGCCGCGTGACGCTACGTAATCATCCGCCCGGGCCGGCCGCCATATTGCCTGCGAAATCCCCGCTCCCATCGTGTTAATATCGAATACACATTCGATATTTGTCAAGGTCACGGCGTTATTCGCGAGTATTAACTGAGCGTGACAACAAGCAGGCGGGAGTCAGGCCGAGTCGACGATGAAGGCCAGAATCTCGGCCTCATAGCGCAGCCGGTCGTACCGCCCCGCCGGGCCGACGTGCGCCCCGGCACCCAGTTCGGGGCGGAACAGCAGCCGGTCCCCGCCGGTCGCGGTGGCCCGGAGCCGGGCGACCCACTTGGCCGGCTCGTGGACCAGCACCCGCGGGTCGTGCAGGCTCCCGGTGACCAGCAGGCCGGGCCGGGGCCCGGCGGGAACGTTGTCATACGGGCTGTAGGACGCCAGGTAGGCCCGGATGCCGGGGTCGCGGGGATCGCCCCACTCATCCCACTCGTTGATGGTGAGCGGGATGGACGGGTCCAGCATGGTGGTCACGCAGTCCACGAAGGGGACCTCGGCTACCACCGCCCGCCAGCGCCGTGGGGCCATCGAGAAGACCGCCCCCTGCAGCAGGCCGCCCGCCGACAGCCCGCGCGAGACGATCCGGTCGCCCGCCGCCCAGCCCTGATCGGCCAGCATGCCCGCGGCGGCGATGAAGTCGGTGAAGGTGTTCCGCTTGCGGTCCAGCCGCCCGTCCAGCCACCAGCGGCGCCCGCCCTCACCGCCGCCCCGCACGTGCGCCACCGCGTAGACGAACCCCCGGTCCAATAGGCTCGCGGTCGCCACGCTGAATTCCGGCCACTCGCAGGACTCATACGCGCCGTAGCCGTAGAGCAGGCATGGCGCGGTGCCGTCGGGCCGCGCGCCCCGGCGGTAGGCCAGTGTCACCGGGACCGGCGTGCCGTCCGGCGCGGCCGCGGCGAGGCGCTCGGTGGCGTACCGTGCCGGGTCGTAGCCGGGCACCTCCTGCCGCTTGCGCAGCTCCCAGCGCCCGCTGGCCAGGTCCACGTCGTGCCAGGCCGGCGGGTCGATCAGGGACTGGGTGCGCACGGTCACGGCGGTCGCGGCGTAGTCCTCGTTCACCGCCAGCGCGAGCGCCTGCTCCGGGCCGCCGGCCTCGATCAGCCGCTGCCCGCCGGTATCGCGGTCAACGATGCGCAACTGCGTCGCGGCCGCGCGCCGCTGCTCCACCACCAGGTGGCGCCCGAACACGTCGGCCGACACCAGGCGGGTATCCGGTGACCCGGCGATGACCTCGGTCCAGTTCCCGCGGCCCGGCGCCCCCGCCGGCGCCCGGACCAGCCGGAACTCCTCGGCCTCGTCGTTGGTGACCAGGTAGAACTCCCCGCCGTCCGGCCCGTCGCCATGATCGGCACGGTATTCGACACCAGCCCTTCTCGGTTCCAATACGGCCGGCCGCACGCCGGCGTGGTCCGCGGGGATGACCAGGGTCTCGGTCGTGTCCCGGGACGCCGACTCGATGAGCAGGTACGCCCCACTGCGGGTGGACCGCACGGTCAGGTCGAAGCGCTCGTCTTCCTCGCGGAAGACCAGCACGTCCTCCGCGTCTCCCAGCCGGTGCCGCCAGATCTCGTGCGGCCGGTAGGCGGCGTCGGTGACGGTGTAGCAGAACGACCGCGAGTCGGCCGCCCAGGCCAGCTCGTAGTAGGTGCCATCGATCCGCTCCGGCAGGTCGGTGCCGCTGGCCAGGTCACGCACCCGAAGCTGGTAGACCTCGTCCCCGTCGAAGTCGACCGAGTACGCCAGCAGCCGCCCGTCCGGGCTGACCTCGCGGACCCCGAGGGCGAGGTAACCGCCGGCCGCGCCGTCCAGCAGCAGGTTCTCGTCGAGGAGGACCTCGGTGGTCCCGTCGGCCCCTGCCCGGCAGAACTGCTCGAACTCCCGCCCGGGAACCGACCTGGTGAAGTAGGTGCGGCCGCCGCGGCGCCAGCGCACCGACTCCTCGGCCGCCACCACCCGCGCGATCAGCTCCCCCGCCAGCTCCTCCCGCAACGCGGCGACGGGCCGCGTCTGATGGTCGTAGTAGGCGCGCTCGGCCGCGAGGTAGTCCCGCATCGCGGGGAGGCCCCGGTCCCGCATCCACGCATACGGATCCGGGCTGCCGTCGGCCAGGACGGCGGGCGGCCCGCCGGGCAGGAACCGCGGCGCGACCGGCGGTGGCATGCCAGGATCAGTGGCGCGTGACATCCCGTGATGCTAACCGTCGCGGGCGCCGCGGCTGCCACCAAGGGGGACATGTGCCGGTGCCGGTGGTGTGGAGCGAGGACTGCCTGCGGCACGAGGCGGGCGGTGAGGTCTGGCTGGGCATCCGGGACGAGGGCACCGAGGTCCCGGCCCGGGCGCTGGTGCTGCGCGACGCGCTGGCCGCGGCGGGCGCCCCCGTGGTGCCCGCCCGGCCGCACGGCGACGAGGTCCTGCGCAGCGTGCATGACCCGCTGCTGGTGGACCACCTGGCGGGGCTCTGGGACGACTGGGCCGCGGCCGGGCTGCCGGCGGACTACGGGCGCGACCGGGCCGTCCCCTATGTCTTCCCGACCCCCGGCTTGCTGGCCGGGCTGCCGCTGCGCTCCCCGCCGGCCGTGCACGGGCGGGCCGGCCGGTTCTGCTACGACACGATGACCCTGGTCGGCCCGGGAAGCTGGGCCGCGATCCGGGGGGCCGTGGACGCCGCGCTCACCGCGGCGGATCTGGTCAGCTCGGGCGAGCGGCTGGCGTACGCGCTGTGCCGGCCGCCCGGGCACCACGTCACCCGGGACGCCTACGGCGGCTCGTGCTACCTCAACAACGCCGCGGTCGCGGCGCAGGCCCTGGTGGCCGCGGGCGCCCGGCAGGTCGTGATCATCGACATCGACGCGCACCACGGCAACGGCACCCAGATGATCTTCTACGACCGGCCCGATGTCTGGTACGGGTCGCTGCACGTCGACCCGGGCGCGGGCTGGTTCCCGCACTACGCCGGCTACGCCGCCGAGCGCGGCCGCGGGGACGGCGCGGGCTGCAACCGCAACCTGCCGCTCGCGCCGGGAACGGGGGACGACGGCTGGCTCGCCGCCGTGGCGGCGCTGTGCGACGAGGCACGCGCCCTGGGTCCCGACGCGGTCGTGGTGTCGCTCGGCCTGGACGCCGCCGCCGAAGACCCGGAGAGCCCGCTGCGGGTCACCGCGGCGGGCTACCGGGCCGCGGGCGGCATGGTCGCCGATCTCGGGCCCACGGTCCTGGTCCAGGAAGGCGGCTACGACCTGGCCTCACTCGGCCGCCTGGCGGTCGCGGCGCTCGAAGGCGCTGCGGCGGGCATGGCAGCCTGACCCGTCCCGCTGTCCGGCACGCCGCGCCGCGCCTCAGGCGGTGGTGGCCGGCCGGTGCGTGATCCCGCCTCGCTACGCTGCCCGGCCGGGCGGGCCGTGGTCCGGGGTGCCGCGACTGGCAGGGCTGTGGGGAGGCCCGTGGCTGTGCAGGGTCCGGGTGCCGTCCGGGCTGGTGGCGGTGGTGGTGCCGTCGCCGTGCAGGGCCAGGGTCCAGCCCCACCGGTGGATCGCGGTCAGGTGGTGGAAGGAGCACAAGGGCACGAGGTTGGCCAGACTGGTCGGCCCGGCACGGCACCGCGGGATCAGGTGGTGGATGTCGCAGATGGTGGCCGGCTGGTCGCAGCCGGGGAAGGCGCAGTGCCGATGGCGGGTGATCACCGCCCGGCGCAGGTGGGCGGGGATGGTCTGGGTGGGTGCGCCGATGTCCAGGGGCAGGCTGACGCCGGCAAGCGGCGTGCCGTCGAGGGCGGCGCGGAGCCGGGCGGCCAGGCCGCCGGGTCCGGACAGGGCGTCGGCTGCCAGGCCGAGCAAAGCCCGGCGCAGCCGGTCCCGGGACGCCGGGCTGAGCTGGTCAAGCGGCCCGGTGCCGGGACCGGCCGGGGCCACACCGTCCGGGTCGAGGGCGGCGGGACGGCCCGGGTGGCCGGGACCGGCGGTGGCGGGGCTGACTGGGTGCCCGGGGGCGGCTGGATGGCCGGGGCCGACGATGCCAGGGGCGGCCGGGTGGTTGTCGCTGGCATGGCGGCCCAGGCTGTGGACGAGCAGGAACGCGGCCAGGCGGTCCAGGGCGGATTGGTCGGCGTGCCCGGTCACCACCGGCACCACGGTCGCGTCGCACAGGGCCGCGGCGGCATCGGGGCCGGTGAGCCAGCCGGGCTGGGATGCCCGGGCGGCGGCCCAGGCGGCCTCGGCTGCCGACCCACCTGGCAGGTCCCGCAACTGGCCCAAGGTCAGGTGCACCATGACCTGGGCTGGCTGGCCGCCCCGGGCCGGCACCATCCCGGCCCCGATCAGCCGCCGGCACGCCTCCTCCAAGGCGTCATGGCGCCGCTGTGCGGCGGTGCGGGTGTCCTCCGGGCCGGCCTTCTTGCCTAACGCTTCCAGCACCGCGGCCAGCGCCGCGGCGCAGCCGGGGGTCAGGTCGCCCTCGGCGCGGCCGGCGCCGCGGAAGGTGATGCCCAGCCGGAACCAGCGGTCCTCGAAACCGTCATCGTCCTGCGCCGGGGCGCTGCGTTCGTACATTTCCCGGGCCAGGCCGCCGAGCGCCGCCAGGCTCGCGCCGCCCCGTGCGGCACCGGCGAGGATCTCGTCGGCATCGGAGCGCCGGTCCGCCGGCAGCCGGTCGGTCCACTCGCATATCTGCCGGGCCCAGGACCGGGACAGCTCCCCGGCGGCCAGCGCGGTGGCGATCACCGGGTGCGCGGCCAGGCGCCGCGCCCAGCCCACCGCCCCGGCGGCCGCGCTCGCGGTGACCTGGGTCTGCCACTTCAGCCATGCCCGGGCGGTGCCATGCCCGTCATCGGCAAACCCGCCCTGCGCCATGAACCCGGCCAGCACCCGCGCCCGCGCTGCGGTGTGCCGCGACTCGGCCCGCTCCAGGGCACGCAGCGCCTCCGCCTGCACCGCGGCCGGTAACGACGCCGCCTCCGCCGCGGTGAGATAGTCCAGGGCCCGGTCGAGCATGCCCAGCGCCTCGGCCACACTGCCCGGCCCGCCGCCGTCGCCGCACATGCCCGTCACCTCCCGCCCCGCGGTCGTCTGCCGTGGATCTCATGATTCGAAATCTAATTCGATAGTACAAGGGGCCGCTGACATTTTGGCGGCGCCACGCCGGACGGCGGAAAAAGCTCGGGCCGGCCCGAGATCCAGGTTGCCCGCGGCCCGCTATGCGGCCGGCCTGGCCCAGGTCAGGTACCTGCTATGCGGCCGGCCTGGCCCAGGTCAGGGAGTAGCGCCAGAACAGGTGCCGACGGTACGTCACGCCCGGCAGCGTTTCCCCGGCGAGGGCGCGGATCTCACGGTAGCTGTGCGGCGGCGGCCACACGGTGGGCGACGGCTGCTCCCAGTAGCCCTTGGCCATCCGGTAGCCGAGGCCGGCGATGACCCCGGCCACATCCCGGGGCAGGTCGGGCGGCCGCGACCGGGCCAGCCCGATGATGACCAGGATGCCCCCGGGCGCCAGGAGCCGGCTCATCGCGGCCAGGGCGGCGGCGGGGTCCATGTGATGGAGCGCCGCCACGCAGGTGATCATGCCGAACGACGCCGGCCGGAACGGGGCGGCGAGGAAGTCTGCGTGCACGAACGCGATGTGGCCGCCCGGGTCTTGCCGGCGGGCCAGCTCGATGCTCGCGGCGTCCTGGTCGATGCCGGTCACGTGCGGGACGCGATGCGCGAGCAGCCGGGCGAGCATCCCCTCCCCGCAGCCCACGTCCAGCACCCGCGGGCAGCCCGGCGGGACCGCCGCCAGGATCAGCCGGTGGTAATGCGTGTTGTGATTCCACCGCCGGTCCGGTCCGCTCACGCACCCCGATGCTGCCACATCGGGCGGCCGCTGACCCCGCCATGGCAGGGCAGCCCTACGACGCGGGGGCGGGCGCGGGCGCCGGGGAGGGGGCGAAGACGGCGCCCTGCAGGGGGAAGTGGCAGGCGGCGACGTGGCCGGGGCCGAACGAGCGCAGCGGCGGCTCCTCGGCCGCGCACAGGTCCTGCGCGTACGGGCAGCGGGTCCGGAAGCGGCAGCCCGAGGGCGGGGTGACCGGGCTCGGCAGCTCGCCCTTGATCCCCGCGCCCTTGCGCGCCCGCGCCTCCGCCGGATCCGGGACCGGGATGGTGGCGATGAGCCCGGCCGTGTAGGGGTGCGCGGCCCGCTGGTAGATGGCCTCCGCCGGGCCCATCTCCACCAGCTTGCCCAGGTACATGACGCCGATCCGGTCGGCCATGTACTTGACCACCGCGAGGTCGTGCGAGATCACGATGTAGGTGAGGCCGTGGTCGGCCTGGAGCCGCTTCATCAGGTTGAGCACCTGTGCCCTGATCGACACGTCCAGGGCGCTGACCGGCTCGTCCGCGACGATGATCTTCGGGCTCAGGGTGAGGGCCCGGGCCAGCCCGATCCGCTGGCGCTGGCCGCCGGAGAACTCGTGCGGGTAGCGCTCGACCGCGTTGCGCGGCAGCCCGACCTCGTCGAGCAGTTCGAAGACACGCTGCTGCTGCTCGTGCCGGGTGCCGACGCGCTGGATGCTGAGCGGCTCGCGGATGATGGAGCCGACCCGCATCCTCGGGTCGAGCGAGGAGTAGGGGTCCTGGAACATCAGCTGCAGGTCCCGGCGCTGCCGGCGCAGGTCGCCCCCGCTGAGCGCGGAGATGTCCTGGCCGGACAGGAGCACCGCGCCGGAGTTCGGCCGCTCCAGCGCCACCACGACCCGCCCGATCGTGGTCTTGCCGCAGCCCGACTCACCCACCAGCCCGAACGTCTCCCCCGCGGACACGGTGAACGAGACGGTGGACACGGCGTGCACGGCCGCGACCTTGCGCTGCAAGATCGCCCCCGCGGTGACCGGGAACTCCTTGACCAGGTCGCGCACCTCCAGGAGGGGGGGCTGCAGGCCGGTGACCGCCCCGTCGCCCGCAAGGCCGGCCGGGGCGCCCGGGCCGGCCGGGGCGCCGGGGCCGGCCGGACGGGCGGCCGTCCGCGCGCCGCCGCCCGCGCCGTGGGCCGTCCCCCCGCCGGGCATCCCCGCCCCGCCGGGCATCCCCGTGCCGTCGGGCATCCCCGTGCCGTCGGGCATCCCCGTGCCGTTGGACGTCCCTGTCCCGTTCCCGGTCCCCGCGCCGGCCGGCCCGTCGACCGGGTGCCAGCAGGAGAACAGGTGCGCGGCGGTCTCCCCGGTCAGCGGCGGCTCGGCCGCGCGGCACTTGTCCGTGGCCCGGCCGCACCTCGGCGCGAACCGGCAGCCGGGCGGCGGGCTGGCCAGGTCCGGCGGCAGCCCGCCGATCGTGAGCAGCCGCTGCGCGCCGTCCTGGCCCAGCCGCGGGATGGACGCCAGCAACGCGCGCGTGTAGGGGTGGCGCATGTGCGCGAACAGGTTCGGCGTGCCGGTCACCTCGACCATCCGGCCCGCGTACATGACCTGCACCCGGTCCGCGTGCCCGGCGATCACCCCCATGTCGTGCGTGATTAGCAGCATCGCCATGCGCAGCCGGTCCTTGAGGTCGTGCAGCAGGGCGAGGATCTGCGCCTGGATGGTGACGTCCAGCGCCGTTGTCGGCTCGTCGGCGATCAGCAGCTTGGGCTCACAGCTCAGCGCCATCGCGATCATCACGCGCTGGCGCAGGCCGCCGGAAAGCTGGTGCGGGTAGTCGCCGAGCCGCTCGGCCGGCCGGGGCAGGCCGACCAGGCCGAGCACCTCGGTCGCCCGCGCCATGGCCTGCGCCTTGCTCGCTCCCATGTGCAGCCGGACCGGCTCGGCCACCTGGTAGCCGATGGTCTTGGTGGGGTCCAGCGAGGTGAGCGGGTCCTGGAAGATCATGGCGACGTCGTTGCCGCGGATCGTGCGCAACTCGGGCTCGCTCAGGCCGACCAGTTCCCTGCCGTCCAGCTTGATGGACCCGCTCACGATCGAGCCGCCCGGCGGCAGCAGCCCCATGATGGACAGCCCGGTCATCGACTTCCCGCAGCCCGACTCGCCGACCAGGCCGAGGGCTTCGCCCGGCTCGATGGTCAGGTCCACGTTGCCGACGGCCTGGACCACCGACTTGGTCAGCCGGATATGCGTCGACAGGTCGCTGATCTGCAGGACTGGGGGCATCCGGGTTACTCCTGGGTCGGCGGCCTGGGCGGCGTTGCGTAAGGCAGCGAAGGGGCGGTCACCGGCGGCGCAGCCTGACGTCGAGCGCGTCGCGGAGCGCGTCGCCCAGCAGGTTGCAGGCCATCACCACCACGATGATGCAGATCCCGACGGGATAGACCTGCCACCAGTAGCCGTCCTGCAGGTAGGTGACCCCGTTGTTGAGCATGTCGCCCCAGTCGAAGTTGGGGTACTGCAGGCCGAAGCCGAGGAAGCCGAGGGTGGCGACGGCCAGGATCGCGTCGGCCACGCTGAACGTGGCGGTGACGATGATCACCCCGAGCGAGTTGGGCAGCAGGTGCCGGTTGATCAGCCGGAGCTGGCCGGACCCCGCGGCGCGCGCGGCGGACACGAAGTCCCGCACCCGCAGCGTCAGCACCTCGCCCCGGACCAGGCGGGCCGGGACCTGCCAGGTGAAGATCCCGATGATGATGGACAGCCCGAGCACGGACGCGCCGTAGCGGACCGCGACGATCAGCACGACGAACAGGAACGGTATCGACAGCAGCACGTCCACGATCCGCATCAGGAACCCGTCGAGCAGCCCGCCGGCCAGGCCGGACACCGCCCCCCAGATCGCGCCCCAGACCATCCCGATGAGCGCGGAGAAGAAACCGATCTCCAGCGCGGCACGGCCGCCGACCATCAGTTCCTCGAGCACGTCGAAGCCCTGGTTGTCGGTGCCGAGCGGGTGCCCGATGGACGGCGGCACGTTGGTGGCGGTGAGGTCGGAGGTCAGCCCGCCGTGGTAGAAGAACGGCCCGAGGTAACAGAAGATCACGAAGAAGATCAGCGCGGCGAGCCCGAGGACGGCCAGCCTGTTCTGCGCGAACTCGCGGGCCGCCAGCCGCCAGCCGCTCTGGACCGGGCCGACCGCGCCGCCCTCGGGCACATGTTCCAGGCCCGGCGGCGGAAGTTCGGGGGCGATGTTGCTCACGAAAGCCTCGCAGTCAGACGAGCCGGATCCGCGGGTCGGCGACCGTCAGGGAGACGTCGGCGACGAAGTTCCCCGCGATGGTCAGGGCGGCGCCCACCAGCGTGTAGGCGAGCA